>Ga0256845_1002644_pt1 | contig 12776 bp, 10 predicted proteins | sample RiftiametaG_FD_189101 | JGI IMG/M metagenome (GOLD analysis project Ga0256845, IMG submission 189101) | Tube worm associated microbial communities from hydrothermal vent at the East Pacific Rise, Pacific Ocean - Riftia | ecosystem: Host-associated > Annelida > Integument > Unclassified ... | reverse complement strand
TGGTATTCGCCTTACGGTGATCGCGGTGATCGCGGTGATCGCGATCGCGGCGGCGCGACAGGATCGGCGCCGGCACCCGCGGCTGAGTCCGCGGACGCATCGGCCGGCTACGGCAGGGCGACGACCTCCGCGAGGCCCCGCCGTACCGCCAAGTCCAAGTCCTCCGGTTATGCGCCCGTACCCAGGCCCAACCGCATGGGTACCGAGTACGGCGAGACCACCTACTCGTCGGTCCGCGAGACCAGCTTCAGGCGTCGCAACAAGCGCAGGCCCGACAGCGTGCGCACGATTTACTACGACTCCCGCGAGGGGCTGCGAGCCCGCGGTATTCGGGTCGATCCGCCGGTCTATTACTCCACGCCTGTGCCTGTGCCCTATCCGGCGCCCTTTCCCGAGGCTGGTTACGCCCCACCGCCGCCCCGCCGCTACTGAGCACGGAGGCAATTCCGTCGAAGGGCGGGCGCAGGGTGCAGGGGTGCCTGTCTATTCGGGCATGTTGACGCGTGGCGTCAACCGGCGTGTTGGCCAGGCACTGCTACTGGGAGGCTGGTACTGTCTCTTTGAGCAGGTTACGCACGGCCGCAGCAGCGCAGGCGAGGCCGAAGGCCCCGGTGACAAAGGAGGCGGTGCCGTAGATCACCGAGCGGTGCTCGCAGGAGTGGGGGCTCTTCTGTCCCTGGGGACAGACACATTGAAAGCCGCCGTCGTCGTAGGCGAGGCTCTGCGGCAGCGCGGGCTCCTCGATCGAGTGGATCGTCGGCAGCCCCAAGAGCGCATCGCTGCGGGGGAAGCCGTGGCGTTGGCGGAGGATCTTGCGGGTCGCGGCGAGGAAAGGATCGCCCTTGACCTTGGCGAGGTCGCTCTCGCGGATCTGGGTCGGGTCAAGGCGCCCCGAGGCGCCCCCCGAAACCACCAGGGGCAGGCCACGAGCGCGGCAAGTGGCGATCAGATGGGTTTTGGCAGCGAGGTTGTCGATCGCGTCGATCACCAGATCGGGCGGATCGGCGAGCAGCTCGGCCGAGGTCTCTTCGTTGTAGAACTTGCGCACGGCATGCACGGTGCAGCGCGGCTGTACCAGGCGCAGGCGCTCGGCCATGACCGCGACCTTGGGCTTGCCGGTGGTGCCCTTGAGCGCGTGCAGTTGCCGGTTTGTATTGGTGACGCAGATGAGATCAAAATCGACGAGCGAGATCCGGCCGACACCGGAGCGCGCGAGTGACTCGGCTGCCCACGAGCCGACGCCACCGATACCCACGACCATGACGTGGCTCGAGAAGAGGCGGGCCATGCCGTGATCGCCGAGCAGCCGCCCCATCCGGTCGAAGCGCCGATGCAGGCGAAAGCCGCTCTCGTTGGCGATCGCCGGAGCCGCTGTGTCCGTGTCCGCGCGAGCACCAGTACTAGCGCTCGTGCGAGCGTCTGCGTTTTCGTGGCTCGAGGTCTTGTGTCGGCGGAGATCGGCGAGGGAGATCGTCTGGGTGGTCATCGCTAGCCCGGGCGGTTGGTTGGCGGGTCGGTTGGCGGGTCGGGGGTTGGTCGCGGGGTTGGTGTACTGCAAGTTGGCGCGGCCGCGGGGATCTATCTATTCGCTCGCTCGACTGAACGGTCACAGGAGCGCCCGGTGGGCTTGTTTGCTGGACGAATCGGCGAGTCTCCGTTCTAGATCACAGCCCACAGCTAGGGCGTGGCGCTTGGAGTCTTGCTGCACTACGATCGCGGGGTGTTCGAGCGTGCACCCGCTCTCCTCGCTGCGATCTCCATGATCGCCTGTGGCTGTGGTTACACCTCGGCCTATGTGCCCCCGGATGGCTGGCGGGCGCGGCCGCTCTACACCGGTAACGAAGTGGCGATGATCGGCTCTCGGGAGCTGCCCACATGCGCCGTCGGCGATGGGAACGCGGGCTCGCGAGAGGGCAAGCCGCTGCCGATGATGGTGCTCGATGGCCGCGGCAACTGGGTGGCATCGCCGCATGTTCACGTCGTGTTTTGGGGGCCCGTTTTTGTCCCGCATCCCTTTGTGTTTGTTCCGCCGGGTCCCCACAGCTTGCTGCTCGGTTCGCTGCTCAGCTCAGGGGGTGGTGGTGGTGGTGGCGGCAATGGAAAAGGTGCCGGCATGGTGATGGCATTGATGGCGGCGGCTGCCGTGGTGGCGTCTTCGGGCGTGGCGATCGGGCTCGCGGCCGCCTCCCCAGAGGACGACGAAGAGGTCGTCAAGGGCATCGATTCGGTCAATCAGCACAACGACCGGGTCCGCGAGCGGATCTCCGAGTGCATGCGACTCGCCGAGGCCCAGCGGGCAACGCAGGGCTCTGCTGGTGTCGAGGTCGAGCCCGCGTCAACGCCCACGCCCGCGCCCGTAATTCCGACGGAGCCGGGCGGCCAAGATGGAGTGAGCGAGCCGCGGCCGAGCGGGCCGGGCGGTCTCGATTCGGGTGCAGACAAGAAAACACAGCCGCCCAGCGGTGGCAGCAAAGGCCAGGTTGGGGGGTCGATCGCGGTCGGGGCGTCGTTGCGACCGAGCCCACCGGGCACGCCCTCCTTGCAGCCGACCGCACCGGCGCAGCAGGTGCCCGCCGATCCCGGCGCAGAGGGTGGAGATCCGGCGGCTCCAGCAGCGAATCTCGACGGCTCCAGCGAGGATTCTGCGAGCGGCGACGAGGTGTTGCAGTGACGCGTAGTGGTTTAGCAGCGGGGCAGGGCCAAGGGTCTCGCGGTCCCGAGGTGGGCGATCGAAGCGCACCAGCAACCGGGGCTCGCTGGCGACGTCTCGCCACTCTGTTCGCGAATTGCGGGCTCGTGGGCGCGATCGGTTGTGCCCCGGCGATGAGTTCGTACGAGCCCCAACACGTCGGTCCCGCCGAACTCACCCTGCGCTACAACCGGGGCGTCGAGGTCTACAGCGGCCGTAATTTTCTGGCGAAGGGGCCGACCTACCGCGGTCTCGCCGAGCATGTCAGCTGCGTTCCGCGGGCCTACGAGCACGCGCGTTACGCCCAAAAACACGGTCGTGCGCGTCGTGGGCTCGCCTGGAGTGGGGGCGCCCTTGGGGTTGCGTCGCTCGGTGGTCTTAGCGGCTTTGCCTTCCTCGAAGAAGAGCCCAAGACCGCCTTTGCGCTCCTTGGGGCGGGCTTAGGTGTGGCCGTACTCGGCATTGTCCTGGCCGGGGCTTCGCGCTCGGCGGGCAATCAGGCCCACGGAAACGCGATCGACGCGATCAATTATTACAACGACGCTGTCGGCTCGGTCGGTGGCAGCTGTGCTGCGGCCCCGGCAGGTGCTCCGCCGATCGCCATGATCCCAAGCCCAAGCCCAAGCCCAGGCCCAAGCCCGCACGCCGATGCCGCGCCCTCCGTGCGAACGCAGGAGGGGCCGGTGGGTCCCACTGCGCTCTCTGGGGCAAGCCCTTCGCTCGGCGCTTATGATCATAACGGTGGTCTCCAAAAATCGATGCACTTTTAGCCCCGCGGTACGCGTCATCGACACCTCGATCGTGCGGGTCGCGAGTGCCCGGACAAGCCCGCGAGGTCGCTCAATCCGCTCTCGCCCTGTGCAACCAGCGGCATGCCCGTGGTATTCGCCAGGGCAGCGAAACTCCCGGGTCGAGGTTGATGACTCCCGGCGCGCGTGCGCCGAAGCGGATCCTGATCGAATGCAGGGCGCCCTGGCGCGGCTGATTAGAGCGGACTTCGCGGGTTCTGCCGGGCTCGGTCGTCGGCCGAGATCAGGAGCCCGAGCGCATCGCTTAGCTGGGTGATGAGTTCGCCCTCTGTGCAGAGATCGCAGCGCAGCTCGACAAATTCGCTGGCGTAGCCGAGGGCGTCTCGTTCGACGGAAATCGTGCTCTCGTAGCCGATTTCGCGGAGGGGCAGGGGTTGCACCGTGATCATCACCAAGGGGCCGTGGGCGAGCCTTGGGGGCGCATCGCTGCCTGTCGCCTGCAGTAGCAAGAAGTCGGCGCGGCTCCGCAGCTGATGGGCGACGGCTTGGTCCGCGCCCGCTTCGTGCAACGCCGAGGTATCGATCAGTAGGCCGGCCTGTGTCGGAGCCAGCGCTGTCGCGGCGCAGATGAGCCCAGTGCTGATCATCGACGGGGCGGTGCTCGGCGATGCGGCAGCGATCACAGAGGCGAGCAGAGAAGCGAGCATGGCGAGAGATCCAGGGCGGAGATCCAGGGCGAAGCCAGAAGTGACGCCGGAGGCATCGACAGCGGGGCGTTGACGGTGAATTCAGAGAACACCCGCGGACCGCGGATCGCAAAATTTGGGCGAAGTAGAGGGCCTGAGCGCGGAGGCACGCGAGCACGCTCCTGGTATCCTCCGCCTTCGCCTCCGCGCACGATCCTCGGCGCGCAGCCTGCCCAGCCACCACCGCAAACGATGTCCGCCCGCGAACTCGTCGTCCTCGGCACTGCCTCTCAGGTGCCCACCCGCTACCGCAACCACAACGGCTACCTCCTGCGATGGGACGCGGAAGGCGTGCTCTTTGATCCCGGCGAAGGCACCCAGCGACAGATGATCAGCGCTGCGGTCACCGCGTCGATGATCACCCGGATCTGCATCACCCATTTTCACGGCGATCATTGCCTGGGTTTTGCCAGCATGGTCCAGCGGATCTCGCTCGATCGGGTGCCACATACCGTCGATGTCTATTATCCAGGGTCTGGGCAGGTGTATTACGACCGGCTGCGGCGGGCATCGATCTTTCACGATGTCAGCCACATCTCGCCCCATCCGATCCGCCAGGCCGGTGTCATCGCCGAGTGCAAGGCGTTCACGATGCGCACGCTCTCGCTCGATCACGGCGTCGACACCTGGGGCTTTCGTCTCGACGAGCCGGGCTCCCGGACGATGCTGCCCGACAAGCTCAAGGCCGCCGGTGTGCACGGGCCGGCGGTCGGCGAACTCCTGCGTCGGGGGCAGATCGAGGTCGATGGTCGCAAGGTATTGCTCGAGGATGTCAGCGTCGATCGTCCGGGCCAGTCGCTTGCCTTTGTCATGGACACACGCCTCTGCGACAACGCTTACGAACTCGCTCGCGGTGTGGATCTGTTGATCTGCGAGTCGACCTATCTCCATCAAGATGTCGACAAAGCGCGCTCAAATGGTCATATGACAGCTCGTCAGGCGGCGATGGTCGCCCGTGATGCGGGCGCTCGAAGGCTTGTGCTCACCCATTTTTCGCAGCGCTACCAGTCGACCAAGCCCTTCCTCGCCGAGGCCCGTGAGATCCACGAGGATGTGGTCGCCGCTCGCGATGGCGATGTCGTACCGGTGCCAAAGCGGCTGCGAGTGCCCTGAGTCCGCGACACCTCATTGTGGAACATGATGGTGCTCAAGCGAGGGCCATTGTGTGGGCTTCGCATCGGTTGCGCGCCGCTTTGGACGAGCGCCGGAGCAGGCGCTCGTCCAAGGCGTTCGCTGCAGCGGTGCCAGATCAGGGCGCCGGTGCGATGCGGATCACCCGTCCTTCGACGGGCGAGTTGAATACGTCGAGTTCGACGGTCGTAAAGTACACCCGGCCGTAGCCGTCGGAGCCGGAGCCCAAGATGTTGAGTTCGGTGTTGCCGACGATACCGAGTTCGTCGACGTTTTGGCCGTCCCAGTGGATGCCAAAGAGTTCGCCTGTGCAGAAATCACCGTAGAAATAGCGGCCGCTCCAGGCCGGGACTTCGCAGCCGCGGTAGACCGCGCCGCCGGTGATCGAGCAGCGGCCCTGCGAGTGGTTGTACTCGGCGATCGGTGCGGTCAGGCCCCCGGCGTTGACCCCGTTGGGTCCTGCGGACTCGTCGCAGTTGTCGTCGTTAAAGCAGTGATTGCCCTCCATCGCGCTCCACCCGTAATCGGCGCCGCCGCTGATGATGTCGACCTCCTCCCACTGGCCCTGGCCGACATCGGCTGCGTAGAACCATCCGGTTTCGGGGTCAAAGCTCATGCGCCAGGGGTTGCGCACGCCAAGCGCCCAGATCTCGGGGCGCACTCCGTCCATGCCGACGAAGGGATTGTCCGCGGGGATCGTGTAATCAAAACCGTCGAGTACCGGGCAGCCCTCGCAGGCCTCCGTTGAGTCGGGACTTTGATCGGGTTCGACGCCGATGCGCAGCACCTTCGCCAGCAGGTAGCGCGGGTCTCGACCGGTCTTAAAGCCATCGTTGGCACCGCCGCCGTCGCCCATGCCGATGTAGAGGTAGCCGTCGTCACCAAAGGCGATCATGCCGCCGTTGTGGTTGCTCTTGGGCTGGTGCATCGCGATCACTGTGCGTCGCGAATTGGGGTCGACCTTGGTCGGGTCATTGGCGTCGAGCTTAAACTCGTCGACGACGGTCGGCTGGGTCCCGTTGCCCGCCGGGTTGTAGTTGATGTAGACTCGCGGGTCGGTCGGAAAGTCGGGGTGAAAGGCAAAGCCCAAGAGGCCCTGCTCCGGCCCAATTGTGTCAGGAACAGCGTTTTTGACGGCAATAAAGAGGAAATCCTCGGCCGGCGCTTGGCTCATACCGGGCTCCAAAATCTTGATATGCCCGCCCTGTTCGACGACAAAGAGGCGCTCTGGATCGCTGGGATCGCTGGTGACAAAGAGCGGCCGATCGAAGCCCTTTGCGACCTCCTCGAGAACGAGCTGGGGGTCGCCTTCGATGGGCTCGCCGTAGCAGACGGGGCCGCCCGTGGTTGTGCTCGTGCTCGTCGAATCGGTGTCGGTCTCGGCGACGGTTGTCTGACCGACGGTGCTGGTATCGGTGCTCTGGGTCATCCCAGAGGTGCCCGTGGGCTCGGTGGTACCGGTGGTACCGGTGGTGGTATCGGTGGTGCTCGCGGTGGTGCTCGCGGTGGTGCTCGCGGTGGTGCCGGTGGTGCTGTCGGTCTCGGCGCTGCCGTCTGTGCAGGCGACGGTACAGATGCCAAAGAGCACGGCGAAGAGTGAGGGCAAGGAGAGGGCGGTTGGACTCGGGCTGTTAGGGATGCTCATGGGATCAGGTGATCAACCTAGCAGTCGGCAACAGCCGGGTACACCTGTGCGGAGTTCGGAGTTCGGAGTTCGGAGTTCGACACAGGCGCGGTGCGAGCTTGCGGGGTGCCGGCTTGTCGTCCGGGGGCCGCACAAGCGCGCAGCTCTCAGCGTCTGGCGATACAGAAGGGGCGCCCGCGCTTGTCGTTGGCCGGTCGCTCGGTCGTGCGTTTCTCGAGCATCACCACGGCGACGCCAAAATTGTCCTTGTCGGCCTTGTCGCGGGTCCAGTAGAGGAATTTTTTGATCTCGGAGTTGCTGGCGAACTTAAGGACCTCTTTGGAGGAGGCCAGCTTCCAGGCGCGCAGCCTGGCGAAGCGCTTCTTTTTGAGGCCAGCGCAGTAGCTTTTGGCGCCCGCCAGATCGGTGTTGTGAGCCGCCGACTTGAGCGTGTAGGTGCTGCCCGCCGAGAGCACGAGGCTCTTGTCGGCATTGACCTTTGGTTTCTTGCTGCTGGTATTGCTAGTGCCGGTGGTGCCAGTAGTAGTGCCAGTGGTACCGCCAGTGGTGCCGCCAGTCGCGGTGGCATTCGTGGTCCCGGTGCTGCCTGTGTCGCCTGTGTCGCCTGTGCTCGCGCCGGTGGTGGTGCCAGTGGTGGTGCTGCTGTTTGCATCCCCGGGGTTTGCGCTGTCGGCGACGATGCTGGGATCCTCTGGGGCGGTCTCGACATCGCTGGAGCCCGGGCCGAAGGCGTAGTAGAGCCCGGCCGCGATCGCGACGAGGATCAGCAAGAGCACGATGATGTAGAGCCCCTTGCCGCCGGAGTTGTCCTTTGTCCGGTGAGCGCCGTGTTCTTCGGCGAGAGCGGCGGCCTGTCCCATCGACCAGCTATCATCGGCGCCGAGTCCTTGCTCGGTTGGCGGTAGTTCGGTGCTCCAGGTGGCACCGCCGGCGGTCGCCAGTGGGCCGATGGAGGGTTCGCCATGGCCAGGTCGGAACCCGGGTGGGGGCGGGCCTGCGAGCAGCGGAGGGCCGTCGAGCACGGCTGTCGCCGGATCGGAGTTGGGCGCGGACGTACCTTTGGGTGCCGCGTGGGTCTCGGAGGTGTGCGGCCCATGGGTGCCCTCAGTCGCGAGGGAGCCGCCGATGGGCACGACCGGCAGTGCTTGGCTGGGCGCGGACTGGACGGCGTGGGCGGGGATCGGCGGCAGATTTTCGAAGGGCGCGAGCACATCGCTAAGCTCGCGGGCGCTGGCGTAGCGGCGAGCGGGATCTTTTTGGATGCACTTTTCGATCACCGCCACTAGCTCGACGGGCACGTAGGGCGCGAGCTCGGCGAGGGGGACGGGCTCGCGGGTGGCGACCGCGACTAAGGTCGAGGCGATGGTCGGTCCGCCGAAGGCATCGGCGCCGGAGAGCGCCCGATAGAGGATGAGCCCCATCGCCCAGATATCGGTGCGCTCGTCGACGTTGGCGGCGCCCTCGGACTGCTCCGGCGACATGTACTCGGGGGTGCCCATGAGCACGCCGACGCCGGTGCGACCGCTGCTGCTCTCGGCCTGCGAGAACTTAGAGATCCCGAAGTCGACGAGCTTGACCAGGAGACGCCCGGGCGTCGGTTCGCTGAGGAAGATGTTCTCGGGCTTGAGATCGCGGTGGATGATGCCGGCGCGGTGGGCTGCCTCGAGACCCTCGAGGGCTTGGCGCACGATCAGCACCGCGAGGCCTGGATCGATCCTGCCCGAGGACTCGAAGAGGTCGTTGAGCGGCCGCCCTTTCATCAGCTCCATGACGATGAAGGGCCCGAGCTCGCTCTGGCCGAAGTCGAGGATGTCGCAGATATGGGGGTTGCCGATGGTGCCGGCGGCGGTCGCCTCGTTGCGGAAGCGCCCGAGGATCGCCGGGCTAGAGGCGAACTCAGGGCGCATCAGCTTGATCGCGACGGCCTTCTTGACGAAGATATTTTCGGCGGCCCAGACCCAGCCCATGCCGCCTTCGCCGAGCAGCTTGTCAAAGCGAAATTTATGGGCGAGGAGGCGCCCGTGGAGGGGTAGCTGCTCCTTGGCCGTCGGGCAGACGAGAGCATCCTCGGGGTGCTCCTCGCCGCAATGCGGGCACGGCCCGAGGGCTGCGGCGACGCCGGTCATCGTCGGCAGGTATATCACGGTCGCCGCGCTCGTCTGCACTTCTGGGGTGTGCGTGTGGCCGCCGCGACGGGTCTCTGGACAGGGCCGCGGACTGAGATCGCAGATCGGCCGCTAGGCCCCCTATAGAGGGCAGTATTGGCCAAATTCGTGCACGCTGTGCGGCCCCGCTTGCGAGTGAGCACAGCTGTGGTCATGCTCTCTCGGCCATGGCTCTGTCCACCTCTTTGGTCGCCATCGCCCTCTCATTTTTGGCCGCGAGCGTCGGGATCCGCTCCTGTTCGGGGTCCTCGGGCGCGGGTGAGGAGGCGGCTGCAGCCCGCTCGGCAGCGACCCCAAAGGACCCGAGCAGCCCGGTAAATTCAGGCCCCGTGGCGCCTGTGGCCGAAAAAGAGGGGGCCGCGTTGCTGGGGCCGCGGGCGAAGAGGCCGGGGTTCTCGGGGCCCGGTGCCGAAGCTGGGGCTGTGACCGTCGCCGCGGTGGGGCCTGTGGGGGAGCCTGCGCAGGTACCCGCGCTCTCCAGCGGCGCTCGTTTGGAGGATGAGCGCAATACCATCGCCGTCTTCGAGGCGGCCGCGGCCGCAACCGTTTATGTCACCCAAAAGAGGATCGTTCGCGATCTCAACATGCGTGCCCTCGAGGTGCCGACGGGCTCGGGCACGGGTTTTCTTTGGGATACAGAGGGCCACGTCGTCACCAACTACCACGTGATCGACACCGGCCGGGCGCGCGGCTCCTTTGCGGTCACGCTTCACAGCCAACGAACCTACGACGCGGTCCTGGTCGGCGGCGAGCCCAAGCGTGACATCGCCGTACTCAAGATCGATGCGCCGGCGGCCGAACTGCGGGCGATCCGGGTGCTGCCCGCGGGCGGCTCCATCGACGTCGGCCAAAAGACGATCGCCATCGGCAACCCCTTCGGTCTCGACCACACGTTGACCACCGGTGTCGTCTCGGCAAAGGGCCGCGAAGTGGTCGGCTACGGCGGCATCACCATCCGCGACATGATCCAGACCGATGCGTCGATCAACCCCGGCAACTCGGGGGGGCCGCTGCTCGACTCCAGCGGTCGTCTTATCGGCATGAATACGATGATTCTTTCGAAGACCGGCTCCTCCGCGGGCATCGGCTTTGCGGTGCCGGTGAAGACGATTCGCCGGATCGTGCCGCAGCTCATCAAGTTCGGCAGGGTCGAGCGTGCGGGCATCGGTATCAGCTTCCTAGACGACGCGATCGCGGCGCGAGCAGAGGTCAAAGGTGTGATCATCACGGCGGTGATGCGGGGCTCTCCGGGCGCAAAGGCGGGGCTTATTCCTCTTCGCCAGGGTCGCGACGGCCGGATCGTGCTCGGCGATATCCTCGTCGGTATCGACGACGCGAGCGTCGAGAGCTACGACGATCTCTACAATGTGCTCGAGCGCTACAGGGCCGGCGATCAAGTGGTGCTTAGGGTCCGCCGCGGGGCGACGATCGTCAGCCTGCCGATTCGGCTGACTTCGATCGACTAGCCCGAGAGATCGATGCATCGACGAACGGGCGAACTGACGAACTGACGAATTGACGACTTGGCGTCGCCCCTTGGTATACTCGCGCCGTGGCTCTTCTCCAGCGCGCGATCAGCACAGACCAACGCCTGCGGGCCCTTGCGGCGGTCACCACGGATCTCGTGCGCGAGGCCTGCCAGCGCCACGGGCTTGTTGGCGCCGAGGCGATCGTCCTCGGTCGGGTGCTGACGGCTGGTTGTCTGCTCAGCACTCTGACCAAAAACGACGACGAGCGGGTGCGCATCGCCTTTCGTGGCGAAGGGCCGCTCGGTCGGGTGGTTGTCGATTCGCGGAGCTCGGGCGAGGTCCGCGGGTATATCCAGCTCGACGACGGAGTTGAGCCACAGCCGATCCCCGAGATCGTCGCCGGGCGCCGACGGGTGGGCGCCCTGGTCGGCGATGGTTCGCTGATGATCACCCGTGATGTCGGCCTGGCTGCGCCCTATCAAGGGGTCGTCAATCTGACCACGGGTGAACTCGACGACGACATCGAACACTACCTCAGCCACAGCGAGCAGATGCCATCGGCGCTCGCTTGCGAGGTGATGCTCGACGCCCAGGGCGGGGTCTTGCGGGCCGCTGGTATCCTTGTCCAGACCTTCCCTGGGGCGCCTCCAGAGTCGGTGCTAGAGCTGCAAACGAGCCTCTTCAACGGCAGCCTCGCCGATCTTTTGCGGCAGGAGCGGAGCCCCGGTGAACTTTTGGGTTTTGCGCTCGGCGGGGAGCCGCATCAGCCGCTCGCGGCGACACCTCTTAGCTTCGCCTGCGCCTGTGATCCCGAGCGCGCCCGGGCGATCCTCTCGACCCTGGGCGCCGAGGATCTCGACGAACTCGCCGACGAGCCCGGTGCCACAGAGGTGCGCTGCTCCTATTGCGGAGCCTGTTACTCGCTGAGCGCGAGCGACCTGCACGGTCTCGCGGATAGTCTGCGGAGCGATCGTTCGTAGTGGCTCGTGTCTGAGTTCGGGTCGTTCGGGCAGTGCGGCAGCGTCTGCAGCCAAGAAAAAATCGCGAGCGAGAGGCGTGACGATGTTCACCGGGGGCTGTTAGTGTGCGTCGCCATGGCCCAGGACGGACGAGTTCGCTTTCGTGTGGTCACCGCAGAGGACGGGCTGACGCTCAGACAACTGCTTTGCCGGCGCTTCTCGGACTTGCGGCCGCAGACCTCAGCCGAGCTGATCAAGGCCGGCGGCGCCTATATCGATAACGTCCGGATCCGCTTGCCTTCAGTGCGGGTCATGGCCGGCGAGCGGATGACGGTCTACCGAGGCGCGGCAGAGGTGGCGGTGCTCGACCCTGCAGACTTGCAGATCGTGCACCGTGATCCCGAGTTTGTGATCGTCGACAAACCCGCCGGCATTCCGCCGAACTCAACCCGGGCGAGCGCCCGCGGTACGGTCGCTCAGGCGCTGGTATATCGCCTGTGTGCGGAGGGCATGCTGCGCCCCTATGTCGGACCCGTTCGGCCGATCCCGAGTGCGGCCTCGGGACTCGTGCTCTACACGATCCGCGATCAAGATGCGGTATCCCTGCAAAAGCTCTACCTCCGGGCTGAGGTGACGACGGTCGATCGAGTGCTCGTTAAGGGCGACGCGCCTGCCATTTTGCGCTGCGATCAGCCGCTGCTCTTGACCCGCTCGGGGCGGCTGGAGGTCTGCTCTGCCGGCGCCTTGGGGGCGAGTCCTGCCTCCACCGAACTGCGTCGCCTGGACACGAAAGAGGGCGACGGGGGGCGAGTTGCAGAGGGCGAGCCGCGGGTTGTCAGCTTGCTCGAGGCGCGGGCGCGGGGGGCCTTTGGGGCCCAAGCTGCGGTGCACAGTGCGGCGCTTGGGTTTCCTGTGGCGGACCCATCAGCTGCCCTTGGGGGGGCAAACAGGGGCGAGCCTGGAGTGGGGCTTTTGCTTCACCGCAGCCGCCTCGAACTCGTGCACCCACACAGCGGCGAGCGACTCTGTTTTGATTCGCCGATGCCAGCGTGGGGCCGGTTGCCCCAGGGGTCCGGTGCGTAAACAGTGCACCCCGGCGGCGGTGGTCGTCGGCTTCTACGTGCTCCTGAGCCTGGCGTTGCCGCTGGCGTGCATTTTGTTTCGGGCGCTCACAGAGGGAAGCGGCCTTGGGGGCGGGGCGATCAGCAGCGACATCTGGGTTC
>Ga0256845_1002643_pt1 | contig 12778 bp, 6 predicted proteins | sample RiftiametaG_FD_189101 | JGI IMG/M metagenome (GOLD analysis project Ga0256845, IMG submission 189101) | Tube worm associated microbial communities from hydrothermal vent at the East Pacific Rise, Pacific Ocean - Riftia | ecosystem: Host-associated > Annelida > Integument > Unclassified ... | reverse complement strand
GTCCATCGGCTTTATTTTTCAATTCCACCATCTCCTCCCCGATTTCACTGCCCTTGAAAATGTTATGATGCCTGCACTTATTGCAGGTAAATCAAGAAAAGAGATGATACAACCTGCAACAGAACTTCTGGAGCAGGTTGAACTCAGCCACCGAACTACCCACAAGATCAATCAATTATCAGGCGGCGAACAACAGCGGGCAGCTCTTGCAAGAGCTCTTATTATGAGCCCGTCACTGCTTCTTGCTGATGAACCCACCGGTAACCTTGACAGCAGAACCGGAAACGTCATCTTTGAACTGCTCCGCAATCTTTGCCGCAGCAGATCACTCTCCATCATTATGGTTACCCATAACAGCACACTTGCAAAACAGATGGATCGCTGTCTTATTTTAAAAGATGGCACAATCTCCTAAGAACTGTCCCAGAAAACGTGCCCTACCAGCAAGAAAGCATTTTATCAAAGGATTAAACTAATTCAGTAAGCGGAATGAAAATATCTTGACTTCTCTGGTAATTTGTTGTGATGTTTAAGCAACGTTTCTGGTTTATTATCCTGCCCGAAACGGTTCATTAAAACGTTAGATACATCGCTTTTGTATCTTTTACAAAAAGCGTCTTGTGTTCTCTTGTGTTGTATTACAATAAGGGAATAAAAAAACAATTATCAGAATGAGGGGAAAGTATGAAAGGAAAAGTATCTTTGCTAGCAGCAATTGCTTTTGGTTGTGTGACTGCGTTCGGAGCTGCATCAAGTGTAGTCGCAGCAGACCAGACTTTTGTGACCATCGGTACAGGTGGTGTCACAGGCGTTTATTATCCAACAGGTGGAGCAATTGCCCGTCTGGTAAATAAAGGCAAGAAAGAGCATGGCCTCAGAGCTACCGTTGAAAGTACAGGTGGTTCAGTATACAACCTCAATGCTATCAGAGCAGGTGAGCTTGACATGGGCGTTGCCCAGTCTGACTGGCAGTACCATGCATACAACGGAACCAGCAAATTCGAGAAACAGGGCCCAAACAAGAATCTTCGCGCAGTATTCTCAATTCATTCAGAGCCTTTCACCGTCGTCGCCCGTGCCGATTCCGGAATTAAAACATTTAAGGATCTGAAAGGCAAAAGAGTAAATATTGGTAATCCAGGTTCCGGACAACGTGGCACCATGGAAGTCGTAATGGACAAAATGGGCTGGACCAAAAAAGATTTCAAACTCGCCTCAGAACTTAAAGCTGCTGAACAGTCCAAGGCTCTCTGTGATAACAAAATTGATGCCATGGTATACGTTGTTGGTTTTCCAAGTGGCTCCATTAAAGAAGCTACCACTACCTGTGATGCCATTTTGATTCCTGTTGAAGGAAAAGAGATCGACGAACTGGTCGCTGACAACAGCTACTATAAAAAAGCAACCATTCCTGGCGGAATGTATAATGGAACTCCTGATGACACCAATACCTTTGGTGTGGCTGCAACCTTCGTAACATCCTCTGATGTTCCAGAAAATACTATTTACCATATCGTAAAAGCAGTATTTGAGAACTTCGACCAATTCAGAAAGCTCCATCCTGCATTTGCTACTCTTGATAAGAAAGCAATGATCAAAGAAGGCCTTTCCGCACCACTTCATGATGGTGCTGTGAAGTATTACAAAGAAGCAGGTTTGATGTAACAAGTTAGTCCTGTGTATCTGTGTGCAGTCGATATAAGCGACTGCACACTTTTTGTTTTGTGTTTCAGCCTCCGATCCTGGATGTGGCCTCTCACAATGCCAGTTTTTTCACTGGCAACGGCTTTGTCATAAAGCCCAGCCTCTGAATCTGCGGTATGACCGCCGCTTCCAATAGTTGTAATAAGCACGGATTCGTTTGTAATCGAACCGACAGTTCTTCTTCGCCACACTTGTACGGTAAAGTACGAATACGTACCATACAATTTCAAAGATAATTCATCAGTTTCTTGTTTTTTATTGCTGTTTTTCAGTAGTAATGCACTAAGAAATATAAGGAGTAGTCGTCGACATGACCAACCCCACCGAAACTCCGTTACCCCAGGAAGACATACAGGAAATGATAGCCGAAGCGGATACCGGCGCCCGTAATCCCAAAGGTAAAATTTCCAAAAATATCCTCTTCTTTGTCCCACTTATCTGGACACTTTTTCAGCTATGGTATGCATCTCCTCTGCCATTCATGCTTAATTTTTTCGTAATTAATGATACTGAAGCAAGGGCAATACACCTCGCCTTTGCGGTATTTTTAGCATATACAGCCTTCCCCACTTTCAAATCGTCACCCAAACGATATATTCCCACCCAAGACTGGATTCTTGCTATTATCGCTGCATTCTGTGCGTCCTATATTTATATTTTTTACACACAACTTTCCGAGCGTCCCGGTCAGCCAACGACCCTGGATCTTATCGTTGCCGTCGTCGGGTTAATTCTTCTCCTCGAAGCCACCAGACGTGCCCTCGGCCCACCACTTATGATTGTCGCAGCGGTATTTATCACCTACACATTTGCAGGCCCATATATGCCTGACGTAATTGCCCATAAAGGGGCAAGTCTTGTCAAAGGGATGACACACTATTGGCTGACAACTGAGGGTGTTTATGGTGTGGCACTTGGAGTGTCCACCGGAATGGTTTTTATGTTTGTCCTTTTTGGCTCTTTACTGGAGGCGGCCGGTGCTGGCAATTATTTCATCCGCACCGCTTTTGCAGGCCTTGGACATCTGAAAGGCGGACCTGCCAAAGCCGCCGTCGTATCTTCGGCTATGACCGGACTTGTTTCCGGTTCTTCCATCGCAAATGTTGTCACCACCGGAACATTTACCATCCCCCTGATGAAAAAAGTGGGATTCAGTGCTGAAAAAGCCGGTGCTGTGGAGGTAGCCTCTTCAACAAACGGCCAACTTACACCACCAGTAATGGGAGCTGCTGCTTTTCTTATGGTTGAATATGTGGGAATTTCCTACATAGAGGTCATAAAGCACGCATTTTTACCCGCCATTATTTCCTATATTGCCCTCGTCTATATCGTGCACCTGGAAGCATGTAAAATGGGCCTTAAGGGCATGGAAAAGAAAAGAACCAAAACCCTACCCCAGAGTGTAATCAGTTTTGTTGTTACAATTCTCACCATAATTATAATCGGTGGTGTTACCTATTACGGTTTAGGCTGGATCAAAACAGTTGCAGGTGACTATACCATGTGGGTTGTCTGTATTCTGCTTGCGATCTCATATCTACTTCTTCTCTGGTATGCCTGCCAGGTTCCTGAGCTGGACACCAGTACAGATATTAAAGAGCTGCCAGATCTTGGCCCAACTGCACAAGCTGGTTATTATTTTCTCCTGCCGGTTGTGGTACTCATGTGGTGCCTCACCGTAGAGCGCCTCTCTCCGTCCCTTTCTGCTTTCTGGGCTACGATTTTGATGTTTGTAATTGTCCTAACTCAGCGCCCGTTAAAAGGTATCTTTAGAAAAATGCAGGGCGAAGAATTTTCCTTTAGCAAGGGCTGGGATGATATGATTACCGGAATGGTCTCCGGTGCCAAAAATATGATTGGTATTGGTGTAGCAACTGCTGCTGCCGGTATTGTTGTCGGAACCGTAACACTCACCGGAATCGGTCTTGTCATGACTGAATTTGTCGAATATATTTCCGGTGGTAACCTGATGCTAATCCTTCTTTTTACCGCTTTTATCAGTCTTATTCTTGGAATGGGACTGCCAACCACGGCAAATTATATTGTTGTATCAACCTTGATGGCACCCGTTATAGTTGGTCTTGGTGCCCAAAACGGCCTCATAGTTCCCCTTATCGCCGTACATCTCTTTGTCTTTTACTTTGGCATTCTGGCAGATGATACCCCGCCAGTTGGTTTGGCCGCTTTTGCCGCCGCCGGGATATCTGGAGGTGATCCCATACGTACCGGTATACAGGGGTTTGGCTATGATATCAGAACTGCCATTTTGCCCTTTATTTTTATTTTTAATACCGAGCTCCTGATGATCGGAGTTGACAACTGGTTCCACTTCCTCGTTGTCATTGTGGCGGCTGTTCTGGCAATGCTCATTTTTGCGGCAGGTACTCAAGGCTGGTTTCTCACCAAAAACCGCTGGTGGGAAACGGCAGCTTTACTTGCCATCTCACTTATTCTCTTTAGACCAGGCTTTATCTGGGATAAATTTTATCCACCACTCGTTGAGAAACCTGCAACAGAACTGGTGCAAGTCCTTGGTGAAATGAACCCTGGAGCCCAGCTCCGTTTAAAGATTAAAGGCGAAAAAGATAACGGCAAAGAATTCCAGAAAACCGTAATGCTGAAAGTTGGTGATGAGCCAACAGGTGCAGAACGATTGAGTACCATGGGAATCGAAACACGAGACGAAGAAGGCAAAGTGATTGTTGATCTGGTTGCGTTTTCAAGTCCAGCTGAAAAAGCTAAAATTGATTTTGACCAGGAAATTCTTTCAGTCCAGATGGAAGCAGACAGGCCACCAAAACAGATTATGTTTTTCCCTGCCCTTCTGCTCCTGGCATTTATCTGGAAAATCCAAAAAGGACGGATTAAAAATGATGAAACACTTGCCGTAGCATAGCATCCTCATCAACTAATGTCTGCCTATAGATGAGCAATTTTACACTAACAATGATTCACCTCTAACAGAGGTTTAAACAATGATAAATAAAATACTTGTTCCCATCGCCTTTTCTAAATACTCTCAGGGTATTTTAAACTATTCCGCCGGAATAGCCGAACCTCTGGGCGCTGAACTGATAGTGGTAAACGTTATTAACAGCCGCGACCTTGAGGCTGTTGATAAAATAACTTCATTTGGCTATAAGGTTGATATTGAACACTACCTTGAGACACTAAAAAAAGAGAGGCGTGACGAACTAAAAACTCTCATGAAACCATTAACCCTGCCTGATGACATGGTTTCGTTCTCTTTTAGAATTGGTGATCCAACAAATGAATTACTGAAACTGGTCGTCGATAAAAATATTGATATGGTTGTTATGGGTATTAAAACCCACGACATTCGACATATTTTTGCAGGATCAGTTGCAGAGAGAATGTTCCGTAAATGTCCCGTCTCAATTGTATCCTATCGAGATGACGAAATTTCAAAGCGATTATTGAAAAAATTCATACGGCACAGAAAAAAGAAACAGGAGTAATACAATCCGGGTCATAATAGCAGAAGTCACTGGACGGTGGCTTCTGTGTTTTGCTCAATTACCGTGACAGTGTACCAACGCAGACAAACTGCAAGTAAGTGCCTTGGAGGTATCTATTTCTTTATGCTTTATTACCCTTCTTCATTTTCTTATTTTTTTGACGATAATAATGGAGTAGGGCACTAATATGCACTTACTCATTGTAAGCCCATACCGTCAGGTACCATGATATGTTGTACATCCTCAACATCGTCATTCTCACAATTTTCCTTTCTTTCACACTATCCCGAACTGCCCACTGCCAGAAGCCCGAAGAAGTAACTGTTATTTTTGCTTCCCATATGGCAGAAATTCAACCAGTACACCCACAGGGAGGATTAGCTCAACTGTCTACTCTACTAAAAGAAAACAGGGCCAAAAAGAAACACGTCCTTTTTTTTCACGGAGGAGCTGCCCTGGCCCCAAGTATTTTGTCATCTTTTGACAGGGGAAGCCATATGGTTTCACTCCTCAACATTTTGGAACCAGACGTTATGGCCGTTGCCAAAAGCGACCTGGCTCACAAAGAAGATGAGCTAACCCTGCGCACTTTTGAGGCAGTTTTCCCATTTATTAACAGTAATCTTTTTGATCCGTTAACAGGAAGTAATATTGAAGGAACTCTACCCTTTCTTACTTTAAAGGCTGGTCGTTTCACTTTAGGTATCATGTCCCTCATCGACCCCGATGTTATCACAGATTATATGCCCGAAAGGGTAAAGATCGTGAACACAACCACTACTATTCTAGAAACAACAAAAGCCCTGCGTGTCAGAGGTGCTGACCTTATCATCCTGCTGGCAGATTATCTTCCCCCCACTATAGACAAATGGCTTGACAGCAAAATTGTAGATATTGCATTGATCAGCGATCCACGACTCACCCCGCAACCCAATCAAAAATCACATAACTACTACGAATTAGATACAGATAACAGCGTTGCCTACATCTTATCCCTTACCCTGACAAAGAAAAAACCGTTAGCTGAATGGACCGGAAATATTATAACTGTACCTCTGATGGGCATCAAAAAAGATCCGGTTATTACTAAGAAAATTACTAAGGAAACGGAGTACCTTGCAAAAATTCTTAGTAAAAAAATCGGCAAGACCCTCACTCCAATTGATACCAGACGGATTTTTGTACGTACAAAAGAAAATGGCTTTGGAAATTTCATTGCAGATACTCTCCGCGATTTTTATTCTTCTGATATCGCTCTTATAAACGGTGGCGCCATACGCGGCAACAGGCAGTATTCTGCAGGAACAATGCTGACACGGGGAGATATTCACAGAGAACTTCCGTTTAGCAGTAGAATTACCAAAATCAGGGTAACCGGTCGCCAGATTTTCCTCTGCCTCGAAAACGGATTAAGTAAAATTGAAACCGAAAAAGGGCGCTTCCCACATTTCTCCGGTATGCGTGTCACCTACAATCCCAACAACGCTCCAGGTAGACGCGTACTAACGGTAATGATTGGAGAAACACCAATTAATCTTTACAAACACTACACTCTTGCAACTCTGGACTATCTTGCAAAAGGTGGCGATGGATATGACATTTTAAAAAATAGTAAAGAACTGGTCAAAATAGGTGGAGGCAAATCATTGTGGGAATATGTGAAAAATAGAATTAGCTCCAAGGGCGAAATATCTCCGACCATTGATGGCCGCCTCAAAGCAGTTGCCAATTAACATGCTGACTCCATGAAAACCAACACCTCACAACAACAAGGCCCACCCAAGTCATTTCGTCGAAGTCGAAGCATTGCCTTAACGGTCGGAAGCGGGCTGGTTCTCACCGGAACACTTTTTGCTGTGATTTCCACCATTGCATTACTTGGATTTATCAGTTTCAAAACCGTTCTCTTTGACCTCTCCGCCAGATCTTTTCCCCAGGCCACTCAGGAAGCTCAAATTTCAATCCTGCTCAATCAACTCCTGCACCAGACCGGTTTCCTCCATAATGCTAAATCTCACCCGGAACGTCGCATTGCATTTTCTGCCATTAGTGAACAATTCAGCAGAATTAAAAATTTTTCTGCCCACCTTACCAAAGAATCAAAAGCAACACACAGTTTCAAAATTGATGTGCTGAAAAATGAGCTGACAGAACTCAATGATCTTGTCACCAGGCGTATCGACACACAACAACAGATATCGAGAATCCTGCAAACCCTCCATCCCTTAACTGTGGACATCTACACAACCTGCGACCTGATGAAAAAAAAAACACAGACGAAGGAATTTGCAACCAATATTGACAAAATGCAGAATATTGCTGAAGAAATGGTGAACGCAGGTCAGTACGCATCCACACTCCACAGCCAATACATGGTGCGACGGAGCAATAAAGAACTCAAAAAATCTCTGCATCATATTGAACAGATCCTTCGCTCACTTCCCACAGAAATTGGAGACACTGGTTTAACCCTTACCTCCAGAATACAACTTAACCTCCTCGACCCTGGAGGACTTCTGCCACTACTGCAGAGAAATCTAACACTCAAGGCTGAATCTAACAACAGATCTAATCTGGCAAGAAATCAGATTGAGGAAAAAGGGGACTCAAGTATTACCCATTTTTTTGATTTAACATCCTCTGTTGGTCTACAGACATCATCCTTATTTGAAAAAGTTGATAAGCAGACTAAAATACTCACAGCCCTCTTCTTGTTTTCTTTGAGCTGGGCTGCCATTTTCTTTTATTATTTCAAAAATATACTCATCGAGAGACTAATTGATCTCAACAGAACAGTTCTCGCCATGGTAGCCGGAGAAAACCGAAAAATAGATGCTGCAGGACGGGATGAAATCAGTGAAATTGCTCGATCAATTAACTATTTTTCCACAGAACTCCACAAAGCCAAAAAGATTGCAGAAAATTCGTCTATTGCAAAATCACAATTTCTTGCCCATATGAGTCACGAAATACGAACACCCATGAATGCAATCCTCGGGTTTTCTGATCTTGCTCTGAAAACCGATAAACCCGAGGATCATCTCGATTACCTCGGAAAAATAAATAGTGCCTCCCATTCACTTCTGGGAATAATTAATGCAATCCTTGACTTCTCCAAGATTGAAGCAGGAAAATTCACCATCGAAAACGAGAATTTTGACCTCCGGGAGCTCTTGGAAAACCTCTCGACACTCATCAGTCTCAGATGCGAAGAATCAGGGCTTGAATTTTACTTTGTCATAGATCCCAAAACACCATATTCTCTACGGGGTGATGCTCTTCGCCTAGGCCAGGTTCTCACTAATATCATTACCAATGCTTTTAAATTCACAGAATCCGGATCTATCACACTGCATATTTCCCCTGTCGAGAAAAAGACAACCAATAAAGAAGAAATAATAATACTGCAATTCTCTGTTCAGGATACAGGCACAGGTATTCCAAAAGAACAGGCCAATATACTCTTCCAACCATTTACCCAGGCCGACAAATCTATTACCCGCAGGTTCGGTGGCACAGGTCTAGGACTGGCAATTTGTAAAAATCTGGTTGAAATGATGGAAGGATCCATCTGGTTTGAGGAAAATGAATCCAAGGGAAGCACATTTACTTTCACTGTACACATGCAACACCAGGCTGTTGAATCGAGCAGCTTTTTTGCAGCACCACGATCACTCGACAAAAAACAGGCAATAGTTATGTCTGAAAAACCACAGACTGCTACTGAACTTTCCTGTCAACTCAGTAATTTTGGCCTGCGGGTTTTTCAAACGCTCTCTGTTGATGAAGTTATTTCCGCACTGAAAAAGCAGTCACAGGAATCCATCTATGATGTGATTTTTCTCGACTGCGCCACCTGCTCAAACAGATGGATCGACATTATTACCACAATAACAAAAGCCAATGTTCCATATGGAGAACCTACCCTTATTCTCATTGGACCACAAAGGCTTTCCACGTATTTCCCCCACACCACAAGAACAAAACACAACTTCTTTCTAGCAAAACCCGTCACCCCGACACGACTCCTTGAAACAGTCCTCCACATTTTCAATATAGAAGACTCAAATGGACTCCACTTACTCCATACAGACAAAAAACTCAGTAGTTTATGCCTTGACAGTATCAGAGGAGCCAAAATTCTTCTCGTCGAAGATAATGAAATAAATCAACAAATTGTTCTAAGGATTCTCCAGTCAGAAGGATTCTCCGTTGCGATAGCCGAAAATGGTGCAGAAGCTTTGTCTTTTCTGCAACCGCAGGAAACAAACCCGTTTGATCTTATTTTAATGGACATACAAATGCCAGTAATGGATGGATACACTGCAACTAAAGCTATTAGAAACATGCCCTCTCCCACCAATGCTATCCCCATCATCGCCATCACCGCACATGCTATGCCGGAGGAACAGGAAAAATGTTACAATGCAGGCATAAACGAATATGTATCAAAACCCGTTAACCCCCATACTCTTTTCAAGGCAATTGCCCGCTTGATCCAGCCAGAATCACACAATGCCAGCAAAAAACATTTTCAAAACAAAAGAAAACACTCAAACAACCACATTGACAACACCAGTAGCATAAATATAGAGTCAGGCCTTGCACAAGTGATGGGAAACTATTCTCTCTACTGCGAGCTCCTGGGGAACTTTCTGGAGACCTATAAGAAGTTTCCCGAGAAAATACAACTCGACCTGAAAAACAATTCTCTTCAGGCAGCTCTTTTAAAAATTCATACCATTAAAGGTGTCAGCGGTAACCTCGGTATGGAAAAACTTTTTACCCTCTGCTCACTTTTTGAAACTACTTTGAAAAATGAACAAAAAAATGAGTATCCAACTCTTCTAATTCAATTTACAAATGAAGTTAACAACAACTGTTCCTTTCTCTCTCAATGGCTGAAAAAATACAAAAAATCACAGTTGAAATCTCGACCTATCAGTGAAAAGGTAGAAAACAGTCAAACTACCAATTTACACACACTGATCTCCTCTCTTTCAAATTCGCTCAGCAACAATAGTTCAAAAGCTCTGACACAAATTAACACTCTAAAATTATCCTTGGGAAAAGAAGACGATGGTTTTATTGAGAATATGGAAAAATATGCCAATTCTCTAGAATTTGATAAAGCGCTCGATCTTCTACACAATTGGCAGCCCCACAGGAGCAGAACAGACAAAGAAACATGAAAAATAACAACATTACCAAAATACTCATCATCGATGACAGTATCGAACATATTAAAATACTCATCAATCTGCTCGACGATCTCTACGATATCTATTTTGCAAAAAACGGAGAAGAGGGACTCAGGCTTCTGCCCACTATAGTACCAGACCTGATTCTACTCGACATTCTTATGCCCGGCATGGACGGTTTCGAAGTGTGTAAAAAAATAAAACAAAATGAAAAGTGGAAAGAGACACCACTCATATTCATTTCCGCACAAGGTGACGACGAGGCTGAAACAAAAGGTTTGAGCCTTGGTGCCATTGACTTCATCACCAAACCATTTTCACCCTCAATTGTTAAGGCTAGAATTCGAAATCACCTGCAGTTAAGATCAGCAATGCAGGAACTCGAAAAGCTGTATGGTCTTGCCCTTGACGCCAGTCCCCTCACAGGATTGCCTGGTAACAACAGCATAGCACAGCATATTGAAAAAAGCCTACTCGCAAAAAAACATGTCTGTATTGTCTATGCAGATATCGATAATTTCAAACCATTCAACGACAAATATGGTTTTGTTCGAGGAGATGAAGTTATTCGTTTTACGGCAGAAGTTCTGCAGCAGGCACATAAAGACGCAGACCAATCGGAAACATTCACTGGCCACCTGGGAGGTGATGATTTTATTATGGTCATCCCTCAAAAACAGACACTCTTTGCAGCAAAAGAAATTATTAAACAATTCGACAGTGGAATCCTCCATTTTTACAACCGTCTGGATCTCGACAACCGATGCATTCAGGCAACCAACAGGCAGGGTGAACAACAGGTTTTCCCTATCATGAGTATCAGTATTGCTGTGGTCGACCTGAGTAGTAATCGTTACTCAACATTTCTCGAAGTCAGCGATGCCTGTGCAGAGATGAAAAAAATTGCCAAAGCCAGTCCCGGAAGTACTGTCTACTTCGATCAGAGAAAAGAATAATAGTACAACATGAGTTTTGCCGAAAAATCAGTTCATCCCATCCTGCACATCACGAAAAATGTCCTCTTCAAGCAGTTGTCCCACCTCAATTTTTCCGCTTCCAACAGGAAAAACCTTTTTGCTTTTCCGGGGCTTGATTTCTACCGGCTGCAGACCAAATCGTCGAGCTACAATCTCCGGATCTATAAGGGCCTTACCGACCAACCCCTTCACATCATCATCAACAGGAGAAGGGATCTTTTCATCAACCAGCTTCTGAACTTTAACTTTGTCTGCAGGTTGAGCAATTTCAGTGGATACGTTTTGATTATCAACAACTACAACCGGGGAGAAAAACGTTCCAGTAACAGTAACAGGCACTAAGCTCTGTAAATCATCTCCAGAATTATCCGGCCCTTTATCAAGATGTACGACAGAAGGCTTCATTTTAAAATTGATCTCATCCGTTGCAAGATCGACACTACCTGAAACCAGCATCTGCATAGCTGGGGCCAGCAACCTGGTGTCCTGAAGTGTAAGCACACCATCTCTTACTGTAAATACGCTGTTTATTTGAGAATATTCGGCAAAAGAATTGTCCGTTGTTTTACCCTGCAGATCAATGCCATGCAACACTCCATTTTGCAAAATAAAAATCCCCTGACCATCTAACGTTTTTTTGATTAAATCAAAATCAAATCCGTTAAAGTCAGCCTTCACTTCTCCATTCAATGTCCCGGTAATACTATCTTTATTGCTAAAATCATTCAAAAACTCACCTAGAAGAAGATTCTTTAATTGCACTGAAACAGTTATTTCGGGGACCTCTTTTTGCACATTTATTTTTGCAGTTGATTGCACCTGTCCTTTATTTATAGAAAAAAGTGATGGGCCAATAGTAAAAATCCCATTACTCCCATTCAAATGGGCACGAATATCGTGAATACTCCCACCATTGAATGTAAGTGTTTGCAGTGCCAACCTGCCGGTAATATATACATCCCTCCATATTGTATAATCATATGCTTTTGATCTGTTTATACTGCCTTCAAGAGTATCATTGGAAAAATAATGGTTCAAATCAATCGAATCGAGATCAACATCAAAAGTGACAACCGGCCAGTCAAAATTCTTTGCTGTAAAGGTAAAATCAATCCCCGTGTTATCGAAGTTAGCATCTCCCTGCTCAACACGTATTTCAGAACTGCTTCCCTTCACAATCATGTTAAGCGACAAAGAATCGAAGGTTTCCGAACTGGTGACCGGTATTGGAAAACCAATGTCCAGTATATCGCACAAATACCGGGGAGAAAATGGTTCCACCTGCATATTAAGGTCATAGGATGGGGAAGAGCACAGATTGGAAAACTTCCCGCGTATCGATGTTTTCAACACATTTGCCAAGACCAACCGTATGTCAACAACCACCGACTCAATTCCAGATTTTCTGCTAAAAGGG
>Ga0256845_1002642_pt1 | contig 12783 bp, 9 predicted proteins | sample RiftiametaG_FD_189101 | JGI IMG/M metagenome (GOLD analysis project Ga0256845, IMG submission 189101) | Tube worm associated microbial communities from hydrothermal vent at the East Pacific Rise, Pacific Ocean - Riftia | ecosystem: Host-associated > Annelida > Integument > Unclassified ... | reverse complement strand
GAGCGCCGACGCCAGCGCGAGCCCTGGCAACAGCATCGCCAGCGGAGCAGACCGGCTCCAAGAGTGTCGAATCATGGAGCCATCGTGCGCGGTGGCGTTCTCGATGTCAATTCGAGCGAGCTAGTTCACGACAAAGCTCGGCGAGGTCCCAGAGATCTCAGAAATCACCGCTGTCAGCGATTTTGCGTCGCCGCGGTAGACCAAGCGATAGGTGCCTGGTTTTGTATCCTTGGGGATCACCCACTCGAGATCGACCTCGGACATCGGGCTTAGGGGTCCGCCAGTACGGCGCCAGTGGAAGCGTGTCTCGGGGTTCCAGTCGCGGGCGATGACTTGCCATTCGCCGCCCTCGTCGCGCTGGACCTCGATAAAACCTGTGCCTGTGCGCAGATTGTTTCGGGGGTGGGCGCCGCGGAAGGTGGCCTTGATGTGATCGCCCGGGGAGGCGTTGGCCGGTGGCGGAGCGAGCACGTCGCCAAAGGCCTCGAAGGGGCAGAGTTTGGCGTCGGGTAGCAGGCAGGGCGAGTCGGCGACGACTCCGGGTACATTGATGATCTGAGCATCGCTCAGGTCTAGGGGTTCGCCGGTGGACTCGGCGATCTCGCCTTTGCGCAGGGCTCGGGCGACGCCGGCGATGCTCTGCTGCCAGGCGGCGAGCGTCCATGGCCCGAATTGGGTAAAGGCGCCCTCGTAATGTTGATAGGCGTACTCTTCGCGGGTTGTGACGTAGCTCGAGTAGCCGTTGGCGAGGCCGGCGATCACCGCCCGCGAGATACCCGCGGAGGCGAGTTCTTTGACCACGGTAGCGCGCAGGCGACGGCCGGCGATCGTCGTGATCTCAAAGGGCACCGGCACGATCGCCAGGTCGCCGAGCCTCAGCACCTGAGCGGGTAGGATCGTCGGCGACCAGGGGTGCGGTTGCATGCGCCCGACCGGCAAGAGGATGGTTTTTTCTTCGTGGCAGGCCTGGTCCTCGGGCACGAGCGTCACCTTTGGCAGATCGCCGAAGATGATGCCCTCTTGGATAAACTCGACCGCGACGCCGTCCTCGGCACCGGCGGCGATCGAGAGGCCGATCGCCGCGCGGCAGGTATCGTGCTCGGCCTCGCCAGTGAACTCGGGGCGCACCGTGACCTGCTCCATATCGATGAACGCCAGGCGGCCGCCCACCGGCCCGCGCAAATGCTCATCGGCCTCGGTAAATAGCTCTAAGGCCCGCTCAAATTGCCATTGACCGTGGATTTCGGCATTTTTTAGATCGTCGCATTCGGGGTCGGGATCCGAATCGCAGGGTCGGTGCACCGCGTTTTTTGGTTCGCCGACGACGACCTCGTTGGGCGAGACATCACCGGCGTCGCTCTGGGCGAAGGCGGCGACAAAGGGCGCATCTGTTGTGTAGTCGGCGCCAAAATGATGCTCCATGAGGTAGGCGGCGACGCCCTTGTGGTCGCCGCTGATCAGTCGATTGCCGTTAGAGACGCTGGTCGCGTGGCTCGAGAACCAGGTGAGCATGGCGATTGGTTCGCCGTCGAGTTCGCCCTCTGCGCTGTGCTCGAAGCGAAGTACCGTCATTTGGGTGTTGGTATCGCGCATCATCTCGGCCTCGTGGGCCGCGCGCTCGTCGGCTGGGTTGCCCGCGTAGGCCTGGGGGCTGCGGTTCCAGTTGGCGTCGTCAAGCGGCCCCTGAGCGATCTTGATGACGCCGTGCTGCATGCCCTGATCAGCGGCGATGATCGAGTCGACGATGCCGCTGACAATCACCTCAAAATTGTCGGGATCGTAGCCACCGACCGCGAGGTTAAAGAGCGTGTAATGGGAGAAGCCGCCGAGGCCCGAGTGAGTGTGCGTCGCCGACAGGGCGACGTTGTCGAAGGTGTAGCGATCGGGGCCGAATGTCTCCTGGAGACGGCGGATCACCTCCAGGTGAACGCCCTGAAAAACCTGACCGAGATCGGCGCTGACAAAAACGACTCGACCGCCGCTGCAGGGTTGCTCGACGACGAAGGCGCGTGACCAGAGGCGGGTGCTGATGCCCGCTGAGCGCTGCTCGGGCATCGAATAGCCCATCATTACCAGCTCGGCGGCGGGTCCAGTGATGTCGCGGATCGCCGCACCGATGCGGTAATGCGGCGAGGTTTCGCAGGTATCGGCGCCGGTTGTGGTTGTGGTTGTCTCGCCGGTTGTCTCGCCGGTCGATGTGCCGGTGGCGCTCTCGCTGCCGGAGTTTGTCGCCGAGCTGGCCGTTGAGACAGATGTTGTTTCGCCGCCGCTTACGGTCGCGCTGGTCGAGGCTTCGCTTGTAGTGGCGGCGCCGTTGCAGGCGAGCGCGAACGAGGCGAGCACGGGGGCGAAGATCGGGGCGGGCCGCATTTGCAGATGATAGCCCCGGATGCACCGGAGTGCGGTCCTGTGAGGGAGCGTCAAGCGTCAATGCGAGCGGATACGAGCGCCCCGGCGCGAGGTTCGAAGCTCAGGGCGCACAGTAATTAGGCTGGCAATAATTTGGGTAGAGGTCGCAGTTGATCTGCATACAGTAGATATGTGCCTCTTTATGACAGCCCTGGGTGACGGGTTGGCCACCTGATGTCCACTGCGACCAGCTCTTACCGCCGAGGTCGACCCGGCCGACCGCGCCGAAGAAGGCGTCGCCCTCGAGCGTCCAATAATTGCAGGTCGCGGAGGCGGCGTTGCTGATCTTTGAGCCGTTGCCGTCGAGGCCGGTCCAGGCCCGGAGGACGAAGTCCTTATTGATGACGAGGCCGTACTCGTTCATGCTCGCGTCGCCGGAGCTGAGGCCATTTACGAAGTCGTCCCAGTCCTTGGCGATCACCTTGCCGTCGAGGCGTACGTAGGGCAGATCGGTGTGGGGAAAGCGGTGAGTGACGGGGCATGTGGGGTCGGCGACCCAGGCCCGGAAGATCGTGTTGTTGTCCATGGGCCAGGGCATCTTGATGCTCTCCTTGCCCGCGATTCTGCAGATCTCATCGGCGCCTGCGCGGCCGCCAAAATCGCCGGTGACGCGCTTGATCGAGGGGAAGAAGACCACCTCGTGGGTGCACTTTTCGGAGCAGCCGTCGCCGCCCCCTGAGAACTGGGTGTCGATGTCATCGCACTCTTCGTGCCCCTCGTAGAGAAAACCGTCGCCGCAGATGTTTTTGGTGCAGGAGTCGGTACAGCCGGCGTTGTCTGAGTTTGCCTCGGCCTCGTCGCACTCCTCGACCCCGTCCTGCAGATACCCGTCGCCGCAGACGTTGACTGTGCAGGCGGAGGTACAAGTCGAGTTGTCGGCGTTGTCTTCGGCCTCGTCGCATTCTTCGACGTCCTCGAGCAGGTGCCCGTCGCCGCAGATGTTGGACACACAGGCCGAGGTGCAGGCGGCGTTGTCGGAGTTCGCTTGGCCTTCGTCGCACTGCTCGTCATCCTGGACGATGCCGTCGCCGCAGAATTCTGGGGGCATGCCGGTGCTTAGGGTGCTGTCGCCTGTACCCGATTCTGATCCCGCGCCCGAGGTTGAGCTGGGCTGGGTCGTCGAGCCGGGCTGGGTCGTCGAGCTGCCGTGCGAGGTGTCCGACGCAGTCGTGATTTCGGTCGCGTTGCTGTCGGTGGATCCTGGGTCCGCGTTACAGCCGCTCGCGAGCACTAACGCGGAGAGGGAGCCGAGGAGAACCGCAGTGGAAGCGTGCATTGGCGTACTGTACAGGGCACTTTCGCACGGGTCAATAATGACCGGTAAAAGGTCCTAAACAGCCCCGTTTGGCCGATTTAGCCGGCCTTCGGGGGGAGGCCCATGTCGGCGAGCCGGGGCTTCGCGAGTCGGAGAGGCGGTCGAGGAGCTGGAGGCAAGTCCACCAGACGTTGGGGTGCGAGCCGAGGTTTGCCATCGCGAAACAGTACCGTCTTTGGTGGCGTCACTCCGTGATTTGGGTGTCGAGTGCGAGGTGTCGAAGGCGGGCCTGGGCGCGTTTACTGGGCAGTTTGCCGCTGCTGGCATATCGCTTGAGCGGGGTCGTACGGGCCTCTAGTGCGTTTATGAGTGCATTTAAGTCGGTCGCGGCCGGCCACAGACCTTCGAGTTCGATGTCCTCGACCGTCGCCAGCCCCGGCCATTCGGCGAGTGCGCGCAGCAGCGGTCTTGCCTTGCCACCTGTCGATAAGACCAGTTTACGCGGTCGCGAGCCGGCCAGGAGTGCGACCGCCCAGGGCTCGAAGTTGTCGGCGCTGCTGATGTCGAGGCTCTGCAGCGAGGCGAAGCCGCCGGTTTCGGCGAAGCGAATGATGTCGCTGGCCATGCCGGCATCGACGTCTGTGTTGATCGAAAGATCGGTGAGGTCAGCGGGGCCCTCCTGAAAACGGGCGCTTCGCCAGAGAAAGAGCTGTCGCAGGTGGGGTAGGGCGTGAAAGATCGGATCAAAGTCGACGGGCTCGCCTTCGTCCTGCCAATAGAAACGGCGCAGCGGCGGCCGGTGACGCTCGAGGAGCCGCAGCAGTATCTCGGGCTTGATCCAGCGAATCGAGAAATCGCGGAGGAAGAGCGCGCTCGAGTGGGAGAGAACGCTATTCCAGGTCTGCTCGCTGCGGCTGTATGACCAACTGCCGATGGCGTGCCAATAGCCCCGGAGCCACATGGGCCGAAATCCGAGTTTTTCGGCGCCCAGGTCAAACTCGGCGACGATGAGGCTGTGTGGCGCACTTAGGTCGTAGGCGTCGGTGAGTTCGGTTTGTTCGCGGACCATCGCCGCGCGCGGATCATTCTGTCCTTCAAGCCAGGTCGCATGGGTGAGCCAGGCCGTGGGATCGTCGGTGAGAAGCGCTGGCCAGAGAGCAGGATCGACGCCAGCAGCGGTGTAGGGTCGTGGCCAGTCCGGCGGGTCGGTAACTTCGGTTGGCGGTGTAAAGGCGATGCCGCGGCGCTCTAGCTCTCTCGCGGCGACCTGTCGGACCGATTTGTCGCGATCTTGTAGCGCCCGCTCGATCGGCGGAATGGCGTCGGGTGAGTCGAGCTTGCCCAAGGCGCGGATGAAGGCCCGTCGCAGGTCGAGCCAGCGATGGCTCGCTCCATCGGCCGTAGCCAGGCCCTCGGACAGGGCTGGAATGGCCTCGATCACGCCAGCCTCGGCGAGTACCCGCGAGAGATAGATCCGCTGCTCCCAATAGGCCGTCTTGAGCTGCTCGATGAGCGGCCCAAAGGAGCGAATCTCGATGAGTGTGGTGGTTTGACGGTCTGATGGCACATCACAATTCAGGACTACCTCGGTGATGCGCCGGTGGAGTTCGGGCGGGGCATTGGCTCCGAGCATTCGAACGCCCCGAATCCGCATGTAGGGATTTGTATCCTCCAGGAGGGTGAGGGCCTCGTCGCGGGGCATGGGCACCCCCCAGTTGAGCAACTCTTCGATGGCGAGATGGCGCAGGTGATCCTCGGGATCCTGGGAGATCGCTCTCAGGGCATCACGTGAGGCCTTGGTATTGCCAAGCCCCACCACTTGGAAAAATGCTTCCAGTCGTCGCCTTCGATTTGTCGCCAGGGCGACCTCCTCGAGGTACGAGGCTCGAAGGGCCGCTCTGCCGCCTCCAAGGTCGCGGAGCGCTCTTCGGAGCACGGTTCGCTCCTCCCCAGAAGTGCCGGGCAGGCGGGCTGAGAGTGCGGGGATCACCGATTTTTCGCCTATCTGGACCAGGATCGCGATCGCCTCTAGCCGTTCCCTGAAGGAGCCCGGATCGAGGCAGGCGAGCAACGCTGGAACCAACACGGGCGACGGATTTTGGGCGAGCCTGCGGATGGCCTCGAGGCGGGACGATCGCCGCGGGTGTTCGAGCTGGAGGATCCAGCGTTGCGTGTTCATGTTGCGATCGTCGCTGAGCGTGGCGGGTAACGCAATCGGCAGTTTGTAGTTTATTTACAGGTGCTTGCCGCTCACAGTGGCCAGCGCTTCGCGATCGCGGCCTGCTAGCATCGAAATGCTGTGGCGGGTGTGTGATCCACAAAAAATCGCCCGCGCTAGATATTCGCCACTCCGCATGGGCCCGAGGTGCCACATAGGCGGGGCCCTAGTGATGCATGTACGGGGAGTTTACTGTTTGGGTCTTCAATCGCATACATGCAGGCTTTGCGGGTCCGAGCTTCGTCGAGGGGCGTAGGGTCGGGCCGCCGATAGTCGATCGGAGCATCCCGCATGCAGACCCTATTCGAAACACCCCGCCGGACCGCCTTTCCCCGTGTTACGCGTGTGCTCACGAGCCTCGCCTTTGGGGCCTGTTTTGCAGGTGGCTGCTCTGGTGCCGCGAATACCGACAATGCACCGGCGAAGGCCCAAGCGGTGGACGAGGCCCACGCCCCTGCGAACAGTGCGGGCGCAGAGGCGCATTCTCCCGCGGGGTCCCATGTCGGTGTGATGACCACCAATGTCCACGACAAGGGCGACTTCAGGGTCCCGACGATGCCAGGCAGCCTCAGCGCCGAGTCGCGGGAGTGCATCGCCTGTCACGAAAAGGAGACCGCAGCGGTTGTCCAGCAATGGGGCGCATCGCGTCACTACCGCGCGAATGTCAGCTGCTTTGAGTGCCACAGTGCCCATCCCAACGACGCGGATGCCTATATGCACTACGGGCAGCGGATCGCGACCATTGTTTCGCCCAAGGATTGCTCAAAGTGTCACCCCAAGGAGACCGCGGAGTTCGCGGGCAGTCACCACGCGCAGGCGGCGAAGATCCTCGGGTCTCTCGACAATGTGCTCGCCGAGGTGGTCGAAGGCGCGAGGGTCTTTAAGACGCCGGGCTTTCCCCAAGGTGTGTCGGCGGCGGCTGTTAATGGCTGTTGGCAGTGCCACGGTACGGAGGTCATAGTTCTCGAAAATGGCCGTCTAGACCCAGCTACATGGCCGAATTCGGGCATTGGTCGCCTCAACCCGGACAAGAGCCGCGGCTCCTGCACGGCCTGTCATAGCCGCCACAAGTTCTCGGTCGAGCAGGCCCGCAACCCGGAGAACTGCGGAAAATGCCACATGGGGCCGGACCACCCGCAGATGGAGATCTACAATGAGTCCAAGCACGGCATCGCCTTTAGGGCGAACATCGCCAAGATGAACCTCGCGAATGATAAGTGGGTCGTCGGCCAGGACTACGACGCGGCCCCGACCTGCGCGACCTGCCATATGTCGGCGACACGCAACCAGCCGGTCACCCACGATGTGGGCCTGCGGATCTCGTGGAACAACCGGCCGGTCAAGTCGATCCGTCCCGAGGTTTCGGACGCCAAAATGGGGCTTCCGGGGGCCGCAATCGGCTGGCAGACCCGCCGTGCAAACATGTCCGATGTTTGCTCGGCCTGTCACAGTTCCTCGTCGATCGAGGCTTTTTACACCCAGTACGACGGCCTGATCGAGGAGTACCACGTCAAGTTTGCGGATCCAGGTCTCGAGCTGATGGCCCTGGCCGCACCGCTGCTCAAGAAGGTAAAGTTCTCGAACAAGCTGGACTTCATATGGTTTGAGCTCTGGCACCACGAGGGGCGGCGCCTCCGGCATGCGGTGTCGATGCAGGGCCCCGATTACACCCATTGGCACGGCACCTACGAGGTCGCCAAGCACTTCTATACTGATTTTATCCCCGAGCTGCAGGAGCTGGCCGAAAAAGGCGCTTCCAAGCCCGAGACCAGCGCGGCGGCCAAGGCCCTAGAGGAGGGCATCGAGCGTGTTCTCAACTATCCAGAGCATCGCTGGTACATCGGCAAGATGTCCGACAGCGAACGAGAAGAGCGCAAGCGTCAATCGGCCGAATTCAAGGAGCGCTACGCGAACTAACGTAGCCCAGGATCCCATGGATCGACTCCATACGACGTCTCTCGGGGCCCTGAGCGCGCTCCTGTTGGCGACTTCGCTGGCGGCTTGCAATGCCGCTGCGAAGGAGGCTCCGCCGTCCCGGGTGGTGGCGGCACCGAGCTCTGTGCTGGTGATCTCGCAGCGCCAGGGCAAGATGCAGGACTTTCCCTGTCAACAATGCCATGTGCACGTCGGCAGCGCGACATGGGGGGATGGCGACGCCCCGCGCAAGCACCGGGCGATCGTTCTTGATCACTTTCAGGGTGCCGAGAAATGCGGTGTTTGTCACGACGGGGAGAACCGCGATCGGCTGCATTTGCTCGACGGCACGACGCTCAGCTTTGACGAGAGTTATACGCTTTGCGGGCAATGCCACAGCGAGAAACTGCGCGACTGGAACATCGGCGCTCACGGTAAGCACGTGGGGGGCTGGATGGGTGTCAAGCACCGGCTCGTATGCACGGATTGCCACAACCCGCACGATCCCGGCCTGGATCCGACGATCGCTTTGCCCGCTCCACCTTTTCCCAAACTCGGGATCGCGAAGGATCACCACTGATGGATAAACGACGAACACGGCGCAAGCTGGTGGTGCTTCAAGACGACAGGGCTCCGCGTCGGGCCGAGGTGCTCGCTGAGCGGGCGTTGGCAAAGAAAGCGAGTCGGCGTTCGTTTTTGCGCACAGCGACGGTGGCAACGGCGGCGGCGACGAGCACGGCGGCGGCGGGCGGCTGTGGCAGCGATCTCCAGGAGTTCTTTGGCAAGCACTACAAAGAGATGACGCCTGCGGACAAAGAGCGGGTATTCGCGCGGATCGCCGAGCAGGCGCGGGCCGATTACGACGTCGAGATCAACCTCTCGGACCCACCACCGATCGAGGGCGTGGGCTTTGCGTTTTGTATCTCGCTCTCGGTGTGCAACGGCAATCGGGCCTGTGTGCACGCCTGCGCCAAGGAGAACAATCTGGGCCGCGATCCGGCGATTCAGTACATCAAGGTGCTCGAGCTGCCGCGAGCGTCGATGAACCTCGAGCAGGGCGATCTGTACTACGAGGGCGAGGTCCCACGGGAGGACAAGGTGTACCTGCCGATGCAGTGCAATCAGTGCGACAACCCGCCCTGCGTGCGCGCCTGCCCGGTTGAGGCGACCTGGAAAGAGCCCGACGGCATTGTCGTCATCGATTACGATTGGTGCATCGGCTGCCGTTATTGCATGGCCGCTTGCCCCTACGAGGCCCGCCGCTTTAACTTTGAGACGCCGACGATCGACAAGACCGAGATCAATCCGCAACAGGGCTACCTGAGCAATCGAGTGCGCCCGCGCGGTGTCGTCGAAAAGTGCCACTTTTGCCTGCATCGCACCCGCAATGGCGCCTATCCGGCGTGCATGGAGGCCTGTCCGACGGGGGCGCGAAAATTCGGCAACCTCAACGATCCGACCAGCGAGGTCGCTCAAATCGTCCGAGACAAGCGGGTCTTTGTCCTCAAAGAGGAACTCAATACCATGCCGAGGATCTACTACTACTTCGACTAGAGGTAGACGAAAGCCAGGACCGTGGGCACGTACTTTCGATATTGGTTCGACATGCTGCGGATCGCAGCCAAGGGCTCGTGGCGCTACTACGCGTGGCTCGCCTTCTTAGGGCTCTGCATGGTGCTCGGCGGTTTTGCGCTCGGCTCCCAGATCGAGCACGGCCTAGCCGTCACCAACATGTCCGATCAGGTCAGTTGGGGCGCCTACATCGGCAATTTCACCTACCTGGTGGGTGTCGCCGCGGCTTCGGTGCTGCTCGTCGTGCCGAGCTATATCTACAAGCGCGGCGATCTCAAAGAGGTCGTGATCGTCGGTGAGTTGCTCGCTGTGTCGGCGATCATCATGTGCCTCGCCTTTGTGATGGTCGATATGGGGCATCCCGAGCGGGCGATGCACATGGTGCCGGGATACGGTCGCCTAAATTTCCCGAGTTCGATCCTGGCCTGGGATGTGATCGTCTTAAACGGCTACTTGATCCTCAATCTGCACATCCCGGGATACCTGCTCTACAAGGCCTATAAGGGCGAGAGACCTAAGCGCAGGTATTATCTGCCCTGGGTGTTCCTGTCGATCGGCTGGGCGGTCAGTATCCATACGGTGACGGCGTTTCTCTACAGCGGCTTTGCCGGGCGGCCCTTCTGGAACACGGCCATTTTGGCGCCGCGATTCTTGGTAAGCGCATTTGCATCGGGGCCAGCGCTGCTGATCATCGCGTTTTTCATCATCAAGCGCGTCGGTGCGGCCCAGGTCAAGGAGTCGGTCTTTGTCTATCTGCGGCAGGTGATGTCCTTCTCGCTCCCTCTGAATTTCTTTCTCTTGGGCTGCGAACTCTTCGCCGAGTTTTATACAAATTCGATGCACGTCGCCTCGGCCCAGTACCTATTTTTTGGTATCGAAGGCCACGGCATGTTGGTGCCTTACATCTGGTCGGGGCTGGCGATGAATGCCTTTGCGATGGTGGTGGTCCTGGTGCCGCCGCTTTTCCGTCGGCGCTGGCTCTTGGTGTTCGCGTCAGGGCTCTGCGTCGTCGGCGTGTGGATCGAGAAGGGCATGGGTTTATTGATTCCCGGCTTTGTGCCGAGCCCGGCCGGGGACCTGGTCGAGTACGCACCCTCACTGATCGAAATCGGTGTGAGCATCGGTATTTGGGCGCTGGGCATCGCTCTCTTTACGGTCTTCGCGAAGATCGCGCTCGCGATCAAGTCGGGGGCTATCCGGGCTCCAGACCGGATTTCGGCCCCCCAGGTCGGCTCGGCGACGCAGCCGTGATAGGGTCAGGCCCTAGATGGCCCCGAGCTTTCCCGACACGCACTGGTCCGCTGTCGTCGCGGCGGGCAGCGGCGCCAACGCTGCTCTGAGCGAGATGTGCAGGACGTATTGGCTCCCGCTCTACGTCTTCGCAAGGCAGCGGCAACTCAGCGCAGCGGATGCTCAGGATGCCGTCCAGAGCTTTCTCGCGGACTTTATCGACCGCAATGACTTCGCCCGAGCGACACCTGAGCGAGGTCGTTTTCGCTCGTATCTATTGGTAGCCTTCCGCAACGCACTGGCCAATACGCGGCGCCGGGCGGCAGCTGCAAAGCGGGGAGGCGGGCTCAAGATCCCTTGGGAGTACGCCGAGGCCCAGCTGGTGCGCGAGGCGGATCCGGCGATGAGTCCCGAGGCGCTTTACGAGCGTCATTGGGCGCTGACCGTGCTCGAACGCGTGGACACGCGCTTAGCCGAGAGTTACGCCGGCAAAGAGTCGCTGCTGCGTGCTCTTCGTCCGATCGTGAGGGGCGAGCCCCGTGGTGGGGGGGGCTACAGGGAGCTCGCGGCGGATCTGGGCATGTCCGAGGGCGCGCTCAAGGTCGCCGTACACCGGATGCGACGGCGATACGGCGAGTTCTTGCGCCAGGAGGTTGCGGCAACGGTGGTCGACCCCGCCGACATCGACTCCGAGCTCCGCGAACTCATTCGCGCGGTCTCTGGGCCGCAGCTGTAACCTTTTTGTCGGCGGCGTTCAGTGGTTAGTGGACCACGAACACGCCATGAATTTGGATAAGTCACCCTCCTCCTCCCGCAGATACGCGCAGGTCGCGATATCGATGCTCTTTGCCGCCTCTGCCTGCGGCATCACGTTCAACGGCAAGCCCCTCTTCACCCCGAAAGAAAAGCAAACGAAGGGCGACACATCGACAGCGTCTGCCGATGCACCGAGCGGCTCCGCTGACGATTCGAGCGATCCTGTTGACGATTCGAACGAGGCCCCCAGCTACGCCGCCAAAACATCCAAGGGAGGCTCCGCTGGCGGAGAATCGGCGGCTCCCGACCCGAGCGACGACGGCTGGTGTCGTTGGGCCAGAAGCGAGATCCAGGGGGTCAAGAGGGCGGCACAGGGTGGCAGCAAAAGGGATCGCCGGCGCGGTGGTGGGTCGGCCGCCTGGACTCCGCAGCAGATCTTCGCAGCGCTGGTGGATCGCGGTGTCATGCAGGCTTTTGAGGCCGGACCCGACGTCTACATTTTGGCGACTGGATGCGGCGAGGGCATCGATTACTCGTACTTCGGCGATGGCACGAATTTCTACCCTTTGAGCATGGTCGGCGGCAGCGGATCGGACTACGAATTTGACTACCAGATCCGCTACCCTGGCAATTGGGCGGGTTTTCGCGGTCACGGGGGGCGACTCGAGATCTCGTGCCACGAAGAGCGTTGGACCCCGCTAAAGCGGCTCGCTGAGGCCGAGCGTGACGCCATGTTGGGGTCTGCCCAGCTAGAGGCTTGGGTGCCCCATCGCGCAATTGTGATGCTCGCCTATGATGGCGGATCGAAGTACTTCTTTGTCGATGCCGCGATCGGCACGGATCTCGATCAAGGGGTTGATCCGCGCAAGGATGACCTTCGATTTTATTACGGAACGGCAAAGAAAATGAGCAAGCTGTCGCTGAGCAAGTTTGCCAACGGTGGCGGCCTAATGAAGTTCAAGGGGGGGCGCTCGGCGGAGTTGCAGATCGATCGAAATAAGTACGACGAGATCATCCGCGACTACATGATCTGGAAGTCGGGCGGCTCAAAGAACACACTAGATGTGCTTGGTGGGAGCAAGCTGATGCACTTCGCTGTCGAGCAGTCTGGGCTCTATACAAATACTGCGAATCACTCGATCTGCGTGCGGCTCTGAGCGACGTCTCGCCAGAGTCGCAACGCCCCGGGGTGCTCCAAGGAGGTCGGGTCTAGCCTGTTGAGGAGGGTTGCAGCGGCCCGGTGCTGGCCGGCTGCCCAGTGCGCGGTGATCCGCTCGTGCACCCGGGCGGGCGCACCTTCGGACGCTGCCTTGGCGAGCAGTCGGGCGGCGAGGGTCCAGTCTTTGCGCAGTGCCGCAGAGCGCCCTAGCTCGAGCGTTCGCCGGCCGGGGCCGCGCAGGACGAAGCTTTCGCCGAGCTGTTGCGGCAG
>Ga0256845_1002641_pt1 | contig 12789 bp, 7 predicted proteins | sample RiftiametaG_FD_189101 | JGI IMG/M metagenome (GOLD analysis project Ga0256845, IMG submission 189101) | Tube worm associated microbial communities from hydrothermal vent at the East Pacific Rise, Pacific Ocean - Riftia | ecosystem: Host-associated > Annelida > Integument > Unclassified ... | reverse complement strand
TTAAGGTATTCGAGTACGATAAGTACTTTCATAAATTAGGTTAAGGTTAGGTTAAATCAAGGACTCCCTTTCTGGGGGTCCTGATTTATTTTTATCAACCTTAATTTTAAGAATAGCCATCCTTAATTTATTTTATCCCGCACTTGGTGCGGGATCTCATGGAATTTGTCACCTAACCTATAAATGAATAAAAAGATTCAGCTTCTTAATCATCCTTCTTAGTAGGCAACCCCAGCAGCTTTCCAATAATTAAAATAGCATAAAGATTAGCCCAAACGGCTTCAATTACTCCTAAATTGCGCAATATTGGAGCAGTGTTTGGGTAGGCTGTGTCTAGGCCTCCTAAAATATTAAAGCTGTAATAAATAAATTCGGAATAGCTTTCTAAGCCTAATGTAAGCGATGTTCCTAAGATGCCTGGATATGCTATATTGATAAGATCGTATAGGCTAGCAAATGAGATTCCAATCATTAAATAAACAGCAGCTGCGCCCCAAAGCTTACTTTTTGTAAAGGTACTGCCAGAAAAAAGGTCTCTGATAGCAAAACCAATTACGGTAATTTCGATTGGGAAAAGCCCTGCGTGTAAAGCAAATAAGTAGCTTCTGCGGTCTTCTATTTCTATAAATTTATAAAACGGAAATTCGCCTAATAGCCCAATAATTACAATGGTGGTTAACACAAATAAGAATGCACCTATTAGTATTTTATTGGTGGTAAAATCTTTGAGCAAATCCCATAATAAAAATGAGTAGTAGGCTCCAAATCCAGAGAATAGAGTAATGATTAGCTTATCGCTAAACTTTGGGTTTTCGTAATTAATAAAGGTGGATAGGACTAGACCAGATATAATAATGATAGCTTGAATAATAACTACATTCCTGTAATCTTTATTCTTTTCCTGCTCTTGATCGTTGGCATTATTACTTAAAAAGTTAAGCATTCAGTATAAAAATGATTGTTATAAACACTAATCTACTACCATTTTATAATATTTGTACCTAATCATTATTTATATGGAAACCTTAGATGTAGTAATTATAGGAGCTGGCCCTATTGGTTTGGCTTGCGGAATCGAAGCTGCCAAAGCAGGTCTTAGCTATGCCATTTTTGATAAAGGGTGCTTAGTTAACTCAATCTATAATTACCCTAAAGGGATGACGTTTTTCTCTACTTCTGAAAAGCTTGAAATTGGAGGTGTGCCTTTTATCTCTCATCAAAGTAAGCCTAACCGGTTTGAGGCACTAGAGTATTATCGCAGGGTGGCCACTACTTGGAAATTGAAGTTGAATCTTTATGAAAAAATAGAGAGAATAACTAAAAAAGGAGAGGAATTTTATATTGAAAGTGCCAAGGGGAATTATCGTTCTAAGGCCATTATTATGGCTACTGGGTTCTATGATTATCCGTATTTAATGGATGTTGAAGGAGAGGGTTTAACTAAAGTGAAACATTATTACGATGAACCTCATCCTTATTTTGCTCAAAAGGTGGTGGTGATTGGTGCTGCAAATTCGGCAGTGGATGTTGCGTTAGAAACGTTTAGAAAAGGAGCTGAAGTAACAATGATAATTCGAGAGGATAAGATTCGTGAAAGTGTAAAATACTGGGTGCGACCCGATATTGAAAACAGAATTGCAGCAGGAGAGATTAAGGCTTATTTTAATTCTGAGCTTACTAAAATAACTGAGCATACGGTGGAGATAAATACACCTAACGGCCCAATTACCTTGGAAAATGATTTTGTATTAGCTATGACAGGCTATAAACCTGATTTTACTTTTCTGGAATCATTAGGTGTAAAATTTGGGAGTGATGTGCATCATACTCCTATTTATAATGAAACCACCAATGAATCGAGTGCCTCCAATGTATATCTGGCAGGTGTTGTATGTGGAGGATTGGTAACCAATAAGTGGTTCATCGAAAACTCTAGAGTGCATGCAGAGTTGATAATGGCAGATTTAATTAAAAAACTAACGTAAAAGCATAAAGTGAAAAATTTTAATTTTGTTGTCTTGTTATTCCTAGTTCCCACTATCAGTTTTAGCCAGCTCAAAGGACAAATTGCCAATTCAGAAACAGGGGAGCCTGTTCCTTATGTTAATATTGTGGTGGAAGGGATGTTTGCCGGCACAACTTCAAATATTAAAGGCGAATTTGAGCTTAAGGAAAGCAGGAATACTAATGTGCTTGTATTTTCTGCAATTGGGTATAAAACAAAGAAAGTTAAAGTAGAATCGGATCAATTAATGATTAGTTTAATGCCTTCTACAATAGAGCTAGAAGCAGTGATTGTCGGAAATAAAAAAGCAAACATTGAACAGCAGGTTGGCGTTTTTAATAAATCAAAAATCAATAGTTATTTTGGCTGTGGGTCTTATCCTTGGATGGTTGCTCGATATTTTCCTTACAAGGGAAATTATGAAAGCACTACGTTTCTTAAAGAAATTAGAGTTGTAACAGCTAGCGATATAAAAAATGCAAAATTTAATATTCGGCTTTATAAAGTGAATAAGGATAAGGGACCAGGTGAGTATTTGTTTGAGAATAGCATCTACGGGTATGCTAAAAAAGGAAAATCGGTTACTAAAATTGACTTGTCGGATTTTTTTATTCAATTTCCCAAAGAGGGATTTTTTATTGTAATTGAATGGATGATCATAGAGGAGAATTATTATAAATCTTGGACAACTTACAAAGACAAGGGAAAGGTAGAAGAATTTTCTTATGAGCCATCGTTAGGTTTGGTGTTTAGTAGTGGCACGGATCCTAATAGTTGGAGCTTTGCTGGTGGTAAATGGAGAAAAGAAGGAGCGTTAATAGGTCAGTTTGGTGAAGATACAAAAGGAGGTTTTAGCATGCTGGCCATTGAGTTAATTCTTTCAAATTAATTAGTCCTAATGGGCCAACTTAAATTCATTATTCTTTACTGAGATATTTAGAGCTTCTATTGTCTATTTTTACTCTCATTATTTATAAACTGCCAAAATTATGCCTGTTAAAAACGAAATAACTAAACTTCTTGTTGCCAATAGGGGAGAAATAGCCATTAGGGTGCTTCGTGCCGCTTCTGAATTGAATATCAGAACGGTGGCCGTCTTCACGTTCGAAGATCGATTTTCATTACATAGGTATAAAGCAGATGAATCTTACCAGATTGGGGATGATGACGACCCTTTAAAACCGTATTTAGACATTGAGGGGATAATCACTTTGGCTAAAGCCAAAGGAGTAAATGGCATTCATCCTGGTTATGGTTTTTTATCAGAAAATGTGCAGTTAGCCCAAAGGTGTAAAGAAGAAGGTATTTATTTTATTGGGCCAGAGCCAGAAGTAATGGCGCAATTAGGCGACAAAGTTGCGGCTAAAGAAATTGCCATTAGAGCAAATGTGCCTGTTATAGAAGATAGCAAAGTAGATTTAACTTCTGCTGCAATTGCCTTAGAAGAAGCTAACAAAATTGGCTACCCTATAATGCTTAAAGCGGCTTCTGGTGGTGGTGGTAGAGGTATGCGTATTATAAAAGATGCTGAAAGTTTAGCAGGCCTCTTTGAGGAAGCCAGAAACGAAGCCCGAAATGCCTTTGGTGATGACACCGTTTTTCTTGAAAAATTTATAAATAACCCCAAGCACATCGAAGTGCAGATTATGGGTGATAACTACGGTAATATTGTTCATTTATATGAGCGAGATTGCTCGGTGCAAAGGCGCTTTCAAAAAGTGGTGGAGATTGCTCCAAGCCCTACGCTACCAACCGATGTTAAGGATAAATTATACGATTATGCACTAAGGCTTGCCAAAGAAGTAAATTATAATAATGTTGGTACAGTAGAGTTTTTAGTTGATAGTGATAATCGCATTTATTTTATTGAAGTAAACCCTCGTATTCAGGTTGAGCATACGATAACTGAAGAAGTTACAGGTATTGACATTGTTCGTTCTCAAATTGAAATTGCAAGAGGCTATCGATTGGACGATCCTCAAATCTTTATTAGAAATCAGGAAGATATTAAAACCAACGGATTTGCCATACAATGTAGAATTACTACTGAAGATCCAGGTAACGATTTTACGCCCGATTACGGCACTATCATCGCCTACCGAAGTGCCGGTGGTTTTGGCATCCGATTAGATGCCGGTAATTGCTACACTGGGGCTAAAATTTCTCCATTCTTCGATTCTCTTCTAGTGAAAATTTCAGCTTCTGGCCGTACGTTAAAAGGAGCTGCTTATCGATTAGATAGAGCTTTGCGTGAATTCAGAATTAGAGGAGTAAGAACCAATGTTGGGTTCTTAGAAAATGTGATTACAAACCCTACTTTTTATAATGGAGAGGCAACTGTTAATTTTATAGCAGACCACCCAGAATTGTTTGATATAACTGGCTGGCAAGATTCGGGCACTAAAATGCTTAAGTACTTGGCCAATGTAATTGTAAATGGCAATCCTGATATTAAAAAGGTTGATCGGAATAGATCATTCCGAGTACCAGAAATCCCTTGTGCAGACCATATTGCTAAACACCCCAAAGGGACTAAGGACTTATTAACAGAATTAGGGCCAGAGGGGTTTTCTAAGTGGTTAAAAGATAACCCTGTGGTGCAATTTACAGATACTACCTTTAGAGATGCCCACCAAAGTTTGTTGGCAACTCGCATGCGAACCATTGATATGCTAAATGTGGCCGAAAGCTTTGCCAAAGAACATCCTCAGGTGTTTTCGATGGAGGTATGGGGCGGTGCTACCTTTGATGTATCTATGCGATTTTTGCATGAAAGCCCATGGAAAAGGCTGCAATTAATACGTGAAGCTGTGCCGAATGTACTTCTTCAAATGTTAATACGTGGCTCCAATGCAGTGGGCTATAAGGCCTATCCCGATAATTTAATAGAGAAATTTATTGAGAAAGCGTGGGAGAATGGGAATGATGTGTTCCGTATTTTCGATTCGCTAAATTGGGTGGAAGCAATGAAAACTAGCATTAAAGCTGTGAGAGAACGCACAGGAGGAATTGCTGAGGTTTCCATTGATTATACGGGGGATATTCTAAATCCGAATGAAACCAAATTTAATTTACAGTATTACCTCGATTTAGCTCGAACCTTAGAAGATGAAGGAGCTCATATCTTAGCCATTAAGGATATGGCTGGCCTGCTAAAACCTTATGCGGCCACCAAACTTATAACTGAGCTAAAAAAAGCGGTAGATATTCCTCTGCATTTGCACACCCACGATACTTCGAGTATGCAGGCAACTACTTACATAAAAGCCATTGAGGCCGGAGTTGACGTGGTTGATGTGGCACTGGCTTCTATGTCGGGCTTAACTTCTCAACCTAATTTTAATTCTTTAGTTGCCACATTGGAGCACCAACCCAATGCCCCAAAATATAATTTAAAGAGCCTTAATGCCTATTCAAATTATTGGGAGGATGTACGAGAGGTATATTACCCATTTGAGTCGGGTTTAAAAGCAGGCACAGCCGAGGTGTATGACCATGAAATACCTGGAGGGCAATACTCTAACTTGCGTCCTCAAGCCGTTGCTTTGGGATTAGAAACTCAATTTGAAACTATTAAAAAGAATTATGCGATTGTAAATAAAATGTTTGGGAACATCGTTAAAGTTACTCCTTCCTCTAAAGTGGTGGGCGATATGGCCTTATTTATGACGGCAAATGATTTAACTGAGGAAGATGTAATGGAACGTGGAGCAACCCTGTCTTTCCCTGATTCGGTGGTTAGCTTTTTTAAAGGAGAGTTAGGCCAACCGCACGGTGGTTTTCCCAAAAAGCTCCAAAAAATAATTCTAAAAAGCGTTAAACCATTTACAGATAGGCCAAATGCACATTTAAAACCGATTGATTTTGAAGTGGAGCTTGCAGCTTTTAAACAGGAGTTTGATGAGGATGTAACCGAACTTGATTTTATCTCTTACAAACTCTACCCTAAGGTATTTAAAGATTTTTATGAGAGCAGAAACACCTATGGTAACATTAGTTTCATCCCTTCTATCCCATTTTTCTATGGGCTAAAACCAGGTGAAGATATTATGGTGCCTATTGGCAAAGGCAAGGTGCTAATGATTAAGTTTTTGTATAAATCTGCCCCAGATGATAATGGTGTTTGCACCGTTTCGTTTGAGCTAAACGGCCAAACCAGAACATTATCTATCAAAGATGACTCTGCGGTTGTGGATAAAGTCGCTCATCTGAAAGCAATAGAACCAAATCAAATTGGAGCACCGTTGCAAGGTCGATTATCAAAAGTAATGGTGAGTGTTGGCGATAAGGTGGAGCCAAGCGATGTGCTTTTTGTAATAGAAGCCATGAAAATGGAAACCAATGTGGCAGCAGTTACGGCAGGAGTTGTAAAAGCTGTTTTCTTAACGGATGGGGAACTCGTTGCACAAGACGATTTAATAGTGGAAATGGAATAGATAACAACTGATTAATTTGTATGGAACACATAAAAACAAAAAAGTTCAAAGAACTTTCTCTTACTGAACTCTACAAAATATTAAAGCTCCGCGTTGATGTTTTTGTGGTTGAGCAAAACTGCCCGTACCCAGAGTTGGATGGAGAGGATGAGGATGCAGTTCATTTGTTCGTTGAAGAAGAGGGGGAGATTGCTTCTTACCTTCGAATAATTACCAGACAAGAAAAAACTAGGATAGGAAGAGTAATTACGCATAAAGACCATCGTGGAAAAAAGCTATCTTCTAAATTGATGGAGGAAGCAATGGCGTATATTAAATCGAATTATCCACAAAAAATAGTTCTTCTTTCTGCTCAAGAGCATCTTCAGCAATTTTATGGCAAGTTCGGTTTTGTACCAGTATCAAAAATGTACTTAGAAGATGATATTCCGCATGTAGATATGGAGTACACTGTCTGACGTTATTGCGAATCCTTTGCTAAATTTTTAGCTTATTTAATAGTGGGAGCAGGATGAAGCAATCTGTTACAAGCCACACGCAAAAGTATTAAACAGATTGCTTCGTGCCCCGCAATGACGCCCGTTTAGAATTTTAAACAATATTTACCGCCCATCCTTAAAATCATTTTTTGTTTAAGCTTCTAGCCTTAGATTTGGCATACATAAAATTATATATCTAATGAAACAATATATTATTCTCTTAAGCCTACTTGCAAGTAGCTTATTCAGCTTTGCTCAAAAGCAAATTACCGTAGAAGATATTTATTCTAAAGGTACTTTTAGAAGCCAGTCGGTTTATGGCATAAATTGGATGAACGATGGTAGCTTTTACTCCGCTTTAGAAAGCAATAAAATTGTAAAATATGATGTTGCCAAAGGGGAGCAAGTAGAAACTATTTTGGATGCCACTGAACTAGAAGCTGAAATTAAAATATCCAGTTACGAGTTTAGCGCAGATGAAAAGTATATTTTGATCTTAACAGATCGTCAATCAATATTTAGGAGAAGCTACACCGCTATTTTTTACCTCTATAATAGAGAAACAAAATCGCTGCAAAAATTAGATGAAGATCGAATTGCCTATGCAACTGTTTCCCCCGATGGAACCAAAGTAGCTTACACTAAGAATAATAATATCTATTATGTAACATTAAGCGATATGGCGGTAGTGCAAGTAACGAGCGATGGAAAAAGGAATAGCATTATTAATGGTAGCACCGATTGGGTTTATGAAGAAGAGCTTGGGTTTACTAGGGCTTTTTTCTGGTCGCCCGATAGTAAAAAGTTAGCGTACTATCGATTTGATGAAACTGAAGTGCCAGAATATACCTTGCAAAAATGGAACCAAGGAGCAACCTACCCAGATAATTATACCTATAAATATCCAAAAGCAGGAGAGAAAAACTCTGTTATTCAGATTTTGGTCTATAACCTTGAAGCTAAGAAAAAGGTTAATATTGATATTGGTACTGAAACTGATATTTACATTCCTCGTATTAACTGGACATTCGATGCCAACGTGCTTTCGGTTCGTAGAATGAACAGGTTGCAAAACCAGTTGGATGTACTTCACGCTGATGCTACTACTGGTAAAACCACACTAATCCTTCAAGATAAATCGGATACTTATGTTGATTTGGAATTAACGGATGATCTTACGTATTTAAATAATGGCAAGCACATTTTACTAGCAAGCGAAACGAGCGGATACAAGCATCTTTATTTATACACTATTGAAGGTAAACTTGTTCGTCAAATAACGAAAGGAAATTGGGAAGTAGCCACTTTTGTAGGCATTGACCAAGCAAGTAAAAAGAAAACAATCTACTTTACTTCTAAAGAAGAGTCGCCCTTAGAAACATATTTCTATGCGATTGATTTAAATGGAAAAAATAAGAGGAAACTCTCCATCCATACAGGCTCTAATCGTGTTAATATGAGTAATGATTTTAAGTATTACATCAATTATTTTAGTAATAGCACTACGCCAAATACAGTGGAGCTTTATGCTACCAAGGGTAATAAGATGGTGAAAGAGCTTGAAAACAATGCTAAGCTTAATGCTGTTGCTAAAGAGTTTGGCTTAGTAACAAAAGAGTTTTACACTCTTAAAAATGAAGTGGGAGATGATTTAAATGGCTATATGTTAAAGCCTGCTAATTTCGATTCTTCAAAAAAATACCCTGTGCTAATGTATCAATACTCTGGACCAGGTTCGCAAAGTGTGTCTAACTCTTGGGGTGGTGGAGATTACTGGCATCAGTTACTAGTGCAAAAAGGATATATTGTTACTGTAGTAGATGGTAGAGGTACTGGTGGCCGAGGCGAAAAGTTTAAAAAGCAGACGTATCGTAATTTAGGCAGAATGGAAGTAGAAGACCAAATAGCAGCAGCCAAGTACTTGGGCAGTCTAGAATATGTAGATGCTGCTCGTATTGGAATTTGGGGATGGAGTTATGGTGGCTATATGTCGTCATTGGCATTGGAAGAAGGAGCAGATGTATTTGCAATGGCTATTGCAGTGGCTCCAGTAACTTCTTGGAGATATTATGATACAATTTACACCGAACGGTTTTTGTCAACTCCTCAAGATAATCCGGAAGGATATGATAATAATAGCCCTACTAAGCATGCAGCTAAAATGAAGGGCAAATTTTTATTAGTACATGGAACAGGCGATGATAATGTGCATTTTCAAAATGCAGTAGCCTTGCAAGATGCACTTATAAGTGAAGGAGTGCAATTTGAATCGTTTTATTACCCAGATAGAGCTCACGGCATTTATAAAAATCATGCACGGCCTCATTTATATCATATGATGACCCAGTTTGTACTAGACAATTTGTAATTGTAAATTGTTGATAACTGTGTGCATAATTGGTTGATAACTAAGGTGTTAATTTCTTGGATTGAATAGGTATTATATCTTACTTTAGTAATTACCAAGTGAGGGATAAACGACTGAAAGAATCTCTACAAACGTAAGTGTCGATTAGTGTCGAAAGTGGTAAAAGGTCTAACAGCTTTAGCATGAGTTACCAAACGCACGTGGAAGTAACAGGCATTATGAAGGGGCGAAGAAACTTTCGGGTTATTGAACCTCAAGATCTTATGTAAACCCAGTAGATGTTAATTAAGAGAAGTGCAAACAACTCTAAATTGATATTTTTTAGCCAACAAATCTTGGAACGAAACATTTGCCTTGGTAAGTGTGGAGTGAATACGGAAGCTGATTCTAATTTATTAGAATTGCCTTCCGTTTTTTTATGGCAAATGAATTATTTCATCATACTCTTATTTTGCTATATTTGTGCTTTATTTTAAATTCCCTTTATGACGTTTGAATCTGCCATTGGCCACATTAATGATTTAGTGTGGAGTAACTATTTAATAGCATTATGCCTTGGTGCTGGTATTTATTTCTCGATAACAACAAGGTTTTTACAGGTAAGGTATTTTAAAGAAATGATACGTTTGCTTTTTAAGGGGAAAGCATCGGAAAAAGGAGTGTCATCATTTCAAGCATTTGCTATTGCCATTTCTGGCAGGGTAGGTACAGGTAATATTGCTGGCGTAGCAACAGCTATTGCCTTAGGTGGCCCAGGCGCCATTTTTTGGATGTGGATGATTGCTTTTTTAGGAGCGGCTTCGGCTTTTGTAGAATCAACTCTTGGCCAAATTTATAAGGTAGTTAAAGATGGCGAATATCGAGGAGGACCTGCATATTATATTGAAAAGGGCATAGGTAAAAAATGGTACGCTTCGCTATTTGCGATTACTACTATCCTAAGTATGTCTGTTTTCTTGCCAGGTGTGCAGTCTAATAGTATTTCTGCTAGTATGAAACACGCTTTTAATATTTCAGACTTGCACATATTAGGTGCAAATATAAATATAATGGGTGTTTTAATAGTGCTCGCATTAACACTCATAATTTTTGGTGGAGTTAAACGAATTGGTAAAGTGGCCGAAATTGTAGTTCCATTTATGGCAATTGCCTATATTTTAATGGCTGTTGTTATTATTGGTATAAATATTACACACGTACCAAGTGTTATTGCATTAATTGTAAAGTCTGCTTTTGGTATGGAACCAGCCTTTGCAGGCGTTTTTGGTATGGCCATTAGCTGGGGAATTAAGCGAGGCATTTACTCCAACGAAGCAGGGCAAGGAACTGCTCCACACGCAGCCGCTGCTGCTGAAGTAAGCCATCCTGTTAAGCAAGGGTTGGTGCAGTCTTTTTCAGTTTATATCGATACCTTATTTGTGTGCACAGCTACCGCATTTATGATTCTATTTACAGATCAGTATAATGTGCTTAGTCCCGATGGTGGTTTTATAGTAGAAAACCTCAAAGGAGTTGCTTATGGGCCAGAGTTTACACAATTTGCTGTAGCTAGTCATTTTCCTTCTATTGGAAAAGAGTTTGTGGCCATTTCATTATTGTTTTTCGCGTTTACAACCATAATGGCTTATTACTATATGGCAGAAACTAATGTGGCGTACCTTGACAAAAAAGGGAATAAAAAATACTTGCTACATATTTTAAGAGTTACAATTTTAGCAACTGTTTATTATGCTACAACTATTACTGCCGGTGCCGTTTGGACCCTAGGAGATATTGGGGTTGGCCTAATGGCTTGGTTAAATATTATAGCCATACTAATTTTAAGAAAGCCAGCAATGTTGGCACTAAAAGATTACGTTGCTCAGCGAAAAGCAGGACTCGATCCTGTTTTTAATTCTAAAAAACTAGGAATTAAAAATGCTGAATTTTGGGAAAATAAAGAGTAATTCGCACGTTTTTTATAAAAACTAGTGATTATTAAGGGGTTAAATGAAAAATCCTCTTTTTTCTTGATAAAAAAAATTGATTTTTATTCTATTATTACAATATTAAATCTTGATTAATCAAAACTATGCATCTTATTAAAAGCTTACTTACCATCTTAGGGATCGTAGCAGTTTCGGTATTAGGGTATTCACAAGAAATTCAATGGGCCTCAAAAGTCATTGAATTTTCATCTGAACTTACACCTATTCAATACTCTGCACAGCAAGTTCTTGGGAAGCCCAATGTTCTGCCAGCGGCAGGCGAAAGCCCTTCGGCTTGGACTCCAGACCGACCAAATAGCAAAGAATTTATCAAGGTTGGATTTGCAACACCCATTGCCATTAGACAAATTGTAATTGGCGAGTCGTATAGCCCAACGGCAATTACCAAAGTATTTGCATATGACGAAGCAGGTAAAGAGTATTTAATAAATACGTTTAGTGATACTAGCATTCCCTTAAAAGGAAGGTTATTTAGCATAATAATATCTAAAACACCTTATAAAGTAGCTGCTGTAAAAATAGAATTTGATGGATTGGCAGTGCCTGAATATTATAGTATAGATGCTATCGGTATTTCTGCTTCGGCTAAGCCAACCAATGTAGAGGTTGAGATTATGGAAAATCTCAATACTAATTTATTAGCAGAACGATTGAGTAATAATGTAAATAGCCCTTACACAGAGTTTAAACCCCTCCTAGCTCCTAATGGAAGAACGCTGTATTTTAGTAGAAAAAACCACCCAGATAATATTGGCGGAGAAGCTGATGGGGAAGATATATGGTATTCAGAAATGGATTCTACTGGGGAGTGGAAAGAAGCTGTTAACATAGGCCGCCCATTAAATAATGAGAAACCAAATTATATTTGTTCAGTTACTCCAGATGGTAATTCAGTAGTGTTACTTCTTGGAAATCAATATAATGAAAAGCACCCGAAAAGAATGTTGGCAGGTGTTTCAATAAGTACCAAAGAGGGTGATGAGTGGACTCCTCCATTCAATCTTGTTATCGAAAATGATTATAATTATAATGAAAAGTCGAATTACTTTTTAGCCAATAGTCGTCAAGTTTTACTGCTCTCTGTAGAGCGAGATGATTCTAATGGAGCACGAGATCTTTACGTTAGCTTTTTTAAAGAAGATAGCACTTGGACAGAGCCTATTAATTTAGGGAAACAAATAAACACTGCAGGAGATGATGCATCTCCATTCTTAGCTGCGGATGATAAAACGTTATACTATTCAACAAATGGCTTGGGCGGCTTTGGTGGTCAAGATATTTACGTATCTAAACGATTAGATGATACCTGGACAAATTGGTCTCAGCCTCAAAACCTTGGTCCAGATATTAATTCACCAAAAGAGGATTTGTTCTTTAACATTCCACTTACTGGTAACTATGCTTATTACACACAAGAAGTGGGCGAAGACAATGCCGATATTTTTAAGGTGGAATTACCGCTTAAAGTAATGCCTTCAGATATTATTGTAATCAGGGGTACCTTATTGGATAA
>Ga0256845_1002640_pt1 | contig 12794 bp, 6 predicted proteins | sample RiftiametaG_FD_189101 | JGI IMG/M metagenome (GOLD analysis project Ga0256845, IMG submission 189101) | Tube worm associated microbial communities from hydrothermal vent at the East Pacific Rise, Pacific Ocean - Riftia | ecosystem: Host-associated > Annelida > Integument > Unclassified ... | reverse complement strand
TGCCGAAGCACCAGGAGGTGTCTTTTCTATAGAAGCTGAAAGCGCAGATGATCAAGAAAGGTTAGCCTTTATAATTCAAAATTTAGATGATCACAATGCAACATATACTAAAACCGTTGCAGGTACAGTAACTACTTTAGATATTGCTTCTGGTCAATTTATAGGAATGCCAACTCGTATAAACGGTTTTGTTAAACCAATGGCTAAATATAATATGTTTAGTAAACCAAGTGATGCTATTATCCAAGCAACAGGTAAAGGAATGCCTATTTATTCAGAAATCATTCTAAGTAGTGCAGAAGCATATTTTTTACAAGCAGAAGCTGCAGTTAGAGGTATGGGAGGAGATGCACAAAGTTTATTTGAAGCAGGAATTACAGAATCTATGAAATTTTGGGGCGTTTCTGGAGCTAACTATATTACTACAGAAGCCGCTGCAGATATTACTACGGGAACCATGGATGAAAAATTAGAAAAAATAGCTCTACAACGTTGGTTGAATAGTTATACAGATGGTTTTGAAGCTTGGGCTGTAGTTAGAGATTATGGTTATCCTACTGAATTAACACAGGGAGTTACTAACCCAAAAATTTATGAACTTGGTACCTTAAATGGTAAATATCCCCAACGTTTACGTTATGGTAGTGATGCACAATCTAACCCTAACTACCAAGCAGCAATTGCTGTTCAAGGAGCAGATAATCAAGGAACTAAACTTTGGTTTGCCAAATAAAAGATAAAAGTTTTTTATGTTAATTATTTGAAAGGTGAGTGGTTTTTATAATCACTCACCTTTCAATTTATTGAGCATCTTTAAGAATAAAAACTTGTTATATAAGTTTCATTTTATGAACTATAGAAAAGCCAATGAGAATAGTAGTTTTAAGTTTGTTGTGCTTTAGGTAATTGTACAAATATCTTTTATAAACGATACCCTCATTAAAGAGGTTACTTTTTTGTTAGACTAATTTAGCTCATAAATAATAATTAAAAGATAGAATATAAAGAAATAAAATCATTTGTTTTATATAGATAGAATACTGTCTTTTATCGAAAAATATTTTACAATAGGTATTTCAAATATATCTTTACTTTTCAGTTATATCTATCATATAAAATGACAATTAATACTCCTAAAAAAATCATCTACAAACCAGCAGGAAAGTTTGAAGAAACTCGTTTCGAAAAAATACATAATGTAATTTTTAATAACTCTAATAAAGCATCTAAAGTAGTAGCTTATGAAATAGCTAGTTTAATTCAAGAAAAAGCAAAAGAAAACAAACCTTGTATTTTAGGATTGGCAACAGGTTCATCACCCATTAAAGTTTATGAAGAATTGGTGAGGTTACACAAAGAAGAAGGACTAAGTTTTTCTAATGTAATTTCTTTTAATTTAGATGAATATTGGTCTATGCAACCAGATGATTTACAAAGTTATCATTATTTTATGCATGAACATTTGTTTAATCATATAGATATTTTACCAGAAAATATTCATATCCCAGATGGAACAATCAGTACAGATGAAATATATCAATATTGTATAGATTATGATTTAAAAATTAAATCGTATGGAGGTTTAGATTTCCAATTGTTGGGTATTGGAAGAACAGGTCATGTTGGTTTTAATGAACCAGGGTCACATTACAATTCAGGTACAAGAAGTATCACTTTAAATTATATTACAAGAGAAGATGCAGCACCAGCATTTTTAGGGATAAATAATGTTCCTAGAAAAGCAATTACTATGGGGATAAGCACAATTAGAAGTGCAAAAAGAATTATTTTATTAGGCTGGGGGGTAAATAAAGCAACTATTTTGCAACAAACAATAGAAGGAGATATTACCTCTCAAATACCTGCAACTTATCTTCAAAATCATAAGAATACTACATTTGTTTTAGATGAGGAAGCATCATCAGAATTAACAAGAATAAAAACACCATGGCTCGTTAGTTCTTGTGTTTGGACAGAAGAATTAAAAAAGAGAGCTATTTTTTGGTTGTGCGAAAAACAACAAAAACCAATATTAAAACTAACAGACAAAGACTTTAATGATAATGGTATGTCTAGCCTATTGGCAGAAGAAGGAAGAGCTTATGATTTAAATATTAAAATATTTAATGCACTACAACATACCATTACTGGGTGGCCAGGAGGTAAACCTAATGCAGATGATACTAATAGACCAGAAAGAGCAAACCCTACAAAAAAACGAGTAATTATTTTTAGTCCACACCCAGATGATGATGTTATTTCTATGGGAGGTACTTTTGATAGGTTGGTAGAGCAAGGGCATGAAGTTCATATAGTTTACCAGACTTCTGGCAATATCGCTGTTTCAGACGAAGAGGCTTTAAAATTTGCAGAAGTAGTGAAATCTCTAAATGTAAAAAATGTAATTATTGATACAATTATTGATACAATTAAAAATAAAAAACCTAATCAAAAAGATTCACTAGAAACAAGAAATTTAAAAGGAAAAATAAGAAGAGCAGAATCTATTGCGGCTACAAGATTTTTAAATTTACCAGATAAAAATGTACACTTTTTAGATTTGCCTTTTTATGAAACAGGAAGTGTAAAAAAAAATAACTTGTCTAATACAGATATAAATATTGTTGTAGATATAATACAAAAAATAAAACCACACCAAATTTATGCGGCTGGAGATTTGGCAGACCCTCATGGCACACATAAAGTCTGTTTAGATGCCGTTTTTGAAGCCATAAAGATACTTAAACCACAGGAGTTTATGAATAATTGTTGGGTTTGGTTGTACAGAGGAGCTTGGTTTGAATGGAGACCTTATGAAATAGAAATGGCTGTACCAATGAGTCCAGACCAAGTTCTTAAAAAACGTTTAGCAATTTTTTATCATCAGTCACAAAAAGATGGAGTGATGTTTCAAGGAGATGATGCTAGAGAGTTTTGGGTAAGAGCCGAAGATAGAAATAGAGAAACTGCAGATATTTATCATAATTTAGGAATGGCAAATTATGCAGCAATGGAAGCTTTTAAACGTTATTATTTCTAAAAAACACATATGAAAAATATAAAAAAATTCATTTTTAGTATAATTCTTTTTCTAATAGTTTCTGTAAAAGCCCAAGAGCAGTATTTAGCAGAAAAATACAACTTAATGCCTTGGCCAAAAGAAATGGTTCTTAATAAAGGTAAGACAATTATTACAGAAAATTTTACTATTTCTGTTACTTCTAAAAAAGGGAGAGTGTACAAAAAAGCTACTCAATTTTTACGAAGACTATCAAATAGAACAGGATTATTTTTAAAACAAGACTTTCCAATTAGCAATACAAATAAAGCCACAATAATAGTTCATTTTAAAAAAGTAGCTGTACTTAAAATAGGAGTAGATGAGTCTTATACAATCAGTCAAAAAAATAATACAGTTTTTTTAGAAGCAAATACAGATATAGGTGTTTTAAGAGGGCTAGAAACACTTTTACAATTAATACAAGTTCAAAAAAACACGTATTTTTTTCCAAATATAACCATAAAGGATGCGCCACGTTTTATTTGGAGGGGCTTGATGATAGATGCCTCTCGGCATTTTGAACCAGTTTATGTAATTAAACGTAATTTAAAAGCAATGGCATTTGTAAAGATGAATGTTTTTCATTGGCATTTAACAGATGACCAAGGCATACGGTTCGAATCAAAAACATACCCAAAATTGCAAGCATTAGCTTCTGATGGGAACTACTATACTAAAGAACAAATTAAAGAGGTAGTAAAATATGCAAATCAATTAGGAATTAGAGTAGTACCAGAAATTGATGTTCCAGGGCATGCAACCGCATTTTTAGTAGCCTATCCAAATTTATCTAGTAGAGATACTATTTACACTACAGAACGATTTGCAGGAGCATTTAACCCAACTTTAAACCCTATTAAAGATGAAACTTATGTGTTTTTAGATAATTTATTTAAAGAAATAACACCTCTTTTTCCTGATGAATACTTTCATATAGGAGGAGATGAAAATGCAGGTAAAGATTGGGATGAAAATAAAACTATTCAAGCCTTTAAAAAAGAAAAAGGACTTAAAAACAACCACGAACTCCAAACCTATTTTAATATCCGATTAGAAAAAATTTTAAAAAAATACAATAAAAAATTAATGGGTTGGGATGAAATTATGACTTCCTCAATGCCTACAACTGCCGTTATTCATTCTTGGAGAGGAAAGCACGAAGGTTTAAAAGGAAGTACGTTGATAGAAGCTGCTAAAAAAGGATATCAAACAGTTCTATCTAACGGATATTATATTGATAGAATGTTATCTGTAAACCATCATTATAGTATTGATCCTATTGGAAATACTGTATTAACAAAGGAAGAACGATTAAAAATATTAGGAGGTGAAGCTACTATGTGGGGAGAACTAGTAACTCCTTTAACCATAGATTCTCGAATATGGCCTAGAACTGCAGCAATTGCAGAACGTTTTTGGTCTAAAAAGACGATAAATAATATTGAAAATATGAGAAAAAGACTAACAGTAATTAATTTACAGTTAGAGGAGGTAGGTATTACTCATCTTAGAAATAAAGAGGCTATTTTAAGAAATATTGTAGGTTCTAAAAATACCCAACCAATAGAGATATTAACCAATATTTGCGAACCATTAAAAGTATATAGTAGAAATGCAGGAGGTACAGAATACAATACTTTTGCACCTTTTACTCTTTTTGCAGATGCGTGTACTACAGATGCACCAGATGCTTATCTGTTTAATAAAATTGTAAAAGAGTTTGTAAAAACATCATCTAAAGAGAAACAAAAAAGTATCATTACATTTTTAGATAAATGGATTGTAAATGATATGTTTTTTCAACAAATTAATAAAAATTATAAGACAGCTATCTTATCTAATTTATCTAAAAATTTAAAAGAAATTTCTATCTTATTAAAAAAAGGGTTTAACAACAAATTAATAAAAAATACTATTAAAAAATCTGCAAAACCAATACTTATACAACTAAAGCAACCAATAGCAGATACAGAATTAATGATTGTCGGTTCATTACAAACATTGGTTAATTATTTGAATAAAAATTAGATTTTTATGTATCAAATTAAATCCGTTTTTTTACTTGTTTTTAGTCTGCTAAGTTTCTTTTCTTGTAAAAAAGAAGTAAGTAATAAAAGTACAGATTTTACCAAAGAACATCTTTTTACTAAAGGAATAGAAGGACCAGCCGTAGATAGTAAAGGGAACTTGTATGCTGTAAATTTTAAAGAAGAAGGAACTATAGGAACTGTAGATAATGTTGGAAAACCTACACTTTTTATAAAACTACCTAATGGTTCTGTAGGAAATGGTATCCGTTTTGATAAAGAGGATAATATGTACATTGCAGATTATGTGCATCACAATATTTTAGTTGTTAAAAAAGGCACAAAAGAAGCTGTTGTTTTTGCCCACGATAGTATTTTAAATCAACCAAATGATATAGCAATTTCTCCTAAAGGGATACTGTATGCAAGTGATCCTAACTGGAAAGCATCCACAGGAAATATATGGATGGTAAAGAATCATAAATTTGTATTGCTAGAAAAAAATATGGGTACTACAAACGGTATAGAAGTAAGCCCAGATGGTAAAAAACTCTATGTAAATGAATCTGTACAACGCAATGTTTGGGTGTATGATATTTTAGCTGATGGAAGCGTTACAAACAAAAAACTATTTACAAAATTTAAAGATTTTGGGATGGATGGTATGCGTTGTGATGATAAGGGAAACCTATATATCTGTAGATACGGCAAAGGTACCATCATAGTTGTGTCATCAGTAGGAAAACAGCTTAGAGAAATTACTTTAAAAGGCAAAAAACCATCAAATATCACTTTCAGTAAAGATAAAAAACAATGCTTTGTTACTTTGGCAGATAGAGGGTGTTTTGAGGTTTTTAGCAACTAATAAGGATGTTTTTAATTATTATCCTATAATACCTTTTTTTCTGTATATTGGTGCCTTATAATTTTAGTAACTTATCTTTTTCAACTCTATTATAGCCAAAAAAGATTTTTTTAAGAAAAAATTGCTAAAAAGATATACCTAAAACATCTATTACATCTACTAATTTTAAATAAAAATGACTTGCTAACAAGTTCTTAAAAGACAGTAAAAAAGTTGTGCTTTAGCTATCCATTACAAAAAAAGAATACTTGTATATGAAAGAGTTATTGTTAATTAATCTTTTTTTTATTTAAGTTTGTAATCAAACTATTTTATATAATTAAATTTTTCTAACAATTAATTAGAAATAAGTAGAAGGAAATTATAAAATAGAATGTTTTATTTAATTTAAATTTTATTTATTGAAAGAAATTAAAAAAATAGAAATTTTTTTATGGGAAAAACTGAAAACAGGTAATGTAGATAGTTTAGGAAAAATATATGATAATTATATTGATATTTTATTTTCTTACGGAATACAGTTTTCAAACAATAAAGAGCATGTTATGGATTGCATCCATGATTTGTTTTTAGACCTATATAAGTACAGAAAAAACTTAGCCTCTACAGATAATGTAAAATATTATTTATTAAGATCTTTAAAGAGAAAAATTTATAAAAATAATACAACTCTTTTATTAAAAACACCTTTAAACAATAAATACCAACAAGAAAATTATACAGAATCTAATGAGGCTATTTTAATTTCTAAAGAAATAGAAGAGGAAAAAAAATACCAACTAGCAAAAGCTATACATTTTTTAACAAAAAAACAAAAAAAAGCTATATTTCTTAGATTTAATGAAGGAAGAACATACCAAGAAATTTCAGGAATAATGAATGTAAGTATTCAAACCTCTAGGACGATAGTTTATAGAGGAATAAAAGTACTAAGAAAACAGCTGTTATTTTTTCTTATATTTTTAAAAATCTATTTTTTTTTAAAATAGTACAAAAAGTAAAATAGTACAAAAAGACTGTCTATAAAAAACAATTATTTACTTTTAATATAAAATACATAGCTGTATTTTTATGTGAAAGTATCTTTTTTTTATGCAAAAAATAATAAAGAACTTATCATATTAATAAAAATAATGAAACAAAAACAACCAACAAAAATTACAGATTTATTAATTTCTAATAAAGAGAAAACAAAATTAAGAGATAAGATATTATCTTCTGTTTATTTATATAAAAGAAAAAAGCAAGTGCAATACTTTGCCGTTGCAGCCTCTATTACAATGCTATTTTCTGTTGTAATTTTTAAATCAAACCAAGGCTCTATTAATCAATTTATTGAAATAGCAAAAGAAAAGGGTACTAAAAAAACAAATATAGAACTGATACTTACAGATAAAAAAAAGATAGATATTAAAGAAAAAAACTCTGTTATTTCTTATTCAAAAACAGGAAAAAAACTAACGGTTGGTACAAGTACTTTTTTACAAGAAAAAGAACCAAAAGCATCCAAAAGCATAAAAACAGTATATAATACACTTATTGTTCCTTATGGTAAAAGATCTAAATTAACCCTTTCAGACGGTAGTATAGTATGGTTAAACTCTGGGTCTAAATTAATTTTTCCAATAACATTTAATCATCAAGTGTCTAAAAGAGAAGTTTATTTAGAAGGAGAGGCAATTTTTGAAGTAACACACAATAAAAAACAACCTTTTATGGTCTTGTGTAAAAATCATCAAATAACAGTGCTTGGTACGGTATTTAATATCAGTAATTATTTAGATGAGAAAAATATAAAAACAACCTTAAAAAGTGGTCGTGTAGAAATTCGCTATAGGAAAAATATTTTTATGCAAAAAACAATAAAAATTATACCAAATACAATGGCAATTTATGAGAAAAATAGCAATACAATTCAAACAAAAAAAGTAGAGGTAGCACCTCAGTTTTCTTGGAGAGAAGGAATTTTAATATTTAAAAATGATAATTTAAAATTTATTATGAAAAAATTATCAAGATATTATAATGTAGCCATAGAAATAACGAATACAGATTTAGCCAACCAAACATTTTCTGGTTATTTAGATTTAAAAGATTCATTAGAAAAAGTGCTTCAAATTATTAAAGTAACCTCAAATTTTACATACACTCACAGACAAAAAATAATAATAATTACTAAAACCCTAAAAATATGAGTAAATAACAAAAAAAGCCAAAAGATGGGGCAACATCCTTTGGCAAGGAAATTAACACGCTTATCAAAGTATTATTAATTAACCAATCAAAAAACAAAATTATGAATAAAAATATTAATCTTACCCTCTTTAAGGGACTAAAACCTTTAAAGTTCTACTTATTAACTATTATGAGGATTTTTTTACTATTAATTACTATTGGTCTTAGCTCTACTTATGCAAATTCATCTTATGGACAAACAAAGATTAATATTAATGTTAAAGATGTAACTTTTGAAAATTTATTTTATGAACTTCAACATAAAAGTAAATTTATTTTCTTTTATAAAGACAATATATTTAATAAAAATCAAAAAGTAACATTACAATTTAAAAACACCTCATTAAATGTGATTTTAGATAAAGCATTCTTAAATACAAGCTTAATCTATGTTATTAATGATAGACAAGTTATTGTTAAAAAGAAGAAAGAATATACCAGTAATAATCAAGCACAACAAAAATTTCTTGTTCAAGGTAAAGTAACAGATATAAGAGGAATTCCTTTATTAGGAGCTACCATTGTAGAAAAAGGAACTAGAAAAGGAGTAACAAGTGATTTAGAAGGGAATTACTCTATAAAAGTTTCTAGTAGAAAAGCTATATTAAAAGTTACCTATATTGGGTATAAAACCCAAGAAATAGTTGTAGGAAAAAATCCCATCCATAATTTTATGTTAGCAGAATCTTCAGATACTCTAGAAGAGATTGTAATATCAACAGGATACCAAGATTTACCAAAAGATAGACCCACAGGTTCTTTTTCTAAAATTACTTCAGCACAATTAAATACGGTATCTTCAAATATAATAGATAAAATGGAAGGATTAGCACCAGGATTAACCATATATAATACAGGAAGAGGTGCCATTGGTGAAAATGCAGAAGATAATGATTTCTTTATTAGAGGAATATCTACCTTTAGCAGTGTAACACCACTTATTGTTGTAGATGGTTTTCCTTTAGAAGAAGGAAGTAGTATTAACTCAATAAACTCAAATGATATAGAAACTATAACTATTTTAAAGGACGCAGCAGCTTCTTCTATTTATGGTCTTAGATCTGCAAATGGGGTTATTGTAATTACACTAAAAAAAGGAAGAGGAAGTAAAATTACCGTAGGTTATCGCTCAAATTATACGTTTGGTTCTACACCAGATTTAACATATATTAAAAGATTAAGAGCAAAAGATCAAGTAGCTTTTGAAGAAGAATGGTTTAATAAATTACCATCCAATTTACAAGTAAGAGATCCTTTTTCTCCTAGTAAACTTGGGTACTCAAAAGTATATGGTATTTTATATGATAAAAAAGAAGGACTAATAACACCAGAAGAGGCAAGAAGAAGATTAAACAAATTAGCTTCTTATGATAATACAAAAGATTTAGAAAAAGCTTTTTTAAACAAAATTTCAGAAATAGAGCATAATTTTAGCTTCTCTGGAACAGCAAATTCTAATAAATTAAACTACTATGCCTCATTTAATTATACAGATAAAGCAGGTATTTACAAAAAAGATAATGAAAAAATAAATAAGTTTAATTTAAAACTATCCTATAAATTATTAGATGATAAATTAAAAATTGATGTAAATACCAGTATTGTTAAACATATAAATTCTATATCACCATTACGTCGTCAATTTAGGCATAAATATGGTGGAGAATCTACGTTAATTCCTACTCACCTAAAAATAGACTCTTATGAAAACATTAGAGATGAAAATGGCAACCCATCATCAGTTATGTTTCAATGGTCACCAGAATTTTTGAAAACACTTGCTACTTTAGGAAAAGATGAATCTTGGAGTCCGTTAAGTGATTTAACAGATTTAAATATTAATAAAAAAAAACTTAATACTCGTATAAGCATAAATCTTCAATATCATTTAACTGATGCTATGTACATAGAACTAGGAGGTTATACAACAGTTTCCTACTCTTCAGAAGAATATTTTAAATCAGCAAATTCTTATTATAATAGAAATATACACAACTACTATACAAAATATATATTTAACTGGGATACTTTTCAGCGTGAGGTTAAAGAAAAATTATTACCAGGAGGAGATATTTTAACACAAACTAATAATGATAGAAATACCAAGTTTTATAGAGCACAAATAGTATTCAATAAATATTTAAAAGAAAACAAAAAGCATCATCTTAACTTTTTACTAGGAGCAGAAAGAAAAGAATATACACGAAACTCTTTAGTAACTAATTTATTTGGGTATGATAAACAAAGCTTAATATTTGGAGCTATAAATTTTTTAGATTTAATTGAGTTAAAAGAAAATTTACACGAATCTATAGAAGGTAATCTTTATGAGCATGATTTAGATATATTAGGAGGAAAATTTAAACAAGAAGATAGATTTGTGTCTTTCTATTCTAACTTTAATTATATGTACAATGAACGCTATATTTTTAGTGGTAGTATAAGGTTAGATCAATCTAATCATTTTGGTACAGATCCAAAATACAGATATACTCCTATTTGGTCTGCAGGATTTAGATGGAAAATAGATAAAGAAGATTTTTTAGCAGATAATGAATGGATAAATAGACTTTCTTTAAGAACCACTTACGGTTTTAGTGGAAATACGCCTAGCTATAAAAACGCATCATCTAGATATATTTTAGAAAGATACTATAATAATGAATATGATACATTTTTTAACACACCAACCGTTCCAAAAAATAGTGGATTAAGACAAGAAAAAACAAGTGTTTTAAATGTTGGTTTAGACTTTGGAATTCTAAATGAAAAATACAGTGGTTCCATAGATGTCTATCGTAAAAATACGGTAGATGTATTATCTAATAAAATTATAGACCCAACAAAATCTGGGTTTTATACAGCCTATTTAAATGATGCAAACATTGTTAATAGAGGAATAGATATAAATTTTGATGCAAAAATTATTGATACTCAAAACTTTAAATGGTTAAGTACCATAAACTACAGCTATAATAATAACATTGTAAAAAAAGTATACTCAGAAGATATAGGGGCAACAGATGTGTTAGGAAGAACATTTAATGCAGAAGGATACCCCGTAAGAAGCTTATTTGCAATGAGATGGAAGGGATTAAATAGTAATGGAGAATCCGTAGTATTAGATAATGAAGGAAATGAATATACAAACATACACACCATAAAAAAAATACCTTCTATGAAATTTTATAAACATATGGGAAGCGTGATACCAAAACAAACAATTGGTCTGATCAATGTTTTTTGGTATAATAATTTTGAACTTTCTATTTTCTTTATTTATAGTGGAGGTAATGTAATGATATCAGACAAAGGATCTTATAGGCTTTCAGGATCTAATAGAGAATTTCCAATATCCTTAAATTATTGGAGAAAGTCTGGAGATGAAAACACAACAGATACTCCAAATTTTTCAGGAGGAGTTGCAAAATCAGATAACACTTATTTAAGAACCTATGCAGATATTAATTTTGAAGATGCATCGTTCTTAAAATTAAGAAGAGTAATGCTTAGCTATGATTTAGCAAAAGCATTAGGTAAAAACTCCCCTTTCTCTTATTGTAAATTAAGATTTCAAGGAAATAACCTTTGGTCTTGGTTTGCAAATAAAAAAGGAATAGATCCAGAAGCATACATTAAGCAGTTAGGAAAAAGAACAATCTCTATCCCAGCTAGTTTCTCTTTAGGTATTGATATTAAATTTTAAACCTCTAATTATGAAAATTTCAAAAAAAAATATCCTTATAATTACCCTTTTTTCTATATTTTTTTCTTGTGAAGACTATTTAAATGTCATACCAGCAGGAACAATTATACCAAAATTAGTAGATGACTATGAAGACATCCTAAATTCACCCGTTGTATACGACAAAGTATGGCCTCCTTGTGATTTTCCTGTAGGATCAGATGATTTAATAAGCACAAGAACAGTTATAGAGTTAGATCAACGTAACTTATATACTTGGCAAAGCCCAACATATGCTTCCTCCCAAGAACCTTATATTTGGTCAAGTTTTTACAAAGCTATTTACAGTTATAATATTATTCTAAATAGTATTAATGATATTGTTGGAGATCCTAAAAAAATTAAAACAATAAAAGGAGAAGCTCTATTAGGAAGAGCCTTTGAGCATCTAATACTTTTAAACCTTTTTTCTAAACCTTATAACGCATCTACAGCCAGTTTAGACCCAGGGATACCCTATGTGACTATTGCAGATATTAATGAAAAAACACCATCAAGATTAACCATAGAAAAAACCTATGAGTTAATCATAAAAGACATTAATAAAGCAATTCCTCTTTTACCAAAAACACAAAAAGTAGTTTATAGAGGCACAAAAAGTGCCGCCTATAGCGTATTAGCAAGATTGTATTTGTACAAAGGAGATTACAATTTAGCCTTAAAAAATGCAAATATAGCTATGGTAGGAAATGAATTTAGGTTTTTAGACTATGTATCCTATTACACATCCCCAGCAAAAAGAAGATCTGCAGAAGACCAAGTATTTAAAGATGAAAGTATTTATTTTAGATCTTTAAATAATAGAATAGATATTTTTAAAATGACACATGAATTTCTAGACTCTTTTGAAGATTTTCCAGG
>Ga0256845_1002639_pt1 | contig 12794 bp, 12 predicted proteins | sample RiftiametaG_FD_189101 | JGI IMG/M metagenome (GOLD analysis project Ga0256845, IMG submission 189101) | Tube worm associated microbial communities from hydrothermal vent at the East Pacific Rise, Pacific Ocean - Riftia | ecosystem: Host-associated > Annelida > Integument > Unclassified ... | reverse complement strand
TCTAGCCTACCTGCTAATACTGGTATAGCTACTGCTGTTACTAGTACAGCTTGCGGTGCTGTAGGGTTAACAGTAACTTCTTCTGATGTTACTCTAGCTGGGAATTGTGCTAATGAATCAACCATTACACGTACTTGGACTGTAACAGACAACTGTGCCAATAATAAAACGTTTGATCAAGTCATTACTATTGAAGACAATACCAATCCAGTTATTTCTTGTCCTACTAACCAAACACAAATTACTGCTAACGGAACAGACACCACACTTATTGATTATACAAGTATGGCAACAATTAGCGACAACTGTTCTAGTAATGCTAATATTACTGTCACTCAAATACCTGCTATTGGTTCTACACAAACAGTTGGAACAATAAATGTAACATTAACTGCAACTGATGAATGTGGAAACTCTTCTAATTGTAATTTTGATGTTGAGATTACCTACCCTACAGGGATAGCAGATAACACAAGAGTTAACATTTCTATTTCCCCTAATCCAAATAAAGGATTATTCACAGTAGATTTAGGTACCGAAGTGAAAGGTGACATCATTATTCAAGTATATAATTTATTAGGAGAAGTTGTTTACAATGAGAAAAAAGGAAATACAAACAATGCTTATCTTTTAGACCTTCAACATGTTGAAAAAGGAATATATTACTTAGGTATTAAAGGAAAACAAAAATCTATCGTTAAGAAAATAATGATCCTGTAGATTAAATAAACACTCACAAAAAAAGGGATATCAAATTGATATCCCTTTTTTATTAAAAAACTAATTGAATTAAGCGTTCAACACTTCTAGTTGCTGCTCACTATCTTCCCAATCTTTCATGGCTTGCTCCAAGTCTTTTTTTACATTATTATAATCACCCATTAGTTCCTCAGAATAAGCTGTAGGATCTAATAAAGCTTGATTCATTTCTTTAACCTTAGCTTCTAACTCTTCAATTAATTTCTCCAGTTTCCCTACTCTATTTTGAGTTTTTCTAATGTCTTTATCTTTTTGTTTCCGCTCTTCGTAACTCAATTTGTGTTCCGAAGACTTTTTATCTTTTTTCTCAACTACTTTTGTTTTGTGTTCAAACTCTCGAATAGTTTTTGCCTTTTTTGTTTCCAAAAACTCATAAACACCACCCAAAAATTGTTTTACATTTCCACCACTAAACTCATACATCTCTTCGGTTAATCCATCCAAGAAATCTCTATCGTGAGAAATAACAATCAATGTTCCATCATAATCCAATAAAGCCTTCTTCAACACATCTTTAGATCTAATATCTAAGTGATTGGTTGGCTCATCTAAAATTAATAAATTTACTGGTTCTAGTAACAATTTACACAAAGCAACTCTTGCTCTTTCACCACCCGAAAGCACTTTTACTTTCTTAGTAATTTCTTCTTCGCCAAACATAAAAGACCCCAACAGAGCTCTTACTCGTTTTCTAATTTCACCATGAGCTACATCATCAATTGTTTGGAAAACTGTTTTTTCTTTATCTAATTCTTCTGCTTGGTTTTGAGCAAAATAAGCCATGTCAATATTATGTCCTATTTTCAATTCTCCTTCGTGCTCTATTTCTCCAACCAACGCTCTAATCATGGTTGTTTTTCCTTCACCATTCTTGCCAACAAAGGCTACTTTTTTACCCCTTTCTATAAAAAAATCAACCCCACTAAACACTTGGTTGTCACCAAATGCTTTTCCCACTTCATTCGCTTCTACAGCTACCTTACCAGAACGTGGTGCTGGCTGAAAAGAAAATTGCATGGAAGCAGTATCTTCTTCTTCAATTTCAATTCTATCTAATCTATTCAACTGTTTTATTCTACTTTGAACCTGTACAGCTTTACTTGCTTTAGATCGAAAACGTTCAATAAATTTTTCAGTATCTTGTATTTGTTTTTGCTGATTATTATAGGCCGCCAATTGCTGATCTCTACGCTCTTGTCGTTGATCTAAATACTTTGAATAATACGTTTTATAATCATAAACTTTCCCTAAAGAAATTTCAATGGTTCTATTGGTTACACTATCTAAAAAAGCTTTATCGTGTGAAACCAGTACTACTCCGCCACTATAAACCTTCAAAAAATCCTCTAACCATTGTATAGATTCTATATCTAAGTGGTTAGTTGGCTCATCTAACAATAATACATCAGCATTCGATAATAAAATTTTTGCCAGTTCAATTCGCATTCTCCAACCACCGCTAAATTCATCAGTTAAACGCTCAAAATCTTTATCGGCAAATCCTAAACCCTTTAAAATAGTTTCGCAATTGGCATCAATATCAAAACCACCAAGCATACCAATTCGCTCATTAAAATCACTTAGTTCATTCAACATTTCCATATAGCTATCCGATTCATAATCGGTTCTAACAGCTAGTTGGTCATTAATATCATCTATTTTTGCATTAATAGTATTTACTTCTTTAAAAACCGATTTAGCTTCTTCCATTACGGTTTTTCCGTAATCAAAATCCATATCCTGAGGCAAATAACCTACACGATAACCAGCAGGAAAAGAAATATTCCCTCCGTCAGACTCTTCTTCTCCTGCAATAATTTTTAGTAAAGTAGATTTTCCAGCTCCATTTTTACCAACCAAACCTATTCTATCACTATTGTTTATGATAAATGAAATTTTGTTAAACAAATATCGTTCACCAAAATTTACTGTCAACTCGTTAATTCCAACCATTTTGCAAAAATAATTAAAAACTAAATGATATTCGTCACTAAATACTTTTACTAAATAAGTTATTTTTACACGTTTACTAACATTTGACACTATGGCTCAAAATTCAAATACTTACCTAAGTACTTTAAAATTAAAGTGTCCTCATTGCCATGAAGGAGATTTATTTTGTAATAAAAATCCTTATAAGTTAAATGGTTTTTTAGACATGCCTAGCAATTGTAAAAAATGTAATCAAGATTTTGAAATAGAAGCTGGCTTTTACCTAGGAGCAATGTTTGTTAGCTATGGATTAACAATCGCAATATCAGTTGCTGTATTTGTTGCTTTTATTACTTTTAACGCTTATAGTTTAACTCCTTATTTAATTGCTACAGGATTTTGTTTAATCGTAACAACTCCCTTTATTTTAAGAATATCTCGTTCTATTTGGATTGCCTTTAACGTTAATTATAACCCAAGCGCTATAGAAGATTATGCAAAACAAAATAACAGTAAATAAAACTGCATTTTATCACACTTTAGGTGATGTTAAAACAGCTAAAACGATCTGGTTTGTTTTACACGGATATGGTTATCTAGCTGAATTTTTTATTAAAAAATTCGAACCTATTTTAAATGACGACACTGCTATAATTGCTCCCGAAGCATTATCTAAATTTTATTTAAATGGTGTTGGCTATGATGGAAGAATAGGTGCTAGTTGGATGACCAAAGATAATCGAGAAGCAGAAATTGAAGATTATATTAATTACCTCAACCAACTTTACGAAGCAATTCTTAAAGAAAATCAGAACCCCGATTTAAAAATAAACATAATTGGCTTCTCTCAAGGAGGTGCAACTGCTAGTAGATGGATTGCCAACGGAAAATCTAAATGCAATAACATTATTTTATGGTCGAGTCCTTTTCCTGAAGATTTAGATTTAAAACTACTCCCCAAAGAAAGCAACACATTTGTTTTATTTGGTGATTATGATAAATTCATCAACGAAAAACAAATTAACGATTACGAACAATTTCTTAATACCTCAGAAATTGATTGCCAATTGATTAAATTTAAAGGAAAACATGACATTCCTGAACATGTTTTATTAGAACAGACTGAGCTAAATAATTGGTAAATTTGAAGATAAACAAATAATGCGAATAAACACCATGGTGTTTATTCGGTTGTTAGGTAACATTAAGAAAGAAAAAAATGCCTGAGAAAAAGAACAATCATTTCATTCCAAGAATGATTTTAAAATATTGGGTAACGGCAAATTCTGAGAACAGGAAAGGTGTTTACGTTTTAGATACAATAAAAAATAAAAGCTATTTTTCTTCATCTGTGGGAAAAAGAGGGTTTTCATTTGCAATTGGGAATGATTTATATGTGCCGAAAATTGAAGGGGAAAGAAGATTTGAGTTAGAAAACTGGTTTGGAGCATTGGAAACGACACTTTCCAAAACAATCCTAAAATTAAATTCAGAGAACAAAGAACCTTTATTCAATTCTGAAACTGAAATGGCAAAGTTTGTTTTAGCTCTATTTTCATTTAAGCATAGAACTAAATACGTAATTGACAAACACAGAAAATATTTAAATGAAAATCCAGATAAATTAAAGCTAATAAGTGGTAGAACTGATGACAACGATGAGCTAATTCTACTTGAAAACATTGTAAATGCGACAACTCATGACACAATGAAACTTTCAAATTTTGAGATGATTGTAATGAAGTCCAAGGGGAAAAAATTAATAATGGGAGATATGCCATTTTTAGAAAATATCACTGACGGTTTTAATTTCCTACCATTAACAAATAAAATTTTCATAGGATTTAGAAGCATAAAAGAAAAGTCGTTTTATCATATCCAAGAAGCTGAAGATAAGCTGGTAGAATCTTTGAATTTTGCCATTGCATCAAACTCAAGACATTGGATTGTCGCAGATAATATTTCTCAATTAGATGAATATGAAGAAGAACTAAAAGGAAATTTAGATAAAGATCCAATATACACTCCAATCACTTTTCCAATGAGAGGAAATACGTTTAATTAGATAAAAGAAAACGTTACCTAACATCCTATATATAATATGCTATGTTGCTAGCATTTTAGCTTTGTGAAACTTGGGCAGTTAGTGCCATAATTTTTGCTATTGCTTTTTTAATAGCAAATTAGCGAGCTGCATTCTCGCTTTGTAACTTGACAGGTTTGTAGCTTTTAGGTTGGTGCTTAAAGGTTGATTCCTCACAAAAATTATTACTTTTAAGCGTTGAACCTACTAAAGCACATTACATATAGTGGCGTTGTGTTTCATTCAAATACCACTTCCTCAATTCGAAAGTTCATTTTTTACAATATATGCTAAAAGGAATATAAATTTAATTATATGCAAAATCACATATATATTTGATTATATCCAAAAAAGCATATATATTTGGAGGAAATTAGAACTTATGGTTGCAATCATAACTGGAGACATTATCAATTCTCGAAATGTTGATGTACAAAAATGGATGCCAGAATTAAAAGCGGTTTTGAATAAATATGGTTCAGAACCAAAAAATTGGGAAATATATAGAGGTGATAGCTTTCAAATAGAAGTATTACCTAGTGAAGCATTAAAAGTAGCAATACTAATCAAGTCAACTACCAAACAGTTTAAGTCATTAGACGTTAGATTAGCAATTGGAATTGGAGAAAAAACGTACGAATCAGAAAAAATAACTGAATCAAATGGAAGTGCTTTTATCTATTCGGGAGAATCTTTTGAGAAACTAAAAAAACAAACTCTTACCATTCAAACCATATGGAAAGATTTCAATCAAACAATGAACTTAATGTTTGATCTAGCGACCCTTACTATGGACAGTTGGACTCCAACCTCCTCTTTAATAATCAAAACAGCAATAGAGTCTAACCATATTAACCAAAAAGAATTAGCTATTTTGCTTAATAAAAAACAAAGCAATATAAGTACTAGTTTAAAAAGAGGTGGGTTTGATGAGATTCAGAAACTACTCCACTATTATCAACAAAAAATTAAAAATAAATGTTAACACTAGCCATAAAATTTATTCTAGCTCATTTAGCAGGTGATTTTTTATTTCAACCTGACAAATGGATTGAACATAAGAAAAAAGGAAAATACAAATCAAAATATTTGTATTGGCATATCTTAATTCACACAGTTTTATTATTAGTAACACTTCAATTCAATTTCAATTACTGGGAAGGTATTGTTTTAGTAATAATTTCACACTACATAATAGATCTTCTAAAACTATGCTTGGATAAAAAAGTTAATTCACGGATATTATTTTTTACCGATCAAATACTTCATTTCATAGTTATTGCAGGTGTTGTGCACTATTACAACCCTTTCAATGTGAATTTGTCCTCAGTTTACACCATTGAATCATTACTTTTAATAACATTTATTCTAATAACGACTTATGTATCCTCTGTAACAATTAAAATACTTATTTCTAAGTGGAAAATAAATGATGAATCCCCAAACCAAGCTGGAAAGTATATTGGGATGTTAGAAAGATTATTTATTTTTTCCTTTATAATTCTAGATTACTGGGAGGGAATTGGTTTCCTTCTAGCAGCAAAATCTGTATTCAGATTTGGTGATTTATCCAAAGCTAAGGATAGAAATTTAACCGAATATATTTTAATAGGAACATTATTAAGTTTTGGTATTGCAATAGCAACTGCTATTGGATATAAGTATTTAATAGAATTATCCATTCAAATATAAAAACGAAAACACAACAATAAGTCCAGTTTTGACTAGTATCCGAAACAACAAACTTAGTTTTTAGACAAACTGCCGTTACAAAAATTCTAAATCAAGCTTTCTAAAATTTTTGCTTCAGCAATATCCTCCATGCACTTAAAATGCTTTTTAGGACATTTATCATATCCTATTTTAGAACAAGGCCGGCACTTTAGGTTCTTGTTTTCTATAATGGTATATTTCTCAGGGTTGTTCGGATAATAAGGATACATCCCAAAAGAAGAAACGGTATTTCCCCAAACAGAAACTATTTTAACACCTAATGCAACTCCAATGTGCATTAATCCTGTATCATTTGTAATTAACACCTTACTTTGCTCTACCAAAGATGCAGATTGATTGATTGAATATTTACCACACGCATTGTAAATGTTTACTCCAATAGCAGTTTCAATTTCCTCAGCAGTAACAGCATCTTCTTTCCCTCCCAACAAAACAATAGGTTGATTAATTTTATAGCAAATAGAAATAATTTTATGCGTTGGCAATCGTTTGGTAAAATGCTGTGCCCCAATTGCAAAAGCGGTATATCCGTTTTGGTGCATTTCAGGCAGTTTTGATAAATTCATTTTATCTTCTTCTCCAATAAAATAATCCAACCCTTTGTTATCATTTTTTACATCAAAATTTTTAACCGTTTCCATATAACGATCAACAATATGAATTTTAGGCAACTTATCTACTTTAAAAGTAGTTAATAACCACTTCTGGTAGTTTACTTTATCAAGAGCAAACGAAATACATTTTAAGGTTTTAATTACTCGTTTAGAGCGTAAATTTTTATGTAAGTCAATAACATAATCGAATTGTAATGCCTTTAATTCATCAATTATTTCATTAGTACTTTTTTCAATAGTATGAATTTTAGTAATGTGTGGGTTATGCTCTATTACGGTTCTATATTGTTTTTTTGTAAGGTAATGAAGTTCTATCTCTCCATCAAATTGTTCTTTCAAACACCTTACAACAGGTGTTGTTAAAACAATATCTCCAATAGAGCTAAATCGGATAATTAATATTTTTACTTTCTCATTTTCCATCCAACAAATATAACTGAAAAATTAGGCATTTAGCCTTTATACAAGGATTAGAAGAGCCTTTACAATCTTTAATGAATAATTACCTCAATTTTCTTACTTTTACTTTCCAAAATATTTTAGATGCGTACATTAATTGAAAACTTTACCAAGCACATTACAGAATCATTAAGTATTAGTGACTCTACTACTTTAGCCCCATTTAACGGGAAAATAAACAACGTATTAATTTGCGGATTAGGCGGCTCTGGTATTGGCGGAAGTATTATTTCGCAAGTAGTAGCTCAAGATGCTAACTGCCCAATTACCATTAATAAAGATTATAAAATTCCTAGTTTTGTTAATGAAAATACATTAGTTATTTGTTGTTCTTATTCTGGAAATACAGAAGAATCATTAGAAATGTTAGCACAAGCTCAAGGTGAAAATGCTGTAATTGCTTGTATCACTTCTGGTGGAAAACTAGAGGAAATAGCTAAAAACAATAACTACAATCATATTATTATACCAGGTGGACATCCACCAAGAGGTGCTTTTGGATTTGGTTTCCCTCCAATTTTTTACATGTTAAGCCATTACAACATTATTACTGATGATTATATCAGTCAATTTAACAATGCAGTTAACATTATAAATTCTGAAGAAGAAAATATTATAACAGAAGCAAAAGCTGTTACAGAAAAACTTTTTAATAAAATACCTGTAATTTATTCTGATGCAAATTATGAAGGTGTTGCAGTGCGCTTTCGTCAACAGATTAACGAAAACTCTAAAATGCTGTGTTGGCATCATGTAATTCCAGAAATGAACCACAACGAGTTAGTTGGTTGGAGAACAAAGAATGAAGACTTAGCGGTTATCATTCTTAGAAATGATGATGATTATTTCCGTACTCAAAAAAGAATGGAAGTAAACAAAACTGTTTTTGAAAAATATACTTCAACCATTTTAGAAGTTTATTCTAAAGGAAACTCTCAATTAGAAAGAGCATTATATCTAGTGCATATTGGAGATTGGATTTCTTTATTATTAGGAGAGAAAAAAGGAATAGACATCACTGAAGTTGATGTCATTACCAACCTTAAAAATGAGTTAGCTAAAATATAGTGGCGAATCGCCACAAATAATTATTTTGATGAGTATTAAACAAATACATTTTCAAGATTTAGGATTAATCGATTACAAAGAGGCTTGGGATTTCCAAGAAACCCTTTTTAAATCGAATGTTGATGCAAAAATTGAAAACCGTAGGGCTGATAAAACAGTTAAAGAAACTACTAATCATCTAATCTTTTGTGAGCACCCACATGTTTATACACTAGGAAAAAGTGGAGATGAAAGCCATTTATTACTTTCCGAATCTTTATTAAAACAAAAAGGAGCGACTTATTATAAAATAAACCGAGGTGGTGATATTACTTATCATGGACCTGGACAAATTGTAGGTTATCCTATTTTAGACCTAGACAAATTCTTTACCGATATTCATAAATACCTCCGATTTTTAGAAGAAATGATTATTCTAACTTTGACCGAATACGGAATAGAAGCTGGAAGGTTAGATGGTTTTACTGGTGTATGGATAGATGCTGACAATCCACTTAAAGCTCGTAAAATTTCCGCAATGGGAGTTCGCTGTAGCCGATGGATTACCATGCATGGATTTGCATTTAATGTAAATACTGATTTAGATTACTTTAACAATATTGTTCCTTGTGGAATTGCTGATAAACAAGTTACCTCCCTACAAAAAGAATTAAATAGAGAAATTGACTTAAATGAAGTGAAACAAAAATTAAAAAAACACTTTACTCAGCTTTTTGAAGCCCAAATTAAAACAATATAAATTCTTTACCCTTTGTTAACTAACGTTAAAAACAAACTGACCCTCTAATTTTTTAGTATCTTTGTGGTATCGGTTTATGAAAACTATTCTTAAACATACTATCAGTTTTTCTATGATACTAATCTTATTAGTATCAACGCTTCAATTTAGTTTGTACAAAATGGAGTGTTTAATGAGCGGTAACACAACATTAAGTTTAACTGAATTTAATGACTGTAATAAGACTCCTTCAAAAAAAAGTAATATTTCAAAAAAATGTTGTGATTTTAATGATATTACGTTAGATTTTGATTACGATTCAAATATAAATCTTAAAAATTTTGAAGCCAACACTTCTACTGCAATTATATTACAAAATAATCTAATATTATTAGCTCCAGTAGTTAAAACATTCAACTTTAACAATTACACCAACTTACCGCCACCCGGTGGTTACGAACTAATTAAAATAGTTCAAAATTTCAGAATTTGATTCTTTTTTCTTGATCCTTTAGGGGTCAAGATTGTGGTATATATTCCACAAATTAAGATAATTAACTAATCATCTTATAATTAAGAATTATGAAAAACAAAATAATATTATTAGTCGTTTCTTTCATTCTCGTAATTACTGCTAACGCTCAAAAAAGCATAAAGGGTTATGTTTACGAAACACACGAAAACAATCATAAAGAAGAAATACCTTTAGCCAGTATCTATTGGCAAGGCACAACTACTGGTACAGCAGCAGATGTTAATGGTAATTTTGAAATAATAGAACCAACAGCATATCCAGCTAATTTAATTGTGAGTTTTATTGGATATCAATCAGATACGATCACAATAAACTCTTATCGAAAAAGTATTAAAATAGAATTAAAAAGTCAAGTGGGATTAGAAGAGTTTCAAATTACAGAAAAGCAATCGAGCACTTTTATAAATACAGTAGACCCTCTACGCATTGAAACATTAACCACAAAAGAATTAGCAAAGGCTGCTTGTTGTAATATCTCAGAAAGTTTTGAGACAAATGCTTCAGTCGATGTTAACTTTACGGATGCCGCATCTGGAACTAAGAAAATTCAAATGCTTGGTTTGGATGGAATATATACTCAAATTCAATATGAAAACCTTCCTTTAATCAGGGGTCTTTCTTCTGCTTATGGATTAACTTTTATTCCTGGAACTCAAGCTGAATCTATCCAAATAAAAAAAGGAGCAGGATCTGTAATTAATGGCTACGAATCTATTACTGGTCAAATAAACATAGAGCTCCAAAAACCAGATAAAGCAGAAAAACTTTCTTTAAATCTTTACGGGAACATTATGAGTAGAGCTGAAATAAACATACAAGCTGCCCAAAAATTAAATGAAAAATGGAGTACAATGACTATGCTTCATGCAAATAACCAGAGTATTAGTCATGATAACAATAACGATAATTTTGAAGACCACCCACTCAGGACTCAATACAATTTATTTAACCGTTGGAAATACAGAGGAGAAAAACGAGTGTTCCAAGCAGGTTTTAGAGCTGTTTACGATGATTTAACAGCAGGACAGATAAAAGCGAATGTAGATGAGCCTTTATATGAAATAGGTGTTAAAACGAAGCAATTTGAAGTTTTTACTAAAAATGGTTTCTTATTCCCTAAAACACCTTATAAAAGTATTGGCATCATTAATAGTTTTAGGATTCATGATCATCAATCTTATTATGGTTCAAAATTATTTAATGCAAAACAGTACAGCGGCTATATGAACGTCATTTATCAAACAATGATTAGCAATACTGATCATAAAATAAAATTTGGTGGAAGTTGGGTCTATGACAATTATGATAAAAACTTAAACAACAATTATAAATTCGGAAAAATTGAAAGTGTACCTGGTGCTTTTGTCGAATATGCTTATAATAACCAGAAAAAAACTGCTTTAGTGCTAGGGCTCAGAGGCGATTATCACAATAAATTCGGTGCATTTTTAACTCCTAGAGCACATTATAAATATAATTTTACAGAAAAATCTGCTTTTAGGCTTTCTGTCGGAAGAGGTTTTAGAACTGCTAATCCAATAATTGAAAATTCTGGTGCTGCAATGGTTAGTGCCAGAAATATCATTTTAAAAGATATTGACTTAAAACCAGAAATTGCTTGGAATTACGGAACAAGTATTACTCATCTTTTTGAATTAGGTAATAAAGAAATGAACGTCTCTCTTGATTATTATTATACTGATTTTACAAACCAAGTAGTAGTTGACTTAGAAAACCCAAGAGAAATTTCTTTTTACAATTTAGACAGAAAATCATATTCTCACAGCTTACAAGCAGAGTATTCTATAGAGCTTACTAAAGCTTTAGAACTAAAAACCGCTTACAAATGGTACAATATTAAAACAACCTATAATGGCACGTTAAAAGACAAACCTTTAACTCCAAAAAATAGAGTTTTAATAAATATGGGTTATGTCACCAATTTTGATAAATGGAAATTTGACCTAACAGGTAATTGGTTTGATCTAAGTAGAATCCCTAGTACATCAGGTAACTTATCTGAAAACATTATAGCAAATCAATCGGAAGCTTTTTATACTTTGAATGGACAAATAACAAAAGCATTTAAAAAATTTGAAGTTTACACTGGAGTAGAAAACATATTTAATTACAAACAAGATAATCCAATAATAGCAGCAAACAATCCTAATGGCTCAAATTTTGATGCTTCTTTAATTTGGGGTCCTATCATGGGGCGTAATATCTATTTCGGATTAAGATATAAAATAAAATAATAACACACTTTAATATAAAGACTATGAAAAACTTAACAACTCTTATCATTATTATATTATTTGCTACAAGCTCTACTAATGTAATGGCTCAAAAAGCAAAAAAAACTGAAACAATAGTAATCAAAACTTCTACACAGTGTGACATGTGTAAAGAACGTGTAGAAAAAGCTATGGCTTACGAAAAAGGGGTAACCAAATCTAATTTAGATGTAAAGAAGGCTGAGTTCACTATTACTTACAAGCCGACTAAAACTTCTCCTGAAAAAATTAGGCAAGCCATAAGTAAATTAGGATATGATGCTGATAATATTAAGGCTAACCAAAAAGCTCATGATAATTTACCTGGTTGTTGCCAAAAAGGAGGAATGGATCACTAATAAAAAAGGCTCTGAAAAAATCAGAGCCTTTTTTATTATCTTATTGTCCCGTCCTAAAATAGTGATACACTAAAACATCAGTGTAATGGGAAAATCAATAAACAATGGGTTTGCCAAGCGGATCCAAAAAGATTACTCGCTTTCTTTTAAGTTACAATTAGTAGAAGAAATAGAGCAAGGCATACTCACAAAGAGTCAAGCGAAACTTAAATATGGGATTCAAGGTGACTCTACAGTTCGTAAATGGTTACAGAAATATG
>Ga0256845_1002638_pt1 | contig 12800 bp, 9 predicted proteins | sample RiftiametaG_FD_189101 | JGI IMG/M metagenome (GOLD analysis project Ga0256845, IMG submission 189101) | Tube worm associated microbial communities from hydrothermal vent at the East Pacific Rise, Pacific Ocean - Riftia | ecosystem: Host-associated > Annelida > Integument > Unclassified ... | reverse complement strand
GATGGAGCCCTATGCCAAACCTCAAGCTCTTGCTGTGCACCCACTGTCAAGCCCTGAGCCGTCGACTCTATACAGGTATCGCGACGAAGAAGTATCAACGAATCAACGAATCATTAACAAAGCGCTACAAACAAAGCGCTACAAACAAAGCGCAGCTAGAGAGAAAGGCGATACGATCATGAAAGAAACAACGATAACGATAACGGATGCGGTCAGGGCGGGGTACGGTACGGTGGCGAGGAGCGGGCTCAGTTCTGAGCAGGGCAATATCCGAGGAATCGCGCAGGCGTTCGGGTACTCCGAGGAGGAACTCGCGAGCATTCCGGCCGAAGCCAATATGGGGCTCTCATGCGGTAATCCGGTGGCGATGGCGTCGATTAAGGCGGGGGAGGTGGTCGTCGATCTCGGTGCTGGCGGGGGGCTCGATGTGTTCCTGGCCTCGAAGGCCGTGGGTCCCGAAGGGCGGGCGATCGGTATCGATATGACCGGCGATATGGTGTCGCTCGCCCGCAAAAATGCAGCCAAAGGCGGCTACACAAATGTGACCTTCTACCTCGCAGAGATCGAGGCGATGCCCCTCGCGGATAATTCGGTCGATTGTGTGATCTCGAATTGCGTGCTCAATCTGTGTGCAGATAAGGAGGTCGCGCTTAAGGAGATCTTTCGTGTGCTTAAACCCGGAGGACGGCTGGCGATCTCAGATATCGCCCTGCGTAAGCCGCTTCCGCCAGAAATCGAGCGCGCCGTCGCTGCCTGGACCGGTTGTATCGCAGGGGCGATGACGATCGATCAAAACCGCAGCAAGCTCGCTGCAGCTGGGTTTTCTGCGGTGGAGATCGTCGACTCCAACTCGGATCTCAATGCCTATCGCGATGGCGGACACGCTGCATGCTGCGGTCCCGCATCGGATGCAGATATGAGCGGAAAAGCCGCAGATGGCGACTCAGATGGGTGCTGTGGACCGATCAAGGAACGCACGGGCTGCTGCGGCGAAGCTCCCGAGAGCACGGAAAACGCGGCCGATTCGGATTGCGATGGGGCCAAAGAGAACAAGAGCGACTCCGGCTGTTGCGGCGAAACTGCAAAGGCCGACGAAAATGCGGCAGAGGTCGCCTCGGAGTTTCACGAGACGATGAGCGATTTGCTCAAGACGTTTGATGTCAATGAGTATGCAGCGAGCGTGAAGATCTTCGCGCTCAAGCCCGAGTGACACACAGCGGTAGGCGCTGTGGTAGGGATAAAAAGCCCGCCGGGTGTTGACCCGGCGGGCTGTCTTATCAGGATAGTTTTTTACTGATCGAGGATCGCCTGGGCGATCGAGTCGAGGGAGTAGTCGGGGCTGCAGATCGAGTAGACCGGGGGGGCACCGTCGGCGATGCTCTCGGCGAGCTCCCTCTCGCGTATGGATGGTACCGCAAAGATGTCCGCATCTGTACAGGCTGGGTCGATGCCAAAGTTCTCGAGGAATTGGGGATTGCCGTTGCCCACGCCGGAGTAGATCGGCTCGATGCCTCCAGAGTAGCCCGGGGGCACGCCTGCGATCACGTGAAGCTGCACGTCTCCCTGGGTTTTTGCGGCGAGCAGATCCTCCAAGAGCTGGCTGTAGCGGCTGAGTGGGTAGAGAACCGCCGAATCGTCGCTGGCCCCGGAGTTGCCGCCGGCTCCGAAATTTGCGGCGTCGCAGTCGTAGTCGTTGGGGTCGCCCATGCAGTCGACACCGGCTCGCCAGCACACGGCGCTGGTCGGGGTGGGATCGTTGGGGTCGTTCCAAAAAACCTTGTTGGAGGTAAAGATCGTGTCGTCCTGCGCGGAGCAGTCGGTCTCATCTGTGATGATAATAATGGCGAGAGTGGCGTCTTCGCGGATAAAGCCGTAGCTGTCCTCGCCGGGGGTATTTGCCCGGATAAGAGCGATGTACATCGCCTCGAGGGGGGACTCAAAGCCGCAGCCGTAGATGCCCTGCGGGAGGTAACAGCCGAGCAGCTCGAGGGCTGTGCCGGTGCTGACGTTGGAGCTGCCGTCGTGCAGCTCGATCCAGGGGCGCGGTTTGGGATCGGGCTCGAGGGCGGTCGCCGTTGGCACAACCTCGAGATCATCGTTGGCGTAGATGCACGCATTGATGCAGATCTCGGATGCGTCGATCGGTGGATCGGTCCCAAAAAATGTAAAGTCACCGTCGTCGATTCGATCGACGCAGCTCGACAGTATGAGATTGCCTTTCGCAGGTCGGGTCGAGCCCTCGGGGCAGCGCGGATTGCCGACATCGGTGGTGGTGATGCCGATCCGCAGGTCCAGGCCCGCATCGAGCAGCGGGTCGATGAGATTGTCGATCGCGTCCGTCAGCCGCTCCTGTGAAGGGGCCATTGAACCGGAGTTGTCGACGATAAAGAGGATGTCGACGTTGTCCGAGGCGATGCCAGTGTCGTTGGTATCGGTGCTGGTACCGGTTTCGGTGTCAGTGGGGTCGGTGGTATTGGTGGCGCTCGTCGGCCCGCTGCTCGGATCCGTCGAAGGGTTGGTCATCGTGACGGTGGCCGGATCGGAATCCTTGGGCGGGCAGCCGAGGACGAGGGCGAGCAGCGGTAGGCCGGCAAGATGTACTGTGTGTCGAGACATACGAATCATACGTCGCTGCAATCGACGCTATCGGGGTAGCAAAGTCCGTCACAGGCGTGTTGGTCCACCCGGCACTGCAATTTGAGTTCGACCGAGACCTCGTCGGTAATGCCGTCATTATCTGTGACAACGACGACGAGGGTGCGAGTGATCGGGAAGTCGAACTGGATGGGCTTGGCTTTGTGCAGCTCCGCCCAGCCGATGGACGTCTGGAAAGTCCCGTCGCTGACTTCACCCAAAGGACCAAACCAGTAGGACTGGTCCTCGTTGTAGAGCTGAGCGCCGACCAGCTCGTCGAGCCCCTTGTCGTGGTGCACAGTGATCGTGATCGTGCTGACCTGAGTGTCGAGGAGCGTGGTGGGGGTCAGAAATACCTGAGTTAGCGTCGGCCCAGGGGTGCACGCTAGCATCATCAGGGCGGGCGCTGCGAGACTGAGGAGTCGGAGATTCAGCTTCATTTCTGCGAGAAGGTCCCACGATGGGAGAGAGAAGACAAGCTGCGAAAATGTGCGTTATGAGGGCCTACGAGGGGTCTTGAGTAGGAATGTCCAGAAAAATGGACACCTCCCCGGAGGTGCGCAGAAGGCGCCAAAAGGCGAGTCTGTGGTTTGCGTCAGCATGTCCGAGAGGACTGGTTCAGGCGGCGTGCGAGAGGATGGAACACTCGCTATTACGACGAGTGAGGCAGAGACGAGGATTCCAGCCCCGCGACAGCGCGCCGCATTGGTGTGTGCACGCGAATCCCGAGACCATCAGCCCGCCGCCTCACTGAGCCGGAACCGGATAGGCACGCGAGCACTGGTCGATCAGCCAGGAGAGTTCGGCGCTACGGCGGGCGAGCAGCAGGGCCGCGCAGGCTGCAGCAGTTGGGCTGGTCTCGGCAATGCAGCCTTTGAGATCGCGTTCGCGGGTGCTCTTGAGGTTTTCCAGGATCTGCTCGCGTCGGCCATCCGAGGTTTCGATCGCGGCGTAAAAAGTGTCGGTGGCGGCGAACATCGCCTCGCAGGCGATCGCCGGATCGTTGGGCAGGGGGCTCGGCAGGCGCGGGTCGACGTAATCGCGGAGGCTCGCCGCTTCGGCGTCGTAATCGGGTTGATTGTCGTAGGTGCGAGTGTCCGGATTTGCCGTCCGAGTGGGCTGTGCACGCCGCCCCTTGCGGCGGCTCTTCGCGGCATTATTGGAAAATGGATCTGCACCGCTCGCCGAGCTCGGGCTGGTCAGCCTGCTTTCCGGGTCTTGACAGCCCGCGAGCCCGAGCCCGAGCCCGAGAGCAAAGCCGAGCACAGGGCAAGGGCTCGGGCGCCGGTTTGGGCGTCGAGGTTGCCCCCGCACCTGTGCGCATCGGCGTCGGTCATCGGTGTCGCTCTGCCGCTTCATTCGGCGTACGATACCTCAACATGCGCGTCTTTATGTGGGGGAGAGATCGCGGTTCTTGGGGTCGCGGGGGCCGGATTTTGACGGCCGTGGCTGGGCTCGCGGCGGGTCTCGTTGGCACCCGTGCAGTGGCGGCGCCGACCTTGCCCGGCGAGCTCAACACGCCCTTTGCCGATTCGGAGGACTGCGCCGAGTGTCACTCCTTCGCCAACAGCCCCGAGACTAAGGAGCAACCGCTGGTCTCGCCGATCGCCTGGCAGGGCACGTTGATGGCCAACGCTGCCCGCGATCCCGTGTTTTGGGCCGGAGTCGCGATCGCCTCGCAGGACCAGCAAGAGCCCGACGAGACCGTGATTTGTGTGCGCTGCCACTCGCCGCAGGCATTTGTCGGTGGTCGCGGTGGATCGATCTCGATCGACGATCTCGATCCCGTCGATCGCGATGGCATCGGCTGTGATTTTTGCCATCGCATGATCGACGACGGCGAGACCGCGGCGGGCAACGCCCAATACGTGATCGACGACGTGCCGGCGATCGACGGCAAGATCCCAAAACGCGGTCCCTGGGGTTACAAGATGGGCGAGCAGCCGCTGCACTCCTGGCTGGTCGACGAGCAACTCGGCGCTTCGCGGACCTGTGGCACCTGCCACGATGTCACGACCCCGCGCGAGCGTGTCGATGCCCGCGGCGAGCCGATGGGTGCGCTTTTCAACGAGCAACGCACCTACTCCGAGTGGTTGGGGTCGGCCTATGGTCCCGGCGGCGACGAGCCCAAGAGCTGCCAGGATTGTCATATGCCGGCGGTCGCCGATGTCGCTGGTTGCGGAAAAAATGCCAGCGAGGGCGTGCTGCACGCGAGTGGCGGTCGTCGTCACGATCTCGCGGGCGGCAATCGCTTCATGATCGACGTGCTCCGCCAGCTCTACGGTGATGCGGGTACTGCCGAGGTAAAGGACGTCTTTTTCACGATCGCCGCCGACAATATCGACGCGACTCTCGCGACTGCGGCGAGCCTTGAGGTATCAGCCCCCGAAGCCGTCGACTTGGCTGTCGGCATCGCGGATCTCGAGGTCACGATTACGAATAAGACTGGCCATAAGCTGCCGACCGGTTACTCTGAGGGGCGGGTGATGTGGATCGAGGTCACGGCCCGTTACGGTGACGAGCTGGTCTACAGCTCCGGTCGTTGGCTCGATGGCGAGGGCCCCGAAGACGATCCGCAGGTGCGGCGCTACGAGGCGATCGCCGTCAACTACGCTGATAAGCAGACTTTTCATCTCCTCCGAAATGATCATTGGCTGGTCGACTCTCGGATCCCCCCGAGGGGGCTGGGTGTCGATCCCGAGACCGATCCGATCGGCGATCGTTACAGCCTCGACGAGCAAGGAAAATGGCCCCACAGCGACACTGTAAACTATCTATTTCCGCCGGCGATGGTCATGGATCAGACTCCGCGAGATCCGAGCGACGATCTGCTCGAACTCCGGGTGCGCCTGCTCTATCTCGTGAACTCGCCCGAGTACTTAGAATTCCTTGCCGACGCAAATATCACCAACAGTGCAGGTGCGCTTGCCTTTGATGTCTTTGCGGAACTCGGTGGCGTGCAGCCCTCGGTGCTCGCCGAGCAGGTGATAAGCCTTCCGCTTAGCGGTCTCGGTGGTGCGATGGCCGAAACTACCAGCAGCGGATCGTCATCGGCCGGCAGCAGCGGCAGCAGCGGCAGCAGCGGTAGCAGCGGTAGCAGCGGTAGCAGCGGTAGCGGTGCGACCTCGGCGAGCGCGGGTGGCAGCGCCGGCGAGGACTCCGGTGAGCAGGGCGGTTGCGGCTGTAGCAGCGGCGGCGAAGGTGCGCCGCTCAACAGCCTGCTCGGATTTGGTCTCGGTCTCGGTCTTTTATTTCGACGGCGAATGTGACCTGCTCCCGGGGGTCCGGTCGCAAGGTCTCCGGTGATGTGCACGCGTACATTACGAGAGCACAGCGGAGCCCCTGGGGTTTTGGGGCTCACGCTGCGCTCGCAGTGTTTCCGGGTAGTTCCTACCTGCTACCAGCCGCAGCACTCGAAGGAGAACTGCTCGAGCACGTTGGGGTCAAACTTGGCGCAGAGGTTCATCTTGGACGGGCACTCCATGGTCATCTCGCCGTCCTCGAAGCATACGCAGGATTTCGCGGTGCACTCGAACTCATGCAGGTAGTCGCCGGGGCAGGTTTCGATGAGGTCACACTCAGTGCCCTCCATGTTTGCGCCGGCGCCGAATGTACATTCACCGTCTCCATCGCAGGCTGCGCTGGCAGCATCGTCCTCCGCTGCGCAGTAGTCGGGGTCCGTGAAGTCTTTGCAGGTCGCGCTGGCGATGCATTCGTTGAGCGCGATCGCGGCATCTTCGCAGGCCTGATCCGGCTCTAGCGGGGTCGACTCGTCGATGCAGATCTCGATACATTCCTCGAGAGTGCTGTTGTCTGGGAAGCACTCGACGAACGGAGCGCAGGCGGTCTTGCAGCTCTCGGCGATCGCATCGCTGCCGCCGGTGGTGGTGCCGGTGGTGGTACCAGTGGTGGTACCGGTGGTGGTGGTGGCGTCGGTGGTGGCGTCGTCGGTGGTCGACGAGCCGGCGGATGCCGAGTTCGAGCCGCCGGAGGTGCTGCTTGTCTCGGTGTCACCGGAGGTACTGGTACCGCTGGTGCTGCTGCTTGATCCAGAGGTGGAGCCATCGCTGTCGCTGGTGCCCTGGGTCTCGGAGGAGCTGCCGGGGCAGGCACCTAGGAGGGGCATGAGGAGAGCCAAGAAGAGGGATATGGTGTGCTTGTGCATGGTAGTTACAGGGCCTGCGGACGTCGGCTAGACCGCGAGCGGACGCATAATGACCGCAGGGGCCCGGCCTTGCAAGCCGCTGGCCACCTTCGGCGGATGAGGGCCGCCACCTGCGTAGTTGACCTCACAGTCTCGGCGGTTCGATGGTGCTGAGAGTTGCGGAGACCCTGGTATCTTCGGCCCGATGCCGACGACGGTTCTCTTGAGCGACGATATGGGTAGGCCCTGGCGGATCACCCTCTGCGGGGCCTCTGTGATCACTGGCGAAGGCACCTCGCGGGTGGTCCAGGAACTCGGTGACGACGAGCAGGCCCGCGAGCACTTCGAGCGTGTGCTGATGCGTCGTCGCCGCGATCGCTACACGCTTGTCGAGGTCAAGGAGATCGACGACTCGGATCCTCTTTTAGAGATCGATCCGCTCGGCGATCGAGCGCGCTGGGAGCCCGAGCGCGGTTGCCTCACCGTCACCTTTAAAGACACCGCCGATCGGGCGCTTTGCGAGGTGGTGATCGAGCGGGCCAACAAGCTTGGAGCGCGGGTCTTGCACCTGCTCTGCGACTCTGCGAGCCCCGGTGACGCCTTCCCTGACGCCCTGCTCTCGGTCACACTAGAGACCGTCGAGGTGCTGATCCTCGACACCTACTGGCAAAGCCTCGCGCGTCAGCGACGGAATTATTTTGGCGATCTGGCGGAGATTTTTGAGGCGATGCCCAACCTCGATCGCTGCTTCATCAGCGGTGCGATCAAGGCGACGCCCTTTGCCCACAGCCGGCTCCGCGAGCTCTACTTGCTCGGCGATCCGCTGCCCGAGGTAACCGTCGCGGCGCTCGCGGAGTCGCAGCTGCCGGCGCTCGAATTTTTGGGCCTCAAGCTCGCCGGGGAGGATGAGCCGGCGGAGGGCACGACGGTCTGCGAAGGGCTCGCGGGGCTCTACGCGCCGAAGCTCGGCGAGGTGATGATCGAGGGGCTTGCAGACATCGTCGGTGTGCTCGGCAGCGACGCCTTGGAGGGCCTGTTGCGCGACGGATCGGTGCTCTCCTTGGGTGGCGAAATCGACGACGAGGACGCACTGCACGCGGTTCTTCGGCTCCGCAAAGAGGGGCTGCATCGGCTCTCCGAGTTGGCTCTACCGCTTGCGGACACCCTCTCGACCGACGGAGATGCGACCGCACGCGAGATCATCAATACGCTGGTCGACACCGACGAATACCCGCGGACGATGGAGCCTACGACCTACTTGGAGTGGTAGCGGGGCGGGCCCGGGAGTGCGAGGATGCGGGCCATGTCGAGACCGCATCAGCACCAGCCAACGATCGCCCTTGGAGCATTGACCGCGGGTCTTATGCTCTGTCTCGGATGTGGCGACCCCTCGACCGCCAGCGCGGGGTCGACGAGCAGCGACTCGGCCGTGACCGGGGAGACCCGCGGCACCAGCGAGACCGGCAGCTCGAGCAGCGGTAGCTCGGGCAGCGGTAGCTCGGGCAGCGGTAGCTCGGGCAGCGGTAGCTCGAGCAGCAGCACGGAGGCGACGACGGAGGCGACGACGGAGGCGACGACGGAGGCGATGACGGACGCGACGACGGATGCGACGACGGGCACGACGACGGGCACGACAACGGGCGGCATGCTCGAGGAGTGTCCGATGATCGACGACGGGCAGGAGCTGGCAAAGATCAAAAATCCCGCGATCAACGAGGCCTCGGGCATGGTCGCGAGCCGCGAGCAGGCGGACGTGCTCTGGGTGCACAACGACTCCGGTGATGGCGCACGGGTCTACGCGATGACCACCGCCGGCGAGACGATTGGCTCCTTTGTGCTCGACGGAGTGCTCGCGCTCGATTGGGAGGATATGGCCATTGGGCCAGGTCCGATGCCGGGTAAGGATGGTTGGTGGCTCTACATGGGGGACATCGGCGACAACGCCAAGCTGCGTCCCTGGGTCTCGATCTACCGGATCCCCGAGCCCAACGCCGCCGACGCGATGGGCGGAGAGCTCACCGTGAAGGGCGTCGAGACCTTTAACCTGATCTATCCCGACGGCCCCCATGATGCCGAGACCCTGCTCGTCGACCCCGTGACCGGCGAGCTGGTGATCGTGATCAAGGGCGACAAGAGCGGTGTCTATCGCCTGGAGGGGCCGCTCACCGAGGGCGGTACCTTCATGCTCGAGGAGGTCAAGCCGGTGAACGTGCCGCTGGTGATCACAACCGCAGGCGACGTCTCCCCGCTCGGCGATTTTGTCATCGTGCGCACCTACATCGACGCGATGCTGTGGCTGCGACCGCCGGGCACCAGCCTCTCCGACGCCTTCAAGGGCGAGCCCTGCGAGGTACCGGTCAAGCTCGAGATCCAGGGCGAGACCGTGGCGATCGCCGGTGACGCGAGCGGTTATTACACCCTCAGCGAGAAAGAGGCGCAGCCGCTGTGGTGGTACGAATCCCAGTGAGTGCCGGTGGGCTTGAGCCAATAGTAATTGAACTCTTGGGGGCCTCCTGCAGGCGAGAATGACCGGCCGATCCAAAAATCGGGCGGTTGTCCGGTAGGCCTTTCGTTTGGCGAGCAAGTGGCGATAACGGTGTCCTGATGCGTATTGCGAATATCCTCAGGCATTTGCGAATAGTCTAAAAATTGGTTTTCGGAATATTCGCAACTCACTCCTGCGAATATTCGCAATCGTAGTTCGTAAATTGATTCGCTCATCGGATCGCCTTGACGAGTGCAGATTCTTGGGGCAAGCCAACAAGGCATGGCTGCCGAGTCGGGTGTGATTTGGCGGCGCTCTGGATCCCCGAAGGCTGCGCACGCTATGAGAGTACCCCGTCGCAATTCCAGGAGCGTCTGTTCGCAGGCGCCTACCTGGCTGCTCGCCTTTTTGTCGGTTTCGATGTCGCTGTCGTCTGCCTGCATCGGTGCCATCGAGCGCAGCACTCGATCGGATCTGGAGCGCGTCGACGGGGGGTTGGCGCCGCTGGTACGAAGCGGCGAGGAGGGGGAGCTCGGTCAGGATGAGCCCGCTCCGCAGTTCAATGGTTCGCTCGCCGCTTATCAGGCCTATGCTTTTGAGCACAGTCCTGAGCTTCGGGCCAGCTTCGAGGCCTGGAGGGCGGCGACTTACCGACCCGGTAAGGTGCGCCGGATCCCCGAGCTTGTGGTCTCCTACGCCGGATTTATTCGCAGCGTAGAGACCCGGGTTGGCCCGCAGCGACATAAATTGGGGATCCAGCAGTGGTTTCCATGGCCCACCAAGCTGAGTGCCGCGGGCGATGCGGAGGCCTTGGCGGCTCGCTCTGCGCAGCGGCAATTCGAGGCCTACGCTCTACAAATTTCGGCGGAGGTCTCGACTGCGTTTTGGCGACTTTGGTGGATCGATCGGCGACAAGAGATCGAAAGCATCGAGATCGAGCTCCTGCGGACTCTCGCGGAGTTGGTGAAGGTGCGTGTCGAGGCCAGCGTTGCCGACATTTCGGATCTCACGCGGATCAACCTGCGGGTTGAGCACGCCGTCGATTCGCTTGCCAGCTTGGACCGGGAGGAGCAAATCGCCTCAGTTGCGCTCGTGCGGGTGCTCGGGGCTCCCGCGGGCACGGCAACGCCGGTCGACAAGACATCACCGGCCTTGGGCTTGCCGGTGGAGGACCCCGCGATGCTGCGTCAGGCGGTGGCGGAGCATCCTCAGATCGAGGCTGTGGGGTTGATGTCCGACTCCTTCGACGAGCGAGCGCGGGCGCAAAGGGCCGATCGCTACCCGAGTCTGGGCCTCGGGGTCGACTGGATCATCACCGGTCCCGCGCTCGATCCAACGATGGCGGACTCGGGTAAGGACGCGGTCGTCGGCATGGCGGCGATCAAGGTACCGCTCTCGCTGGGTGCCTACGCGGCCGGCGAGAACGAGGCGAAGGCCCGTGGTCGAATGTACCGAGCGCAGGAACTCGCAGCCCGCAACCGAGCGATCGAAGAGCTTGGACGGGTGATGGCGATCCTCCGCGACGCCAAACGCCGACTGAAGCTCTACGAAGGCACGATGATCCCGCTGGCCGAGACTTCGTACGAAGCGGTGCAGGCGAGCTATCAGAGCGGGCGTGCCAATGTTGACGAGATTTTGGTCGCGGAGCGCGAGTTTCTCGACCTCCAACTCAAGGCGCTGCGCGCTCGGGCCGATGGTGCCAGCGCCTGGGCGTTGCTCGAGCGGGTGGTGGGCCGTCCCGTGCGTGCCGAGCCCGAGGACAAACGATGACTGACAAGACCAAGGGAGTCGAGACGATGGATGCGAGCGACCACGATGACGCGAGCGACGACGATGACGCGAGCGAGTCCGGGACTTCTTCACCTTCAACGTCCAAAGAACCAAGTGGCGGAGAGGGGCCGGAAAGCTCGGAGTCTGCCAAACCGAGCGGGCCGGGGACATTGGAGCCGGTTTCGAGCGACCAGGATCCGCTCGGAGGCGAAAGCTCTAAAGAGAGGGGGGACGATACGGAGGAGGAGGCCGTGACAGCTGTGGAAGAACGCTCTAAGGAGGCCTCGCCAAGTGTTGCCAAGAAGATCTTGGGTTTTGCGCAGAGCTCTCTTGGGCTCGGGTTTGTGCTCTTTTTAGGGGTCTTCATCGGTATGCAGTTCAGCGGGACGGCGCCCGAGGGGCACAGCCAGGACGACGGCCATAAGCACGGCGAAGAGGCAACAAAGCCCAAAGCCGCGCCGGTTTGGACTTGCTCGATGCACCCACAGATCCGCATGGAGGAGTCGGGTTCCTGTCCGATCTGCGGCATGGATTTGATCCCGGTGGCGGTCGAGCCGGAGTCTGACGACGACGACGGCGGACACACCCCCCAGGGGGGGCGGGTTGTGCTGAGTCGGCGGGCACGGGCACTCGCAGCGATCCAAACAGTGCCGGTTTTGCGCACCGAATCTCGCACCGAAATTCGTTTGCTCGGTCGTGTTGACTACGACGAGACTCGCCTGCGTACGGTCACCCCCTGGACCGCCGGTCGCATCGATCGTCTGTTGGTGCGGGTTACGGGTACGCGGATCCGCAAGAACCGCGTGGTTGCCAAGCTCTACAGTCCTGAGATCTACACCGCGACGCGGGAGTTGGTGCTCGCGGTAAAGCAGGCAAAAAAGCTTAGCGGCGGACTCGGTGGTGCGTCCGGGATCGGTACCTCAACGCTCGAGGCGGCGCGCAACCGCCTGCGTTTGCTCGGCGTCCAAGGTCGAGTGATCTCTGAGATCGAGCGCAGTGGAAAGGCGCCGGAGAAGATCAACATTCGTTCGCCCTTTTCCGGGACTGTCGTCGAGCGTCACGTCGAAGAGGGGCAGTACGTCAGCGCTGGCACGCCGCTCTTTAGCATCGCCAATCTCACCGAGGTTTGGGTTCAGATCGATGCCTACGAGTCGGACCTTCCCTACTTGCAGGTCGGTCAGGAGGTCGAACTCATGGTCGAAGCGGTACCTGGAGAGGTCTTTACGGGCAAGGTCGGCTTCATCGATCCGGTGCTCGACAAGCGCAACCGGACCGCACGGGTGCGGGTTGAGGTTGCGAATCGTGAGGGTCTTCTGAGCCCCGGCATGTTTGCCCAAGCGCGGATCTTGGCGGGCGGTGAGTCGTCGAAAAGTCAGCTTGTGGTGCCGAGTTCTGCACCGCTTTTTACGGGTCGGCGTTCGGTGGTCTACATCGAAGTTCCCAACCGAGCGCGACCGACCTTCGAGCTTCGCGAGGTGCGACTTGGGCCCAAGGCTGGGCCTGTCTATCCGGTGCTTTCCGGTCTGATCGAGGGAGATCGAGTGGTCTCGCGTGGTGCCTTTTTGCTCGATGCGGATCTTCAGCTCTCCGGTGGTCGAAGTATGATGACTCTGATAGATGATAGTGAGTTCGAAAAAGAGCCGCCATTACGAGTCACCAAGGCGTTCCTCGAGAGCATCGCTCCAGTCGTCGACGCGTACTTGGGGGCTCAAGAAAAACTCGCGGCGGATGATTTCGAAGGTGCCAAGGAGGCGCTTGCGCAGCTTG
>Ga0256845_1002637_pt1 | contig 12805 bp, 8 predicted proteins | sample RiftiametaG_FD_189101 | JGI IMG/M metagenome (GOLD analysis project Ga0256845, IMG submission 189101) | Tube worm associated microbial communities from hydrothermal vent at the East Pacific Rise, Pacific Ocean - Riftia | ecosystem: Host-associated > Annelida > Integument > Unclassified ... | reverse complement strand
ACGGTTGCCGTGTATTTCTGTCCGGATGGTAAACGGCCTGATGGTCGAAATTCGAGGATATTCCGGGCTTTCCACACCGTATTGCCTTGTATCGACGGCTCAAAAGTCATCGGCGGATTTTCGAGAACCTGGTGTAACTGGTTCAGTTCCGCAACATTTTCGGTAAAATATACCTGAATATTGCTGTCCCGTGAGATTTCGCCGTCAGTGTGCGCCGATACCATCGGCATCGTCTCATAACTTGTGGCAAAAACGTTCAGCGAGCAGAGGGAGACAACATAACACGTCCACAAAAACATTTTGGCAGATTTCATAGCGTGACCTCCTGATGATTTTATAATTTATTACAATGGGCGGGATATGAAAACCAAACCTATGTAACATAAAATACTGGATAAAGGCAAGACAAAAATTGAATATTTTGTTAAATAATTCACGTTATACAGAAATAGGAATCTCCCCCTTTTTTAGTAATGAGGATTGAGGGGGTGAAGCTCCGCGAAACAGCACCTATGACCGGGACGCAGGAGGAAATCTTTACCCAGGATGGGGCTAATAATGCTCAAACTCCCCGTCTCGTTCGTCGTGATCCCCACTCTCGTCAGGATAATCGTCTGCATAAAAGGGAGAAGCCTCCGCTGGTTGTTTCATCACTGTTGCCAAGTGTTTGTGTGTACCAGGTTTCACATCATCTGCAATATTGTGAACTGATGGCCTGAAAGTCTCATCAGATGGCATGGTTTCCTGTACGCTGCCTGCGATCGTGAAAAACAACATTGTCTGTCGGAGCTGTTCGGCTTGGCTTGCCAGTATTTCCGCCATTGATGACATTTGCTCTGAGGCAAATGTATTCTGTTGTGTAATTTGGTCCAACTGCTGAACCGCATGGTTAATCTGATCAGACCCCATGCTTTGCTCATTGCTTGCAGCACTAATTTCCTGGATAAGCTCTGCAGTTTTATGAATATTGGGGACTAATTTCGCCAGCATTTTGCCAGCATTTTCCGCGACCGCGACACTGGAACTGGCTAAATTATTAATCTCTTCTGCGGCTGATTTTGTAATATCCGACAATTTCCGAACTTCCGAGGCAACTACGGAAAACGCTTTCCCGTGCTCCTGAGCCCTGGCTGCCTCAATTGTTGCATTTAAGGAGAGCATTCTCGTCTGGTCCGCAATCTCCTGAATGATCGAAATTTTTTGAGCAATCTGCTGCATAGCAGTGACCGTCTCAGCCACTACGTTGCTGCTCTCTTCGGCATATCTGGCAGATTGAAGCGCGATTTTTTCTGTTTGAAGTGCGTTATCGGCATTTTGCTTAATATTAGCCGACATTTCTTCCATCGATGCAGAAGCCTCCTCCATTGCAGCAGCCTGTTGAATCGTCCCCTGGGACAATTCTTCAGAGTTCGTTCGTAATTCCTGGCTTCCGGAGGCCACAGTCTCCGCAGCTCCTTTCACCTGGAGCACAACCATGTTTACCTTGTTGAGCATTTTATTCATGGCTCGCATAAGAGTATCTTGCTGCGAGCGTTCCGTGATCTCAACGGTAAGGTCACCTGCTGCCATATTTTCCGCGAGTAGGGTAATGTCATTGATAGCTCCGACCAACATATTCAGATTTTCTTTTATTTCATTAAAATCGCCGTTATATGTGTCGGTAATCTTTTCAGGGACATCCCCCTGCGCGATTCGTTCAATATACCTGGCGGTCATGCTAATCGGGGCGACAAACGCGTCGATGAGGTGATTGACCCCAACGACCAGCTCACTCCAGCCCCCTGAAAAAGTTTCGGTATTCCCCCGGCTGGATAATTTCCCTTCCTGCACAGACGTGACCAGGCGGTCCATTTCCTGAGAGAATCGGCTCAATTGGCGAATCATTGCATTGAGGGCTTGCATTAAGAGATCGTGCTCCGAACGTTCGCGGGCATCAATCGTTAAATTGCCAGCCGCAATTTCTTCGGCGATTCGAGTGATGTCGTCCGTAGCCTCGATCAACAGATTCAGACTGCGTTTGATGGTATTAAAATCCCCTTTATATTCCTCGGTGATTTTCTCCGGGAGTTCACCTTTTGAGATGCGTTCAAGAAGGTTGGATGTGACATTAATTGGCGTCACAAATTCATCAATGACATTGTTGACGCCTGCGACCAGCTCGCGCCATCCGCCGGAAAACCTCTCCGCATTCCCGCGTATCTCCAGCTGCCCCTCCTGGACAGAATGAGTCAGCCAATTGATCTCTTTCAAAATTTCATTCAGCCGCAGAACCATGCTATTCAACGCTTTCATTAATCGATCCTGGTCTGACCGTTCTTTGACGTCGATATTGAGGTTGCCGCCAGCGATCGCTTCAGCAATGGAGGTGGTGTCGTCTGTGGCCTTAATCAACAGGTTCAAATTACGTTTGATGGTGTTAAAATCACCGCGATATTCTTCGGTGAGTTCTTGGGGGATTTCTCCCTTAGAAAGGCGATCAAGCAACTCTGCAGTCACCGTAATCGGCGCAACAAACGCATCAATCAACGAATTCACTCCAAGCACAAGTTCCCGCCATCCTCCCTCGAAGGTCTCAGCATTCCCTCGAACATCTAATTGTCCGTTTTGAACTTCCCGACTCAAGTCATTCGTATCCTGCAAGATGGCATTCAGACACTCGATCATTCGCTTCAGGGCTTTCATCAAGCGATCCTGGTCTGAACGTGTCTTCACCTCTATCGTCAGGTTTCCACTCGCGATCTCTTCAGCGATATGGGTGGTGTCGTTCATGGAATCGATGACCTGGTTCAAATTTTGTTTGATCGTGTCGAATTCTCCTTTAAATTGATCCGTAATCTCACCTGGAATATCGCCGATTGCGATTCGGGCAAGGGCGTTGGAAGTCATAAAAATCGGGGCGGCAAACGCATCTAAGACGTTATTCATGCCAACGACGAGGTCCCGCCAGTCGCCGGCAAACTTGTCGGCATTCCCACGAGTCGCTAATGTCCCTTCCTGGACAGCATAAATCAGCCCATCAACCTCTGCCAACACGTTCTCAATCGTGGTTTTCATTGTCTGAAAGGCTTGGGCAAGTTCCCCGATTTCACCGGCGTGCTGAATGTGTATTTCTTTACTGAAGTTTCCATTAATGATCCCCTCTTTAACGTCTTGAATAATCTGCTTGATCGGCCTTGAGATCGAATTTGAAAACGCAACCGCAATCGGGACGATCAGAATGACACACCCCAGGGCAATCAGGGATAAGGTTTTTATCATTTGTAAGGTATTCGATCTGGCAATCTTTTTTGAATACAGGACTGCCATGGCTCCGATGTAAGCATCTTTGTCATAAAGAGGTAACACCCCCTGAAAATAGCTTTCATCCCCCAACGTGACATCATTTAATATCAGCGTATCAATTGTCAGGGCTTGTGGGGCAAACCTCTCTCTCAGGGAATTCGGAGCAAGGGTCTGATAGTCAGGGAAGGCTCCGACACTCAAGCCTTCTGGCGTAAAAATATTGAGCGTCGTATCGGTCAGGTTTGATAATCTTTCAACAAATGCGCTGTCAAGTCGCTGAACAGCTTTGACGATTCCCATTTGGACCGGTTCTAATTGTTTACTCTCCTTATTCAACATTTCACCGATCACCGGGACATAGGACACGAGGCAGATAAATTGTCCGATCTGTTCAAATTGGATACGTTCCGAGGGATAGACCTCCTCGGTCAACGTCGATACTCTCTTCTGGGGGTCTGTTAATTGCTGCCAAGATTCAGCGGCTATATCTGTTCCGAGTTTCACAAATGTTCCATAAAAGATAGGGTTCGGAAAACCGGTGCCATATCCAACAAACGCTCCTTCTTCAGCGAATGTGGCAAAAGAGGTCAAATCACCATCCCGATCATAGATCGTAATTTCCCATAGATGGGCCACCTTGCCGATCTGATACGTATTATAGGCGATCTTGCGATATGATGTCTGGTACGGGTTGAAGTCTTGTCCCGAAGCTATCTCTGGTTTGGCATATTCGTGGATATATTTCAACGTCGCGCCCATCATATCCGCAGTTGCAAGTTGTCTGGTTGCCGACAAAAGATTTGTTTGTCGTACTGAAATATCATCACGGATGATGCGAAATGAATGCGTCAGGAAATCATGCGAGGCAGTAATGTTCTGCTGGTTGATGATGTAGGCCACAGCAATCGTTGAGACAAGAATGATAAAAACGCTGATAGCGATAGCGCCTGTGATAATCTGATTTTTTAGTGTCATTTTTTTCATAGGAAAAGCCTGCTTACGTCATTCCCAAGGTTTTGTGTTAGCAAAAATTCAGAGAGGTTTACTTTACAATCATCATTGAGCCAAAAATACAATGAGGGTGAGCCATTAGAGATTATCGACACAGAGAAACACACACGGTTTAACGGTGACATACCGGTATAGAAAAATATTACGGCTCAGACACAAGAATGTCAAGGAGAATGTTTCAGGTATTTTTTAAGATGGGGAGATTCCCTGAATATTGAGCATCTTGCCCCTTTTCCCTGTACCGATCCGGGATGCTCACGAACTACCTGGCTTTTCCCGAGTTCACGATGTATTGGGTAACCTGCGGGAGGGTAATGAGAAATTGACAGCCGGATTCGCCGATATTTTCAACAGAAATCGTCCCGTGATATTTGGTAATAATGCCGTAGCTCACTGATAATCCCAGCCCCAGATTATCCTCCTGACCTTTTTTAGTCGAATAAAACGGCAGAAAAATATCGGTCGGATTTTCAATCTGGATGCCTGGCCCTGTATCTGTGAAAGCAATTTGTACCAACAGGGAACCATTTTGCCGGATTGAGGAGGTGTGAATAAAAATTTCACCGCCTGACGGCATAGCCTCAAAACTGTTTTTCAATAAATTCAGCATGACCTGTTTGATCTCATTTTTATTGGCATGGATCGTAATCTCCTCATTGCAGGGGGCGAACCTGATCGTAATCTGCCGATGCTGAGCGCTATGCTTGATGAGGGTCAACATATTCTGAATAAGATCATGCAGCGGGATGTCTTCTTCGATCAGTTTTTTATTATCCGAAAATGCGTGCAGATTACTCACAATACCCGCGATAGCGGAAATTTCTTCATAAATGTCGTCCAGGGCTTTGTGCAGTTCTTCATTGGTGAATTGCCGTTTGATATATCTCAGATAATTATAGATAATTTCCAGGGGATTATTGATCTCGTGCGCCACACCGGCTGCCAACAAGCCCACAGAAGCGAGCTTATCCGAAAGAATCAGTTGCTCCTGCAATTTAAAGGCGTCCACCACATTATTCACCCCGACCACAAGCTCGCGCCAACTCCCCTGAAACGCATCGGCATCCCCCCGAATATCATAACGCCGATGTTGGACAGCCTGAATCAGCCGGTCTGTTTCATGAAGAACCCGGGCGATTTTGTCTTTCATCGTCCGAAATGCGTTCGCAAGCATCCCGATTTCATCGTTCTGATAAATCGCGATTTCCTGGCTGAAATCCCCTTCGGTAATCGCATGTGCCGTTTTGACGACCACGGTTTTTATCGGGTTCACAATTGCCCTGGTAATCGAGAAGGCCAGCACAAGCCCCAGCAACATAGCGGTCACGGTGCCAAACAGCATGAGGTTATTCGCTGCCGCAATCTGGTGTTCCAACTTGGTTTTTTGCTCTTCCCGCGCTTCATCGCTGACATGCTGGGCTTCGACAGCCGCTTTGATCATCAGACGCTCAGCGTTTTCCTGAGCTTTGAGCAGATCGACAAAACGATCAAAAGCCTGTTTATAGGCGGTCACAGCACTCAGGGTGCTCTCCACCCGATTCAGGTCTGTTTCCAGCTTGAATCGGGCTTTCAGATATTCCCCCAGAGTCAGAATTTTACGAATCCGATCTTCCAGCAGGTCCATACGCCCGAAATCCCTGGAAATCACCACCTCTTTCTCGTTCATTCTGGCATCCAGCAACCACTTGTTCATCAAATTGGCATAATCGGCAATTTTCAGTTTATCGTCAAGCTCGACCTTAAAGGCGGTTTGCACTTGTTCAAGAGCCATTAATTGATTATTCCGGATCGCTTCCATCGCGTCCACCGCTTCCCGCGCAGTCCGTTTCAGCTTTTTCAGATCACGGTCCATCTGAGTCAGTTGGTAGCGGGAGAACGCTGCCAAAAATTCTTTGTACTTGTGCAGAATCTCATCAGCAAGGCGTGTATCCTGCTCCCGGGTAAATTGTCCCTTCATCTCGCGGGTCAGGGCAAAAATCCTGTCGTTGGTTGCATCCCAGTCTCTCAGAGTTTGGGTCGTGTATTTCCCCATCAGCGAAATTCTGAGGGCTTCAGCCTGCAAAGCCAGACGCACCAGGCGTTCGGCCTCTTCAGCCATTTCCAGACTATCAGCGACCAACTTCTGACTCTCATTCCAGTAGGCAAAGAGCTGCTCCTTCATGGCTTCCCGAATCTCCTCAGTCTGGTCAAGGGCATTCTGGGCCTTTTGTCGGATTTCGAACATAACGGCTTCTTTCTTTTTTTCCAGTTCTACATATAATCTGAACGCTTCGGCATATTCATCCACCTCCTTGATCACAAGGTTCATCTGACTCTTATTCACGAGTTGGGAGAATTGCTGTTTTGTGTGCACTGCTGTACGCTTAATCTCCTTTATGTCCATAGTAACCGCCTCAATAGAGGCAGACTGTCCACGAATAATGAAATCCTTTTCTTCCTGTCTGGTTTTGAGCATCAGGGTAATCAGGCGATTCATCGCCTCCGCTTTTGTGATCTTATCAACCACCCCGGAGAGCGCATTATATCCCACATACGCCACAATAATTAACAAGACTAACACGATGGCAAATCCGCCAAAAATTCTGGTCGAGAGATTGAGGTTTCGAAACATGATCAACTCCCATGTCGAAAGTGTAAATGTAGGTCGAACTTTCCAGTTCGACAAGTCGAAGCCGGAACTTCGAATTCCAAGTGTGTTCCCAAGCTCCCATGTAAAGTCATGATCCAGACCATGAAGAGCCATGATGTGTCGCCCTTCCAGGGCTTGGTGACGATGGAGGAATTCGTCATCCCACCGATAAATCGGTGGGCTATGATGGTATGTCCCTTCGGGACGGATTCTTTCACTCAAAGTACTTCGAGTACTTCGAGTGCCTACAGTACTTCGAGTGCCTGAATAAGTACTCCAAGTACTCCAGGCACTTTGCATCCCGTGCATGTATACAGAAACAGGCACGGACGACTTCCCTCCTCCATAATTATTTCGGAATCTGAATACGGTATTTTTCTAACTTATTATAGAGGGTTCTCCGGCTCATATTTAAGAGTTCAGCCGTTTTTTTCTTATTATAATTTGTTTTTCGAAGCATACTGATGATAAGTTTAATTTCCATGTTCTCTCTGATATTCTCAGAACCGGCCTGCTGTCTGATATGAAAAAAATTCGGAGGGAGGTCTTCTATATCAATGAATGTTTTTGAGGAGATGGCTGCGCTGTAGTTGACCGTATTCCTGAGTTCTCTCACATTCCCAGGCCAATCATACTCCAGAAATCGTTCCAGGACAGCCGGGCTGACTGACTCGGCCCGGGTTGAGTTCATCTGGGCGTATTCAGACAAAAAGAACTCCACAAGAAGTGGAATATCGTCTTTTCGCTCACGAAGAGGGGGAAGAAAAAGAAGAACAGTATTCAGGCGATAAAAGAGGTCCCGCCGAAATTTCTGTTCTTCAATAAGCTGTTCCAGGTCTCGATTGGTAGCCGCAATAAAACGAACATCCACGGTGATGGTCTTTTCCCCTCCAAGCCTCCGGATTTCATGGGTTTGAAGGGTTCGCAGCAGTTTGGCCTGAATCGTGACCGGCATATCGCCAATCTCGTCCAGAAAGAGCGTACTGCCGTCAGCCCGTTCAAACACCCCTTTGAAGGACGAATCCGCCCCGGTATACGCGCCCTTTTCATGACCAAACAATTCATTATCGAGTAAGGTCTCCGGAAACGCGGCGCAATTGATCTTCAGCATGTTCTGAAGGTTCCTGGGCGAATGGGCATGGATAAAATCAGCGATAATTTCTTTCCCGGTTCCATTTTCCCCACAAATTAAAATAGGAAGATCGGTGGCGGCTAATTTTTGGGCTTTATTGCACAATTCAATAATAGCGTGATTACGGGTAATAATCCGGGGCAATACGTAACGTTTGCCATTTTTTGATGAACTCTGCTGCCCGGAAGGCCTGGTCGTTCTAATGGCCTTCTCAACAATCTCCAGAAGGTTATCAAAATCCAACGGCTTGGTGACATAATCGAAAGCGCCAAGCTTCATAGACTGAACTGCCGTATCAATCGAAGCGTAACCAGTAATCATAATCACCGGAATATGAGGACGTAACACAAGAAGCTCCTGTAAAATTTCGATACCATTTTCTTCACCGAGCATAATATCGAGTAGAACGGCATGAATCTGATGTGTTGAAAAAAGACGTAACGCCTCTTTTCTGTTCGTGGCATACAAGGAGTGATAATCACTCTGAATAAAGTTCTTTACAAGACTTTGACACAATTTGACTTTGTCGTCAATGATGAGTACCGTATTTTCCATAGTTATGTAAATTTTTTATACAGTTATTGTGAAATATTTGCACAGAAGGTCTGCCTTTCATGAGAAACGGAACAGAGAACCATCCTTCGCCGTCCTATCCAACCATCAATAAAACAACATGTTAAAAAATATATTACCTCATAAGAAACCGTTTGGCACAGGCGTTGCAGAAATAGCTTTCGACACATTTGTGATAGTGTTGCCTGGGAGTATTTTGTCAAGAAGTAACTGAGATGGCACGTCCCTGAAAGGCGCAGAAGGGGTCGTCTATGCTCATCAAACGTGTTGCTGGTTGCGAGTTGACCTATTCCGGTCATCTTTGTGTATCTTGTCTAAAAGCATATTACCTGGAGTAGCTACGTTTGTTTTCTATTATCAACAGAGGGGGTGATGCGTGTTCTAAGATATGTTCCTGGTGATTCGTGGAGAACTGAATTACTGGAACAGAGTAGATTGGCTGTGAAGAAAAGTATTGTAGGAAGCGATGCACATTTACAAACCATTATGGAGGTAAAAACATGTCTCATCGAAAGCTCATTTGTGGTGTATTAGTCCTGATGTTAGCACTTACGTTGAGTGTCGGAGCGGCGGATCATCCGTTGAAAGGCAAAAAAATTGATATGGCGGTCCTGGGAATCGGCGGATGGCTGCCGAGTCGTCTGGGGGTTGACATGTCGCCGTTGTTTGCTGAATATGCCAAAAAGAACTATGGCTATGATGTCAGTTTCAGCTTTGCGGAAGCGCCATTTTCGGCCCTGTTCCAGAAAGCAGCCTCAACCCTGGCAACCCGCTCGCAGGAATATAATATCATTGTCAGTGACAGTCAGTGGTTAGGAGCCTTTGCCGAGCCAGGCTGGATTGTGAAAGTGAGCGATCTGATCGCCAAATATCCTGAACTGGATATTGACTGGTATGACGATGTGGTGGTCAACTCCTATATGGAGTACCCGGAAGGTTCCGGCGAATATTGGGGACTTCCGGAAGAAGGCGACACGATTGCACTGTTCGTCCGCACCGATCTGTTTGGCGATCCGGCAGAACAAAAAGCCTTTAAAGAAAAATATGGCTGGGATCTGCCTCAAACCTTTGAAGATTGGGAACAGGTCTCCATGACTGCATTTGAAGAAATTGCCGAATTTTTTACCCGCCCGGATCAAGACCTGTATGGTACGGCCATGCAGTACTCGAAAGAGTATGATTTTATGACGATGTACCTGTATCCGTTTATGTTTTCGATGGGCGGTGATATTTGGGACCCAAAAGAACGAAAAGTCTACGGTATTCTGAATAGCGACGTGAATGCCAAAGGCATGGAATGGAATAAGAACATGCTGCAATACCAGCCTCCGGGAGCGGTGAACTATGGGATTGCTGAAGAAATTGATGCCTTTACGCAGGATAAGATTGCCACGGCTTTCCAATGGGCTGCCGTAGGTTTAGCCATGATTACAGATAAAAACAGAGATAAAGTCATGGTGGTTCCGCCTCCAGGTTTCAAACAGGCTGATGGTTCGTTGAAACGCTTATATTCGATTGGGGGGCAACCGTGGGTGATTAATGCCTTTAATGATGAAGAGCACATGACTGTGGCAATCGATTTTCTGAAATGGTGGTATCTGCCGGAAACGCAGCTTGAATTTGCGAAACGTGGTGGAAATCCGTGTGTGAAAGCTGTCCTGGAAGGCGAGGGATTTGAGGACATTCAACCCTGGTTCAAAGCGTTTAAGTATATGTTAAGTACGGAACGGTCGCGGGACTTCTGGCATGAAGCCAAATATTCTGAAATGCTGGCGGCTCAGCAGGAAGGGTTCACCGCCTACGCTACCGGTCAGATCGACGATCCGAAATTAGGGCTTGAATATGCCGCTTGCGTCCAGCAGAAAATTCTGTTTGAAGCCGGACGGAGCGAAATTGCTCCTCCAGACTCCTGTAAAGACGTGAGACTGAGATAAATAATCGTCAAAGCCTGGAAGGTGGAAGGTATCGACAGACCTTTCAGGCTTTCTCAATAACCCTGCGAAACGATCGCGATACAATTTGATTCGGAAAAACCTATGAGTAACAGCGGAAAAAAAGAAACAGGTTTGGGTCCATGGATCCGGGCCATGAGAATGCACTGGCTTGATAACTCACGCAATTTTCCCGGGATGCTGCTTGTGCCGGTACTGATCTTTTTTATTGTGTGGAATATCATTCCGTTGCTTTGGATGTTAGGGATGAGCTTTTACAATTATTCGCTCATTACCGGAAATCCTCCCAAGTATATAGGGTTCAAAAATTTTATCGATCTGTACGAAAGTTTTCCTGTCTGGGAAAGTTTGAGCAAAACCTTTATCTTTGTGATCTTCAGCGTCGGCATTGAAACATTTCTGGGAATGTTGCTCGGACTTCTGTTTTGGGGAAGTACGTCTCTGCCAGGGCGCCGTTTGGCACTCACGCTGCTCTTTGCTCCCATGATGCTGACTCCGGCGGCCACAGGGACATTTTTTCGTTTGATTTATGAACCAACATTTGGCATTGCCAATTATCTGACCTCAACATATTTAGGCATGGAGATTAATTTCCTGGGAGATGACGCATGGGCCATGCCGTCGGTCTTACTGGTGGATATTTGGATGTGGACGCCCTTTATGATTCTCATTACCCTGGCCGCACTCGGTTCTGTGCCAAAGGCAGAATTAGAAGCCGCAGAGGTTGATCGCCTGCCCTGGCTGAAACGAATCTGGTACGTTGTTTTTCCCCATGCAAAATTCATTCTTATGCTGGGAATTCTGCTGAGAACGATCGACTCGTTTAAGGTCATGGATTTGATCTATCAATTGACTCGCGGCGGGCCGGGAAATGCGACCGAGGTGATTGGAATCACACTCTTCCGCAAGGCATTTGAAGGCTTTTCAATGGGCTGGTCAGCTGCGCTGTCGATCATTACCTTGCTCATCGCAATTGCGTTTACCTCAATCTATCTGTATATTTTGAATCTCCGGACCCAGAAAGGAGGAGAGGCATGAAAAGAAACTGGCGTCAGACATTCTATCATCTTTTATTGTGGCTGGTCTCAATCCTGTTTTTCCTGCCGGTTGTCTGGATTATCCTGTCGGCATTTAAAACAAAAAACGACTTATTATCCATGCCGCCAAAGTGGATATTTTCTCCGACCCTGTCCAATTTCCAGGACCTGGTGTCGCGACACGATTTTTTCCCATCGCTTCGTAACAGCTTTTTGATCTCAACGTTAGCAGTTGTCGTGGCGATTGTGGTGTCCTTCCTCGCGGCGTATAGTTTCTCTCGCTTTAAGCCACGAGGGACGAATCTGCTCATGTTTATCCTGTTGTCGATTCGGATGGTGCCGGCCGCAGCTTCCGTTGTGCCTGTATTTCTCATGTACACAGCCTTTGGCTGGAAGGACAATTTTTGGGGGGTCATGTTCTTCTATGCCATGTTCAGCATCCCGTTTTCGGTGTGGATTTTGAAAGGATTTATCGACGGCGTCTCGCCCCGGTTCGATGAAACCGGTCTGGTCAATGGCGGGTCTCGTCTGCATGTCTTATTTAAGGTGGTCCTGCCCCAGGTGCGGCCCGGCCTGATAGCAGCCTTTATCTTTAATCTCATTTTTGTCTGGAATGAATTTCTGTTTAACTTTATTATTGGCGGCAGACGAACCACGATGATTCCCGTGACCCTGGTGACGAACTCGTTGGCGCAGGGCGGGGTGGATTGGACCTATGTCGCTTCCCTGGCCTCGATCTATTTGATTCCGCCGGTCCTCGCGATCTATTTTTTCCAGAAATATCTCTTGATAGGAATGACGTTCGGAACAGTGAGAGGTGAAGTATGATCCCCAAATTTCGAGAAAAACACTTTGCTGAAATTCTTCATGCCGTCCTGATTATTCTTATGCTCCTGAGCTTTGTCCTGATCACGCAGCAAGGGAGCAAAGCTCTGTACCAGGTGGGGTTTATCTTATTAATTATCTCAGCATTTGTGCAGATTGTGTTTGGTAATGTACCGCCAACGGCAGACTTTAAGCAGTCAATGAAACTTCTGGGCATTGGTTTGGCCATTGTCTTTACCATCTTTATCCTGGGAATCTTTTTAGCACCTCATCTTGTCAATCTCGGGCGGTGAGGAGCGTGGTCACGTGAGGAGTCGTTCATGACCATGAATAGAGACATGCGCCCGGGATGAAAAGTGCCTGG
>Ga0256845_1002636_pt1 | contig 12810 bp, 11 predicted proteins | sample RiftiametaG_FD_189101 | JGI IMG/M metagenome (GOLD analysis project Ga0256845, IMG submission 189101) | Tube worm associated microbial communities from hydrothermal vent at the East Pacific Rise, Pacific Ocean - Riftia | ecosystem: Host-associated > Annelida > Integument > Unclassified ... | reverse complement strand
ACTTATTTATCTTTGCGCCGACAGAATTTTGAATATGATATTTGAATTAAAAGGAAAAGATGCTCAAAGTAAAGCAAGAGCAGGAAAAATCATTACTGACCATGGCGTAATTGAAACGCCTATTTTCATGCCTGTTGGCACGGTTGCATCTGTAAAAGGTGTACACCAACGCGAGCTTAAAAATGATATAAACCCAGACATTATTTTAGGTAATACTTACCATTTATATTTACGTCCAAAAACACATATTTTAGAAAAAGTAGGTGGCTTGCATAAGTTTATGAATTGGGACAGACCAATTTTAACAGATTCTGGCGGTTATCAAGTATATTCACTTTCGGGTAGAAGAAAAATTAAAGAAGAAGGGGTAAAGTTTAAAAGTCACATTGATGGTAGTTATCATATGTTTACTCCAGAAAATGTGATGGAAATCCAACGTAGTATAGGAGCGGATATAATTATGGCTTTTGATGAATGCACACCGTATCCTTGCGATTATAATTATGCAAAACGCTCTATGCATATGACGCATCGTTGGTTAGATAGATGTATAAATCATTTAGAAAAAACACCATTAAAGTACGATTATAATCAAGCGTTTTTTCCTATTGTACAAGGAAGCACGTATAAAGATTTGCGACAGCAATCGGCCGAATATATTGCAAATGCTGGTGCAGTTGGTAATGCAATTGGGGGTTTGTCTGTTGGTGAACCTGCCGAAGAAATGTATGCCATGACTGAGGTTGTTACAGAAATTCTTCCAGAAGATAAGCCCCGTTATTTAATGGGAGTTGGCACACCAATCAATATTTTAGAAAATATTGCGTTAGGAATAGATATGTTCGATTGTGTGATGCCAACACGTAACGCAAGAAATGGCATGTTGTTTACGGCTTATGGTTCAATAAATATTAAAAACTTAAAATGGGCAGATGATTTTTCGCCAATTGATGAAATGAATATTACATGGGTAGATACAGATTATTCAAAAGCATATTTAAGGCATTTGTTTACAGTGAATGAAAGGCTGGGTGCGCAAATAGCAACCATACATAATTTAGGTTTTTATTTATGGTTGGTTCGCGAAGCAAGAAAACATATATTAGCGGGAGATTTTAGAATTTGGAAAGACAAAATGGTTAAACAAATGAATAATCGTTTATAGGATTTGAAAATATTAGACTGGTACATATTAAAGCGTTATATATTTACATTTTTCATGATGTTGCTATTGTTTATTCCCATTGGGATAACAGTGCATCTTGCTGAAAAAATTGGAAAAATTCTTGATAACGAAGTACCTTTTGATGCGGTAATGGTATATCTTTTTGATTTTACCATCTATTTTGCACATTTATTATTTCCGCTATTTTTATTCTTATCAGTTATTTGGTTTACATCCAAACTAGCTAATAATACAGAGATTGTTGCGTTTTTAAGTTCGGGCGTTTCATTTACTAGATTTTTAAGACCTTATCTTATTGGCGCTTTTTTCGTTTCAATATTAGCACTTTTATTAGGTATGTTTTTAGCGCCTAAAGCAAGCCAAGGATTTAACGATTTTAGTTATAAATATTTTAAAAAGGGCAGGAGTGCTGTAAAAGATAAAAATGTTTTTAGACAAATAAATGATAACGATTTTATTTACGTAAGTAGTTTTAATGTTAAAAATAAGCAAGGACAAAACTTTACTTTAGAGCATATTGAAGACAATAAACTTGTTTACAAAATTAACGCTACAGGTATTAAATATATTGAAAAAGACACTATATATAGATTAACAAATTATGTAAAAAGAACCGTTGGTGAAATTAATGATGAATTAGATATTATTAGAAGTAAAGACACATTGTTTTCTTTCGATATTGAAGATTTAACACCAGTGATTTATATAGCAGAAACATTATCTTATAGTGAATTAACAGATTTTATTGACAAAGAAGAAAAACGAGGTTCATCAAATATAGGACGATATCAACTTGTAAAATACAGAAAATGGAGTTTGCCAGTTTCCGTATTTATTTTAACCATAATTGCGGTTGCAGTTTCGTCAATAAAAAGACGTGGTGGCATGGGTGTTAATTTAGCTGTTGGTATTTGTATAGCCATGATTTTTGTTTTCTTCGATAAAATTTTTGGTGTGATGGCAGAACAATCAGATTTTCCACCAATTATAGCGGTATGGTTTCCTAATATCATTTTTGGTATTTTAGCAGCATATCTTTTATATAATGCCAAACGCTAAGTTTAAAAATTACTTACACCTTCATTTTTTAGTTTTTATAGCTGGTTTTACAGCTATTTTAGGAGAATTAATTACCATAAAAGCAATTCCTTTAGTTTGGTTTAGAATGGTTATTGCTGTTGTTTTAATGTTCTTATATATTAAAATCACTAAGGTGAACATAAAGGTTTCTCTAAAAGCAATAGTTAAGTTTTCAATTGCGGGTATTATAATCGCTTTACATTGGATCACTTTTTTTGGATCTATTAATGAATCTAATATATCCATAGCTTTAGCAATGTTTTCTACAGGTGCCTTTTTTGCATCTTTTATTGAGCCTATTATTTTTAAACGAACCGTTATTTGGTATGAAATTCTTTTTGGAATACTTATAATTATTGGCGTTTTTATAATTACACAAAGTGAAATAAAATATATAAAAGGCATTTTATTAGGTATTTCTGCAGCATTGTTTTCTACATTATTTGCTGTACTAAATGGTAGTTTTTTAAAAAAGCACACCGCAACAGTTATTTCGTTTTACGAATTTTTAGGAGGTATTATATTTATTACAATTTTCTTATTGTTTCAAGGAGATGTTTTTTCAACAGATTTTTTTATTCTTAGTATTTTTGATTATAGCTATTTATTTATTTATTTTAGCTTCAATCTGTACTGCTTATGCATTTATTGCATCTGTACATGTTATGAGATATATTAGTCCTTACACAGTAGTGTTAACATACAATTTAGAACCTATATATGGTATTATAATGGCAATTTTTCTTTTTCCAGAAAAAGAGAAAATGAGTTTAGCTTTTTATTATGGCGCTTCTATTATAATTGCAACCGTATTACTAAATGGTGTATTAAAAAATATAACAACATTAAAAAGAAAATAATTGTAACAACTTATTAAGGTTTATTTTATAATTAATGCATTTCATTTTAATACTTTTATTTAAGTTAAAATGAAAAAATTATGTACGTTTGTAGACTAACTAAATATTAATAGCATTAATTAAAATTCTTATGGAATACTTAGAATTTGAACTACCTATAAAAGAGCTAGAAGATCAACTACAAAAATGTAGAGTGATTGGAGAAGAAAGTGAAGTCGACGTTACAGAAACTTGTTCTCAAATTGAAAAGAAACTAAAAGAAGCCCAAAAAGATATTTATAAAAACCTATCGCCATGGCAACGTGTACAATTGTCTCGCCACCCGAATAGACCTTACACATTAGATTATATAAAAGCTATTTGTGGTGATTCGTTTTTAGAATTGCATGGAGATCGTAATATAAAAGACGATAAAGCGATGATTGGTGGTTTAGGAAAGATTGGTGATCAAAGTTTTATGTTTATTGGCCAGCAAAAAGGCTATAATACGAAAACTAGACAATATAGAAATTTCGGAATGGCAAATCCAGAAGGCTATCGTAAAGCATTACGCCTAATGAAATCTGCCGAAAAATTTGGAATACCTGTTGTCTCTTTAATTGATACACCAGGGGCATATCCAGGTTTAGAAGCAGAAGAACGTGGACAAGGAGAAGCCATAGCTAGAAATATTTTAGAAATGACACGATTAAAAGTTCCTATCATTACTGTAGTTATTGGTGAGGGAGCCTCAGGTGGCGCCTTAGGTATTGGTGTTGGAGATAAAGTGTTGATGCTAGAAAATTCTTGGTACTCTGTAATCTCACCTGAGAACTGTTCTTCAATTTTATGGCGTAGTTGGGAATATAAAGAACAAGCAGCAGAAGCTTTAAAATTAACGGCTACAGATGCTATGAGGATAAAAGTAGTAGATGGAATTATAAAAGAGCCATTAGGTGGCGCACATAGAGATAGAACTAAAACGTTTACATCTGTAAAAAATGCGATTTTAAAATCTTTTGAAGCACTTAAAAACTTATCACCAAAAGATTTGGTCTCTCAGCGCATGGAAAAATATACTCAAATGGGAGTTTATAAAGGGTAAATCATTTAAAATCATATCATAATAAAATCTGAAGTTTTATACTTCAGATTTTTTTTATGGTTATTGACAATATTTTTAAGTTATTAACAGTTAAATTGTTAACGAGTAGTTGACAACCAGAGCTTAAGAATTCTATAAAACCACACTCATTTTAGTTACTTTCGTAGTTATGAAACAACCCAACCAACTTCAAGGATTTAAAGTAGATAAAAGTAGGATAATAAGCCTTGAAAAAGGAAAAATACCACCACAAGCTCTTGATTTAGAAGAAGTTGTTCTTGGAGCGATGATGATTGATAAAAAAGGGGTTGATGAAGTTATCGATATTTTAAGTCCAGATGCTTTTTATAAAGAAGCCCATCAACATATTTTTGAAGCAATTTTTCATTTGTTTGAAAATAGCGAACCTGTCGATTTGTTAACCGTTTCTACTCAGTTAAAGAAAAATTCAAAATTAGAATTGGCTGGTGGAGATTTCTATCTTATCTCGCTAACGCAAAAAGTATCATCTTCTGCACATATAGAATTTCATGCACGCATCATTTTACAAAAATTTATTCAACGTAGTTTAATAAAAATTTCAAGCGAAATTATTGAAGATGCGTATGATGAAACAAAAGATGTTTTCGATTTATTAGATAACGCCGAGTCTAAACTTTACGAAGTTACACAAGGTAATATTAAAAAATCTAGTGAAACAGCACAAGATTTAGTAATACAAGCCAAAAAGAAAATTGAAGAAATATCTAATAAAGAAGGGCTTAGTGGTATTCCAACTGGGTTTCATAAGCTAGATAAGCTAACTTCTGGTTGGCAACCTTCAGATTTAATTATTATTGCTGCTCGTCCAGGTATGGGTAAAACGGCTTTAACGTTATCTATGGCTAGAAATATAGCTGTAGACCAAAATATACCCGTTGCTTTTTTCTCTCTAGAAATGGCATCAGTACAGTTAATCACACGTTTAATTTCTAGTGAAACAGGATTGTCTTCTGAAAAATTACGTACAGGTAAATTAGAAAAACATGAATGGGAACAATTAAATGTAAAAGTAAAAGGTTTAGAAAAAGCACCGCTATTTATTGATGATACGCCATCACTTTCAATTTTTGATTTACGTGCAAAAGCTCGTCGTTTAGCGTCTCAGCATGGTATAAAACTAATCATGATTGATTATTTACAGTTAATGACTGGTGGTAGTAATCATAGTGGAAATCGTGAGCAAGAAATATCGATGATTTCTAGAAATTTAAAAGCTTTAGCAAAAGAATTAAGTATTCCAGTAATTGCATTATCTCAATTATCGCGTGCGGTTGAAACACGTGGAGGAAGTAAACGACCTTTACTTTCAGATTTACGTGAATCTGGAGCGATTGAGCAAGATGCCGATATTGTATCGTTTATTTTTAGACCCGAATATTATAAAATTGATGAATGGGATGATGACGAACGCTCACCAACTGAAGGGCAAGCGGAATTTATTATAGCAAAACACCGTAATGGAGGTTTAGATAATATAAGATTAAAGTTTATTGGTAATTTAGGTAAGTTTGATAATCTGGACGATTTTGATTCACCTTTCGAGTTTCATTCAAAAATGAATGCAGCAGCTAACGACGATACCTTTAAAACTGATAACTTTAAAGCAAGTCCAGACCAAGCTTTTGGTAGTTCGTTTAACGAAGAAGATGAAAATGAAGTGCCATTTTAAAAGTTAATTAACTTCTATTTTAAAAAGAAAACTTACATGTTAAACGAGCGAAGAACCACAAATATATTATTACTAATTATTGTTATACCAATAGTTTTTTATTTATTAAAAGTATTGTCTTTTATATGTATTCCGTTGGTGTTTTCTATGTTTATTGCCTTACTATTTTTACCATTAATGCGTTGGTTAGGCAAACGTAAAGTGCCAAAAATTGTAAGTATTATTATAGTTTTACTATTAATTATTGGAGGTTTTAAAGTAGGGGTAGAGCTTGTAAAATTATCAAGTAAACAAATTATAGCTACAGATACAGCTTTCTTTGATAAAGCAGAAGGGAAAATTCATGACGTAGCAGTTTATTTGGAAACTACTTTTGGGTTAGAAATACAAGAAAACCAAAATTTACTTGGTCAATTGGTGAAAAAAGAAAATATAGGAACGACTGTAGATTTTTTAAGAAAATTTTTAACCATGTTACTCATGACTGCATTTTTTGTAGTGCTTTTGTTAGCAGAATCTATTAATGCACACGAAGTGCTAAATAAAGTAGTTTTAAAAGGTAAACATGCATCTATACGTGCTTTTATAAAAATTGAAAAAGAACTTATTACTTTTATTAAAGTGAAGTTTTTGGTTAGCTTTTTAACAGGAGTTGGTACAGGTTTAGCTTGTTATTTCTTTGATGTGAGCTTCCCTATTTTTTGGGGGCTTTTTGCATTTGTAATTAATTTTGTGCAAATGGTGGGTTCTTTTATTGCAGTAATTCTACTTTCTATTTTTGCGTTTGTAGAATTAGAACCAACAAGTATATTACTGTTTTTTATATTATCTATAACAGGAGTACAAATAATATTTGGCGCCATTTTAGAACCAATTTTCATGGGTAAATCATTCTCTATAAATATTATAGCAGTATTAATTATGTTAATGTTTTGGGGATTTCTATGGGGAATTCCAGGACTTATTATGGCAATACCAATTACTGTATTTCTTAAAATTATTTTCGAACAGTTTCCAAGTACTAAAAATATTTCAGATTTAATGTCTTAATTACACACATCTTATAACTGGAAATTTCAACAACAATTATTACAGCACGTAGGTAAAAGCTATGATGTAATTAATATTCAATTGACTTCAATTGACTTCAAATGGCAAAAAATTAGTTTACTATTTTGATATCACTTCTTTTTTCGGAAAGTTTTAATCCCTAATATTTCCTTAAACCATTTCAATCAACATTATTTTTTAAGTATCTTTCGGTCTATGAAAAGACTGTGCCTCATTATTTTCTTATTATTCTCTATAAATACATTTGCATCTTATATTCTTATTCCTATGGATGTAGAGAGCCAGAAAAATCATTTAAAAGCTTACGGTATAACTTATTGGACACTTAATAAGCAGTTAAAAATTAAATGGTTGTTAAATTATAGAGGTGGCTCTTTTTTGTTGCCAGATTCAGAAGAAATTCAACGTGAATGTCAAATACGTGGTGTGTCTTTCGAGGTTATTTCTAACGCTAAAGCAGAAAGTATTTTAGAAGAAATTAGTAGTCCGAGTAAAAATATGGAAGCCGTTGTTTTAGAAAAAGCTCCAAAAATAGCGGTGTATACACCGTATGGAAATCAACCTTGGGATGATGCAGTAACTATGGTTTTGAAGTATGCAGAAATCCCTTATGAAACTATTTATGACGAAGAAGTTTTAAACGACAGTTTGTTGTTATTTGATTGGTTGCATTTGCATCATGAAGATTTCACAGGACAGTACGGAAAATTTTATGGAACTTATAGATCTGCAGCTTGGTATATAAATGAAAAAAAGGAAGCTGAAACATTGTCTGAAAAACTGGGATATAGTAAAGTATCTGACGAAAAATTAGATGTTGCTTTAAAAATTAGAGACTATGTTGTAGGTGGTGGATTCATGTTCGCTATGTGTAGTGCTACCGATAGTTTTGATATTGCACTTTCTGCCGAAGGTATTGATATTTGTGAGCCTATGTTTGATGGCGATGGAAGTAGCCCGAGCTATCAAAATAAAATAGATTATAGAAATACCTTTGCTTTTACTAATTATATTTTAGAACGAAGCCCAACAATTTATGAGTTTTCTTCTATTGATACTACTAGAAAACGACATATTTCAAGAACTGTAGATTATTTTTCTCTTATGGAATTTTCAGCAAAATGGGACCCAATTCCAACTATGCTATGTCAGAACCATACAGCTTTAGTTAAAGGGTTTATGGGGCAAACTACGGCTTTTACAAGAAATGAAATAAAATCGAACGTATTGGTAATGGGTGAGAATAAAAGTAATGGAGAAGCAAAATATATTCACGGAATAAAAGGAAAAGGATTTTTTACATTTTATGGAGGGCACGACCCAGAAGATTATCAGCATAGAGTAGGAGATGCTAAAACCGAACTCGATTTGCATCCAACATCACCAGGTTATAGGCTTATTTTGAATAATGTACTTTTTCCTGCGGCACGAAAAAAGAAGCAGAAGACTTAATTTATTTTTTTAACTTTAGATAAATTCAAATTACTAAGGCTTTAAAATAGTATATGTATTATAACCACCTATTTTAATTATCAGAAATTATTATTCTCTGAAATTCATATAAATATCTGTCTGCACCGTCTCCTTCTGAAGTTATATTTTGATTAATAGTTAAACTTTCAGTATCAATCACAAGGTTTCCAAATTCATTATTATCAACGATAAGAAAAGATTTATCATTGGTGTTTAAAACAGAAAACGTATAAGTTCCAGAGTTTAATCCATCTTCAATACTCTCGTCTTTATTAGTGTTTATAACTGTTAAGCTTGATGTTTCTTCATTAAAATGCCATATAATAGTTTCTAATTCAAATTGCTTATTAACACCAGAAAATCATGTGTACGTTACTTAAAGGTTAAAAAAAAATCCAATTCAATTAAGAATTGGATTTTTATTAAGCGAATAATATGTTTATAATAGGCTAAATGCCTTATTTTACTTTATCAATTACAGCTTTAAAAGCTTCAGGGCTATTCATAGCTAAATCTGCTAAAACCTTACGGTTTAATTCAATATCATTAGCTTTTAATTTCCCCATAAATTGAGAATAAGATAAACCATGTAATCTGGCTCCAGCGTTAATACGCGTAATCCATAATGCACGGAATGTTCTTTTTTTGTTTCTACGGTCTCTATACGAATATAGCATCGCTTTATCAACCGCATTTTTTGCTACTGTCCAAACGTTTTTACGTCTTCCAAAGTAACCTTTTGCTTGCTTAAGAACCTTTTTTCTTCTGGCTCTCTTCGCAACTGAATTTACTGATCTTGGCATAATTTTAATTGTTTTTTGTAGTAGGCGATCAACTTAATGATACTTTTTTGTTTGCCTAACTCCAGGGTTATTAATTTGTTTTAACCTATTAAAACAATATTACTTTAAACGTAACATTGTTTTAATATTGCTCTCATCTGCTTTATGTACTAAACCATCATGAGTTAGCTTAAGCTTACGCTTTTTAGATTTCTTTGTTAAGATGTGACTCTTAAAAGCGTGCTTTCTTTTAATCTTACCAGTACCTGTTATTTTAAAACGTTTTTTGGCACTAGATTTGGTTTTCATTTTAGGCATTTTCTTCTCCTAGTTTTTAATTATCGCTTAATTATCTTTTATACTGAAATGTATCAGTATCCTTTTTTATTTTTTTGGAGCAATAAACATAGTCATACGTTTACCCTCTAATCTTGGCATTTGTTCAACTTTACCAAATTCCTCAAGGTCTTGTGCTAAACGCAACAATAAAATATGACCTTTCTCTTTAAATATAATTGAACGCCCTTTAAAAAACACGAAAGCTTTTAACTTCGCGCCTTCTTTTAAGAACTTTTCAGCATGTTTCTTTTTAAAAGCATAATCATGATCGTCGGTATTTGGACCAAAACGAATCTCTTTGATTATAACTTTAGTAGCTTTAGATTTTAGAGCTTTATCACGTTTCTTTTGTTCGTAAAGAAACTTTTTATAATCCATAACCTTACATACAGGTGGATCTGCTTTTGGTGAAATCTCTACCAAATCCAACCCTTGCTCATCAGCTATTTTTAATGCGTCACGAGTACTATAGACACCTATTTCAACGTTGTCTCCAACTAGTCGAATATTTGGTGCTAAAATTTTAGAGTTAATCTTATGCTTGTCTTCTTGAATAACCCTTCTATTGGGTTGTCTTCTTCTACGTATTGCTATGACTTTGTAATTTTAGTTAAACTTATTTTTATTTTTAAAACGGTTTTAGCGTTTTATTTATTTCTTTTTTAATTATTTCAGAAAATGCTTCAACAGAAATCATTCCTAAATCTGCACCACCATGTTGTCGCACAGTTATTTTTCCTTCTTTCTCTTCTTGTTCCCCTATAATAATCATATATGGGTGTTTTTGCATTTCTGCTTCTCGAATCTTCTTCCCTACAGTTTCATTTCTATGATCAACGAGGGCGCGAATTTCGTCATTTTCTAGCAAATGTAAAACTTTTTCAGAGTATTTTTCATATTTCTCGCTAATAGATAAAATAATTGCCTGTGTTGGCATTAACCAAAGCGGGAAATTACCACCTGTATGTTCTAATAATAATGCTACAAAACGTTCCATGCTTCCAAAAGGTGCACGATGTATCATTATAGGTCTATGTAGCTCATTATCACTACCTTTATAAGTTAAGTCAAAACGTTCTGGCAAGTTGTAATCTACTTGAATAGTACCAAGTTGCCAACGTCTTCCTAAGGCATCTTTTACCATAAAATCTAACTTAGGGCCATAAAAAGCAGCTTCACCTTCTACAACAACATAATCCAACCCTTTATCCTTGGCAGCATTAATAATTGCGTTTTCAGCTTTTCCCCAATTAGCAACATCTCCAATATACTTGTCGGGATTTTTAGGATCCCTTACAGAAACTTGAGTACTAAAATTCTCAAAACCTAATGCGCCAAATACATAAAGCACTAAATCTATAACGCTTTTAAACTCTTGATCAAGTTGATCTGGCATACAAAATATATGAGCATCATCTTGTGTAAAACCTCTAACACGAGTTAAACCGTGTAATTCGCCACTTTGTTCGTATCTATAAACAGTTCCAAACTCAGCATAACGTTTAGGTAAATCTTTGTAACTCCATTGAAAGCTATTATATATTTCGCAATGGTGCGGACAATTCATAGGTTTTAATAAAAATTCCTCACCATCTTTAGGTGTAAGAATAGGCTGAAAACTATCTTCACCATATTTAGCATAATGTCCAGAAGTAACATAAAGTTCTTTCTGTCCAATATGTGGTGTAATAACCATTTCATATCCAGCTTTCTTTTGTGCGGCTTTCAAGAAATTTTCTAAACGCTCACGTAAAGCGGCGCCTTTAGGTAGCCATAAAGGTAAACCCTGTCCAACTTTTTTCGAAAACGTAAAAAGCTCTAATTCTTTCCCTAGTTTTCTATGGTCACGTTTTTTTGCTTCTTCTAATAAATGTAAATGCTCCGTCAACTCTTTTTGTTTCGGGAACGAAATTCCGTAAACACGAGTAAGTTGTGGGTTATTTTCATTACCTCTCCAATACGCACCAGCAACACTTAAAATTTTCACAGCTTTAATAATACCAGTATTAGGTATATGTCCACCACGGCATAAATCTGTAAAAGTAGAATGATTACAAAAAGTAATCGTACCATCTTCCAAGTTTTCAATCAACTCAGTTTTAAATTCGTTACCTTTATATAAAGCCAAAGCTTCAGATTTACTAACATCACGCATTTTAAACTCATGCTTCCCTCTAGCAATCTCAATCATTTTATCCTCAATAGATTTAAAGTTCTTTTCAGATAAAGTTTCCTCACCAAAATCTACATCATAATAAAACCCATTCTCAATAGCAGGACCAATAGTAAGTTTAGCATCACTATATAGTTCCTCAATCGCTTGAGCTAATACATGTGCAGAACTATGCCAAAAAGCAATCTTACCTTCATCATTTCTCCAAGTATATAAAACCAAACTCCCATCAGTAGTTAAAGGCGTAACAGTTTCTACGGTTGTACCGTTAAAATTTGCCGAAATCACATTTCTAGCAAACCCTTCACTAATGCTTTTAGCAACATCCATTGGTGTAACGTTTTCCTCAAACTGTTTCACACTTCCGTCTGGCAATGTAATATGTATCATAAAATAAATTAAAATCTGAGTGCAAAGATAATAGTATAAACAGATACATACAATATATATATAGGTATAATTTTAATTTTGGCGTTACCTTGTTAAAAAACAAGGTCGGGCTTTGCTCTCTATCTTTTTTAAGTGCCTTAAAAAAGGATGCCGTTACAATCCCTAACGCGGGCAAGTTTGTTAAGATTGAGTGTTTTTCTTTGTTCGGTTTGAGTTTGCATATACCAGTTCTAGTAAAAACGAATCAATCCGCAACTATTTTATTATTACTGCAAGCTTAAATAAGGTATCAGGATACATGATTCTAGATACACCTTAATAGATATATAAGCCACCACCCGCTAATAATTTCTCATTGGCACCAGCTTTTTTTTCATGTGTAACCAAGCGTGAATCAAGACCATAGAAAACAATGTTAAAAATAGATTTAAAAAAAAAGGTTAGGAATTGTGGTTATAGGATGTACATTTGCACCCGCTTAGCAGCACAGACCTTAAAATCTGTAGAGCAAAGCACCGTTCTTAAAGCCTATTGAAAATAGTATAAAAAAAGCTTAAAAAAGTTGTTGTGATAATAAAAATGTGTTGTATGTTTGCAGCCGCTAAAAAAGGCATTTAAGTCTAAAGGTGAAGTTCCTATAAAGCACTAATTTGATATAAGG
>Ga0256845_1002635_pt1 | contig 12813 bp, 9 predicted proteins | sample RiftiametaG_FD_189101 | JGI IMG/M metagenome (GOLD analysis project Ga0256845, IMG submission 189101) | Tube worm associated microbial communities from hydrothermal vent at the East Pacific Rise, Pacific Ocean - Riftia | ecosystem: Host-associated > Annelida > Integument > Unclassified ... | reverse complement strand
CAACTATCTATGCTTCCCCGTTTCCCAGCCATTTTTACCTAAATATTGCTCACCACTTTCTACAGCACCATCTTCAATAGAAGTCCCCATAGAATCATTCCAACGGTTTAAATATCCAAAGAGAGAAATAACACCCAACATTTCTACAATTTCACCTTCATTCCAGTATTTATAAAGTTGCGTTTTTATATTTTCATCCACAGCATTGGGTATAACCGAAGCCGCCAAAGAAAAATCTAACGCAGCACGTTCTGCTCCAGAAAAAGCAGCATGTGTTTTGTATTCCCAAATATTATCTAACTGCTCTTGCTCCGCTCCGTAACGTTCCGCTGCTCTAATAGCATGTGCTTCACAATATCTACAACCCGTTGCATTGCTACTCACCCAAGCAATCATTCTCTTTAAGGCAGAAGTTACACGCCCCTCATTTGCCATAACCGCTTTATTTAAATTTATAAATGCTTTTGATATGGCAGGTCTTCGCTGCATAGTCAGTACAGAATTTGGACAAAATCCTAAAGTTTCATTAAAAAATTCAGATAATTTTTTGGTTTCTAAATCATTTTCTGCTGAAAGTGGCGTTACTAATGGCATATTTTTTATATTGATTTTTATTGATGAGTTTTTCTGTAACTTTGTGTAAAGTTTTTAGCTACTTTACCGACAAACATATAAATTAATACTCACAAGAAACGAAAAAAAAATTAAATTATGGCATCACACAAAGTAACAACTATTTGGAAAGGAGATAGTATTTTTGAAAGTGACAACCCAAACGAAACCAAATTAATAGTAGGATCAGACCATATAGATGCCTTTTCTCCAAAAGCTTTAATGCTATCCTCTTTAGCAGGTTGCTCTGGAATTGACATTGTAGATTTATGTAAAAAAATGAGAGTTCCTTTAGATGACTTTAAAATGGAAATCACCGCAAACCTTACCGATGAGCATCCAAGATATTATGATAAGGTTTCTGTTGATTATCATTTTTATGGAACCGATTTAAATAAAAACAAAATACAAAAAGCAGTAGATTTATCAGTTGATAAATATTGTGGCGTAATGGAAATGTTTCGAAAATTTTCCGATGTTACTACAAATATTTATCTTCATAAAAAATAACGATTACTCGTCATTGCGATGAGGAACGAAGAAGCAATCTATTCATTGAGCTTACTTCGGTCATTTTCTCCCTCGTAATGAACAACAAACTGTAAATATGCGTTGGACATTAAAAAAATCACCAGAAAAAGAAAAAGTAAATCAATTAGCCAAAGCATTGTCTGTTGATAAAACTTTAGCAAAAATATTATTGTTGCGTGGTGTTGAAACTTTTGAAGAAGCCAAAAAATATTTTCGCCCTACTTTAAATGATTTGCACAATCCTTTTTTAATGAAAGATATGGATGTAGCTGTAAACCGAATTGAAACCGCCATTACCAACAAAGAAAACATCTTAATTTATGGCGATTATGATGTAGATGGTACAACAGCCGTGTCATTAGTTTCATCCTATTTAAAAACAACTTACTCAAACATTTCTACATACATTCCCGATAGATATAGAGAAGGATACGGAATTTCTTATCAAGGAATCGATTTTGCCGAAGACAACAATTTCTCTTTAATTATTGCCTTAGATTGTGGTATCAAAGCGTTAGATAAAATAACATATGCTACACAAAAAAATATTGATTTTATTATTTGTGATCATCATAAACCAGGTGATAAAATTCCGAAAGCAGTAGCGGTTTTAAATCCGAAGAGAATAGATTGTTCTTACCCATATGATGAATTGTGTGGTTGTGGTGTTGGCTTTAAATTGATACAAGCATTGGGCTCAAAAAGAAATGAATCTTTAGAGAGTTTAGTGCCGTATTTAGATTTAGTCGCTACTGCTATTGCAGCGGATATTGTACCAATGACAGGAGAAAACAGAGCGTTGGCTTTTTTAGGATTACAGGTAATAAATACATCGCCTAGAAACGGGATTAAAGCGTTAATTCATCAAGCAAAAAAGAAAAATTTAACAATTACGGATGTTGTTTTTACCATCGCACCAAGAATCAATGCAGCAGGACGTATAAAACACGGTAATGATGCGGTAGAATTGTTAACAGAAATGGATTTTGAGTCGACAACAGCCTTTGCTGCTGCGATTGAAAAATTAAATACCGATAGAAAAGAGTTAGATAAAAATATTACCCAAGAGGCATTATTACAGATTGAAAAAAACAATGAAAAAGAACGATTTACAACCGTTGTTTTTAATAAAAATTGGCACAAAGGTGTTATCGGTATTGTAGCTTCTCGACTCATAGAAACTTACTACAAACCTACTTTAGTTTTTACTAAAAGCGGCGATGTTTTAGCCGCTTCAGCACGTTCTATAAAAGGATTTGACGTGTACAATGCTTTAGAAGAATGTAGCGAATTTATAGAACAATTTGGCGGACATAAATATGCTGCAGGCTTAACTTTGTTACCAGAAAACTACACGGAATTTAAGCAAAAATTTGAAGAAGTAGTCGAAAAATCTATCGATAGAAAACTCCTTACTCCAGAAATTTTGATTGATACAGAATTAGAATTATCAGAAATTACTCCTAAATTTCACCGTATTTTAGAACAAATGGCTCCTTTTGGACCACAGAATATGAAACCAATTTTTAAAACAGCCTCCGTAAGAGATAACGGCTACGGAAAACAAGTTGGGGCTGACAAAACACACTTAAAATTGAACCTAATTTATGGTGCTGACAAAAAAACATACAATGCAATTGGTTTTGGCTTAGGTAGTAAAATCAACCTTGTAAAAAACGATTTTAATATTACCTATTCTTTAGACACAAATACTTGGAATGGAAATACAAGTATTCAATTATTGTTGAAAGATATTCAATAACAAAAAAGGGTTTGCCGTTGCAAACCCTTTTTTGTTATTGTTATTTTTCTTTTATCAAATACATATACACAGGGTAATGATCACTGTAACCGCCAGTGTAACCTCCGTAAGAGAAACTTCGTTTAGGATACCCTTTGTAACGACCTCTTTTACCTGTTAAAAAACGCTTGTTAAAAATCATTGCTTTGTACATTTTATACGAAGAAAAGTCTTTTTTTCGCTTATTTAATAATGACGATGAAATTAAAATCTGATCAAATAAATTAATATTGTCTCGATAGCCTAATGTATTTAAACCTCTACGAAACATCTCTTCGTATGGGTTAAAAATATCGCCTTTTTGCACATCTTTTTTTCTGCTTTTGGTTTTCAATACTTTTTTAAAACTTGCATTGTTTGGATCATCATTAAAATCGCCAACAATTAAAATTTTTGCGTTTTCATCTTCTTTTCTAATTTTTTCAATAATCTTCGTATTTTGATATGCTGCTTTTTCTCTTAATGGTCGGCTTTTTGCCTCTCCACCACTACGAGATGGCCAGTGATTTACAATGATATGAATCAACTCATCATCTAAATACCCAGAAACCAACAACTGGTCTCTTGTATATACTTTGTATCCATTTCTATAAATATTAGGATTAAAAGCCTCATGATGCACAGGTTTAAAATATCTTTTTTGATATAATAATGCAACATCAATCCCTCTTTTATCAGGAGATTCGTAATGAATAATTCCGTACCTTTTTTTCTTTAAATACTTAGAAGCAATTAAATCTTCTAAAACAGCTCTATTTTCTACTTCTGCAACACCAATTATTGCAGGACTTGTGTGTGTTTTTTCTTTCCCAATTTGAGAAATCACACTTCCTAATTTATTTATTTTATCCCAATAAACTTTGGTTTTGTTTGCTTTTAACTCCATCATTGGACTTGCTTCATCGTTTTTAGAAACATCATTAATAGTGTCAAATAAGTTTTCTAAATTATAAAAAGCAATGGTTCTAATTTTGTATTGTTTCTTTTTATTTTGAGAGAAACTTACAGAAGCAATCATCAAAGAAAAAAGAAAGAGTATTGTATTTTTCATTATCGATATTTTATTGTGCTACAAAGATAAAGACAAATTCCGAGCCAAAGGATTATTAATTATAATTTTAACACAAAAACCTGTTAAAAATCCGTAATTTTGTAGGCATTTTTGCATATAAATAAATTCACAAACTACAAATAAATATTTATGAGAAAAATTGTCGCAACAATGTTCTTAACGTTACTCTTTTCATTAGGAGTAAATGCGCAGAACATTGTAAAAGGAATTGTTGCAGACAGCGATTCTAAAACCCCATTACAGGGAGTTGTGGTAAGTATTAAAAAAACAACGATGAACCAAAAAACTGGCTCTGACGGAAGTTTTACACTTAAAAATCTTACCAATGGTAATTATATTGTTGAAATTAAGTTTAAAGGGTATGAAACCCAAAACTTTCCAATACAATTATCTGGAAAAACAGTTGATTTAGGTAGCATCTTATTATATGAAGATTTTACTGAAGATCAAGATTTAAGCACCGTTACCATTTCTGATGACGAATTGAATGATGATACTAGTGCTGCAGATAACATCTCAGGACTATTACAAGCATCAAGAGATTTGTATTTAAGAACTGCCGCATATGAGTTTAGCTCTTCTTTCTTTAGAATTAAAGGTTTAGATTCTGAAAACGGAAAACTACTTATCAACGGTATTGAAATGAACAAACTATATAACGGAAGACCTCAGTGGAGTAATTGGGGCGGTTTAAATAGTGTCTTAAGAAACCAAGAATATAGCATTGGGCTAACACCTTCATCATTTACTTTTGGTGGTATTTTAGGATCTACAAATATTAGTACAAGAGCTTCAGAATACAGACCAGAAACTCGAATTTCTTATGCTTCATCTAACAGAAGTTACCAACATAGAGTTATGGTAAATTATAATTCTGGTGTATTGAAAGATGGTTGGGCATTTTCTGTTTTAGCGAGCAGAAGAGCAGGAAATGAAGGTTTTTCTGACGGAACTTTTTACAACGCAAATTCTATGTTTTTATCTATAGAGAAAAAGATAAACAAAAATCATAGTTTAAACTTTACCTCAATCACTGCTTTTAATAAAAGAGGTAAATCGGCTCCACAAACTCAAGAAGTTTTTGATTTAGGTGGAACTAAATACAATTCTTACTGGGGATATCAAAATGGAAAAATAAGAAACTCTAGAGTAAAAGAAGTCGCTGAGCCAATCTTAATGTTAAATCATTATTGGACCCTTGATGACAATACAACCTTAAATACCAATGTTGCTTATCAATTTGGAAAAATAGGAAATAGCAGAATTGATTACAACGGAAGTAAAGTTGACGGAAACGCTCTTGACGGAAACGGAGATCCGTTTATTGTTGGTTTAGGAGGCGCAAATCCAGATCCAACATATTACCAAAAACTACCAAGTTATGGTCTTAGAAATGGTCTTTCTAATGTGTATGAAATGGAGCAAAGATTCTTAAATAACGGTCAACTAAATTGGAAAGATTTATACAGTGCTAACATTGGTAATAATGGAAACTCTACCTATGTATTATATGAAGACAGAAATGATGATAAGCAGTTTTCAATAAATACTATTTTAGACAAAGAAATTTCTGAAAACATTATTGTAAATGCGAAGTTAGAATACAAAAAATTAAAATCGCACAACTTTGCAAATGTATTAGATTTGCTAGGAGGTAATGGTTTTTTAGACGTAGATACCTTTGCTGATGCTTTTGATGAAAAACAAAATAACTTATTAAATCCTTTACATATAGCAGGTGTTGGAGATACATTTAAATATGACTTCAACTTAAATTCTGATGTAATGAGCGGGTTTGCACAAGCACAGTTTAAATATAATAAAACGGACTTTTTTGTAGCAGGTAGTATTTCTAAAACATCACATCAAAGAGAAGGCTTATTTCAAAACGGAGGTTTTCAAAACAACTCTTTAGGAAACAGTGAAAAATTATCCTTCACTAATTTCGGAGCAAAAGGAGGTTTGACTTATAAAATATCTGGACGTCATTTAATAGATGTAAATGCTGGGTATATTACAAAAGCACCATCCTTAAGAAATACTTTTTCAAATTCAAGAGAAAACAATACAACTGTTGCAAACTTAACAAGCGAAAAAATACTTTCTGCTGATGCAAGTTATATTTTAAGAAGCCCTATTGTACAAGCAAAAATTACTGGATATTATACCAAAGTACAAGATGCAACTGAAATTTCATTTTTCTTTGCTGATGGTATTGGTGGAGATAACAACGCTTTTGTACAAGAAGTTTTATCTGGCATTGATAAAAAACATTTTGGAGCTGAATTTGGTGTAGAAGTACAAGCAACACCTACTATTAAATTAAAAGCTGCAGGAAGTTTTGGTCAATATACATATGACAACAATCCTAATTTATACTTAACAACAGAAAACAACCAACGCTCTATTGATGCTGGTTTTATTAATGGACGTAAAGATTTCGGAGCAGCAAACTTAAAAAACTATAAATTAGCCGCAGGACCACAAACTGCATATTCTGTTGGTTTTGAATATAGAGACCCTAATTACTGGTGGATTAGCGCTACTGCAAACTTTTTTGACAAAGCATATGTAGATATTGCACCATTAACAAGAACAAGTAACTTTGCTGATGACGGCGGAATTCCTTTTAATGATTATGATCCTGTATTGGCAAAAGAATTATTACAACAAGAAAAGTTTAACAACTATATGGTAGTAAATGCCATTGGAGGTAAATCTTGGAAAATTGGCGATAAATACATCAGTATTTTTGCAAGCGTAAGTAATATTTTAAATGCAAAATACAAAACAGGAGGTTTTGAACAAGGTAGAAATGCGAATTTTAGACAACTAAGAGACGACAAAGCCTTAGGTACTCCTGTATTCGGAGCTAAATACTGGTATGGTAGAGGTACTACTTATTTTATTAGCACAACATTAAGATTTTAAAAATTGGCAAACTTATTAACACATACAATTATGAAAACAAATAGAATTTACAGCTTTTTATCAATTATGATAATAGTATTTACACTAAACTCTTGTATAGAAGACGGAGATTTTACAGTACCAGATGTTACTGTTATAGAACCTAATATTACAGCAAATTCTAGTATTACAGCAATAAAAACTGCATTACAACAAGAATTTAATACTAATAATAATTTGGTTTACACTTTTCATGTAAACGAAGCAACCCCAACATTTATAGAAGCCTATGTTGTTTCTAGTGACGCTACAGGAAACTTTTACAGAACACTTGTAATACAAGATAAAGCAGAAAACCCAACAGGTGGAATTGAAATTTCAATTGATGAAAGAGCACTGAGTAGCACCTATAATGTTGGTAGAAAAGTCTATATAAAATTAGATGGCTTATCTGTTTCTTATGATGATGGAGAAAGAAATATAGACCCAACAAATGGTGTTGCAGGAAAATATACTTTAGGTATTTTAGACGGAGATAGAGTAAATGATATTCCATCAACTTCTATTAAAAACCATTTCTTTAGATCAGGAACCGTTGCTACAATTGTACCAACAGTTATTACACTTGCCGATATTACAGAAGCTCATGTAAACACAATGATCAGTTTAGCAAGTGCTCAATTTGAAAAAACACAAATAGGAAAAACTTTCTCAGGAGAAGCAAATGATTCTTTTGATGGTTTTAGAACTATTTTTGAATGTAATACTGAAAAGGAGCTAAAATTACAAACAAGTACATTTGCTAGTTTTAAATCTAACGTGTTACCAGCAGGAAAAGGAACTATTAACTTTGTACTCTCAAAAGACTACAGAGCAGAATTTTTTGTTGCTGTTGTAAATACACCTTCTGATATTTCTTTTACAGATGTAGACAGGTGTGATCCACCAATATTAGATTGTGGTAATGGTACAGTTGGAGGAAGCAACAACGTATTTACTCAAGATTTCGAAACTATTAATTCAGGAGCAGATTTAACTGCTGCAGGCTGGGTAAATGAGAATGTAAATGGAGGTAGTACTGTTTTTGCGTCAAGAGGATTTGGAGGAAACAGATATTTACAAATGTCTGCATACAGAACTAATGAAAACCCTTTAGAAGCATGGTTAATATCACCAGCAATTAATTTAGACAGTTCTACTGACGAAGCATTAACCTTCGAAACCAAAACAGGTTACAACAACGGAGCAGCACTATCTGTATATGTTTCTACAGATTACGCAGGAGATATTGCAACTGCAACTTGGATGCTAGTTGATGGTGCCATTGCAGACGGACCACGTTCTGGTTACCAAAGTAATTTTACACAATCTGGATCCGTAAACATTTCTTGTTTATCTGGCGACGTATATGTAGCCTTTAGATACTTAGGAGGTGATGGAGATGTTACCACAACATTTCAAATAGACAACATAAAAATTTCAGGGAACTAATTCTCTCAAATGATAACAAGTAAAAACTCCGAACAAATGTTCGGAGTTTTTTTATGTTTAAACACAAGAAGTCTAAAACGATGAGCTCTTTTTATTTCTTTCCATTCTATAAAGATTACTTTTAGGCAATAAAAAAAGGACTGAGTTTTTACTCAGTCCTTTTATCTTATAAATTTCAGTTTCTAATCTGCTAAAATAATTACTTTATTATCTTTTAACTCTAAAGTACCAGAGGTAATTACAAGTGTTAAAATATTCTTATCCTCCTTTAAAGGAATCATTTTCTCACTCAACTCATCCGCATTAAAATTGCTTTGAGAGTTTACATCAATTTTAACTATTCCATCTTTTAAAATAGATACAATTGGTGCGTGATTATTTAACATTTGAAACTCTCCGTTTATTCCTGGTACTGATACCGAATCAACTTCTGATGAAAATAAAATAGCTTCTGGTGATACAATTTCTAAAAACATATTTTTTCCGTTTTAAACTTCTGCTAGCATTTTCTCTCCAGCATCAATAGCATCTTGTATAGACCCTCTTAAGTTAAATGCAGCTTCAGGATATTTATCTAACTCACCATCCATAATCATATTAAACCCTTTAATCGTGTCTTTAATATCAACTAAAACACCCGGTATACCTGTAAATTGCTCAGCAACATGAAATGGTTGAGACAAGAAACGTTGTACACGTCTTGCTCTATGAACAATTAGTTTATCTTCTTCAGATAATTCTTCCATTCCTAAAATGGCAATAATATCTTGTAACTCTTTATACTTTTGAAGTGTTTCTTTTACTTTTTGAGCTGTATCGTAATGCTCATCTCCTAAGATTTCTCTATTTAAAATTCTTGAAGTAGAATCTAAAGGATCTACTGCAGGATAAATACCTAACTCAGCAATCTTACGAGATAATACTGTAGTTGCATCTAAGTGAGCAAATGTTGTTGCTGGTGCAGGATCCGTTAAATCATCCGCAGGAACATACACTGCTTGTACAGATGTAATTGATCCTTTTTTGGTTGATGTAATTCTTTCTTGCATTGCACCCATTTCTGTTGCTAATGTTGGCTGATATCCTACTGCCGATGGCATACGTCCTAATAAAGCTGATACCTCAGAACCTGCTTGTGTAAAACGGAAGATATTATCTACAAAGAAAAGTACATCTTTCCCTTGAGCTTCTCCTGCTCCATCTCTAAAATATTCTGCAATAGTTAAACCTGATAAAGCAACACGCGCACGTGCTCCTGGAGGCTCATTCATTTGTCCAAAAACAAAAGTTGCTTTTGATTCTTTCATTCCTTCTTTATCTACTTTAGATAAATCCCATCCGCCTTCTTCCATAGAATGCATAAAGTCATCACCGTATTTAATAATTCCAGATTCTAACATTTCACGAAGTAAATCATTTCCTTCACGAGTTCTTTCTCCAACTCCTGCAAATACAGATAAACCTCCGTGTCCTTTTGCAATATTGTTAATCAACTCTTGAATCAATACTGTTTTACCAACTCCTGCTCCACCAAATAACCCAATTTTACCACCTTTTGCGTATGGCTCAATCAAATCGATTACCTTAATACCTGTAAATAATACTTCTGTTGATGTAGATAAATCTTCAAACCTCGGTGCTTCTCTGTGAATTGACATTCCGTCTTTACCTTCTTTTGGCAAATTTCCTAGTCCATCAATAGCATCTCCAGTAACGTTAAATAAACGTCCGTAAATATCACTTCCGATAGGCATTTGAATCGGGTTTCCAGTAGCAGTTACTTCTACTCCTCTACTTAATCCATCCGTTGCATCCATCGATATTGTACGCACAATATCTTCTCCGATATGTTGTTGCACCTCTAAAACCAATATAGAACCATCTTCTCTTTTAATTTCTAAAGAGTCGTGAATTCTTGGAAGTTCTCCATTTTCTGTATTAAATTCGACATCAATTACCGGTCCGATAATTTGAGAAACTTTACCTGTTATTGTAGACATTATGTATCTAATTAAAGTTATTTATTTAGTGTATGAGATTTTATCCTCTTTTTCAAGGCGCAAAGGTAATTTATTTCACTTAAAATTAAAAATATTGTTCATAAAACATTAGGAATAAATAAACAAAAAAGCCTCAACAAATGTTGAGGCTTTTTTATTGATCTACATATAAGTAGTTTCAGTAAAGTTTTACTTATTAACCTTAACTTCTACTCTTCTGTTTTTAGCTCTTCCTGCTTTTGTAGCATTAGAAGCTACTGGGCTATTTGCTCCATAACCTTTTGTTGTTAATCTAGAAGCATCTACACCTTTTCTAACAAAAAATCTTTTAACTGCTTTAGCTCTATTAGCCGATAACTTAGAGTTCACATTTTCCCCTCCTGAACTATCAGTATGTCCTTCAACAACAAATTTAGCATTAGGAAATTTATTCATTATAGCAACAATGTTACTTAATATTCTAGTAATTCCTGGTTTAAGAGCAAACTTACCTAAGTCAAATAATATTTTTTGGTTATCTAAACCAGTGATAACATCAGTACCATCAGTAGGAACTACAACCTCATCTGGACACCCCATGTTAGAAGCTGTACCAGCAACATTTACACATTTATCATCTTTATCTGCTACTCCATCTCCATCTGTATCTGGCCAAGGACAACCTGAGTTAGCAACTGGACCTGCTACTGTTGCACATTTATCATCTTTATCAACAATACCGTCTCCGTCTGTATCAGGACAACCTTTATTTGCTTTTGTTCCTTTAGAATTAGGACACATATCATCTTTATCTGCTACTCCGTCTCCATCTGAATCAGGACAACCATTCATTGATGCTAAACCAGCTACATTAGGACAAGCATCGTCAGAATCTTTTACTCCATCTCCATCTGCATCTGGACAACCGTTAAATTGTTTTAACCCAGCTTCATCAGGACAAGCATCATCTTTATCATATACTCCATCTCCGTCAGAATCTTTTCCTCCAAATTTAAATACTAAACCTACAGAATCTTGATAATGAGATCTTACTTTTTTTGCAAAACCTAACTTACTACCATGTTGAAAATTAATTCCAAAGTTATCATTAATCCATATATTAAAACCTAAACCTCCGTGACCCATTAGCTCTGATTTATCATGTCTCCCGCTATTTACATAGTCTCCTCCTAAAAAGATATATGGATCAAACCAAGACGTTTCTCCAACTAAATTATTTAAGTCATATTTAACTGTTGCTCCTAAAGACCATAATAAGTAATCAGAATCATTTTTTAAAAAGTGAGTGTTTATTTTATTTAAAGAACCCGCTAATTGCAAAGAAAACCCTTTGTCTAAATATTTATCAACAGAGATTCTAGAAATAGCTGGTAAAATATTCCAATCACTACTTCCTAGCATATCTTTAAATTGGCTTCCAAAATCTGTACCATTATATATATCAATAGCATTTACACCAAAACCTACTACCCAAGGATTGTTCTCATCCTGTGCGTTTACGTTACTAATTGTTACTAACGTAAACAAAGCTATTACAGCTAATTTTAATCGTTTCATTTTCAAATTTTTAAATTAAAAGTTCATTTTATGTAAAGTAATAATACGAGCTCGTTTTTCCTATTTTTTAGTAAATCTTCTAAAATAACATGTTAGCTACTATAACAGTAAATAAACGCGATAAATATTTCACTCTCATTCTTAGATGCAAAGATAATTTATTTCATCTAAACTTAAAAATAATATTTATAAAACTTACAAATAAATTAATAAAAAAAGTCTCAACAAATTAATGTTGAGACTTTTTTAAAATTTTAATTTCTAAAATTATTAGTTAGAAACCTTTACTTCTACTCTTCTGTTATTTGCTTTACCTGCTCTAGTTTTATTAGAGTCGATTGGATAACCTTCTCCAAAACCTTTGGCATTTAATCTAGAAGCGTCAACACCTCTTTTAATGAAATAGTTCATTACCGATTTAGCTCTCTTTTCAGATAATTTCTTATTACTAGCTGCTCTACCTGAACTATCCGTATGCCCTTCGATACTAAATTTAGCGTTAGGGAATTCTTTCATCACTTTTACAATTCCATCTAATTGTCTAGTAACACCTGCTTTAAATGACGTTCTTCCTGAATTAAATAAAATTTTCTTAGCTGCCATATTGATAGTTTTTGTTCCTTCTTCAGAAACTACTGGTTCTGGACATCCGTAGTTAGATGCAGGACCTGCTACTGTTGCACATCTATCATCTTTGTCTAATACACCATCTCCATCAGTATCTGGCCAAGGACAACCTGAGTTAGCAACTGGACCTGCTACTGTTGCACATTTATCATCTTTATCAACAATACCGTCTCCGTCTGTATCAGGACAACCTTTATTTGCTTTTGTTCCTT
>Ga0256845_1002634_pt1 | contig 12815 bp, 6 predicted proteins | sample RiftiametaG_FD_189101 | JGI IMG/M metagenome (GOLD analysis project Ga0256845, IMG submission 189101) | Tube worm associated microbial communities from hydrothermal vent at the East Pacific Rise, Pacific Ocean - Riftia | ecosystem: Host-associated > Annelida > Integument > Unclassified ... | reverse complement strand
CATAGATAGCAGCCTGCTGATGAGAAGTTGAATTCACTGAAGAAACATAATTACCTGTACAGATAGCCTGTTCTGCCCTAAAGGCTACCAGCCCTCGCGAAGCAGTATCCACATTAGCCGTATTAGTAGACACTTTATTATCCCTAAACGTTACAAGATCACGCCCCGCTGTTACAAAACTAGGATCAAAAACCGCAGACATCACACTAAAGCTATTATCTACAATTAAAATCCCACTACATGTACCGGCACCACCCACTTCTGCAAAAGTATACACACCGGATCGATAAATTGATGCAACAAATATACACCCTTCTACAACACAAGAACTTGATAACCCTAATGACGCGGTACCCCCCACTTCGGTATGAATCCTTAAATCCCTAACTTTACAACCTTGGGATAAACGCCACGCACCTAAAGTACTTGCAAACAAGATCCTTACACCTGCTTCAACTCCTACACCTCGCACATAAACATTCGCAGGCTGTACAGTCAAACACTTAACCGTTGTAACACCTACCACCAAAACCTCAATACCTTTAAGTAAATCATACGTCCCTAGCACGGTCGCATAGTGAAACGCAGCATACAACGAATCAAAAGCCGCATACCCAAACCTCCGATTAGCCACCGTCCATGGCCTAATACCTCCACCCACATTACGCATCATATCATAACTTGCTGTAATACTTGTTGTCCCTGTATGCACAGACCATAACGGAACCCCCCGCTCAGGCACATCATAAGGTGAAGGATCGTCATACCGATGCAAGCCCTCTAACGCAGGCCGATCTGTAGAACAGCCTAATAAATACCGCAAAGCAGCATCAATATCACCGCTAAAAGCAGCACTCACGTCCAAAGCTTTAATCACACCCTCAACATCTATATAAATTAACGAGGTTACACTAGCATTTAGTGTCAACGACATCTTTTCTACAGTTAACCGCTTCCCCCTACAGTAGGCATGCCCTCCACTCACATCAATATCTAAACCTGAGATATTAATCTTAGAAAAGTTAACCGGCCTAGAAGTGTTTTCAACATTCACATCCCGACCTAACAAGACGCCAGACTGCTGGTATTCATCCAAAGGCGCATAAATCAGTTCTTTCAACGCTGCATCACTAATGTTATCCACACACAAAGTCCCATAAGGCCGTCTATCCCGTGTAACACCCGCACCACTAGCATACGGGGGATAACCTAAACGACCTACCAGCGCTACAGGATCATACCAGTACGCAACAGTACTAATCACCATATTAGTAGTAGCCAACGGAGACGCCGCTACAGTAACAGTATCCGTATACGTAGCCCCCGCCCCAGGAAGATGCGCATCCGTACTTCCCATCACACTACTACGCACCCATAAATCAATCCAATTGATCCCGTCTTCAGCATATAACCTAATGGCCCTATCCGGCGTCAACCGGGTCACCATCACCTGCTGACCGCCATCCCACGAAAAAGTAAACGATGCCTGCCCCGCTGCAACTACACACTCCAAATCATAAGTACCTGCGGGATACCCCTCTGAAGTATCTACAATCCATGTCCCGGTAACAGTACGAGAGGTAGGATAACTAGCCTTTAAATTAGTCTGTAACGACTCCGACCCCGTAACAAAGATTTCATACATATGTGACGTATGTGTGGGAAAATCAAAGGTAATAGTAGTTCTATCAATACCCGTTAACTTCTTACCGTTAATATAATACAAATCCGCACCTGTAGGTGCAACCGTAGTCAATATATCAGCCGGAGAAACATGTGTAATAGCCGTAGACAATGCACCCGCAGAAGATCCCTTCCATATACCATTGCAGTGCATCACATCCTGATGCTCATCTAATAGGGATAAAGACTCACCCGAAAGGTCATCCATCGACAAACCATGCGGATTAGTAGGTCTAGGCACACCTGAACCCACTAAGTTACGATGTAACGAATCCTCCGCCGTCTGCCTTGGAATACTCTGATAGTACATATTAGTAATATTTACTGACTCACTCAAAGACGCTAAAACAGGTAACTGCGACACTACTACTTTTACCTCAACATACTCGGTAGCACCTCCATCATATATATAATAGTCCCCGTCAGTGCTTATATCCACCGCCGCACCCGCTGTACCTCCGTGAGGAGTCCATTGCAACGTATACACAGAAGCCGCATATGTAAATGCCATAGAGCCTGAACCAGTAGAAGTACCCGAAGACACTGAAATAACCTCAATCCCTGAAATAGTGGTTAACACCCTCGGAGTAGAATACAAAATATTCGAATACACAGTAGGACCTGTAATACTCGCAGAAGTCAATGATGTAGAGACCCCATTAGCTACTACATGCGCCAAAACAAGCGCACGGTCTTGCGCATCCACAGCCAAAGTCGGATTAGTTACGGGTAACGCCTCAAACTCAGCCTGAGTATATACATGCACTCTATAAGAGCCTTTTGCCCTCGTAGGATATACATGACCGTCCGTCTCATGAGGTTGTAAAAAATCCTGAGTTTCAGTGTAAAAAGCACAAACATAGTTAGTTACGCCACTAGTACTGGAAGATAACTGAATCGACGCTAAATTCCCTGTACATTCTACATAATCACCCGTAGGTACAAACCCGGAAAAAGCTGCAATGTCTACCCTAGTATCGTCAGCCGCTGCAACAGACACCCGACCTCCACTATACACACCCCTTGAAGTCCAGTCTAACCTCCCCCGCAAGATCTCGGTAGCCTTCGTCAATTCTGTACGATTTAACATTGTGTTATCTACTAACACACCATCAGAATATATTGTCCGTTCCATTCGTTCTCCTAGTTAATTAATCCAGGGACACTCGCCCCGGACCCATACAGATGTAAACCTTTTAACACTAAAGACCGCACTTTAAAATCTAATACTGACCTCAATCCGCTTACTCTTAAACGCATTTGATGGTACCTCAAAGACCCTAATACCTCTACATTTTCATTCCGCTTTTTCTCCGACCACGACGCCGCAATACAATTAGCATACGAAGACCCAGACCTCTGCTCCAACACTACGGATAACCTACTTTGCTGATAAACCCTATTCTCCTCATGATGCAATACATATTGAGCATCAGCAACATACTGAGATAAATTCATATACACCGTCTTAGCATCCGTGAATCGCCACTTAGTCTGAGGCACCTCCCGCGCACCATTAGCATCATACGACATTAACTTTGCAGTACTATAATCCTTGTTAGACGCTTGGTCTAAATAAGCTAACCCAGTATCAGCATTAAATGTCAAAGGCACTTCCGCAGCATAAGAACCTTGATTAGCATCAAACCTATCCCACACAAAATAGTCTGCCCACCATGCATAATCCTCATACGCAGCACCTAAGTCAAAAACCGGAGTCTGAACTTGATACAATAACTCATAATCAATCGTATATTTCGCAGTGGCATCAAAATAACTAGGCTGTATTTCAATTTCCGTCGACGAAACAAATCTCCATGCCCAAACACCAGTAGACGGATCTATATTATATAAGGGTGTACCATTTATATATAAAATAGCCTTAGATTGGTCCTGATCAGAAACTAAGTCTAACACCGCTATGTAGGAAGCAGCATTCACTACTAATGACTCACCTACCGCAGAAGCACTCGTAGGCACTAAATACGAATACCTAAAAGGAGTAGAAGTTTGAATACTCAAGTTAACTCTTTCACACGCAGTAAAGTCCCCCTCCGATACAGCACCTCTTAAATTTAAAGGTATGCCTTCTGCATCATATTCAGTTACATCAAATATATCCAAACTTGAATGAGCAGGTAATATTTTTCTCGCATGCCCCTGATTAATTGAAGTATCTGTAATCTTTATTACGGTACTCTTCTCTACAATTGTAGTACCTGAAAACACAGGTAAAGATGAATAAATAACGGTAACAGTAATATATGACCCATCCGGGGACACCACCTGATAATTGCCGTCCGCTAGTATTTCCTGCCACCCAGCACCAGCGCTCCATACGCTAGAAAAAGAACTCCACCGTAGAGAATGCATCTGAGTTACCGGATTATACAAATGCTCAAAAGAACCAGAACCCGCCGCAACGTCATAGGACACTTCTGTAATCTCAACACCGGAAAAAGGTGACCTTTTACTCGGCCTTTTATGCCTTAATCCAATATATTCCTGCTCTTTCAAGGATAATACATCAGGAGACCACACATATGCTAACTCACCAAAATACTGCCTATGCCTATTCCTAACAATGGTCGTATCAGCTAAAAAACCCGAAGAAATAGTATCAATCTGAACATTTGGACTATCTATCCAAATATTAAAATCACCTGTAGTATCGCTCTTATTAAAGGTTAATTTCACCCAGACCTTATTGTCTACCAATGTCGCAGGTATCGTAGCTACATACTCAACATAGTCCCACGGTTCTAATGCATGACCTGACTCATCCGCTAATAATGCCTTCGCAGATCCATCGTGCCAAGTAGATCCACCATCCCACGAAAAACTACATGTAGCAGTAGCAGTTCCACTACTACCATACACATACTTAACCCAGCTACTAAACGTAGCAGAAAAACCCTCATAGTCGTAAAATAAAGACGAACCTTGCGCCGGATACTCAGAACCCCTTGCAGGAGGACTATGTGGAGTTAACACTACCGAGCTAACTACTGCTAAAGTATTTGTAGCAGTATCCTCTAATACCCATAGAATTGCAGACCTTGGACCATATTCAAATTGGTCTGAAACCAAACCCTCTGCAATAGAGGATAATGAACTACGAACTCGGGAAGGTAATAGCTTAGTTGCCAAAGCAGCGGTAGATGTTAGCACTCGCCAATTATCAGGAGCGACTTCTACACTACCTACCGTTAAATCGCTCACAGTAACCGCTGCATTAATCGCAGCGGTAGGCAACTTATCATAACTTAGCTGAACCCAAATACCACACTGAGTCTCCCTCTCCGCCTGCGCCCCTAATACTGAATACTCATATGATATGTCAAAGGTATCTGTAGTAATTACACCTTGCGGCAACCTCGCAGGGTCTACTGCAACCTCAATAGTACTCCCTAACGCATCTACCAATTGATATGCGCCGGGCCTCGGTATTTTAGTCGCGTCTGCGGACTCCGCGTTACAAATAGTCGCCCATGCATCATTTGGCACAGTAATTTCAGTCCAACTTAATCCCCCATCCGTAGTACGCAGCATCTTCCCGCTACTCCACGCTGCTATAATGAAAACATCATCTTTAATCCAAACAATATCGGTAGTAGCTACATTAGCTATGCCAGAAGGGATAGCACCTCCTAATGTCCAGGTTGCACCACCATCCGTACTATATAGAGGCCGAATTCGGCTAGACGAGGTACCGGTAGTATGCAAAGCAATAAACCTACCATTCCCTCCAGCTAAACCGCCCCAATGAGCACCGTTATACACCTTTTGCACCTCCGTCCATGAAACCCCATCATCGGTGGAATATGCAAAATACCCTGCAAAATACCCTGTAGGACCAGTATGATACCAATGGGACCCACCCAGAACCCACACCCCATCACTATACGCAATAGACCCTAGATTAGGACCAAATTGACCTCCCCCAACATTGTATACCTCACTCCACGTCTCTCCCTTATCTGTAGACCTCTGAACCCTGTTTGTATTAGCATCAGACCCCCCCTTGCGCACCCTAATAAAAACACCATTACCGAATGCAATTAGTGAACCCGCGCCCTGTCCAGAAAATGGCCCCAACTCTTCCCACGTTAACCCCATATCCGAAGATCTTATAACTTTGTTGTTACCCACGCTACTGCGATGCGCATACCCACTCAGCCACACACCATCTCCATACGCATAGCGTGCATAACCATGTACACTAGGGTGTACACTATCCCACGTCTCACCATAGTCAGTCGACCGCAACGTTAGATACTGATTAAGACTATTACCCCACCTACCCAACAGCGTAACACCTTTAGCAGAAGCAATGTCTACAGATGCCCCCCCATACCCAGCATTAGTATATCGAGTCCATGTAAGACCCTCATCCCGCGATTTTAAAGTCCGCGTATTGAAACTCCCGCCACGCGCCGCAGCTATAACCCCACCGCCCCTACCTCCAGGACCAAACCACTCTACCGTAGCTACTGCACCTGTAGTATCCCAAATCAATGTACCAACCCCTAAACTACCTTTCAACACTAAACCGCTTAAATCTACACCTTCTCGCAACCTAGCAGGGTACACTAAACTACCAGGAAGCTGCCCAAACACATCTAACGCAGCCTGCCTCGCACCTGATAAAATACAGATTTCAAACGCAGCGGTTAACAACACCCTATCGTCATACACACTCGCCGGGGTCCCAGTACAAGCTGCATTTATATCCGTAACAATATTAGCCGCCGTAGGAGTGGGTAAACCCGTAGTTAGCGTAACCACTACAATACCACTACGATCAAAATCCAAATATAAACGGTCATTAACACTCGCTACAATACTAAAAGTATCAGGCAAGCCTAAAATATACACACTCCCCAACGTAGAGATCTTTTCACCTGGCAAAAACACCTCACCTTCACGTGCCCAAACCTGCGGCCCTACCCCACCACCTGACGTGAACCACACAACAGGCTTACCATCTACAAAATCCACTGAAACACTGTTAGAAGCTGAACTACCTCCGGGTACTCCAGCCTCCGCTCTAGCCAGCGTAACCCCTTCAATACCTGTACTACTCCAACCTATTTCATGAGATCGTTCAGTAAATCGATGATTCTGCAACATAGATTGATCTAATATCCAATTAGGCCCCCAAGCCCTACGAGCAAAACCAAACGGCGGAACTTGTGTAAAATCAGCAACTGCGTGATCCAGCCCTAAGTAAGTACCTCCAAAACTCCGATACCCACCGCGTAACTCATGGAGTTGACGCTGATAATCCGCTAGAGACATGCCCGTATCATTATACAATTCTATCTGCTTACCCCAACGATCTTCCACATCCTGTACATTAGCTTTTAAAATAAAATAACTCTGATAAACTCTATCTAACTCCTCATCCACATCGGACATTACATCAGCGTATGCTGATAGCCACAATGCAAACTCCCTTGTAGTAACCCAGCTAGAGTACTTACGACCCGTAGTCAGATTTATCAGCTTTATTTCAATGTCACCTAATTCCAGGATAGAAGTAAAAACTGCATTACCATCGGAGTCTGTCTCTACCGCACCATAATATATGTCATTTAAATAAACATTAAACCTAGAATTTGCATCTTCTGTCTCCAACCGCAAATCCGTACCTATAGTTCTAAACGGAATAACCGAACCATTTGCCTCATACATCGACCCTCTAGGCAAATAACTCAAAAATTCAATATACCTGTTCGTTACTGGCAACGTCATCTATTCTCCCCTAATCCTCGCACTACACCTTCGGGAGTACGTAATACGTCATCCCCAACGATACTCAGTTTAATCCCACTGCTACGATCACTTACCAACACTAAACCTGAATCAAACGTATAAGTAAACACATCCGTTTTTACTACCGTTCCGTCTCCTACCGCAGCCACATTAACCAGCCCCGCATACGCAGCTACAACGCCCTTCGAGTCTTTACTAGCAGGTACTACACCCCGCAAACGTTTTTGTGAAACTGCAATAGTATCATGCACAGGCTCACCACCAAAAACAACAAAGGGACGATACTTAAAATAAGAGACCTTCGTTTCCAAATTATATGCAGCCGATTTATTAGCCGCCGTCAACTCGAACTTAGCTGAAGTACTTACAAATTTTTCCGAAACTGCAAAAATAACACCATTATACACAAATATTAAAGCTGTGCCCCACCTTAATATCTTAAATTTACTAGACCCTGCAAAAATAGCTTGTTCCTGAACAAACACTTGCGAGCCTCCAAGCGAACTATGCGCACGCAGCACTAACGAATCCGACGCTGGACCAAGATAAACCCCGAATGTAGTGAAGTTACTTGCATCAACCCGCAAAGTCAACTCAAACACAGTTACCTCACTAGCAGGATAATTAGTAACCCTAGGCACCAAAACTTCTACCTCAGCCTGAGTATCCGCCCAACTATGCACAGTCTGTACCTGCGCACTCGCCCCCGCAGTAGAACCTGTGATCAACTTAAGATGTGGTGCCCCCGTAACTACAGACCCTCCACCCGAAGAAGTATCTACAAACTTCCCAGCCTCCAGACTTGTACCTATAAAAATACTATCCCATTTCACAGGATTTAAAGCATCCCCAGTAACAATAAAAGGTATCCCACCCACAGAACTGCCTGTTACAGGTTCTACAGAAGCTAATGCTAACGATTCAGCATACCCAGACCCTGACCATAAATAAGTAGAAAATAAAGAGGACATTAAAGCAGGCTCACATTAAGCGATCCAACCGGCAAAAACGCATAGGATTTAGGCTCAATTACTAAATCCGACACACCAGTCTCGCCTTCAAAAGATAACTGATTCCACACCAAATTATCTACCCCATACAACTGACCTACAGTTCTATCAATATCAAACTCTTCTACATTCTGACCCAAATTTAAACCATTCACATACTTTGTAATCGCAGTTCTTACATTCTTAGCTACTGTATCTGGGTTACCCGCATTAATCTTTAATGAAACATCTATCAAAATATTAGCAGGCTGAGACCACCGATATAACTTATTCTCCCCCATAACGTAATATTCAGGTTGCGTATAGTATGCATTCAATACACCCATTAACGCATTGTACTTATAAGTAATAGTTAAAGACGCACCCACCACAGGATACGACCCAGTTGGTAAAAACCGAATACCATCTGAAGCTCTGTTACTCCATGCATAAATGCCTTCGCCTTGAATAACTTCATAATCAGTACCTTGCACAAAATGAGTAGTACCATCCGTAATATCAATAATAGATGACAAAGGCTGATTAACAACCACAATAGGAACATACAAGCCTTGAAACACTTGTGTATATGTAGCACTAAGGATATTAGCACCCTTAACCCAAACATCTACCGCCCCTGCATCCTCACGTTCCCGCTCTAGTGCCTCGTCCTTACCATAAACAAGATATTCATCCTCTACACTATTAAAATTATCCCTTAAACTCCGAGCTGCCCCTGCGGGTGTAGCAAGTTGGCTTCCTTTAACATGTAACAAATACCGCTCTGCCAATTCCACATTAGTTTCAACTCCCTTACCTACAGAAGTAGCCTCCACATTAAACACAGACTCAAATCCCGGTATAGGCCTACGCATAACCACAATTGTGTTAGCCCCCACAGAGTTACCATCCCCAGTAGTAACACTCGCTACCGCTACAGTCAGCTCATACTGACCAGTATCAACATTATAATAAGACGAAGCCGCAGAAGCATACATAGTCTTAGCTTCCACGGTCCTAAATATCACTGATTGACCCGTTTGTGGATCGGTCTTAGTCGCCAAAGGAGTATTCAACGGCACTAAAATATCGGATACTGGAGGCTGAGACCTTGCAAACGTTACAGTTGTAATAATCTGCGAACCGGACCATCGGACCATACCTTCATTATACACTAAGTCATCTACATCAGCTACTCGAAGCTTATCTACATATTTCAGTGAAGACAGGTTACTTAAATACACAGCCCTGTTACTTTGCCGTTCACACACCCTAGCAAAAGGAGTAACAAACAAGTTATTTATAGGGCCTATAGCCGTATCTAAAGAAGGATCCCGTTCATTAATCGCCTCTCTAAGGTCCTTCGAAAACTCCTGCGCCGTAATTGTCTTCAATGTCATCTCTGCACCCTTCCGCCAATCGTAACACTTTGGTCCTTAGCCAGAGTGGACAACGCAACTCTCCATTTAAAGACTCGTTGATCCGCAGAAATAGGCCAAACCTGAACCCCCGAAAAATCCGATATTAATTCACCCGCTGTACGTTGCGCGAATGAATACCTGCCCTGCGCAGACATTAACCGGCGCAAAGAACTTGTAACCCGACGCTGAAACTCAAACATCGGTGGTAAATATGAAAACGCTTCTGCCGGATTATCCCCTACATTACCTACACTAGCATCTAAATCCGCACCTAAACCTGTTAAAGGATTTACACTCGTTGTCAGATTTTCTCGCGCATCCTGAAACAATTTATCGCGATCTGAAATAGTACTATACCCCGAATTAGACCCTGAACGTACTAGATCTCCGTGCCGTACCTGTAAAGTTTTTGCCATATAACACCTCGCATCTCAGAATACCACAAAACAACCTACAAAACCAAAAGAAAATCAGGGAAAAGCCGGAGCAGCTTCCCGCAATAGAGCATACCGAATGGCATCATCAATCACATCAATTAAATGCACTAAATCAGTTTTAGTACGCTCCCAATACTGCAATAAAATCTCAACATCATTCATATAAGAGATTAGACCTTTATAACGGTCTCGCACATTACTATACACAGATAGTGTAGCATCTAACAAGCCTATCGCAGGATCTACAAAATATGCATAAAATTCAGGACAAAATTCCGCCAATGGCCCCCCTGGAAAAGATAATAATGCCTCTTTAATTTTTTGGGTTTGCTCAACAACCCAATCATACCCTATCTGCTCACCTTTAGCCAAATAGTCATATGCCGCCAAAATAGCCTTTAACTTCACAATTTGAGAATCTATATACATTATCAAACTCAATAAAAGCTGTTTTAATAATTCTAGCCTCTCAGACGCTTGTTCATACAAATATTTTAAAACACAAAACGCTAATACATTTGTCGGAGTCGCCAAAATATCCCCCTTATTGGGTAAATGTTCCCTTAGATAAAGCTGTTCCAGATACTTGTACAGTCAAGAGAATAAGAGCCTGAGCCATAGCTGTAATAACCGCCGCATTTTTTACTGGATCGCCTACACCTACCGCAAGTGCCGAAGTTATAGTACTAGACATAGTGGTTAAGGCTGTCACCAATTCAGTACCTTTGACCACCTGAGAAATAGCCATAGTGCCCCCAAGCTGTATCAAAGGAGCTGATATATTAAATATAGGCGTCGTAACCTTGAACTGCACTGCATTTGTCCACGCCACTGACGCACTCTGGATAGTCCACGTCGCAGCTGGAGTAAACCACTGCATCGCGGAAGCAAGCTTTGAACTCACCCCACGATTCCCTAAATTATCAATCAACTCTACATACAAGTCTACTTTACCCGTTGCATCATCCTTCGTTGCTACCAACCGCCTTGTAGCCACTCCAGGGACCATCGATAATTCAGGATACGCAGTAACAGGAACCAAAGGCAAAAAAGTTTTTTCATCGATCACTTCCCCCTTAGCCGTTTCAACCATCACCTGACCCCCAGGAATAACTAACGAGCCGCGTTTAACTAACTCCCTAGACTCTTGCGCAGTAGAACCAAACATCCCCGGTATAGCACTCTCCTCTGTATCAGTAGGTAAAACCTGCCTACGAACCTCACCCCTACGCTGTTCAGATGCTGCACCATACTGCAACCTAAACAAGGCAGTAGATAGAGTCGAAGTCCCTGTAGTCTTATCCAATAGTAACCTATGTGGCCCACTGTAAAGCACTGCCTTATCCGTCAACATTAGCCGGGAATTACGTCTACTAAAAAAATCCCAATCTCCAGGTTCAAGCCTAATATCCGATGCCGCACCCCAACCTATTCCACCCTTATCAGCCATAGCTTGATCCTTATCAGCCATACCTGAGTAAGTTACTGCGTGGTACCCAATCGCGTATGCCTCCGCATTAGTATCAAACCCTAATAATAAAATATCCCCTACCTGTGCAATGTACCTACCCCATGCAGCCAGACCACCATTATTAAAAGACTCTATTATATCACCAGAACTATCTACAGGTTTAGGAGGCAGAGACAAAGCCATCAAAGGCATTAAAACGTCTGAAATAACTAAATCTGTTCCCTCAACAATAACACTTACTGTACCTTTAGACACCTGAACGTCAGTCACCCTCGCCCTATGTAATGCCGAAAAAAATTGACGATTCATCCGCTCTAAATCCGCAAATCTTGACATTCATTACCCCTTGTTCTTAGCATTCTGATTTTGCTGTTCCGACATTGCAGCCATACTGAAGGGACGATCTGTCCCAGAAAAATGCCTATGCACCAGCTTACCTGTAGTCTGATCAACCTCCCCAGACCAACCTCGTAAGCTATTCATAATTATAGAAGTATCCGCAGAACTATTCCAAATAATTGAATGTTGTAAACTAACTACATTCCCATAATAATTCTTCGCCCTCCAAAAAACAGGACGATTAACCATCATACCAAATTTAGAAACAGTAGGCACTGTCGCAACCTTTGCCTCCGCATTTATTCGGGCCAAAGTTAAAGCCGCAAACGCTTGCGCACCTTCTTTACTATCCACAAACCCCCATGAGTCCGTATCCGTTACTCTTACGCCTAACGTAGGAACCCCGCCTTTTTCAACAGCATACTCATACGGTAACATAGTACTATCCAAATTACTATTTGACGCCGCAATATGAGGCCGACACCTAAACACTGTAAATATACCCCGGTCTGTTACCGTCTTCTGTGAAGAACCCGTCTCTACTTTTTCAATAGTGAAAGCACGTGCATAATCATACTCAGGATTAATACCCGGAATACGTACTTGACTTTGATCATCTGGGTTTTCGTAAAACCCCATACCCCTGTAATCCTCTTCAAATTCTAATAGCTTATCAATACTATCTTTATAATATTGC
>Ga0256845_1002633_pt1 | contig 12823 bp, 10 predicted proteins | sample RiftiametaG_FD_189101 | JGI IMG/M metagenome (GOLD analysis project Ga0256845, IMG submission 189101) | Tube worm associated microbial communities from hydrothermal vent at the East Pacific Rise, Pacific Ocean - Riftia | ecosystem: Host-associated > Annelida > Integument > Unclassified ... | reverse complement strand
AAACTCACCATTGGCGTGCTCACGAGCCCCTAATGTAAATTCTTGATCTTCCGCTGCAAGTAGGCCGATGCACGCCGCCCTCTAAAAATTACACATCAATAGATAAGCATCGGCACCAGAAGCGCCGCTCCCCGGGCCAAGGCCACAAGCACTGACCAGAGCAGGAGTTTTTCCTGCGGGTCTGATACAAGGTTCTATGCGCTCGCAGACCCTCGTCCTCGCCCTCTCCTTTGCCCTTTCCTTCGCCTTCGCCGTCGCCTGCGACACACCCGAGGAGGAGGCGCCCGATCCCGGCCTTGTGATCGTCGACAGCGATCAGTCGGTCGCGACGACGGTCGAGCGCCTCAGCGCCGACATCGAGGCCAAAGGTCTGAAGATCGTGGTCGTCATCGACCACGCGGCCAATGCCTCCAGCGCGGGCCTCGAACTCCCGCCGACCCAGGTCATCATTTTCGGCAAGCCCGAAGTCGGGACCCAGCTGATGCAGGCGAAACGAACCATCGCCATCGACCTCCCACAGAAGATGCTCGTCTGGGAGGAGGATGGCCACACCAAAATCGCCTTCAATGACCCGAAGTGGCTCTTGGCCCGCCACGGCGCCGAGGTTTCTCCGGAGGTACCGACGAATATCCGCGACCTCCTCGACAGCCTGGCGACTGGCGGCTAGGTTTGGCGCCGCGACAAGGGCAAAGGACCATGGTCGCCGCACACGTGCCGGTCGGGACCTTCCCGGTCGAGCGCAACGGTTTTAAGGACAAGGGGGGCCCGCATCGGCTTGTCCAGAGGCCGATGCACGCCGTCCTTTAAAAATTACAAATAGATAGATCAACATCGGCACCAGAAGCACCGCGCCCAGGGCCAAGGCCACAAGCACTGACCAGAGCACGCCCGCCGGCGCAGCCTCACCGGCGATCGTATAGTCGGGGAAGGCTATATAGGGGTACTGGGCAAAGGCCCAACCCGCGACGATCAGCGCGCCCTGAGCCATCGCCGCTAGCTTCGCCAGACGATCCCGACAGCGCGCCAGCGCGACCAAGGTGGTCAAGGCCGCGGTGCCCGTCATCAGGTGTAACGGCAGCGCCCAGGCCGAATCGCGCAGACCCTCGCGGATCTCCGGCGCTCCTCCGGCGGCCGCGAGATAGGCGACAAGCGCGACGACCCCCAAGAGCACACCCGAAACCTGGGCCCGCCGGCGAAACATCGCCCTTAGCTCGGCATCCTCCGCCTCGTCCACGAGGTACACCGCGGCAATGTAGGCAAAGAGAACCAAGGTAAAGAGCCCGACCGCAAAGGGATAGGGGGCCAGCCATTCGGAGAAAAAGTCGGTGCGAACAAGACCCGTCTGCGGATCGCGATCGAAGCCCTCACTTACCGCCCCAAGTGTGATGCCAAGGGCCAGAGGCGTGAGCAGGCTGGTGATCGCGAAAACCCGACCAAAGCGGCGAGCACCAGCCCCTGGCTGCGGATCGTAGGCGCGAAAGGTAAAGGCCGATCCGCGGAGAACAACGCCGATCAACATCAATGTCAGGGGCACATGCAGGGCGGTGGTGATCGCCGCAAAGGCCCCCGGAAAACCGACGAATAGCAGCACGATCACCAGGATCAACCACACGTGGTTCGCCTCCCAGATCGGTGCGATCGCGCCGGCGATCAACGACCGCTGGTCCTCCGCCCGGGGCCCGCGCGCCAGGAGATCCCAGACACCTCCACCGAAGTCCGCCCCCGCGCTCAACGTATAGAGAATGAGGGCAACCGCAATCACCCCGGCGAGCAGCAGATCAGGCGTCATGCCGGGCCTCCTGGGTCGCATCAACGACATCTGGCCCAGGCTCCGCCGCAAAGACTTGGCGCCGAAGGAGAACAACCACAACGACCCCCAGTACTCCGTAGAGCAGCAAAAATGCCGAGAATGGCACGAGCAAACCGGGCATCGGCGTGAGCGCGTCAGCGGTTCGCATGACCCCGTAGATCACCCAGGGTTGACGCCCCACCTCGGTCACCGTCCAACCCGCTTCGATCGCGATCATGCCCAGAGGTGCAGCCAAAACCAGAGCTCGGAGGAGACGCGGCTGATCCGCCAAGGAGCGACCGCGCAGACGTTGAACCCCCGCGATGCCAGCCAAGAGCATCATCAAGCTGCCGCAAGCCACCATGATTTGGAAAGCGATGTGGGTGATCGCGATCGGCGGCCGCTCGTCCTTGGGAAAACTCTTGATACCCCGGATCTCCGCATTTGCATCGTGGGTCGCGAGCAGCGAGAGCGCGTAGGGAATCTCGATGGCGTAGCGAGTGACCTCGTCGTGCTCATCCGGGAGGCCGCCAATGCGCAGCGAGGCGCCGACCTCGTCCTCCCACTGCCCCTCCATCGCCGCTAACTTGAGCGGCTGCATCTTCGCCACCTGCTGGGCGGCGATGTCACCGGTCACCGGCGAGAGGAATGCTGCGACGCCGCCGACACTGAGTGCGATCGCCAGGGCCCGACGATGAAAGGAGCGCCTCGCCCCCCGCAGAAGCATCGCCGCGTGCACACCTGCGACTGCAAAGCCGACAGCAGCAAACGATGCCGTCAACATGTGCAAGCCCTCGACCAGCGCCGCCGGGTTCCACATCGCCGCCCAGATGTCGACGCTGATGAGCTCGCCGCCCACCATGGTGTAACCGGTGGGCGTGTTCATCCAGCCGTTCGCGCAGACCACAAAGATGGCCGACGCCGAACCGCTGACAAGCACCATGATGCCCGCGCCAAGATGCGCCCTCGGGCTCACGCGATCCCAACCGTAAAGATAGATGCCGAGGAAAATCGCTTCGAAAAAGAAGGCAAAACCCTCGAGCGAGAAGGGCATGCCGATGATCGGGCCGGCGTAGGCCATGAAGCCGGGCCAGAGCAGCCCAAGCTCAAAGGAGAGCACAGTGCCCGTAACAGCACCGACCGCAAACATGATCGCAGCCCCCCGACTCCAACGCTTGGCCAGCTCCAAGTACTCAGGGTCGTCACTCTTCTGGTAGAGACGCTCGGCGATCACCATCAACAACGGCATCGCCACGCCGATCACCGCAAAGATGATGTGAAACGCGAGGGAGAACGCCATCTGGGCGCGAGCTACAAGCAGATCCGTCAGAGCATGACCTCCTGTGCGAGTCTACCCGCAGCGGCGCATGCAGGGCCCACATAGTTACAAATCACCGCTGGGCGAGAGAATTTTTTCGCCGCATTTCGGGTACACCACAGGTAATCTATCGCCTCGATGCCCGCGCGATCGAGCCGGCCAATGCTCAAACGTTCGATGTCGGGAACCTCTGCGAAGAGCTGCGGAGCTTCATCCTGGCGATACGAAGCGACCAGGAGGATGCGCAACCCCACGAGTTCGCGGGTCAATGCGGCGAGCAGGTCGAGGGTCTCTGCGCGCGCCCAATGGAGACCCTCGAGCACCAGCAGCAAGGGTCGATCCTGGCGACGAAGGAGACTCAAGATCGCCTGAAAAAGCCGCAGGTGTACGGCTCCAGCGTCGAGCTGGGGTGCCGAGGGCACCGATCGTCCCAGCAGGAGATCGATGTCGGGCACGCCCAAACGAAGCACGCTCGCCTCGAGATCGCTGAGCGAGCTAGAGATCACCAACCAGCGGAGGAGCGGCCGCCAAGCGCGGCGTGGGCGGCAGAGAGGCCGCGCCCGGCGGCCACAAGACCTCGAGAATCCGCTTCCACGAGGGGCGTTCGCGTCGCAGCCATTGCCTGAGCGTGCCGCCCTCCACGTACTCCAAAGCGATAAACGAGCCGCCCTCGTAATGGCCCACATCGTAGACCGAGACGACGTTCGGATGGGAGAGACGCGCCCTCGCCTGGGCCTCGGCGAGCAGCTGTTCTCGGAGATCCCGCTCGCCCGAATCTGTGTGCAGGAGCTTTAGCGCCACCAGACGATCAAGATCAGGATCGTAACCGAGATACACGACCCCCTATTCCGCCGACACCCAGGGGCTCTCGAACGATATAACGGCCGATCCGCTCGCCCTCCTCGAGGATCTGCGGCAAACCTCCATGTTGCAGCGAAATTTCACCACCGCTCGAGAGGGTCGTCGCCATCTCCTCCTCTATATGCTCACTCCCGCCTGCCAAGGCGGCACGAGTGTATCACCCCTCAATTACGCAGGATCCGGCCATCTCTATTGGCGCCGAGCCGACGCTTCTTGGGCTCCGTCAATGTCAACCATCGCCGAGAGGATGCGGTCGTCCGTCGTCAGTCGATCGACGACATCTTGCCCCCGCAGTACCTCGCCCACCCAGGTGTAGCGACCCTCGAGATGAGCGGCCCGCCTGTGCATGATAAAAAACTGCGAGCCGCCGGTATCGAGGCCAGCATCCGCGATGCCGACCGCCCCCCGGCTAAACGCAGACCAGCTCGCCTCACCGGGCGAGCTAAAGCCAGGCCCCCCCCATCCAGTACCGCTGGGGTCGCCGCCCTGGACGACAAAACCGGGCACCACACGATGCCACGCGACATCGCTGTAATAGGCCCTCCGCGAGAGATCGACCAACGCCGCGACACTCCAGGGCGCGACCTCGGGATCGAGGCGGATCGTGATCACGCCCTTCGTCGTATCGAGAGTCCAGAGCACGGAGGTGCCGAGCAACGGCCGCGGATCAAACGCCAAAGGTGATCGAGCCGACCGCTCTGGAGCCTCGGCAGGTGTCTCGCTCGCTCGCCCAGACAATTCCCGCGGCAGTACCTTGAGACAGGCCGAGCCGGCCGTTCGAACCGGCAACGGAGCCCCCCGCGCAATTCGACAGCGCTCGGCAACCCGAGCCTGCAGAGCCGCCGGCAGGGGCTCCGCGGTAGACGTCTGCGCAGGTTCCAAGTCCACCGGCGGCGGGGACTCCACGACCGCCTTTAACGCACCGAGCAACGCCGCCTCGAACTCCGGGTTGTTGACGGTACCTGTCCCTTCGGATGCATCGAGCAGGGCCCCAAGAACACGTGCTCGCTCGGCAGTACCGCTGCCATCATGCAGCCTCATCAGCGCGCCCACGATCTCGGAAGAAGCCCCCGAAACGGCCGTTGAAGGGTCCTTAATAGCATCTAGGAGCATATTTAGGACCTCTGCGCGGGCGGCCGGCGACGAGCGACCATGGGTGCCCAAACCGATGACCGCAGCCAGCCGTACCCTCGCATCGACATGCACGGCGAGCTCGCCCAAGGTCTTGACGCCGCCAGCAAAACCCGAGCCGGCGAGCTCCGCGAGGATCGCTCGCCGAAGGTACACAGAACTGCCCCGAGAGACAGGCCCTCCGCAGACCTCGATGCCCGCCGCAGGAGCACCTCCGCGGATCGCCAACGCCAGTGCTCGACAATGGATTCGCGAGAACGCCACCTCCGCGTCGGCAGTTCGCGCAGCACGAGCACGAGCACGAGCACCCAGATGTGCCAGGCTCAAAGCCGCTGTCTGCTTCGCGAACTTCGCGACCTCAGGTTCGGCGGCGAAAGGCCCGAGTCGTTCGAGGCCGACCTCGATGACGTGCAGCTCAGTGCCCGGCGGTGAGTCGCCCGCGAGCACCGACAGAGCCCGACGGAGCCGTTCGATCAGCGCAAGACGCCCAGATATCGGCGCCTCTGTCCCCGTCAATGCCCTCATCGCCTCGATCACGACGGTCCACGAGGGATCGCCCAGAGCCCCCTCGAGGGCAGTGAGATCGGGCCCTAGGTCCCCATGCCCCCGACCTACACGTGCCTGCTCCGAGAGTTTTTTGGTCGCCTCTTGATCGGCCGGTGCAAAGCTACGCGCGAGACCGACGATCGCCTCGGCCCGCACCTCTGGATCATCGTCGTGCAACCGCTCGCGGAGTGCAGTCATCACCTCCGGAGTCAGCGAAGCGCCGCGGGCGAGGGCATAGGTCGCCCCGTATCGGAGCGCCGCTGGAGATCGACGTGATGCGAGCACCGCGGCGCCTTCGCAGTCGGTGTCGAACTCGATGCCCCGACGACCTAGACGACCGAGCGCAAGGCCGGCAGCAGCCGCCACTTGTGGATCATCCGCGCCGAGCCCTGTCGCCAAAAGAGGTAACAGAGCCCCGCGATCCTCGGCGACCGCGACCCGTGAAAGCGCAGCGAAAAGCGCTCGCTGAAGCTCCGTATCGGCACCTTCAAATGCCCGCAGCAACGGCTTGGCCGACGCCTCCTCCCCGAGCAGACCGTACGCGCGAGCGGCCGCCACACGGTCGCGCCCTGCCTCGAGAGCGCGCCCTAGGTGCGCCCGCGCCAACTCCCCACCCGAACGCCCAAGGCCCCGCAACGCCCGCGAGCGCTGGCCCGAGGGCCCGTCGTTCGCGAGCTCGATGAGCCGATCGATGCCCGCCGAACGGGCGAACTCAGCTTCGACTCGGACCTCCTCTGGGGTCGGCGCGCGCGGCTTTGGACGCACTCGCTCGGGTCCTATCTCCGCCCCTGACTCGACACCAGGCGAGGGCCCCGACAGGCTCGGTTCGCAACCGGAGAGCGCGGTCAAACTGAGCCCGACTCCGAGTCCGAATCCAGCGAGGCGAGCGAAGGCTGCAACTCGAACAACGCCCGCGCAGGGCCTCGTCCTCTCGGCAGCGGCCCTTGCCGCACCTAGCTCCCGCTTACAGGATCGGCCCAGGCGACTCCACTTTTCACTTTCGCGCACAGCCGCGACACTACCACCACGCAGGCCTCAGTCCCTGCCGCGACACCGTTGCCTCAGCCTCCCCCACAGCGCAGGCGCAGCTCCTCTGCGACCTTTGAGCCCTTCGTCGAAGCCGCAAGCGAGCGCGCTTCGCTGACCTTTCCGAGGGCACAGAGCGCCCGGATTCGCAGCAGATCACGCCTCTCCTGAAGCTGCGAGCGCGGGAAGTCGCGAGCGTGCTGTTCGAGGATCGCCAGCGCTTTTCTCGGCTTGCTGCCAAGGGATCCTTTGGCCGCCTTAAGCATCTCTAGCTCAACGATCACGCGACCTGGATCCCGATCCTTGGCGAGCGCCGCACGCTCGGCACGCTTGGCCCGACGCCTGCTCCGCGCGGAGCCCCGCCGCCGTTTCCCCTCCCGGGTCGCTCCATTCGATCTGCCCAAAAGTTCAGACCTCGTAGGCTCTGCTTCGCCCTCGGCTTCCGCTTCGGGCCGAACCTTGGATTCGGTCTCCACTGGCACCGCTGCGATCTGCACCGCCTTCGCCTCGGCCTCTCTCGCACCCAAAATCGCCAAATTCAGGGCGTCCCCCGTCGCCGCATGCAAACCACCAAAACCGACATAGAGGGCAAACAACAGAGCCGGAGAGGCCACTAACAACCAAGCCAAGGGGTGGGCTCGTCGCCCAAGCGGCACCGTCACGGCCACCCTCGCCTCTAGATCCTGCAGCAGCTCACACTCGCGCTCGGGCGGAAGGCGCTCGCAAAGCACCGCCGCCTGCAGCAGCAAATGCGGCGATACGCCCCGATGCTCGGCATAGGCGGCGAAGCGGCGGCGCAGGTGCACGAGTTCCTCTAGAGTCGCGCCCTGGTCGAGCCCAAACTCGAGCGCGAGCAAGGCCGCGGTCGCCCCTGCCAATTCGTTGGCGACAAAGAGCAGCCCCCGCGCGGACCCCAGCTCCGCCACAAAGTCAGCGAGCAGCTCTCGCGCGGGAGGCCCCACAGCACGCTCAGGCAGGCGGCCAGTACGAACCTGATCGGACTGCCGCGCGAGGATCTTGAGCACCGCGCGGGCAACCGGCACGCCGGCCCTCAAAGCCTGCTCATAGGTGCCGCGTAGCGCTGCATCGAGTTCATCGGACTCGACACCCGAGGCCCGAAGACACGCCCGAAGCGCAGGGTAACTCCGTCGCAGGTGCCCTTTCATCCGCATCGCGAGCTTATCACCTCCGCGAATACCACCGAGCCCGAGCCGAACCCCCGAAACACTCCTACGAGAACTCTTCACGGGCCTGCTCTATGGATTCTCTCCGCCCGATCTGCGATCGGATCGCGGATCGCGGATCGCGGATCGCGGATCGCGGATCGCGGATCGCGGATCGCGGATCGCGGATCGATCGCTCAGTGAGCGCGCCCGCGGCTGCGCTTTGCCGGTCGCTCTTCGACCAGGGTCAGACCGATCGTCAGGGTGTCCTGAACCACGCTAGCCGAGGTCGCGCTCGCCCGCATCTGTGCGCCAAAGAGTTCGAAACGGAGGCGTGCCGCGGTCGACTCACTGACCGCAAAGGTCTGCCGACCTAGCCGACGAAACCAGAGCGCCGCTCGGACCTTGGCACTGCCCTTGGTCTCTTCGATGGTCGCATCGTCAACCGCCACCTCGATCTGCCCGCGGCCGACACTCAGCGCTGGAGTGCCGCCGAATTGCACGTAAGCGCAATCCTTCGTCGAGTCCCAAACATGGATCTTGAGCGGCCGCGGACCGGACTGCCAGCTGATGCCCGCCTCAAACGATCCACGAGGGCTCGCCACACCCTCGCGGGTATAACGAGCCGGAATCGTCCCCGCCGCCATCTGCCAATTGACCAGCTCCGCCACCGTCGCCCCAGACATCCGCAGCTGGGGGAGATGCGCCGGGGTCGAGGGATCACGGGCGAGCGTGGTCAAGCCCGCAGCTGGCAGACTGCTGGTGATCGCGACCAGCAGGTCGTTGTCGTCGGAGCGCAGACCGATCGCGGTGATCGGCAGATCTGGAAGATCGATCGAGAACTCCGTGAGAGCGCCGATATCACCGAGCAAATTGTCGCGAATAAAGGGCCACGAGCCGCCCAGCAGATCATCGGCGAGCAGGCTGACCAAACCATCCACCATGCTGCGATCGACAAAACGCTGAGTCGCCGAGGGCAGTTGCCGATAAAGAAAATCCCCCAGTCGCTTGCGCTCACCCGCCGGGATCGTCGGCTTGACGCGGGCGATGTCGGCAGGCGACACCGCGACGTCGACAACCCCATTCGCGACGTCTAAGCGCGGCGTCAACTCGGCCTCGAGATCGATCGTCGTCACCACCTGCGATCCACTCGAGAGCACAACCCGGGCGCGAAAAGCCAGACGATCGGCAGCCGCCGGCAGCAGGATGATCGAGTGCAGCCGCGCGCTTAATGATGTGATCGGCAACTGGGCGACGCCGCCGATGCCCAGCGTCGGCAGCTTCACCCTGACCGGCTTGACCCGCGAGAGCCGAGCGCTGAGCTGCTGGCTGAGCGGCGCCAGCGGCAGCGCCAGGACCATCTGCGGACTGCTCGCGCGGAGTGTGCGATCGAGAAAGGCCTGCCGATCCGCAGCGACGCGCTTGCACGCGCTCGCACAACCGCTCGCCAACGGAGCTGCAGCCAAGAGGGCGACGACGGAGAGGAGGCGAGCAGAGCGAAGCGCGTGCACAGGCCGCAGTGTATCAGCGGCGACGCCACAAAATGCCGCAAGTGCACGCCGGGCAGCCGCTCAGCGGTCGATGATCAACGCGCCGCTACCGATGTTGCCGAAGGCATCCCGAGCTCGAACGACGACGCGATGTCGACCCGCCTTAAGATCCCCAGGGAGCTCAAAGGTGTAGTTCTCGTAATTGCCGTCGAAGATGCCGTCATCAGGGCTCGCCAGGCGAAAGGGGTGACCGTCGACGCTGACCCCAACGTCGTGCACATAGCCGCCGCTGTCCTTCGCAAAGCCGCGGAGCTGGCTGCCCTTCAGCTTGATCCCGCCGACTTCGGGGCGGCTGCGATCGACGACAAAGGGCGACGAGACCTTAACGTCAGTCTGCGCCTTGGCGACGCCATTGGCCGGCTCATCGCTCGCCCTCACCTCGACCTCGTAGAGACCATCGGGCACGCTGTCCAGGTCCCACTTGAGTTCCTTTTTGGTCACCGGCTCGTCACCGTGAAGCGCGACCCAGGCGTCACCGCTGCCCTCGGGACGCACGCGCACCTCGTAGACCAGGTCATCGCCGTCGCTGGCCTTGGCTTTCCACTTGATGGTCACCTCGCTGTCGGGCTCGTCGTCGTCGTCGATGTCGAAACTCGGTCGATCGAGTTCGACGGAGGTGACCAGCGGGGCGAGGTTTTCGGGGGCGTAGAAGAGCTCGACATCGCGGATCTCTGTGTCCGGCCCGATGAGCTCAAACTCGAGCTGAAGGTAACGGCGCTGCGGCACATTTAACCGCCCGCGTCGGCCCTCCCCCTCCTTGGCCAGGGCGACCGGCGACCACCCGCTCCAGCGCTTGTCCGGCTCGTCGCTGGGGCCGACCCGCACCCGCACCTTAAAGTTGCCGGCGCCGCGCATCAGCAGCGCGCCGTAGGTCGCCGGCTGCTTGGCGTCGAAGATTTTGGTCTTGTAGCGAGAGCGCTGCGAACGGGTGTCGTCGAGGCGGTAGACCGCCGCACCGTCACCGGTGGTCGCGAGCACCGACCCGTCGCGCAGCCGGCAAAGTGCGGTCGCCTTGCGCTCATCAAAGTCGGCGACCGTCGCCCGATCACGACGCCCCCGGATCCGGTAGATCTTGCCCTCGTACGACGACGCGACCAAAACCTCCTCGCGCGCGCCCAGGACCGCGACATCGGTGAAATACTGCCTGTCTTTGCGAAACCAGATCTCCCAACTCGCCTCGCTCGCCCGCGCCAGATCGCGGCGCTTGCCCGCGCCAAGCAAATCGACGTGATAGAGCTTCGCGCTCGCTTTTACGCTCTTCTGGGCGCTCTGTGAGCGACCCTCCGGCGGCTGACCGACAAGACTTGTGCGGTTGAGGTTCTTGGTCAGCGCGTCAAGCGAAGAGAGACCGCCGTCCGAGAAGTCGTTGACGGCGGCGAGCAAGCCCCGCTCGGTGAGCGCAAGGGCCCGCACCTCGTCGCCGCGAAAGTCCTGCAGCAACACACCGTCGAGATCGCTGGTCACCTGGAAGAGCTTGGCCCGCGGCGCAGTACCGACAACAATCGAATCGCCGATCACCAACACCGAAAGCAGGTCCTTCTCGTCAACGTCGAGGATCACCTTGGCATCCCCACCGCTCAGGCTCAGGGAGTAAAGCTCGCCCTTGGGCCCAGTGGCCACCAGGATCCGCCCCTTGTGCGGCCTGATCGCCCAAATCTGCTTGACGTCGAGCTTGGCAAACTCGCTGACCTCACCCTTGGGGCTAACCCGGTGGATCACACCGCCCGGTAAGGTCGCCGCGAGCAGGTCCCCGCCCGGCAGCTCGACGAGCGCACTGACGACAACTCCTGGCAGCTTGGCAACCACCTCCGCCCGCAGCTCATTTTCCTTCTTCTTCGCTCTTTCTTTCTTCGTTTCCTTCTTTGCCTTCTTCGCCTTCTTCGCCTTCTTCGCCTTGCCGATCTTGCCCTTGGCGAGGGTCACCCGCTGGATCGTCGCAGCATCAGCGGTGCCGATGTACATGTCCTTTCCGCTGGTCGCACAGGTAAAGGCGATCCGCGCATCGGCGGCGACAGAGCCACGCTGAGGCACGTATCCGACGGTAAGACGACCCGATCCCTCGATCGCCACGCCCTCCGCCTCCCCCTCGTCAAAGTCGTCAAAGTCGTCGATGTGGGCGATCTTTGTGCCGCCCGCACGAGCCTCGTCAGGCACCGCCGAGAGGCCGAGAACGAAGGTCGCAACTACGACAACAGAGATGAGTGGGCGGGGGCTGGAGCGTCGGCGCATCGTTGGGGTCCGGCTCGGTTCAGGGCTTGGTCCTGCTCGGCAGGACAGAGATGTTGAGCTGATGTTCGCCCTCGATCACGTTGGCGGTCGGCAGCACGCGCCGGGCCATCTGTTTAAATCGCACGTCTCGGAGGGTCGTACCGTCGGCCTTGAGCGTCTCGAGCACCGAGCCCGGCATCTCGTCGAGAAGACCGTGATGGGTCGAAAGACCCTCGCCTTCGCGGTAGATCGAGACCACCAAAGAACGTGCCGGATAGGCGGCTTCTAGGGTGTCGACGACGTCGTCTAGGTTGCTCGGCATCGGTCGATAGGGGCGCACGTAATCGCCGCCAACCAGGTGCACAACGATGTCCTCATCGCCGGCATCTTCGGGGATCCGAAGGTCGATTCGCTCGCGTCGACGGTCACCGCGATGGGCCCTAAAGGTGACATCGAGGGCCACCAGCTCGCCAGCCCGAACCTCGCTCTGGGCCAGGCGCACCTCTTCGATGACCTCGACCTGCGCCCCGTAGCTCAGGCGGATCGACTGCTCGACACTGCGGATCCGAGCGACCTCGTACTGGTTGTCGAGCAACGCCCGCAGTACCAAAATGCCGCGGCTGCGACCGAGCATGCGCAGGTCCAGACCCCTCTCAAAGAAGTACTCGTCAGAGATCTTGATCGAGCGCGGGCCTCGAGTGGTCTCTAAGGCGATCGTATGCTCGATCATCACCATCACCTCGGTGCTGTCCGAGCCGCCCTCCTCGGCGGCATCGACCAGGAGACCAGCGATGAGCGCCGGTGTCAGGCTCACGCCCTCGGCGACCTCGGAGTTGTAGAGGCGCTCGCCCATCTCAGGCTCAGCGGCGTAGAGATGGGTGATCACAGGGATCATCGGCGCGACGATATCTGTGCGCAGAGCGATCGCCGGCTGCCGATCCTGAATCATCGCCCCGCGGGTCGTCAGCGGCGACGAGAGCTTCACCGAACGCTCGACGCTCGAGATGATCGTGTGCACGCGAGCGTCAGCGATCGGCAAATTTGACGGCCCGGCGTCGAACATCGGGTGGCCAAAGGCGAGCAAGCGCTCGCCCTTACGACCGCCCACCCAGGTCACAGTGCCGTTGGGCGCCGCCGAATTATCGCCGCGGATCAGCACCACCGAAACAGAGTCACCAGCGGTCCATTTTTTGGCGGATGAAGCGGCCGATGAAGAAGCCTGACCGCGACC
>Ga0256845_1002632_pt1 | contig 12825 bp, 14 predicted proteins | sample RiftiametaG_FD_189101 | JGI IMG/M metagenome (GOLD analysis project Ga0256845, IMG submission 189101) | Tube worm associated microbial communities from hydrothermal vent at the East Pacific Rise, Pacific Ocean - Riftia | ecosystem: Host-associated > Annelida > Integument > Unclassified ... | reverse complement strand
TACTAAGGTTAAAAACTAATTATTTTTTAATTGATAATATCTTAATCTAAAAATAGTAAGTAAAAAAATTACTGACAGTATTAAAATAAGTATCGTGTTGTTTGGATGGTTCCCAAAATAATCAAAAAAAGGAATTCCATTAATATTTGCATAGGTAATTAGAAAAAACAAGATTTCGAATAGCTTTTTACTACGAGTTAATATTCCTAAAATACTTGCAAATAATACCAAAAATAAACCACCCAGAATTACCAAAAAAGCATCAGAAACACTTGTCATTACAACTAACCGAATAGTTAATGGAAGTGCTAAGGCAAATATTAAAATAGAGGCTGCTAAAATTTTAGAAACCAACAATCTACTTAATGGTTTATAACTAGAAAAAGCAAAATAATGTACATTGTTAGTGGTTTCTTTGGTAGTAATGTCTGATAATCTGTGTACTTGTAAAAACCATACAATTGGCAAAATAATTTTATGAGCAATATCTAAAGGAAGTGTTGCTAATAAAACCATTCCGACAATATTTAAAAACCATAACCAACGTTTTCCTTTTCTAAAAAGCAAAGTAATTTCTGTTTTTAATAACGGAACTATACTATAATTTACTTGTATTTTTTTTAGTGTAGATAACACAATTTCTGTTTTTACTTTTGATACAGAAAATGCTTTTTTTACTATTTTTATAGACCGTTTTTCTGTTACATTAAAACGATGAAAAAATGGAGAAATCAATGCAATACTACTTATCGAAAAAAGAATCCATAAAAACCTACTTACAATAAAAAAAGAAGAGAAGTTTACTCCAGAAAACACAAATTTTTTTGTTTCTTGGTTTGTTTTAATTATATAGCCAACCCCTATATTATTTAGAGTATTTACCTGTAAAATTTCTTGTACTTGTAATTGCATTTGGTGTGTTACTATTTTACTGCCAAAGAAATCAAGAGCAAATTGAGAAGTTGTTTTGGCGGGCATCATCAATAAAAAAGAAAATAAAAAGAAGAATATAATATTTTGAACTACGGTGTGTTTTCCTAAAAAAACCTCAAAAACTACCGTTAAAGTTGCTACAATAAACATAGCAGGAAGTGTGATAAAAAAGTAAGGTTTTAGAAACAGCATAAACTCAAACGGGTGTCCATCATTATATAAGAAAAACAACGACACACTCATTATAAAAATAAGGAAAACAATGCTTAGTAGCACTAAAAAATTACTGATTACTTTTGATAATAAATAGCTAAAATTAGTAATGGGTGTTGCACTAATTATGTGTCCTATTTTGGTATCTATATCGGTTTTTATGCTTCCGTTTACTAAATAAAATCCAATTAATGATAGAAAAACACTCGTCATAATTGCGGTTACATATCCAAACCAAGCACTATTATATACTCCTTGAAAATTGCCAACTCTTATGGTAGAATAATTTGTATCTGGCGCAGGTATAAAAGTATAGGCAACCGCAAAACTGATACAAAGTGTTACTAAAAACGCAGAACTTCTTGTACGTTGTAAGTAATCGTATTTTATGATGGTAAAAAAGGTGTTCATAATTTTTTAATTAAGTGGTTAATAGGACTCATATGTTTATAAAACCTGTGAGATTTTAGTTAAGTATAAATAAGCATCTTCTAAAGTTGCTTCTTGCTTTGTACTGTTTTCTATTTGATTATTGGCAATAAACCGAATTTGTAATTTACCCTGAGTACGTTTGGTACTAATTACCAAATAATTGTTCTTAAAGGCGGTGAATTCTGATGGCTCAATGATAGTTTCAAACACTTTTTCTTCAATACTTTTAATAATATGTTCAGGTGTTCCTTTGGTAAGTAAAGAGCCGTTTTTCATAATAGCCACTTGATCTGCAATGGTATCAATATCAGATACAATATGAGAGGATAGAATTACAATACAATTGTTGGCTAAATCAGAAATTAAGTTTCTAAATCGTACTCGTTCTTCTGGATCTAAACCAACCGTAGGTTCATCAAAAACAACAATTTTAGGGTTGTTTAATAAGGTTTGAGCAATACCGATGCGTTGTTTCATTCCGCCAGAATACGTTCCAATTGGTTTTTTTGCGGCATCAATTAAGTTTAAACCTTCTAATAATTGTGTAATTCTTGGTGTTAAATTTTTACCACCAACACCTTTCATAGCCGCCATATATTCTAAAAATTCGTAAGCGTTTAAATTAGGATACACACCAAAATCTTGTGGTAAATACCCGAGTTGTTTTCGCATATAATTGGCATCTTTTACAATGTTGTTTTTGTTGAGTAAAATAATTCCATCTGTAGGTTTGCTAACGGTTGCAATCATTTTTAATAAAGTCGATTTTCCTGCACCATTGGGTCCTAATAAACCTAAGATTCCTTTTTCTATGGTGATTGAAAAATCTTTTAATCCGTATTTATTTTTACTGTATTTTTTTGATATGTGTTGTATTTCTAACTGCATAGTTTTATCCTTTTATACGGTTTATGGTGGTTGTAAATCCGTTTTGACTAAAAACAAGTGCATCTGTAGAGTCTTTTACAAGTGTTAAAGTTGCACCTACTGTGGTATCAATTATCGTGTTTTCAGATTTTACGATTAATAAACTTTTTATGTTCTGTGCTTTTACATATAAATACAATTTGTTGTTTTCTAAAAGTAATTCGAACACCATATTTGCTTCTTTTAACAAGTATTTACCTACGTGTTTTTTAAATTTTTCAATATTTACTGATTTTGTTTTTGTAATTTTTTTATTGTCTAAATAGTTAAAAATATCATCAGCTATAGCTTTATGAAAAGGAAGTCTATGAGAGTTTGTATAAATTAAATACAGATTTTTTGTAGTAGGGTCATATCCGTTTCTAAAAGAATACCCAATATTATTCCCACCATGACCATATAAGGTAACTCCATTGTGGGTAGATTTCATCAAACCTAAACCGTAGTATTTATTACCAGAATGCATCATTAATTGTACGGTCTCTTTTTTAAGTAATATTTCTGTTTCAAATAAAGCAGTATAAAATTTCTCCATATCGTTTAAGGTAGAAGCAATACTACCAGCAGCATTGGCAATTTTTGCAAAATAACGATAGTCTAAAAACTCCGTTACATCTTTACCATTATGATGTGGTGTTGCTAAATTAGGGATGTTTTTATACACATACGGATAGGTGTTTTTTAGGTGTAAAGGCTCAATAATACGCTCTCTCACTAAGTCAAAATAGTTTTGGTCTGTTACTTTTTCAATAATTTTACCTAATAAAAGGTAATTGGTGTTACAGTAGTCAAACTTTCCTATCATTTTAGGGTTGTTTTTTCCAATTTTATCTAAAAGGTTAATGTTATAGATCGAGTCGTTTTTTGCATAAAAAGCAACTTCAATATTTTTACCAATAACACCATCTAAACCACTTTCGTGAGCTAATAATGTTTTAATAGTTAAAGAACCATCAACATTTTTAATAGGGTTTAGAAATTTACCAATACTATCGGTTAATTGTAAGTTTCCTTTTTCTACTTCCTGTAAAATTAAAATAGCCGTAAATGTTTTGGTGGCAGAACCAATATTAAATACTTTGTTGGCAGTTAAATTGAATTTACCTGTGGAAAAACTATTACTATTTCCATTCTTTTTCACTAAAACTCCCACCCCTTTATGTTGCTCTATTAATAAAGAATGGTAGTTGTTTTTAATAATTTCTAAACTGTTTTCTTGTGCTGATAACAATCCGCTAACAAACAAAAAAAGTACGATGGTAATGTGTTGTAATGTTTTCATAATAAAAAGGTTTAAATGATTAATATGCCACAAACCTATGCCGATACTCTTGATAAATAAAAAAAGAATGACCAACGTAGGTTACAAAATGATGTATCTACAAAAAGACGGTTATCAGTAAAATAGGATGGTTTAAAGGATAAAAAAGCCCCCTTATCATTAAAAATTGGTGATTTACCTAACAAAATGGTATTTTTGGGTATAATTTAAGAAGCATATTATGGCAAAATTTGAAAAACTAATAGACAACAAACTACTACAAAATATCTTTGTATGGTTCTGTTTGTTCATCATACTTTTGGTATCTACACAAGGCGGAAATAGTGCATTGATATCTCTTTACATCATATTATTTTTAGCTCCTGTGGTGTACATTAATAATTTGTACATTCTACCAATATTAAAACAGCACAAAGGGTTGTTTTTCTTCTTGTTCTTTATAAATGCAATAGCATTTTCTCTTATAGCAGTGTTATTAATTAATTATTTTTCTGATGATGATTTTGAGCTTAAAAAGCTGATTAATTTTATTGGAATTATGATTTTAGCCGTTTCTTTTGGGGTTGCTATTAAGTTGGCAAGAGACAGTTTTACACGCCGTCAGCAAGAAAAAGAAGCCCAATTAAAGCTGTTAAAAGCCCAATTAAATCCGCATTTTTTATTCAACACACTCAATAATTTATACGGATTATCTGTTGTAAAATCAGACAAATTACCGAGTTTAATGTTAAAATTATCCGATTTATTGCGGTACAGCTTGTATGAAACAAAAGAAACGTTTGTCTCGTTAGAAAAAGAAATCAACTATTTAGAAAACTATATATCTTTAGAGAAGATTCGTTTAGAAGAAAAAACCGCTATTTCGTTTCATAAATCAGGAAATTATACAATACAAAAAATTGCTCCAATGTTGTTAATTGTGTTTGTAGAAAATGCGTTTAAACATTTAAGTACAGAAAATAATAATAGCAGTGTACACATAAATATAAATGTTACAGATGATAAAATGATGTTTATCTGTACCAATACCATTGATAAAATACTGCCTATTAAAAATATGGAAAAAGGAAAAAGCGGTATCGGTTTACACAATGCTAAAAAGCGATTGCAGTTAATGTATCCAGAAAAACATCAACTATCAATAACAAAAGAGAATAACACCTATACAGTAGAATTAATACTTACTTTTTAATGAAAAATTTACAATGTATTATTGCTGATGATGAGCCTATTGCACGTCAAATTTTAGAAAGTTATATACAAGAAATACCGAATGTAACCTTGGTATCTTCGTGTAAAAATGCGTTTGAAGTGATGGCAGTTTTACAAGAAAAACAAGTAGATGTCTTGTTTTTAGATATTAATATGCCCAAACTTTCAGGGTTAAGTTTACTAAAAACAATGCAACAAAAACCCCATGTAATTATTACCACAGCATACCCAGAATATGCCGTAGAAGGGTTTGAATTATCAGTAATCGATTATTTATTAAAACCATTTTCTTTAGAACGTTTTTTACAAGCGGTTTTAAAAGTACAAACAAAAAATAAGGTACAAGAAATTACACAAGAACCTGTTTTTGTTAAGGAAGAAAAAGTAATGAGTTCTATTTTTGTAAAAAGTGATAAAAAGCTGATAAAATTACAATTAGATGCTATAAATTATATAGAAGCCTACGGGAATTATATTAAAATTTATACAGATAAAATGCTATTAACTTCACAAACACTCAGTAGTTTTTTAGAAAAACTACCCGATAATTTTGTGAGAATCCACAAGTCTTTTGTGGTGAATTTTGATAAACTAAAACTGATTGACGGCAACCAAATTGTACTAAATAACGATAGTAAATTAACGATTGGTAAATCGTACAGAAAGGCAATTATCAGTAAAATAGATAATGTTTAAGAGTTTCAATGTCTATATTTTGATAATTTTATCAATTCGAATGAATTTTACGAGTAAAATAAGTAAAATTTGTATAGAGAACAATCTATAACTTCTTTAAAATATTCTTATTTTTGGCAGATATAAAAATTATAGATGTCAAAAAAAAACATTGCTTTATTAACTATTTTTTTAGCATTATTTGTAGACCAATGGAGTAAAATTTACGTTAAAACACATTTTCAATTAGGAGAAGAAGTGGTAGTTTTTGCCAATTGGTTTAAAATCCATTTTACTGAAAATAACGGAATGGCTTGGGGTTTTGAGTTTGGTGGTAGAGCAGGGAAATTATTTTTAACTTTATTTAGATTAGTAGCCGTAACAGGAATAATTTATTGGCTAAGACAACACATAAAAAAAGGAACACATACAGCGGTTATTGTAGCTGTTTCATTAATTTTTTCTGGAGCTGTTGGTAATATTATTGATTCTCTTGTGTATGGTAAAATTTTTGATGCCTCTAATCATAAAGTAGCTACCTTATTTTCAGAGAATCCTTATGGAGAGTTTTTATACGGTAAAGTAGTAGATATGCTCTATTTTCCGATGTGGGAGGGAACTCTACCTAACTGGATTCCTTTTATGGGAGGAGAACAATTTACCTTTTTTAACGCTATTTTTAACGGTGCCGATTCGTATATAACCATCGGTGTTATTTTACTATTTCTATTTAGCAAACACGCGTTTCCTAAGGAAGAGTAGTTTTGGTTGTTCGTTTTGGAGACTGAGCGTAGTCGAAGTCAGCCTCAGCAGGTATTTGTCATTGCGAACGTAGTGAAGTAATCTCATTTACATCAACAAATTACTTCGGTCATTCTTCCCTTGTAATGATGTACTAATTATCATTACGAACGCAGTAAAACAATCTCACTTTTTAACTCAATTATTTTTAATTGATAACAAAAATTGTTAATCTTGTTATCTTAATTCTTTTTTATACCTTTAAAAAAATTATGTCATTGCGAGGAGGAACGACGTGGCAATTTCATAAACAATCTCATAATATGACGCGTTTTTTAAAATACACAGCCATTTTCTTATTAGGCTTTTTACTTGCCAAATTTTGGTATGAAAAAAAAGAACAACAACATCAACAAGAAGAAATTCAGGTTATTCTTACGGGAATTAAAAACATGAGTAAATTAGTGGTATCCGAAGGTACATTTTCTGAAATGTATAGTTATGCTGATTCTAAAAAATATTTTTACGATTATTTTTCTTTTGATAAAAAAGCAGTCGTAGTTGTCAATGCAAAAGTAGAAGTTGGGTACGATCTGTCTAAATTAGAAATTCAAATTGATTCTATTGGAAAGAAAATTATCATTCATAAAATTCCAAAAGAGACTGTAAATATATTTCCAGATATTAAATATTTCGATTTGCAACAAAGTCAGTTCAATACGTTTTCTAGATATGAGTTGAATAAAATCAACAAAAAAAGCATCGAAAAAATTAAAGAAACGATAGAAGTTTCAACATTAAAAAAGAAAGCAAAACAGCAATTGTTTCTTGAGTTAGAAAAACTATACAATACTACAAGACTTTTAAAATGGGAATTGATTGATAATACCGAAAATCAATTTATGAAACATTTTAAATTGCCCAATTTTCCCAAATAGAATCAAATTTTTCTCTAGGCTCATTTTCTTTTATGTGTTTTCCCCATCTGCCAAAAACACCAATTCTTGGCATTGCATTAGCATTCATAGAACCATTATGCAATAACATGCTATGCCATAATAAAACAGTGCCTTCTTTGGCTTCGAATTGTATAGGTTTTCCGCCAACAATTTCTTGATATTTTAGTTGAATATCATCTGGTGATAAGGTAGAATTGTCAAAAAAATAATTTGGGTTTTTTTTTATAAAACTCCATATTTTAAGATGACTTTTAGGCCAGAAAATAAAGCAGCCACCATTTTTTTTAGTCTCAATTCCGTAGGTTGTGTAACCAATCATAAACCGCCAATTAAAACTTTTAGGTGTTAAATCTATATGTGCAAGTTTAGGAATAAACCACTTTTTGGTTGGGTTTGGTGCGTGGATAATAAATTGCTCAGTGCCGCCACTAATAGTTTTTCCAGCAAGTTCGCAAACAATTTTTTTAATTTTTGGATGACTGTTTACCGAGTTTTTTTCATCAGAAAAAGTAAGAAAATTAACACTTTTTCCGTTTCCTTTTTCTTTTAAAGGATAAGAAGATGGTTTGGTAATGTCAATTCCGAAATAGTTTTTATAATCTTTTTTCCACTGATTGGTTATTTTCTTTTCAATAATATTTTCTAAGATTAAATAACCATTTTCTTTAAAAAAAGTAACTTGTTTTTGAGAGAGTATTTTTTTTGAAGTTGTCATAATTCTATATTTTTAAGAGAGCTTGTTCTTCAGGAAAATCAGCAAAGGTTTGTCGTAATCTATAAAGTGTATTTGGATGAATTCTTTTCATAAAATGACAAATACTCATCCATTCTTTTACAACACCTTCTTTGTAACGAGGTTTTGCCCATTTAAAATCAAAAGCAGTAAGTTTTCCATTTTTAATTGCTAAATTTCTTGGATCTCCGTTGCCTTTAAATAAACCATTTTCTTTGTATTCTTGATACATTTCGAATAATTGAATATCAATATCTTCTGGTAAACGTTTTTTATGACCTAGTAATGTATAAACATCTGTACCTGCAAATTCTTGCGTAATACTCATTTCTGTTTCATTATAATCTATCAATTTCGGAATGTTATTACTGTTTTTTAAAATATGTAACCAATGCATTTCATTAGTAAATAATTTTTGCATAGAAGAAACCGATTTTAGGGTTGGTTTTTTACGAGAAACAGTAGTTCCATTTACATCAAAAACACGTTTTATATACTGCTTATTTTCACTTAAAAAAACAGTAACCAATGTACCAACAGTTGCGCCAATTTTTAACGTAGGATTATATAAAGGATGTGTGTAAAGATTCCATTTCATGATGTATATTTTTTCCTAATGAATTGTGTAACCTGAATTTTGTGTGATATTCTAACAATGCTGTTATTGTAGTTAGTGTAGATGATAGTCGAATAGCTGTTTTATCAATCTTTTTATCTTTTGGAATGCTTGCAAATTCTTTTTCGTAAAAACCGATAAAACCTTTAGGGTGCTGGTTGTGTTTTATAAATGTTAGTGCAGTATGAATACTTAAAGACTTTGAAGCATTTAAATAGGATAAAGCACGAAGAATTTTACTAATTTTCTGAAAATTATATGCACTACACGCTTCTATTAATGAACTTTCTAAAATGGCAATTAATTTTGGCGAAGTATTAATAACGGGTATAATTCCGTAATATGTCCGATTTTCTATTTCATTTAAAAGAGATGGAATTGTATTTTGCTCAAAGGTTTCTAAATCTATATCAAAATTAAAAGAAATAGAATCCCTAAGTGCTACACTATTTTTTGTTGCTTGAGATAAAAATAAGTACGAAGAAAGTAAGTTTGTGTCAGTTTTTTCAGAAGAAACAAGGTTGTAATAATCGGTTATAGTTTCTTCCATTCCTTTAGGAAATCTTTTAAAAATTCCATAATAAATAATAGCATATTGTAAAGAAAGAGATAAATTATTTACATCAATTATCGAGTTTCTTTTTTCTTCAAAAGTGCTTAATTTTTGAAGAAATACTTCTTGCTCATTGGCAGTGTTACAGCAAATAGCAGCTAAAATTATAGCTGTTAATCCATTGTTTTCAAGGGTATTGTTTATATGCTGTATAGCAAAAGAAAACCCTTTTTTTTGTATTTTTTTAAGTGTGTTCATCATTTGTTTATATAGCTTCCTTAAAATAACAATCTTTTCCCTTTTTGCTCAAATACTGATGCTCTAGTAAGCAAGCAAATAAACCAACCAAAGTTGGATGATAATTTACATCAAACCGATCTTTTTCCTTTACCAATACTCCTTTTTGTAAATCTTCTTGAATATACCTGCTAGTAAAATCTCCTTCTTTATTTTGTGCAGTTAACAATTTTTTCCAACAATCGTTAAACAACGGATGATTTCTGTAGTTAAGATTGTGACAACAAATTAAAAGTTCCGCCAACAAATCCCAATCTTCTTTTAAGGTATATTTTACCAATAAAGCACCAAGATGTTCAAAAGTTTTTTCTTTTCTACCTTTTAAAAGAACGTCAATATTTCTATTTCCAAAATCAGTTAAATGAAAAATAATATGAGTTAATGCATATACATCAATATTTCTAATATGAATTAAATTAGGTAAATGGTAAAAACTAGATGCCTTATACATGTTATTATACGACATCATATTGTGTTTAAATCCTCCAAAATCTAATTGATATTTAAAATCTATTTGGTTCCAAGCAGTTCTTTCAATACAATCCATAAAATTGGCGTTAACAATGTTTTGTAAAAAATCCTTGTACTCTTTAAACTCTATTCCCATACTTTTTAAACCGTTAAAAAGCATTAAATAATAAGGGAAAAGATTTAAGTCTCTTGTAATACCAGTATAAAAAGAATCTGAACTACAAATTTCTTTTATAAAATCAGTAATTTTTTTAAGACGAATATCTTGTTTGAAAGAATCGTTTTTTGATGCTATAAGAAGTAAAATAGCGAGCTCGCCCAAGCGCTTTCTTTGCATATCTAACAAAGGCTCTTTATCAATTACATTCGTATTAAGAGTAAAATAATGTAAATGTTTATCAATCCAATGTAGACTGCTATTTATTGCTATTTCGAGTTGTTTTTTCATGATTAAAAAGAGACTGTCTAAAAAGTGTTATTCTGAATGAAATGAAGAATCTTGAATGAAGATAATTTGGTTATTTTCATTATAATAAGATTTCCTGATTTTAGCTTGCCTTGAGCGAAGCCGAAAGCCTCAAAACAACAAATCAACTACTTTTTAGAAAGTCTCTTTAAAGGTTTTAGTGAGAAACAAAAAAACCTGGGCTAATAATTGCAGTCATTACAATAGGATTGCCTTTTCCGTCTTTATTAGTAGCATAGTTAGATGCAAATTCTGCAAATTGATCTAAGCTTGTTACTCCTTCTTTTTTTAAAGCGTCTAAAACCGCTTGTTTTGAATTACTCATAATAAAATAATTTAAAAATTGTTCCTACTCTAATTTTAAGCTTTTCGGAATCCGCTTCTTAAAAGTGCACTTTAATGAGTGGCTAAATTAGTATGAAAGAATCTTTTATACCAGCGTATAAATACGAGTTTTATAATTTGGGTAATTTTACGTAGTTGTAAATACGGGGTAAATAAAAGTGTAAAAAATACCCCCGTATTTATACTCATTTTGTATAAGCCGTATTTACACGCTAAAAAACAGCCATCTAAAATTCTAATTTTGAAAACGTATAACTAGCTATACTGTTTTTAAATTATTCCTTTATATAAATAAAAGAAAACTACCCCAAAAGGTGGGGTAAAAAACTAAAATTCTAAGTAGCACTGTACAGCATTAAATATATTACTAACTTTTAAAATTTTATTACTATGGAACCAATGTTAGCACAAATTATGTTATTCGCAGGAAATTTTGCCCCAAGAGGTTGGGCATACTGTAGTGGGCAAATATTACCAATAGCTCAAAATCAGGCGTTATTTTCTCTTCTAGGAACTACCTATGGCGGAGACGGAAGAACTTCTTTTGCATTACCAGATTTACGAGGAAGAGCACCAATACATCCAGGAACAGGTCCAGGTTTGTCAGCTCGAAGATTAGGGGAAAGAGGTGGTGCAGAATATAACCATATTACGGTTAATCAAATGCCATCACATACGCATACCTTAACTACAACTCCAGGAGAAGTAAGTATTCCTGCAAATGTAAATCAAGGTGATGAAGATGAATCAAGCCCTGGCGCTGGAGTTTTAGCTAATTCAGGAACAGATTTGTATTCATCTGCAGCAGATGGAGTTTATTCTGGTGCAGCTATACCAGTAAGCGGATCTAAAGTTGAAATCTCTAATACAGGAGGTTCGCAATCAGTTAATAATATGCAACCTTTTTTGGGTGTAAACTATATTATAGCTTTATTTGGCTTGTATCCTTCTAGAGGTTAAAAGAACAATTAAAAAGACACCAATAAATATTTGTTGGTGTCTTTTTTGTGTTTAAAAAACAGGTATAAATACGTATTGTATCTCTTAAATTTAAACTTCATTTTTGTAAAATGAATAATCTTTCAAAGAAAAAAGAGGTGAAAAACAGCGCTACTTCCCATAAAAGTGCCCATACTTCACATTTTTTTGTTAAGAGCTAATTATAAAACTATTATTGCTGATAATTATAATACAAACGTATAATCATAACTCATTAATACTAATACCACTTATTATGAAGAAACTACTATTTCTATTCGTTTTACTTTTCCCATTTATCACTTTCGCTCAAATAGAGGATGATACTATTGATGATCCTGGCGATATTGTATTTGTAGGATACCACGATACCGACGATGGTTTTTCCTTTTTATTGATGGATAATTGCCCTAATGGCACATCAATTCGATTCGTTGATGAGGAATGGACTGGAGCCGCATTTAATTCTCCCACAGGTGAAGGAGAGGTTTTGTGGACTAATAATACTGGAGGAACATTAGCTAAAGGAACTATAATAAACATTACTGATGCTGATGATAATTCTGGAGGTATTACTGCAAGTTCAGGCACAGCTTCAGAGATTGATTCTGGCTTTTCAACAGCAAATGGAGACCAAATTTACGCAATAACAGGAACACGTGTTGCACCTGGTACTTTTCTTGCATTTGTAGGAGAAGATAGCTCTTTTGGAGGTGGAGAAATTGCTACTTTAGCAGGTACTGGTTTAACAGCTGGTGTTACCGCACGTCTGATAGCTACAGAAGGGTATTATAATGGAACTACAGTGTTTAATGGTACTTTATAGCGTCAGCAACAACCATTAATGGAGCAGCTTGGACAGGAGCTGGAGGTTACACTTTTCCAGGAGATATTATCTCTTCTGTAAGTGGTAGTGCTTTTGCTTCTTCTACTGCCCCAACCATAACGTTTGCTAGTTTTTCAAAAACATACGGCGATATTAGTTGTAATCT
>Ga0256845_1002631_pt1 | contig 12827 bp, 13 predicted proteins | sample RiftiametaG_FD_189101 | JGI IMG/M metagenome (GOLD analysis project Ga0256845, IMG submission 189101) | Tube worm associated microbial communities from hydrothermal vent at the East Pacific Rise, Pacific Ocean - Riftia | ecosystem: Host-associated > Annelida > Integument > Unclassified ... | reverse complement strand
ACCAATTCTCCGTTGACTCGACCGCGAGAAAACTTTTCAAGTTTCTCACCAACTCATAGGATTTGGCAGCAAATCACCCACTGATTCTGTTGGGGAGCCGTTTAACCTTGGTCGGACCTGGGACGGATCTCGCAAAAGCAGATCTTCAAGACGCGAATCTGCAAGGGGTGAATTTGGACAATGCAGACTTGGCTAAAGCTGAACTGGACGCAGCTCAGCTCACCGATGCATCGCTCATTCAAGCCGATTTGAGCGATGCAAACCTTGATAAGGCAAACTTAACCAAAGCCGATCTGAGGGGGGCAGACCTAACAGGAGCAGATCTAAAGGACGCCGTGCTCACCGGAGCCAACTTGGCTAATGCTGACCTCACCAAGGCTGACCTTTCTGGGGCGGACTTAACAGGGGTTGATCTCAGTATGACCACCCTCAAGGGTATAGAAGGTGTGGACTTGCTCGCGTGTCCTAAAATACTTCCCCCTGAATGGTCCTGCAAGAATAAGAACTTGGTTGGTCCGGGAGCAGATCTGGAGGGGGCAGATCTCTCCGGAGAAGATCTAACTGGACTTGATCTTTCAGCAGCAAAACTGAAAGACGCAAACCTTCAAGGAGCGAACCTTACAGGTACCGATTTTTCCGATGCCGATCTCAAGGACGCGCGCTTGAATGGTGCTGTCTTAAAGGGCGCTGATTTGAGCGACGCCACTTTAGAAGGGGCCGATTTGAGCGATGCGGATCTCACCGGTGCGGTCGTTGATCGAGGAACTGACCTCAAGGACACACAATTTGACAATACGATTTGCCCTGATGGCACAAACTCAGATGCAAACGGAAATGGCTGTGGCTAAGTAGGTGCGGAGGGAGTTGTTCCAATATTATTCCCAAAGCCTCTATTGAGATTCTTCCTTCCACCGTTCACGGGAAGGGGGATCTTTTTGTATCAACCTAAATTATTTTCCCTGAGCGGTAAGTGATTCTAAAATTATATGGTATGGGTGTAACATGAGTCGTCTCTTTTGGGCATCAAGTAGGGGTGTGTGGTACTTGTCGGTGGCTGTTTCACTATCGATTGGCTGCAATAGTTTTCCTGAGATAGATTCTCTCGCTGGCGGAGAGATGGGCACGAATTCTGAGGGGAGTGGTGCTAGTTCATCCGGTGCTGGCAAGGGATCCAATATTGATCTTGGCCTGGGGGGAGCACGGGGCAGCGGGGCTGCAGCTTCCTCGGGTCAGGGAGCAACTGTTAGTTGCTCGGAGTCCGACGAGGAAGCTACCTTAGTTCCGGCCAACCTGCTCTTTGTGGTCGATAAAAGCGGCAGTATGAATTGCAACGCTTTTGACAGCGAATGCAAGCTACCTGAGAAGATCGATTCGACGGAGCTCTCTAAGTGGGAGATTACTCAAGACGCACTTACCGGGGGCAACGGTGCTCTTCAGACTTTGGCCGGGCAGGTCGGGGTCAGTGCGGGGCTCATTGCCTTTCCCACCGACGCTCATTGCGGTGTCCCGGCGCAAGGTGATGTGACCGTTTCTCTTGATTCACTCACTGTCGATCAGTTGGCGAGTCTAGGTGAGGGCCTGAGTCTAGCTGCGGCCGGAGAAACTCCTCTAGCGGGAGCTGCAATTCGTGGCCTAGAGGTCTTACGCCGAGGAATTCATTCCGGTGAGTTAGAGGGGGACAACTATTTGGTCCTCATGACCGACGGGGTAGAAACTTGCCAAACGGACGCAATCGAAAACTTGAAGGATTTTGTCACAGAGGCGGAGAAATTCTACGGTATTCGTACCTACGCAATTGGAGCGCCTGGAAGTGAAGGTTCGCGAGCTCTTCTCTCGGAGATAGCCGTACTTGGCGGAACGAGAAAATCCACCGATTGTAAGGAAGACGCTGCCGACGCGAGCGAGGCGTGTCATATCGACCTGACAACGAGCACTGAGTTTGCCAAAGATCTCGGAGCTGAATTCAGGGGAATTACTGAGGAGACAGCCAATACCTGTGAGTACGACGTTCCTGCAAATGCGCTCGTTGATCCGAAATTGGTCAATGTTGAGTATACTCCCAGTGGAGGAAAGAAGTCCTTCATTGCCCAGGACGCGGTTCAGGCTGGTGAGGGCCAATGTGAAAACGCCGAAGGATGGCAGTTTAGTCCCGACGGAAAACAGATTGTGATCTGCGGGACCGTTTGTGACGATATATTGAGTGACGCGGGAGCAGATGTTCGCGTTATATTTGGCTGTCAGGAAACAGTGACGGTTGTTCGCTGAAAGGACTTATGATGAACTTGAATAGAAGAACACCCACTCTTACCGTAGTTTCCGGGCTGACCATTTGCTCTTTGCTACTTCTCAATGCCTGCTCAAGTTCTTTGGGCGACGAGGGCGGCGCAATGGGTGGAGCCGATGGCAAAGGGGTAAACGACGCATCCGGAGGAACGTCGGGGCAGGGAGCCAGCTCGGGTTCCATGGGGGCAGCGGCGGGCTCTGGTGAAGGTGCGAGTTCCGCAACGGGCGCACAAGGAAGCGGAGCTAGCTCCGGTGCAGGAGGAACTCGAACACTTCCGACGGATATTACATTCTCCTACGATCCAACTAATGATGCTAGCCCCACGACTTGCACCGACCTTAAAATAGAATCCCGAGAAGTGTTTCTGGACATGTTTGTCATATTGGACAAATCGGGATCGATGACCAAGGGGGCCGTGGTTGATGGAAATAATACAGGAAACAACGACAGTGGCGGATACTGCGACATAGGCGAGGCGAACGTGGGGTCGCGTTGGTGTAATTCTATCAATTCACTCTATGGTTTTTTCGATGACCCTGCGCAGTTGGAGACCGGCGTGTCCTACGGAGAGTTTCACAGTGGCTCTTGCGACGCATTTTCTATGGACGTACCCTTTGGAATTTTGCAGCAAAGCGGCGTCCAGCTGGCAGCGGTTCGCACCGCGATGAATGATGACGACCCGCGTAGTGGCACCAACACGGAGGGAGCAGTTGATACTTTGATTGCTGAGACCGGGAGCCATATGCCGACGGGAACAAGGAAAACCGTTGCCATCTTGATTACGGACGGTGACCCCTCATCTACATGTCGTAAACTAAATAATGATCCCGACGAGGATGTTGTGCAGAATGTTATTGAGCATTTTACCGAACTCAATGGGCTCCTCAAAGACAATCTGACGAACAACGGCGTGCCCACGTTTATTATCGGGATGGATGGGGTAAACAGTGACCGTTTGGAGACTCTTGCAGCGGGCGCCGGGGCAACCCCTCACGCTAACTGTCTAGCCGACGATACGAATCCCCTTTGCAGTTATTATTCTGTGGGCAATGGCGATCCCGCTGCTTTTCAGCTGGCTCTTGGGGATATTCGTGGTGCCGTGTTGGGTTGCGAGTACGTGCTACCAAAATCAGACGTTGGCCTTGCCAATATTAGCTCTCTAGAAGTGCTATTTACCCCTAATAACGGCGCCACTCAGTTGCCCCTTGCACGGGTTACTGCTGAAAACGATTGCACCAGTGCGCAAGAGTATTGGGTCGATTTTTCAGGCTCAGATCCAATTGTTCATCTATGTCCGGCAACTTGCGATACTCGCGGCACCGGAGCTTCTGTGGATATTTCCCTGCAGTGCGAGGGTAGTTGAGCTGAGAAAATTTATGTGCTGAGGGCTTATAGAGCCGTTGCGCACAAACTTTGAAACCAAAAAGCTAGGGAGGCGTATTGTTGAGCGATGAACGCTCCGGTACGCCCCTACCAATTCTACGATATTGCAGTCTCTATTTGCTCGACGTGCTTGAGGCGCGTTGATGCAAAGATAGTGTTTCAAGAGGGGTGCGTCTGGATGCTCAAGCGCTGCTCAGAGCACGGCGCCGAACGTGTCTTGATAGCGGACGACATTGACTACTATAAGCTGTGCCGCGAAGTCTACGTCAAGGAGCCCGAGCAGGTACGCCAGTACAATACGCTTTCCCACTACGGGTGCCCTTACGATTGTGGTATTTGTCCCGATCACGAACAGCATGGTTGCAACTTGCTGTTGGAGGTTACAGATAGCTGCAATCTGCGCTGCCCCACTTGCTACGCGGAAAGCGCCCCCGAGAGAAAAACTCATCGCTCCCTAGCGCAAATCGAAAAAATGCTCGATTTGGCGGTGGCCAACGAGGGGACGGTTGAAATTTTGCAAGTTTCCGGCGGGGAGCCAACGCTACATCCCCAGTTCTTTGAGATTCTTGACATGGTGAGGGCCCGTCCCATCAAACACATGATGCTCAACACCAATGGGCTGCGCATCGCCAACGAGAAAGGATTTGCCGAACGTCTCAAAGAATACGAGGACGACTTTGAGGTCTATTTGCAGTTTGACTCTTTTAAGCGCTCAGCCTTGATGGATTTACGAGGGGCAGATTTACGCGCGATTCGCGAAAAGGCGTTGGACAAACTGAATTCGCTCGGAATTTCTACGACCTTGGTCGTCACTGTAAAACGGGGGGTAAACGATGGCGAGTTGGGGGCGATTATCGAGTACGCACAAAAGCAGCCCTGCGTTCGTGGTGTTACCTTTCAGCCTGTGCAGGCCGCTGGACGTCTAGAGGGGTACGAAAACGGTTTCGATCCTGGACGAGATCGACTGACGTTGACTGAGGTACGGCGTAATATTCTCAGGCAAAGTGATACTTTCAGCCCAGAAGATATTATACCAGTTCCTTGCCACGCGGACTCGGTCTCGATGGCCTACGCCCTCAAGAAGAAGGGAAAGCTATTGCCCCTTACAGGGTTCATCGAACCGAAGATGTTGATGGAAGCTGCCCGCAATACCATTAGCTACGAAGCTGAAACTGGCCTGCGAGAGAAATTCTTTGATCTATTCTCAACGCGGCACTCTTCGGTGGGGCAGGCGTCTGCCCTCGAGGAACTTTCATCTGTGGCAAATCACGGCGCCGGAGAAAAGTTAAAAAAGGAAGATGTTTTTCGGGTACTCATCATACAATTTATCGACGCATACTCGTTTGATCTGCGCTCAATTCGAAAAACATGCGTTCACATTTTACACCCCGATGGGGAGAGGGTCATACCTTTCGATACATACAATATGCTTTATCGAGATGACCTAGAAGAACGAGTGCTCAAACCTTTACGAGCTGAGCGCGTGCCAGGAAAGAAGGCAGGACCACTACCTCTCGTTCAGTTGGGGCGAGGCGAAAAAAAGTCGAGTACGGCATTGGTCGATTGAGTCGATATGCGAAAGAAAAGAAAGAGAATAATGTTGGCAATAGGCGCATTCGTTCTAATGCTTCTCTTAGGGGTGGTGTATTATGTCGTTCGACCTGACGTATCTCGTTATTCTCATGAGTTGCCGGTCAATTTTCCGAATGATGGATTCAGTCATACCTCTTTTGAGGAACTATTGCTTGAGTACGTCGAAGAGGGGCTGGTCAATTATCAGCGCTGGCATGACACGCCCAAAGATCGCCGCAAGTTGAAGCGCTACCTCGGGGCGGTGGCCGCGTTGAGCCCTGACAACGCACCGCAACGTTTTGCCAATGCTAGCGCCCAAACCGCCTACTGGATGTACGCCTACAACGCGCTTGTGATTGACGCAATTTTGGATCGTTGGCCGATTGAGAGTGTTACCGATGTGAAGGCTCCGATTGAAGTCGTCCAGGGACTTGGCTTCTTCTACAAGTTGAAGTTCACCTTGGGAGGCGAAGTCCTTTCGCTCTACGAGTTAGAGCACCAGAAGATACTGGCGAGAACCCAGGACCCACGCGTGCACTTTGTTCTCAACTGCGGGAGTGGAGGATGTCCAATTATGCGACCGCGCCTGCCTACGGGGGAGGAACTTGAGCCGTACTTAGCGGCGGCAGCAGCGGATTTTGTAGGCGATAAAAAGAATGTGACCTTCGATCACCAAAAAAAGATCTTGAAGGTTTCAAAGATTTTCTCTTGGTACAAGGAGGACTTTCTCAACGAATTGAGGCGTCAAGGACAGAGCACAGGTCGAGGTATTGTTGACTACCTGAAGCTGGTTGCCACCGGCGAGATGTCTTTAGAGCTGGAGAGGGCAAGGGATTACACCGTGGAAATGAATGAATACGATTGGGCACTAAACAAGACGAAGGAAAAAGAGTGACAAAAGTTCTCACAGAAGCGACGTGTGTGACATCTTGCTGCTCCGGATTCTATGAATTACCGCTCACCAGATTGCTCTTGGGCAGTAGTTATCATCCCGGCGGGTTAGAGCTTACGGATAAACTGGCCCGAGCGGTGGCATTGGGACCAAGGGATAAGGTTTGCGATATCGCCAGTGGTCGGGGTGATACTGCGCTTCATCTTCTTAAAAAGTATGGATCCCAAGTTGTGGGGCTGGACTATTCGGAAGACCAGGTGCAAAAAGCGAATGCGCGGGCTCAAGAGCAAAATATGGACCATCGGGTCTCGTTTGTTCAGGGGGACGCCGGGTATTTGCCTTTTTCGGATGGTGCTTTTAATATCGCGTTTTGTGAGTGCGCTCTTTGTACTTTTCCTCAACGGATTCAAGCCGTAAAGGAGGTGCACCGTATATTAGATAATCGCGGAATATTAGCTCTCTCGGATGTGGTGCTCAACCGTCCACTACCCGACGAGCTACAGGGCATTGTGGGGCAGGTATTGTGTATCTCGGGTGCTCTTTCTGTAGAGGGCTATCACGATGTTCTTCGTGAGGGTGGCTTCGACAATATTCATTATCGAGATGAGAGTGATTCCCTCGTTTTACTAATAGCCCAGATTGAGTCTCGTCTTTCAAAAGTTGCAGAGATGGACTCTTCAGAGTTCGTCGAGGGCCTGGACCTGCTCGAAATGAAAGAGACCTTAGGGGCAGCCCGAGAATTTGTTTTGGCGAAGGGTCTAGGTTACGCCACTTTCGTGGCTAAAAAGTAGAATTCACTTAGTACAAAACGCTGAAGGCCCGGACGGCATGTGTCGTGGGCCTTTTTATCTCACCGCGGGGAAACAATTGTACAAATTGTGCGGGAGGAGCTGAGAACTAGACTTTAGAACTCTAGGGGATAGCGACGGGTACCGCGTACCATGGCTATATCAAGCCGCCCTCCCAATGCCTCGGCGTAGCGCTCCAGAGTGGAGAGTAGGTGATCGCTTCGGCGCTCCAAGCGACTGAGGTCTCCTTGGGACATGCCTGCCTCTTTGGCTACCTGCACCTGGGTCCTACCCAGTTCTTTACGTACTTCACGCAGGGTCATGCGCTTCAATGGCTGAGGGGGGAGTAGTGCTTCTGAGTTAAGAATGAATGATCGGTCTTCTGCTGCTTCGCCCATGGTGTTGGCTCCTTCTATGGTTTCGAGGACACGATGTCCCCGAAGCAATAACGGCAGCTTGTCAACTTGCTAAAGACCAGACCCCAAAAAAGTTGACTCAAATTGTTGAATTTTCTCTTTAAAGCAGAAAAAGCCCAAATTTTCTCGAAGTTTTATTCGAAAAATATTTGGGCAGTGCATCTGCTCTACACTCTAATCCTTGAGAAAATTATAGTGCAGACAGAAACCTGGAGACTTAGTTCTCTTTAACGGGCAAAATGGGGGCCCATTGAATGCTATCGAGGAGTTCGTCCTTAATAATCATACCTTTGTCACTAAAAAACAGACCATTGTCGTTCTTTGTATCGTGACTTTCGGCAACAAAGAGAATGCCTTGTCCCTCGGCATTGTAGCCAAGTTGAACTACAGCATTTTTCAACCAGCGTCCGCCGCCGTCGAAGTTGATTTCGTTGGGTAGGGTGTAAATTCCCTCACTAGGTAGCTTTTTAAGGGTTCTAGACCATGTGGGGCTGCGTAGGGCGGTGGTGGGCTCGCCCCAAAACCAACGATTTCGTCGATTCTCGCCGGGACGTACTACAAACTTTTGTCCCGCCTTTTCGCCAACGTAGACTAGGGCGTTCGCGGGGAAAGCCTCCTCGTGTCCGGGCATTGCTGTAGTAGTGCGGTAGAGGCCATTTTCGGGTAAGTCGAGCATTTGAAGTGAATCTAAGGAGCCTATCGACCCGTGGCAAGCCCTCTCCCAATGACTTTTTTAACTTGGTATGAGATCGGCACAATATGGGAGGCGCTTTGGGCTACTTCGTGGCAATATCGCGCGCTCTCATTGAATTTATCGAACAAGTCATGAAAATCTTCTCAAGTTATAGAAATATCCCTCTCGTTTTGTGTGCTCTTTTCGCCCTCCATTGCGCGTCGGAGGGGACCAAATCGGGAGCTGACGAGGGGCCCGGGACCTCTGCCGGTCCCTTTGAGGTCCAGAAACTCACATTTGGCTTCGATTCGTCTCGCCTACTCAGTTCATTGTCCGAACAAGAACTTGGCGTCGCTTGCGAAAATTTGTCCCGGGTTGTAACCGACGCCGACGAGAAGGTGAGTTGTCAGGTCGTTGCTACTGGCGAGCACGCGACAACCAGTGCTTGTACCGACTCGCTCAACGATTGTATCGTGTCTCCCAATGATGTGCTCTCCAAGACATCGATTCGCTCCACCCCGGCAGCTATCGATTGTTCCGCATTCAATACGCAACTTACGGGTTCGTGCGACGTAGAGGCCGTTGCGTTGGAGGAATGCATCAATGCCATGGCCTCTCGCGTACTTCCTGCCGCAGAAGCGGTTTCGTGCGCCAACGCCGAGACATTTTCTTCGGTCGCAGGTGCTGAGGGCACCGACAAGGCCGCGCAGCTCAACGCGGGCACTGACTATGTGATCAAGTGTGTGGGGCTGCTCGGCTGTAAAGAGTTGATAGCGGCCCTTACGACTCCCAACCCATCGGCAATGGGTGGCGCTGGGGGAATGAACTGATGGCAGCGAAAGAAGTCGAAGGCTCTACCGAATTGAGCTTGGTTGGTAAAAAGGCCCCTCCATTTAAACTAGAAGATCAATCGGGAAAGAGCATCTCTTCGACGAGCCTCAAGGGGAAAGCCTACGTGCTTTTCTTTTATCCAAAGGACAATACTCCCGGCTGCACTACAGAATCTTGTGATTTTCGTGACCAAGAGGAGAACTTTCGTGCGGCGGGGGTGACTGTATTAGGTGTGAGTCCTGATTCAGTAAAAAGTCATGTTGGCTTTGCCAACAAACACGAATTGCCCTTTTCTCTCTTGAGCGATCCCGAGAAAGAATTGGCGAATGCATATGGCGTTTGGGTGCTCAAGAAGAACTACGGGCGCGAATATTGGGGAATTGTTCGCAGTACATTTCTTGTTGGCTCCAACGGAAAAGTATTGGCCGAGTGGCGCAAGGTACGTGTTAAAGAACATGTGCAAGCTGTCTTGGCGGAGGCTGATCAATCATGAAACCATCAAGTATGTCTTTGAGTTTTTTTCGTAGAACGCATTTACTGGTGCTCATGAGCCTCTCTCTCCTCGCATTTGGGTGTGAAGACTCGAGTGAGATCAGCGCCAGGAAGGCCAAAGGTCACGCCGAGTTCCTCGTGAAATCAGCAAAGAGAGATGTCTCTGAAGTGCGCAAAGGCTTGCCGCCCGCGGCTAAGATCTTGTCGTCCGTATTCAAAGAGGCCGCCCCTGAAATTCCTGCCGCTGTGGATGTTCGAGAAGCATTGCTTTCTGTGCGTGATTCGAATGAAGATCTCGATGCGGCAAAGAGTACATTTATGCTGGTTGCGGCGAGCGATGGCACAATTCTCAGGAATAATCTTGAAGAAGACGACATGGTGGGCAAGAACCTATTTGAGGTATATCCCGAGGCAAAAAAAGCCAGAAAAAGTTCATACTTCGAGTTTGGTGGCTCGTGGGATATTGCCCGTGGAGTGAACGGGCGTCCTGACGGACAGTGGGTAGGGGCAGCTCCTATTCAACTCGATAAGAAAGACGTGGGGCTCTTTGTTGCGGGATGGTCTTGGTCTTCGTACGCGTATCGTTTAGAGATGTCTCTGCGATCTGAGATTTTGGGGGCGACTCCCGAAGGTCATAAGGTTCCGCTCATCTACGTTTACGTACTTGTGGGCGACAAGAGTTATGGGACACCGATCTCTCCTCAAATCAACGGCGCTGAACTTTTGAAGATCAAGCCTTTGGAAAAAGCCAGGAGTCGGGGAGGTCTGTGGACTGGTCCCCTTCAAGTGGAGCGTCATACATTTGGAATTGCCCTGGCCCTCGTACCGGAGTTGGGCTCCGACGTGATCATTGCTGTATTACGTTCTGAGACATGATTGAGTCACGGGAGGGCTGATTTAGCCATTTCCTGGGCTGATTCGCCTCTTGTATTGTAAAGCCCGCGCCAAACTAGCAATATGCTGGGCGTTCAGGCAATTGAGGCGACCTGGGGCGATATTTCATGAGTGAAGCACATGTTGCGACAAGAAGAGGGGGCAGCTTTTTTGCCGGCGCCCCCTGGCTTCTCTTTTGTGTTCTTCTGAGCGCCGCGTGCGCTCCCGAAGTAATGCCCGATCCGCGGGATGCCGCGCGGGCGTACGCTGACGCTCTTGAGCGGAGCGATGTAGACACTTTGCATCAGTTGATGTCCAGCCATGCTCGCCAAAACGTTTCCAAAAAGGATCTCGTTCGATTTTTGACTGAAGATCGCATCGAACTGGAGGAACGGGGACGTACAATTCGCGAAGAAAAAATTCACATTCAAGGAAGCGCACTCATCTTTTTGCAAGAGGGACAAATTGTTGGACTTACCCTCGAAGAAGGTAATTTTCTTTTAGAAAATGATGGGGTTCTCCCGGCGCGTTCCCACGAGATATCCGACTTGCTTGCCCTGTTTCGTCGAGCGGTGCAGGCCAGGGACGCAGCGCGTATTCTAGCGCTCCTGAGTAAAAATGGTCAGGCGGCATTGAGCGAAATATTTAATTCGTTAGATCTCGCTCTGATGAATTCGGATCAGGCGGTGGTCAATCTTCGTGGTGACAAAGCGGTACTGGAAATGTCCAATGGTTTGGTGCTTACATTAAAAAGGGAGGATGGCTTGTGGCTGGTGGACGATATTCGCTAAGGGGCGAGGCGACTGATCCTGGACGTCGTGTTTTACTAGGAGGCGCTCTGGCACTAGCGGGGGGGCAGTTGACTTCTGTTTCCAATGCGTTGGCATTTGGTGAAGAAGGAGCATTTCACGCTCGGATTTTGTCGATGAACCCCCAAGTTATTCCAGAGGAAGTCTCGGCCGCGCGTCGTTGGGCTTGGGAGTTGACGCGTCGAACGAGCGCTCCGGGCCGTCTCTCTGCTCAGACGATTCGACCTTCTAGTGCGGCTCTGCTGAGGGAACCTTTTTGTGTTTGGTCAGGAAAGACCGATCCGGGGACTCTCGACAATCGGGCTATACGGAAGTTGCGGCAGTACCTGCGCATGGGCGGAATGATGGTGGTCGACGATAGGGACCCTCACTCTGGAAAGTTTGGCGCTGGTGTACGCAGAGAGCTTGCTCGGGTGGTACCCGATGCAGGTATTGTTCGTCTGCCTAAAGAGCATGTTCTCTTTAAGACCTACTATATTCTGGACGCGCCTGCGGGGCGTCTTCAGGGGCCGGCGCAAATTGAAGCTATCGTAAGGGGAAAGACCGCTCAGGTGATTTTTCTCTCCCATGATCTAATGGGAGCACTTGCGCGAAAAGGCGAAAGCTGGGCTCATGCAATGGAGAGCGGGGGCGGGGAGGCACGGGAGCAGGCCATCCGATTTTCCATCAATATCGCCATGTATGTACTTTGCTCAGACTACAAGGACGATCAAGTACACGCTCCATTTCTAATGCGAAGGCGACACAAGAAGCGATGAGAACTTATGTTACCACACGTTTAGCCAATTGATGACACCTCTTATTTCTGCTCATTCGAGTGTGCTTTCGTCGTTTGTGACGTCATGGTGGGCCCCGTTGCGTCTCAGTGGAGACCTTTCTGTTGTGACTCAAGTAGGAGTCTTGGGGCTTCTTTTTTGCACATTGATTCTCCTCGCTTTCGAAGTGCGCGCGCAAAAAAATTGGAAGATACTTCTTTTTGCTTCAGGAGCCCTGGGAAGTCTACTTCTCTCCTTTGCAGTGATGCGTCCAAGCAGGCTGATTCAAAAAGGGCACGCTGTGCCTGGAGTCGGCATTATCTTACTCGACGACTCACATCGTTTAGAAATTCCCCTGGAGGTGGGCGGTGAAAGCCGTCGTTCCCTTGCCGAAAGATCGGCACAGGCTCTTGAGGCCCATTGGAAAAACTCGCGCATTCAAGTGCAAAAATTTCCGGAGAGTGATCTCATCGCGCAGCTTGCGCACGTTGCAGGTGCTCAAGGGGAGCGTCCTCGCGCGATCGTCGTTGTGAGTGATGGTCGCCTGACTCGTCCTGGACCAAGCACCGGGGCAGCCTGGCGCGAAGAGGTTAAAAAGGCTGCAAGAGGTATCAAAGTTCACACTATTTCTATCGCGAATAAGAATCCTCGCGATAGAAGCATTCGAAATGTGGGGCTCACTGGCAGTGCTATAGCTCATCAAGCCTTTTCCCTAGCTCTCGAAATTGGCTGTTTTCCCCACAGCACATGTAACGACGTGGAAGTTGTTGTGCGCGAACTAATTGAGGGGCAAGAACCTGTCGAGTTAGTTCGCGGTAAGACAAATGGGCAAGAGGGGATTGCTCGCTTCGATCTGGACGTGACTCTTGAACGAGCGGGCGAGCGTGTGATTGAAGTGGAACTCCTTGGAGACGAAGCTGACGATATTCCGCAGAACGATAGACGTATTTTACCCGTGCACGTAGAGCGCGATAGATTGCGCATGCTACATGTGGCTGGACGACCAACCTACGATGTTCGCGCCCTCAGAATGTTTCTTAAGTCAGACGAGAGCATCGA
>Ga0256845_1002630_pt1 | contig 12829 bp, 8 predicted proteins | sample RiftiametaG_FD_189101 | JGI IMG/M metagenome (GOLD analysis project Ga0256845, IMG submission 189101) | Tube worm associated microbial communities from hydrothermal vent at the East Pacific Rise, Pacific Ocean - Riftia | ecosystem: Host-associated > Annelida > Integument > Unclassified ... | reverse complement strand
AGGAGTGAAAAGGCACGGCAATATTAGCTCACGACCGTCCACCGTCACCTTGCAAAGGAAGCCATCGCCCAAGCCGTTTTCTTTGGCGGTGATGGGAGCAATCAATGCGGCGTTGTCCCAAGTGAGCTTCGCGAGGGGATGAGGTAGTTCCTGCAGCCAACCGTTGTTGGCGAAACGCCCATCGTGCAGGGCAGGATCAACATCAAAAAGAACATCCAATCCCTTGGACTCACCGAGGGTCACGCCAGCCAAAGACTGAAGATTGAGCGTTAGCGACGGAGACTTGGGTCCTACAGAGCCGTCGTGAACCGCCTTGCGCCACGCCTTGTCGTCAAGCAAGCCAGTACTTTTGCGAACCAATGAAAGAGCGTCGCGTTGAACTAGCCCTAACATCTTCGCTAGAATTTCGTACGAACTACGCCCCTCAAGCACGGGGTCAATCAGGGGCTGACCGATACGAATCGTGCCATCGGCGGCTCGAGCATCTGACCAAGTCTCTAGGAAATGAGTCTCGGGGGAATGCCAGCTACATTGCTGAGCCGTTTCGTCATTGTAGAGACCGACATGAAAGGTCGATTTTACTTTGGCGAGCGCGCCCTTGAAGTTGACGTCCGCGGGAGCGTTGTAAACCGGATTTCCGCCTAGAATAAGCAAAGTGTGTACTTTGCCGCCATCCATGTCGGCCACGAGGGTCGCCAACTCGTCTGCACCGCCAGAAATTTGTGCGGGTGCGCTGATATACGAGAGGGTCTTTCCCTGGTTGCCCAAAACATGGTTAATGCGGTGCACCAAGGCGTGTACCTCGGGAGAATGCTGGGAGCCCACCGTCACCAAACCTGTTCCCTGATGTGCAAGGAGATCCTTTACGAGCACATCAAGAACCTTCTTTGACTCCGCTCCACCGAGAGCAGCGTCTGAGGGAAGCTTCTGGGCACCAGCCGCCTTACTCGCAGCACTGACTTTTGCGTCAATGTAAGCAGCAATCGCAGCAATTGCGCTTGGTCGAACCGCCACTCGATGATCCGCAAGGCAACCGACCTCCGAAAGATTGGTCTCCAGGGCGTAGATTCGACTCATTTTTCCGGAGTCGGGATTGCGCCGGCTCGCAACGTCGCGAGAGTAGCCGAGAGCTCCTTCAGTAGCAGAAGAGAGCATGTCCGAATCCAGAGCGACTAATATATCGGCCTTCTCGGGGTGAAGCAGAGTCTTGACGCTTTGACCCAATGCCATCTGTGCTCCCTTGAGAGGTCCAGAGGTATGCGTGGGCTCGTAGGCCATCCACTTGGCCTGAGGTGCCTGCTTTTGAAGGCTGGCCTTGAGTCCCAAGAGAGTGGGTGACGAAGAAGCTGCGCTGAGAACTGCAAAGCCAGCTCCCTTTTCTTCCGCGAAGGCAGCGAGGAGTGCTGCATCAAAAGCCTCTGCTCCAGTTACCGTCTTACCCTGCAACACCTTGGAACTACGATCAGGATCATAGAGACCGAGGATCGCCGCCTGATGGTAAGCGCCCGTGCCTCCTTGGGTCGTCGAGTCGGAAGGATTGCCCTCGACTTTGATGGGACGACCGTCAAAGCTCTTCACGATCAGACCAGTGGCAACTCCAGCGAGCTCCATCATGGTGCTGTAGTGATTCGGCACGCCTGGAACGACACCATCGGGGCGCTTGGAATAAGGAAGAAGCTTCTCTTCTTTCCAATGACAGCCAGTGAGAGCAAACGAGGCTCCCATCAACTGCATGAAACGCCGTCGACCTTGGGCCGAAAGGGGAGCTTGCTCGGTGGGTGAGCGAAATTCACGCTCGACAAATTCCTGAAAATCAGGCTCTCCCTCGAGTTCAGAGAGGCTGCGCCAATATTTCGGACGCTTGTTGTTCTTCGGCTTCATCGGTGACATGTAGAACAGTCGGTCGAAGGGTTGATGTTGTTTTGCTCCCGGAGGGTCGCGCCATATGCAGCAGGATCGCCAGGGGCTTTCCAGTTCATATTGGTGACTTCCTCGGGGGGGCGAAGATTGGGTTCGGGATTACGATGGCAATCAAGACAGAATCCCATGCTGAGGGTCTTTTCTTGATGAACGACTTCCATTTGGTCAACACGTCCATGGCACGATACGCAGCCGACGCCGCGGGTCACATGCGCGCTATGATTGAAGTACACGTAGTCGGGAAGGTCGTGAACCTTTACCCACTCAACAGGATCTCCCGTCGCTGCACTTTCTCGAACGGGGAGTAATTTCGTACTCTCCGGATGAACCATCTTATGGCAATTCATGCAGGTGGATGTCGGTGGAATCGCAGCGTGGCTCGATTCGTCGACTGTGTTGTGACAGTATTTACAATCAATACCCAACTCACCCGCATGAAGCGCGTGACTGTAGGGAACCGGTTGCTTGGGCTGGTAGCCGACGTCCGTTGTTTCGGGCGACATGCCGTACCATACCAAGGCTGTCAGATAGATAGGGGCACCACCTAGGGCAATGCCCACGATCTGCCGGGTCTTATTTGCCCAGCGGGGGAAGACGAAGAGCTTCATCGTATCGGGAACCAGTTGAGGACCCGGCGCCGTTCCCCACATGATTGTGAAGTCAGAACGATAATCTCAATCGACGTGGGCAGAACCACTCCGCCCTTCGACTGATCTCATCTACGCACTAGGTTGCTCGGTAGCGGGCGCGTTTATGCTGCTGAATTCACGAAAAGTAAACCATTTCGATAAAATTCGATCTAACTGCGCGAAATAACGGACTATTTTCGTAAGATTCGAAAAAGAAATATCGAAGAGCTGGCGTATTGAAGTTCAAAAGTTGAGGTAGTTCTATAGCCTACATGCCCTACTCTCCACGAACTAGAGCGGCGACCGGTTTGCCGGTTATCGCGACCAGAAGGACATCTACAGCGCCGATAAGTGGGCACAATTGGAGCGAGTGCGGCATTGGGGACCACTCTCTACAATCTGTCGGGGGGCAAAATGCCGCGTATTTTCTTCAAAATATCGGCGCTCTAGCGCCTCGGGCCTTCAGAACCCGCCGGATTTCGCCGCCTCCAACTAGGGTGAGGGTGCCGGAGAAACCCGCTGATTCGTCTCAATTTGCCTTCGGTACTACTTTTTGTCCCATCGGTACCCAAATCCGGCACGAAGTTCCGGTCCTTGGTACTCGCTTCAGTATTTCCGTGAAAGAACTACGAGGCAAACACAGTATGACCTGGTCTCCCCGCAGAATTTTCGGCGGTGTGCAGCTCTGGGACGATGACGAGACTAAAAATCTCGCATTTGCTTGCGGATTTTTCCGATTGCTTGCTCCTGCAACTGACGAATTCTCTCCCGCGAGAGGCTATATTTGTCGCCAATTTCCTTCAAAGTAAGCTCGTCCTCTTCATCAAGACCAAATCTCCAACGAATAATGCTCGATTCGATGGGACTAAGAGTCGCCAAGAGACGGCGCACTTCCTCGTTCCAGCGCTCAGATGCTAACTTTTCGTGAGGCGAGGGCATGTTTTCTTCCTCAAGAAAATCGATGAACTTGCGGCCGTCGTCATCACCGACTGGGCGATCGAGAGAAAAAGGAGTGTCTGCGTAGAGGTCCTTCACCTTCTCGAGCTTTTCACTGGGAATGCCCGTCTCTTTCTCGAGTTCCTCGGGAGTGGCTTCGCGTCCTGTGCGGGCAGTAATAGTCTGCTTCGCCCGGTTGACGCGATTGTATGTATCAAGCATGTGCACGGGAATGCGCACCGCCCTGCCCTTGTCCGCGAGAGCGCGACTGATGGAGTGACGGATCCACCATGAAGCGTAGGTTGAGAAACGGTAACCTCTTGAATGATCAAAGCGCTCGACCGCCTTGATCAAGCCGATGTTGCCCTCCTGAATTAAGTCAATCAAAGGCAGACGCCCGCGATTGTAGCGACGGGCAATACTCACAACTAATCGCAAATTCGCCTTAACGAATTTATTTTTACAGTTTCTTTGTTTGGCATCAGCACGCCGCACGTCCTGAATGTATGAACGATAGTTCTCTGTCTCTTTCATAACAGGAAGTTGATTCACCCCACCATCCACTTCGGTGGTGAGTCCTTTAGCAGTCGCAATTGCGCGACTCATCCAAGACCGGTCTGAATCGGGCATGCGCAAGCTGCGAGCAAGGTCGGAACAATGTTCAGTCCACTCGTCTTGCTCCTTTTTAGAAAGAGTCCCTACCTGCTCATGAACAGCTAAGAGAGAACGTAAGCCGTCAACATGGGCCATGTCGGGGCGGTCATCGTCGGACAATGCGCGCAAGTCTGGTTCTAATTCGTCTAACAACCTGGACACGGCAGGAGTGTAGCCGAGCAATGTGCTCCACATCTCTACTTCAGCATTTTCGACGCTTTCGGCTGCGTTCAATTCCTCGTCTGCTCCCATCACCTGATGGCTGGACATATCGCGAAAGTAACGAGAGAGAACGGAGTCACCTCCTTCTTCGTCCCGACGAGACGGTACAATATTGGAGGCACGCCGGGCTTCACGGGCAGTGGTCGGACGAGCGACACCGAGGTCTCCACGAATGGCGGAGGTACCTGCAAGGGGTGCTGAAACTGCTCGAGACTGAGCGGTTGATTTGCGAAGTGCTTGTCGTTGGGTCATAGTGTGCTCACTGATAAAAAAAGAAGAGTCGGACTAGTAAGAAGGCTGGCTGGAATATCTCGCTGACGATCTGATGAGTTACTCAGTTTTGTGTGTTCGATGAATTCCGGTCGCTTAAGGGTTGAACCGCTAGGTGCGCGATTTCATTCCCACTCTGAAAAAAAACATTGGACGCAATTGCCATTGTCAAGAACTAGTCTGCATGAATCGATCCAATGTCGAATTCCAGTCTAGTTTAAAGCTCGTAGCTCCAAGTAACCTCCGGCAGAGGAACCTTCGCGGCGCTGCGCCTCGTATCCAGATGAACGGATCATCTCGTGTCTCTCCGGATGTTTGTCTCCGAGCGGGGCAGTTTCGGACGATCGTCCGCTTTCTTCCACTCATTCCCACGTCTCAGCCCCTCCCCTTATCCCGATTTTCTGCTCAAAACGAAGCCACGCTTGCAATGCACGGCGCAACTTCGCCAAAACATAAGCAGCGCTCTATCAGCCGAACGAGAGGAGACGCGGAGAGGTAGGACCCATCGTCCAACGCAAGGTCCAACGCAGATCAGCTAGACGAAGAGGCAATGGCTAGACCACACGCACATAAATAAGAAGGTGCAACTTCGTTGGCACACCCTGACAGCAATGCCCGGATAGAACCTACGCTCACCTTCGTTGACCCGTTTGAAGTCATTCAAACAAGCTCAATTGAACTGCCCGAATGGGGGGCGACCCGGCAAGATCTCTAGAATTGAGCTAAAAATCGAGGATCGTTCTCAAAAAGAACACGTATATCGGGAATTCCATAACGTAACATCGCGACTCGCTCTACTCCAAGACCGAATGCAAAGCCGGAATATATCTCCGGATCTACATTGCAATGGCGAAGAACGTCGGGATGAATCATGCCGCAGCCCAAGACTTCCAACCATCCAGTGCTCTTACAAACACGGCAGGTATCTCGAGTTCCGTCATCGGGAGCGCAAAAGACACAACTGACATCAACTTCGGCGCCAGGCTCCACAAAAGGAAAGTAGCTCGGCCGAAAACGAACGGGAATAGAATCACCGTAGAGTCTTTGCACGAAAGCTGTGAGTACTCCCTTGAGCTCCGCAAAACTCACGTCTTTTGCAACGTAAAATCCCTCTACCTGATGAAACATCGGGGAGTGGGTCACGTCATCGTCTCGACGGTAGACGGCACCACCACTGACGATTGCCAGCGGGGGACGGTGGGTCGAAAGCTCGCGAACTTGCACGGGACTTGTATGAGTGCGCATCAGCGCCTTCAGTCGCTCGGGCGCGCCCTCAATATCGACCCAGAAGGTATCCTGCATGTCCGTTGCAGGGTGGTCTGCCGGAAACGCCAACTTTTCAAAGTTGTTGACCTCTAGCTCGACCTCTGGTCCCCAGGAGCGCTGAAAGCCCAAGGATCCGAAAATATCTAAAATTTCGTCTCGAACTAGCGAGACTGGATGACGATGCCCATGAGGTAGAGGGCGTGCCGGTAAAGAAAGGTCGAAGGGAGTTCCGTTCAAGTCGGCCTCACGTTCAGCCTGCTTGAGTTCCTGGAGTCTCGCTTGAAAAGCTGCCTCTAGCTCAGCCCTTGCTGCGTTGACCTTCTCGCCAACCTCTCGCCGGGACTCGCCGGGGACCTTTCCCATGCCCTTGAGCAGAGCGGTAAGATCCCCCTTTTTTCCCAAAAATTCCGCTCGTGCCGCACGAAGAGAGGACTCGTCACTGCTCTCCCCAAGGCGAGAGGTGAAACGACCTTTGATCTCTTCAAGACCAATGAATATTGCTTCGGCGGCGTCGGACACGGATCGGGGCGACTCTGTAAATTACTGAGAAGCCTGAGCTGCGAGCTCAGTCAACTTCTTGAACGCAGCAGCGTCATGAACTGCGATGTCGGAGAGAACCTTACGATCCAATTCGATACCAGCGGTTTTCAGTGCACACATGAAGCGTGAGTAGGAAGTACCGCTCTCACGACATGCGGCATTGATGCGCTGAATCCACAGGCGACGAAAGTCGCGCTTACGAAGCTTACGTCCGGCGTAGGCGTAGACCCAACTCTTGTAGAGGCAATTAATTGCCTGGCGGTAACGGTTACCTCGGCTTCCGTAGAAACCTTTGGTCTGCTTAAGAACTCGCTTATGGCGACGGCGGGGTACTGGGCCCCTCTTCACTCGTGACATTTATCTATATTCCTTTGATGATGACGGTTTGGCGAAAAAGTTCGACTCAACTCACGCGTAGGGGAGGAGGATCCTGATTCGCTTTTCAGTTTCTTTGGCAACCATGTCGTTGTTGCGTAAACGACGACGCTGTTTACGACCTTTGCCGATCATTCCGTGCTGTCCGCCGGCTTTTGTGCGACGAATACGGCCAGTTCCGGTTACCTTGAAGCGCTTTGCCGCGCCTCGATTTGTCTTCATTTTAGGCATGAGATTTTCTCCTCACATGCAGCTGCGGTATTCTCATTGACCGCTCGCCGCCGAACTTAGTACCCGTAAGTTCTTCGTTTCTCTGCGGTACGCCTAGAAACTTGGAAACTTTGGGGCAATTTTTATGCACCTTTGCAGGTACAGGGGGCGCAACTTATGACCCAACGTTGCTGGAGCGTCAAGGCGGAAAGAAGCTCATTTCTTTCGCCTACATGCAGAGAGAGAGTTGGGGTGACGTAAATGCTTCATGAAGCCCTGCTGAACGGAAGGGCAGGATCGAACAAAGGACACCGATTTCTTCAAGATCCCTTGAGAAATTAGTGCTAGGCCGCGCTCGTGCCAGCCCGCGAAGATATTAAGAAAATTCTCCTTATTGGCTCTGGCCCGATTGTGATCGGGCAGGCGTGTGAGTTCGACTACTCAGGAACCCAAGGAGCCAAAGCGCTCCGGGAACTGGGTTACGATGTCGTGCTCGTCAACTCAAATCCCGCAACAATCATGACGGATCCTGAGTTGGTGAGGCGAACCTACATCGAGCCCTTAGATGTGCCGCATCTCACGGCTATCATTGAACGGGAGCGGCCCGATGCTGTACTGCCAACTCTTGGAGGACAGACAGCACTCAACCTTACCTTGGAGCTTCATGATCAAGGTGTTCTGTCAAAACATGGCGTAAAACTGATCGGGGCTCAGGTTGATGCAATTCGCAAAGCCGAAGATCGACGACTCTTCAAGGAGGCGATGGATAAGGTAGGCCTCAATACCTGCAAATCAGGATTTGCCAACAACCTCAAAGACGCCCAGGAAATCGCCAAGGAAATTGGTTACCCTATCATTTTACGTCCCAGTTTTACCCTCGGCGGCCAGGGCGGCGGCATCGTAGAACGACCAGAAGACTTCGACACTATGGTCGAGTGGGCACTTGACCAATCTCCCACTACAGAAGTTCTCGTCGAAGAGAGCATCTTGGGATGGAAAGAATACGAGTTAGAGGTAATTCGCGATAAAAACAACAACTTTATCGTTATCTGTTCCATTGAAAACATCGACCCCATGGGAGTGCATACAGGAGACTCAGTCACCGTTGCTCCTGCTATGACCCTCACAGATCGCGAATACCAGCGCTTGCGTGATCAGTCCCGCACCGTGATGGAGGAGATCGGAGTAGAAACCGGCGGCTCAAATGTACAGTTTGCAATCAACCCCAAGGACGGACGGGTAATTGTCATCGAGATGAACCCAAGGGTGTCTCGTTCAAGCGCCCTGGCTTCCAAAGCTACGGGTTATCCCATTGCAAAGATTGCAGCGAAGCTAGCTGTGGGGCTCACCTTAGACGAGCTTGAAAATGACATAACAAAGACCAGTGCAGCTTTTGAGCCCACCATTGACTATACGGTTGTCAAATGGCCGCGGTTTGCCTTCGAGAAGTTCCCTGGTGCAGATGACCGCCTAGGCACTCAAATGAAGAGCGTCGGCGAGGTCATGAGTATCGGCCGGACTTTTCCTGAAGCATTTCAGAAAGCCGCTCGTTCCCTTGAAACAGGCAAACACGGATTTCAGTCCTTGCACGATAGAGTGGACTACCGAGTAGTCGCCGCAAAGAAGAATTTAAGGCGCGATCTCACCAATGAAGCGCCACCTGCCAATCAACCTCGCCCCACAATGCCTCCGGCTTCCAAAGAGGAGCTCATTGAGGCGCTCAAAGTGGTAATTCAACGTCCCACAGCAGATCGACTCTTTTACGTAGGTGATGCATTGCGCGCCGGAATCACCTGTGACGAGATTACGCAGTTAACGGGAATTGACCCTTGGTGGATGGCACAATTTCAGCGCATTATCGACCACGAAGTTGCCCTGCAAAATGCAGCAAAATTGGACGCTGATATTCTGCGCGAGGCCAAACGCTTAGGCTTTGGTGATGCACAGATTGCCACCCTACGTGGCGTGAGTGAAGATGAGATTCGAAGCCAAAGAAAAGACTTTGGTGTGCACACCACCTTTGGCCGGGTTGATACCTGTGCAGCAGAATTTCCCGCGTTTACCCCCTACCTTTATTCTAGTTTCGAGACCGAATCAGAGGCGCAGGTATCGGATAGAACAAAGGTTATTATCCTAGGAGGAGGGCCCAATCGCATTGGGCAGGGAATTGAATTCGATTATTGTTGCTGTCATGCTGTGTTTGCACTTCAGGAGCTCGGCCATGAAACCATCATGGTCAATTGTAACCCGGAGACCGTATCGACAGACTACGATACCGCCGACCGCCTCTATTTTGAGCCCCTCACTTTAGAGGATGTCTTAGCGATCGTTGAGGAGGAGCAAAAACAAGGTGAGCTCTTAGGCGTTATCGTACAATTTGGCGGTCAGACTCCCCTGAAACTGGCGGTAGCCTTAGAAGAACGCGGCGTAAAACTATTGGGGACGAGCGCTGATGCAATTGATAGAGCTGAAGATCGCAAGCGATTTGACGCCCTCTTGACCAAGCTAGGTCTTAAGCGACCCCAAGCGGGCATTGCTCAAGACCCAGCCGATGCCAAGAATATCGCCAAAGATATTGGTTATCCTGTTTTGGTGCGGCCCTCCTATGTCCTGGGCGGACGAGCCATGATGATTTGTAACGACGAGAACGAACTTACAAATTATGTTGGAATTGCCGTGGATGCCGCTCGCGATGAAGGCATGACTCCGGTTTTGCTCATCGATCAATATCTACAAAATGCCATCGAAGTGGACGTCGATTGCGTCGCCGATGGCAAGCGCGCTGTAATTGGCGGGGTGATGCAGCATATTGAAGAGGCGGGAGTACATTCGGGTGACTCCACCAGCGTCTTGCCGCCCCATACTCTACCACCGGATGTAGTAGCGCTCATCGAGAGCCAATCTCGCGCCCTAGCTCTCGAGTTGGGAGTCGTCGGACTCATGAATGTGCAGTTTGCGATAAAAGATCGCGAAGTTTATGTAATTGAGGTCAACCCTCGAGCCTCGCGCACAGTACCCTTTGTAGCAAAAGCGACTGGTCGCCCCCTCGCCAAAATTGCGGCAAAGGTAATGGCTGGTTGTTCCCTAGAAGAACAAGGCATCACCGAAACTGCAATTCCTACTCATATGGCAGTGAAAGAATCGGTCTTTCCTTTCAACAAGTTTCCTGGAGTCGATACAATCTTAGGCCCTGAGATGCGTTCTACGGGCGAGGTGATGGGTGTGTCAGTCAACGCAGCTCTTGCTTTTGGAAAAGCTTTGAATGCTGCGGGCTCACGACTTCCCACCAGCGGCAAGGCATTTATCAGCGTTCGACCCGAGGACAAGGAAATTGCATGTCACTTGGGACGCCGCCTTCGTAACCTTGGGTTTACGATAGTTGCGACCGACGGCACGGCGGAAAGTCTGAGAAGCGCCCGGATTCCAGCAGAACGGGTAAATAAGGTAGCCGAGGGTACGCCACACATCGTGGATGCCATACGCGCAAACGAGATTGCTTTGGTAATCAACACCACCCAAGGAACCCAGGCGATTCGCGATAGCTATTCTATTCGCCGCAATGCGTTGCTCACTGCAGTCCCCTACTTTACGACCATTGCTGCTGGTGTTGGTGTGGTTGAAGCAATGGAGGCTCATGCTCTCTCGCCCACTGGAACTTCAGTTGCAGTGAGATCCATTCAAGAGTGGCACGCTCGCTCCAGTAAGAACTCAACCCTGCCAACCGGCTGAGCCCCCGGCTGGCCAGGCCATCAGAATAAAAGGGAGGCGTCCGGGACCTTAGGCGCCTCGCGGCGTCTCCTTTCTTTCTAATGCCCTGACGAAAAATAAAGTTCGAAGGCAGCAAGGTTCATTGGAGCAGTTCAGCCCATTTTAAAATGAGCTTGTCGACCCGAGCCCGTACCGCTGAATGACTGACCCGCGGACCAACAACAATCACGCTGAATGCAGCCGGCGAACGGCCTCCAGGCCGTTGAATGTATCCGCTCAGGGCGTCAACATGGCGTAAGGTGCCTGTTTTGGCTCGAATTCTTCCCCCAAGCTTACCTTTTCGCATGCGTTTTTTTAGGGTCCCATCGGTCGCCCCGATGGCCAACTGACTCACAAATTCCTGATAGACGCGGGGATTGTCCTCCATTGCGGCGAGCAACGTGGTGAGTAATTCTGCACTGAGGCGATTTGCGTCGAAGAGCCCCGACCCATTCTTTATTACAATTCCTTCCAGAGAAATTTTCTTCTCGCTCAGCCACCTTCGAATCACTCGGGCGCCTCGCTCAGATGACCATCCCTGAGCTTCTTGGGCGCCTTTCTCAGCCGCACTCAACGCAACAAAGAGCATCTCTGCCGTAAAGTTGTCACTCTTCTTGCCCATTGCGCGAACAAGTTCGGCCACTGGCTCCGAAGACCAGAGAGCCAAGCGTGGTTCTTTGTGGCGGGCGCCCGCGGAAACGGTCCCTTCAACAACAATATTTGACTCTTTGAGCAAAGCCGCCAACGCGTGGCCTGGTGCCAATCGTGGATCTTCTAGCCGGCGAGCGTAACGGCGGCGCCCTGAGCCGGTAGCAAGAGAGCCACCAATGAGCGAATTCATATGCGCAACATTTTTTGACGGATCAAGGGACCAACTCACTCTATCGCCTCCCCCTTTTTTGCCAGTCTTTACCCTTCCTTTCTCGTAGACAAGACCGGGTGGGTCATACCAAAAGCGCGCATCCTCACCGACCTCTGTTGAAACGATGTTCAGTGAGATTGAATTTCTATTGAGGGCGAGCGCGCTAATAGGCGCTCGAAAAGGAGCCCACTCTTTCGGCTGTTGTGCAAAGGCTGGTGGAACGTAATCGTCGGTAAAGCGAGTTTGATCGACGATAATATTCTGCACTTGGCGCAAACCCTTTCCTTTTGCGACGCGAATCAATCGCCAAAAGTCCGCGGTGGTTAGATCAGGAGCGCCTCCCCCACGAACCACTAAGCGTTCACAACTCCCATTTTTTTCGATGCGACCGAAGATTTCCGTCTGAAAAGAGTGGGCAGGGCCAAGAAGCTCAAGAGCTGCTGCGGCGGTCACTAACTTTGCGTTGGAGGCCGGGTTCACCGCCTCTGTAGAACGGGAGCGCAAAAGCCACTTATCGCTTTGCAAATCTACCAGAGCCGCGTGCACTTTTCCTTTTTTGGCCGAAACCCATTGATTGAGTTGGCTAAACGCGGCCACGAATTCTTTTGAGGCCGTCTCGTCAAACACTGGAGGAGAAAGGTCCTCTTCCTCAGCGTTCTTGAACCCATTGATGGCGCTTGCGGTTTCCTGGTCCGTGGGGGTCTCTTGGGGAAGTTCACCTTCCTTCAATGCCGATGGCGCCAACTCCTTCGTTGGTGATGCTCCCCCATTTGCAGATTTTTGCCGAGCTTCCTTGTCGCAGGCGCTGAGACAAATTCCGCTAACGAGCAGAGCTAGCACGAGAAGACGAGACTTTTGGCGAGTAAATGGGCTTGAGAGGAGCAATCTCATGCTTTCGCCTGCCGAAAGTTTCAGCGAAGCGCAAGGGAAGTGTTGCTCGAACCATCAAAAAGGGCCACAAGCAGGGCCATGAAGCGAGTGCTGCCCTCTCTTATCGCTGGAATTTGTAGTTTTGCTTCTTGGGGGCAAGTTGATCTTGCTCATGCGGACGAACCCGACGCACTGCACCGGTACGAGGATGACTCTCTTCCCACCGGAGCCACGCAGACAAAACTGATTCTCGGTGGACTTGCGACCACAACTGCTTTCTATCTACCAGTGCTGGGCGCTTCTTATCTCTGGCCCGATCATCGAGGTG
>Ga0256845_1002629_pt1 | contig 12831 bp, 12 predicted proteins | sample RiftiametaG_FD_189101 | JGI IMG/M metagenome (GOLD analysis project Ga0256845, IMG submission 189101) | Tube worm associated microbial communities from hydrothermal vent at the East Pacific Rise, Pacific Ocean - Riftia | ecosystem: Host-associated > Annelida > Integument > Unclassified ... | reverse complement strand
CAATAAGTCATCAGCAAATGTTTGTTGTTTTATATTTTTCCAAGCCATCGAATTTTCTTTGTTTCTGAAAAATGGTATTATATCATTTATCGTCTAAACTTGTGCTTTCGTGCAAAGCTCTCTTAGTATATATTAATATTAAAATCAATACTAAACCGAACTTAAAAACTATTGATACTCTTCATTTTTTAATGCGTTATGGAGTGAATGTTAGGAATACGTTTGACGCTCTTAATATAGCTCTTCTTTACGTAAACAATTCTAAAACCGCAATATTGTATTGTAAATTACTAATAGAGATTGGTCATGGTATTTACGACAGCCATGTTAAACAAATTGAGTTACTAAAAATTGAAAACTACGTAAGATATATAGAGCTAGTTGGTGAAATGCCTCAACTTGAGAGTTTATAATAGAAAAATTTAATTGATTTAGTGAGGAAACAAGTGAGAATAAGAGCATCTAAAATTAATGTATTTGTATTAATGACTGTAATTTTTCTCATAATTAGCTTTATTATCTGTTTAATACCATCTGCTATGTCTTTTAATCTCTTGATGTTGACAGCAATAATTCCGTCAACACTTGCAAGCGTTCTCGTAAGTTTGTATTTCAATTTTGATATAGAAATTACTCAAGATATGGTGCAAATAGGTGGGCCAAGTATTCTTCAAAATCGTAAAAAACCTCTATTCGACCGCAATGCTCGCCGTCATTTCGTAGATGTAGAAGTCGTTGATATTAAGCGAACCAATCAAAGAACCTTTTTTGAACGAATGATCGGTGCTTATAAGATTTATAACATGAGTGGAAATGGTTTTATTATTTATAAATATTTGTTTTCAAAGAAAAAATTTGAAAATATTAAAAGTCAAGTTAAATCAATTCTAAGAATTTCTTTATAATTAATTGTAGTTCTATTTTGACAAAAGATCTGTTTAGGTTGAATCATATTGCACTTTGGTGATAAATAATTCTATTAAAAACTTCAAACTTGCCAAATAATTTCGTTATTTCCTTTAGAAATTAAATAATCATTCACCATAGAAAAGTGCCCACAACCCAAAAAACCGCGATGAGCAGATAACGGCGATGGATGAGGCGCTTTTAAAACAAAATGTTTTGTTTGATCAATTTGCGCACCCTTCTTTTGAGCGTGAGCACCCCAAAGTAAAAATACTATTCCATCACTATGCTGATTTATTTTTTCAATCACAACATCGGTAAATTTTTCCCAACCTAAATGTTTATGCGAATGAGCTTGACCTTGCTCTACCGTTAACACGGTATTTAGTAATAAAACGCCTTGCTCTGCCCAAGATTGTAAATGACCATGATCGGGTATTTCGAAGCCCTCAATATCTTGTTTAAGTTCTTTATAAATATTTTTTAGTGATGGGGGCGTTTTATTTCCAGGTAATACGGAAAAACATAAACCGTGTGCTTGGTTAAGTCCGTGATATGGATCTTGACCGATGATGACCACCCTTATTTTTTCGAATGGCGTTGCTGAGAACGCGCTAAAGACTTGTTCTTTAGGTGGGAAAACGGTAACACCATTGGCACGTTTATCTGCAACGTAGGATAAAGTATCTTTAAAATAATTTTTTTGTTTTTCTTCTGCGAGTAAATCTGACCAAGTATTCATGGTTTGCTCTGTAATAGACGATATGCTTATAGCAGTTTAAATGATTTTTGGTAAAACACCATGCCAAATCTCAAATGATTTAGCTGCTTGCGCGATTAACATTCCATAACCATCAGAACATCGTTTAATTCCATTATTTCTAAAAAAATTGAGAGTCTCATCGGCTCTCTCTTTGTAATTTAAATCATAAATAAAAGTATCGGGTGTAATATTGTTCAATAAAGGTATGAGGAGTTGGGGATTAAAAATACTAGTTGCGGTAATGATCGCATCAAATTTTTGAAGCGGATTTTCTGAATATAGTTCTATATCACCTATTGAACTAAAGTTACTTTTAATTTTTTCTATTTTATTTTTAGTACGATTATGTAGAGTAACAATAGCTCCTATTTGTAACAAAGCATAAAGAATAGATGTAGTTGCTCCGCCTGCACCAACGATCAAAATATGTTTATTAGCAATATTAAAATCTTTCAATACTAAATCTGCAAGCAAACCTTTTCCATCTGTGGTATCACCGCAAATTTCACTTTGATGATTTAAATAGAGAGTATTAACTGACTGACATAACTTAGACTCTTCAGAAATGTTTTTTGCAATTTGTATTACTTCTTGTTTGAAGGGAAGAGTGACGTTTAAACCTTTACCACCTCTATTAAAGAAATTAGTAATGAAGGGTTTTAAATCCTCAGGCTCGACAAGGTATTTCTGATAACGGAGTTCGAGTTCAAATTGTTTAGCGAATGATAAATGGATACTCGGAGATCGACTATGTTCTATTGGATTACCAATAACACCACAGTGAATTGATGTAGTAGTCGAACTATCGTCTGCTAGAACCAATTTTAATTACCTTGGTTTTGCATACTGAGTTGGTAGCGAAACATCATTGATTCAGCGTGTTCTAATAACTCACTACTAGTAATACCATTCTCAGGATAATTAGCACTGCCGATATTAAATTGAAATCCGTATGGATATTGCGCGATACTACTTTTTTTATTCATTATTTCTTGTAGTCGGCTTATAAAACTTTTTAACGCTAGCTGATTGGTAGAGTCATCCAATAAAACTGCAAACTGATCTTCTTCAACTCTTGCAACAATGTCGGTATCTCTAAAAAAACTCTGCAGTCGTTGAGAAAAATGTATTAGACAAGAGTCGCTGACATTATTACCAAAACGATTTTTTATTTCACCATAGTTTTGTAAACTTAATTGAAGAACCCAAATTTGTGTATGCTGCCTTCTCGCTCTTCTAACTGATTTGATTAAATGTTCATAAAAGGTTAAATAATTAATCAAATGAGTTAGAGGATCTCTAATGCTATTATTTTTTCCTGAAAATATTCGAGAATCTAGATTGACTTCCTTTCGTCCAATTAATACGACACCCTCAAATTTTTGGTTGATACTATATTCAGCATAACCTGTTAGCGCGGTTAACAGAAGAGTACCATCTTCTCGTCTAAAACTGGTTTCAATATCTATTGGTTCGCCTCTTTTTTGCATGATTTTTGCTAAAATTTCAGCATGCTCATTGATGTTCATAAAGAGCTGAGATAAAGGCATGTTTTTAAGATCATTTTCTAGAAACCCTAATGCCTGATTGGAGTAGTTAGAGTTATTTCTGATGATTCCTGATGCATCAATCTGTAAAAATATATCAGGAATATGTGCAATCAAATGTGCCAAACTTTTATCAGATTCTCTCAATGCTTGATTGAGAGCTTGCTCCACTTTTCGTTTACGTAAAGTTGCTACTTGAAAGACTCGTCCATCAGCGCTTTTAAAATGCTGACTACTTAATTCTATCGGAGTACATTTTCCGTTTTGACTAATGACGACTAATTGATATTCATGCGCTTCGTTGGTTACTTTTTCGTTAATTTTCAGAGTATTCAAGCGCGCTACTGATCCATTACTGTGCTGATCTTCGAAGGCTGCAGTATTTCTTTTTGGAAAAATAAAGCGTTCAAAAAGTTGCCCAATCAACTCAGGCGGTAAGCTCTCGGTAAGTTCGCAAAAGACATCGTTGACTAATAAAAAGCGTTTGTCCTCAAGTACGAAAGCCCCTTCAGAGAGGGTATCGATCATCGCTTGATAAAAGCCAGTATCAAACTGACTTACCCTGCTAAATCCATTTCCATTGTTACTACCTGAGTTCATTATTCCACGTCTTTGCTACTAACTAAGAGAGACCTAATATCACCTTTTTAAAAACTTCGTATTTCTAGCTTTTCTATATTAGGGATTTAGGATTAGATTTTATATTGTAAGAGCCCGTCCTCTATATGAATAAAGCCATAATAATGCAACATTGGTCAATTTATGACCATCACTTATAATCTCACGATTATAAAAAAAATCAAAGCTCGATTTAAGCTATTATTTACGATTTAATCATTTGTTATTAGGTTTCACTACATCGTTCCTATAAATGCTCTATTTTAAGTATTTCAAAATCAATTTCACCGCCAGGAGCCTTAACAACCACGTCATCACCTTCTTCTTTTGCAATTAAAGCTCTTGCTATCGGAGAATTTACAGAGATCTTATTTTTTTTAACATTAGCCTCGTCATCGCCAACAATTTGATAAGTTACTTCTTTGTCGGTATCCAGATTGATTATTGTAACCGTTGTACCAAAAATCACCTTCCCTCGGTTGGGAATACTTTTTATATCAATAATTTGAGAGGTGCTTAATTTTGCTTCTATATCCTGTACGCGCCCCTCAATAAATCCCTGCTGCTCTCTAGCTGCATGATACTCAGCATTCTCTTTTAAGTCACCATGTTCGCGAGCTTCTGCGATTGCAGCAACGACTTTTGGTCGTTTATTTTGTTTTAAATCAGCGAGTTCTTCTTGGAGTGCATCTGCACCTTCTTTTGTCATTGGAGTTGTTTGCATTTTCTTTACCTTTTTCTGTTTCAATTAAGAATTAGCTATTTCGGTTACACGTTGATGTAATTCTTGAATGGTGACTACTTTTTGTCTAGTTTGATGACTAATTGCTTTTGCTGTGGCAAATCCTGCGGCTAATGTCGTAGTATAAGCTACCTGATGCTGTAAAGCAGAGCGTCTTATTGTATATGAATCAGCAACTGCCTGAGCACCTTCAGTAGTGTTGACAATATAATCAATTTCATCATTTTTTATCATATCAACCAAATGTGGTCTGCCTTCGTGAACCTTATTGATTCTTTGACAAAATACGCCTTCTTGAATTAGCTGCTTAGCTGTGCCACCAGTCGCGTATATTTCAAAGCCAACTTCAATTAAAGCGCGAGCGGTTTCCGCTAATTTTGCTTTATCGCTGTCTTTAACACTTAATATTGCCTTTCCACCTCGTGGTGCCTGTGAACCTCCACCGAGTTGAGCTTTGTAATAGGCTTCTCCAAAACTATCACCAACGCCCATTGCTTCACCAGTTGACTTCATTTCAGGCCCTAAAATAGGGTCGCTTCCAGGAAATTTGTTAAATGGGAATACTGGTTCTTTAACTGTAAAAAAATCTGATTGTAGTGGGTTAGTAATGCCTTGCTCTTTTAAAGATTTACCGGCCATAACACTTGCGGCAATTTTAGCCAAAGGTCTACCAGTTGCTTTAGAAACAAAGGGAACCGTTCGTGATGCCCTTGGATTGACTTCCAATACGAAAATTTCATCACCCTGAATCGCAAATTGAGTATTCATTAAGCCTCTCACTTGAAGCTCTTTAGCCATCGCTTCAATTTGGCTTTGTAATCTTGTTTGAATATCTGCACTTAAAGTATGAGGAGGAATACAACAAGCTGAGTCTCCAGAATGAACACCTGCTTGTTCAATATGCTCCATAATGCCGCCCATTAGCGTGGTTTCACCATCATAAATAGCATCAATATCCACTTCAATGGCATCATTTAAAAAACGATCTAGCAATACTGGTGATTCATTGGAAACGGAAACAGCTTTGGTCATATAACGTCTTAATTCATCGGCGTTAAAAACAATTTCCATTGCTCGACCGCCCAATACATAGGAAGGTCTTACGACTAATGGATAACCAATTTCTTCAGCAAGTCTCACGCCATCTTCAACATTCCTAGCGGTTCGGTTTGGTGGTTGCTTTAATCCAAGTCTTTCTATAGATCGTTGAAACCTTTCTCTATCTTCTGAGCGATCAATTGCATCAGGAGAGGTTCCAATAATTGGTACGCCAGCGGCTTCTAAATCTCTCGCTAATTTAAGCGGTGTTTGTCCGCCATATTGAACAATCACACCTTTTGGTTTTTCTTTGGCAACAATCTCTAAAACATCTTCCAGTGTTACAGGTTCAAAATAAAGTCGATCAGAGGTATCATAATCAGTTGAAACAGTTTCAGGATTACAGTTAACCATAATCGTTTCATAACCATCTTCACGCATCGCAAAGGCAGCATGAACACAGCAATAATCAAATTCAATCCCTTGTCCTATGCGGTTAGGTCCACCACCGATGATCATAATTTTTTCACGATCAGTTGGGTTGGATTCACACTCATCTTCATAAGTTGAATATAAATAAGCGGTATCCGTTGAAAATTCTGCAGCGCAGGTATCAACTCTTTTATAAACAGGATGTAAATTAAAACTATGCCGCAGTTTACGAATTTCTTTTTCACTAACATGCATTAATGCAGACAATCTTAAATCAGAAAAGCCTTTACGTTTCATATTTCTAAGTAACTCATTATCGACATCACCTAAACTTAACTTTGAGAAATTATTTTCAAGCGAAACTAACTCTTCTATTTGAACTAAAAACCAAGGATCAATATTAGTTAGTTGGAAAACATCTTCAACGCTATAGTTTTGTCTAAAAGCGTCTGCAACGTAATAAATTCGTTCACATCCAGGTACTTGTAAACGATGACGTAACCATTCTTTCCAATTATCTTTATCCGTTTTTAAGAAAGGATCAAATCCATCAACACCTGTTTCTAAACCACGCAACGCCTTTTGCATTGATTCCTGAAAAGTACGACCGATAGCCATCACTTCACCCACTGATTTCATTTGAGTAGTTAAAGTAGCATCAGCGTTAGGAAATTTCTCAAAATTAAAACGTGGAATTTTTGTCACAACATAATCAATGCTTGGCTCAAATGATGCGGGAGTTCGACCACCAGTAATATCATTTTGCAACTCATCTAATGTATAACCAACGGCCAGTTTTGCAGCAATTTTCGCAATGGGAAAACCCGTAGCCTTTGAAGCTAACGCGGAAGATCGAGAAACTCGAGGATTCATTTCAATAACAATCATACGTCCAGTTTTAGGATCGACTGAAAATTGAACGTTAGAACCACCCGTTTCAACACCGACTTCTCTTAGCACCGCCAAGGAAGCGTTACGCATAATTTGGTATTCTTTATCGGTTAATGTTTGCGCTGGGGCAACCGTAATAGAGTCGCCGGTATGGACACCCATTGGGTCAAGGTTTTCAATCGAGCAAATAATAATACAATTATCATTTTTATCTCTGACAACTTCCATTTCATATTCTTTCCAGCCAATCAAAGATTCATCAATCAATAATTCTGTCGTTGGGGAAAGCTCTAAACCACGAGTACAAATTTCTTCAAACTCTTCTCGGTTATAGGCAATACCTCCACCAGTTCCGCCCATTGTAAACGAAGGGCGAATAATGCATGGGAAGCCAACTTCTTCTTGAACTTTACGAGCATCATCTATAGTGTGAGCAATTCCAGCTTTTGGCATATCGAGGCCAATTTTTCGCATGGCATTAGCAAATTTCTCACGATCTTCAGCTTTATCTATGGCCTCTCGATTAGCACCTATCATTTCAACATTATGAATTTGTAGAACGCCTCGAGAAGCTAAATCTAATGCACAATTTAATGCGGTTTGCCCACCCATTGTTGGAAGTAATGCATCCGGCTTTTCTTTTTCAATTATTTTTGCAACCACTTCCCAGTGAATGGGTTCAATATAAGTGGCGTCTGCCATTTCTGGATCAGTCATTATAGTCGCTGGATTAGAGTTAACTAAAATGACTCGATAGCCTTCTTCACGTAACGCTTTACATGCCTGTGCGCCTGAATAATCAAATTCACATGCTTGACCAATAATGATTGGCCCTGCGCCTAAAACGAGTATGCTTTTAATATCGGAACGTTTAGGCATTACAGCTCTCCCTCGTTTTGGTTATTTTTCTTGTCTTGCTTATTTTTAGTAAGTCCTTGCATGAGTTCTATAAAATGCTCAAAAAGTGGGGCTGCATCGTGAGGACCTGGGCTGGCTTCGGGATGACCTTGGAACCCAAAGGCTGGCTTCGAAGTGTGTTCAATACCTTGAAGGCTTCCATCAAACAGTGATTTATGAGTTACGTTTATTTCCGCTGGAAGCGAAGACTCATCAACTGCAAAACCATGATTCTGACTGGTGATTAAAACTGTTTTATCTTTTAAGTTTTCAACAGGATGATTAGCACCGTGATGACCAAACTTCATTTTCTCTGTTTTTGCACCAGATGCGATTGCCAGTAATTGATGACCTAAACAAATACCAAAGGTAGGGATTTCTTTTTCTAAAAAAATTTTGATGGCTGAAATAGCATAATCACAGGGTTCTGGATCGCCAGGGCCATTTGATAAGAAAATTCCATCGGGATTCATTGCTAGCACATCCTCTGCAGAAGTTTGTGCAGGTACAACCGTTAAATCACATCCTCTATCTGTAAGCATTCTTAAAATATTCTTTTTAACACCAAAATCATAGGCGATAACTTTATATTTTTTCTCCGAATTTTCTTGTTGAGTATGACCTTTTATTAAATCCCAACTTTTTTCTGTCCAAGTGTAATTTTCTTTTGTACAAACTTCTTTTGCTAAATCCAACCCTTTTAAGCCAGCAAAAGATTTAGCTTTTTCTAAAGCTATTTCGATAGCGTTTTCTTGCTTTGCAATGTCACCTGCGATAATACAACCAGCCAACGAACCTTTAGTTCTTAAAATACGAGTTAGTTTTCGAGTATCGATATCGGCGATTGCTTGAACATTATTATCTTCAAGATATTCTTGAAGAGTTTGAGTTTTACGCCAGTTACTTGCGACAATAGGTAAGTCGCGAATAATTAAACCAGCAGCCCAAACATGATCGGATTCTACATCTTCAGAATTGACTCCAGTGTTGCCAATATGAGGATATGTTAGTGTGACCATTTGTTTAGCATAAGATGGATCAGTAAGGATTTCTTGATAACCGGTTATTGCCGTATTAAAAACGACTTCGGCGACGGATTCTCCATTAGCTCCAATAGACTTTCCATGAAAATGAGTACCATCTTCTAAAACAAGTATAGCGGGATGAAAATCAGGCAAGAAAACCTCCAAGCGAGCTAAACTATCTTACGACTTATTATCATTCGATAGATATTAAAAAGCGGAAGAGATAAGTCTCGTAATACGAGAATAACTACACTTCCGCCTATGAATTTTAATGATTTCACCAGTGTTTAGCAAAATCGGAGCATTCTACGTGATCTAGCCTCTGTTTGTCTATTTTATAACCATAAAATATGATAATTTATTTCTGATTCTTGGAATCTTAAAAGGGGAATACAATGCAAATAGAAGCAACAAGTGTTAATGATTATTTAGCGAAAGTACCAGAAGATAGACAGCCATATTTTTCAAAGCTTCACGAGGTAGTGATTAATAACTTACCTAAAGGGTTTGAAGTAGGAATGGGTTACAGCATGATATCCTATTTTGTTCCGCACAGTGTTTACCCTGATGGATACCATTGTAAACCTAGTGATCCTCTACCCTTTGCAAGTATTGGTGTACAAAAGAATTTTATAGGTTTTTATCATATGGGGATTTATGCAGATCCCGAGCTAAAAGATTGGTTTGTAGGACAGTACGATAAGCAATGTAAATACAAGCTTGATATGGGTAAGAGCTGTATTCGGTTGAAAAAACCTGAATTTATTCCGATTCAACTTTTTGGAGAGTTGATGAAAAAAATGAGTTGTGAGGAGTGGATTGAGATATATGAGAGCCAAATAAAAAAATGATTCTTTGAATTACTTTTTTTAAGTTCAAAAGCGTTTCGTAGCGCTTCGCTTGCCTACGAGTTACTTTTGTCCAAAACAACAAAAGTAACCAAAAATATTTTACGCTCAGTACCGCTCTTTTATTGGTTGTATTTAATTTTGATGCCGTCAAATCATTCTGAGTTGCTATTGAGCAAGTCACCGCGCAATAAGAACTCGCCGATAAGGCTGGCTCAGACAGCTTATTGCTTATTCGGTGCCTTATCAGTTTTTAAATCGCGATAAGCCGCTGGGGAAAATCAATTAACCTCCCACCAGTTTATGCGGTTATCCTTTAACTTAAATAAGAACAGATAAAAACTATTTTTAGGAATGTATTTAATTTTTTTCAATCTTCTAGTTATGATTACACAAGAAAAAATATATAAATCCAATATATCACTATATTTAATGCTGTTTTTTGACTATAATTGATAAAAATTAACTTTAAATTGATATTTACTTATGATTATTGAATTTTCTGTAGAAAATTTCAGATCCATTAAAACAAAGCAAATTTTTAACCTTGTTAAGGCGAGCACCGATGATCTGTTAGGCAATACATTTGATCCTAATGTTATTAGTGTGTCACCACTACTCCATTCAGCCGCCATTTATGGGGCAAATGCAGCAGGTAAATCTAACTTTATCAAAGCAGTGCAGGTGATGAGACAAATCGTGTTGAATTCAGCTAAAAATAGTCAGCGTGGCGATGCCTTACCTACAAACTATTTTAAATTATGTGAATCAACCATTGGCAAGCCAACAGAATTTGAGATTATCTTTATTGCGGATGGTGTTAAATATCAATATGGCTTTTCTGCAACAGCAGAAAGAGTGTTGGAAGAATGGTTATACGCTTTTCCGAAATCAAAACCTCAACGCTGGTTTATTAGAGCCTTTGATAAAGAAAACGATGAGTATGTATGGGATTTCAGTTCATTCTTTGCAGGTAAAAAGCAGGTATGGAAAGAGTCTACGCGTGAGAATGCTTTATTTCTTTCTACGGCAGTTATGCTTAATAGTGAGCAATTAAAACCTATTTATGATTGGTTCTCTGATGCTCTTAACGTGACGGGTATTGATGGCTGGAATGGCGCTTATACCGCAGAACTTTGTGCTAAAGGTGATGAAAAAGAAGAGGCCTTAAAATTCCTTAAATCTGCTGATTTAGATATTGATGATTTGAAATTTGAATCAAAAAAAATTGATGCCTCTGCTTTGCCTGATGACATGCCTTTGGAGATAAAGTCTCATTTGCTCAAAGAGCTTGAAGGTAAAGAATTTATTGAAATTAAAACGGTTCATAAGAGTGCACAGGGTAAAGATATTTTATTTGAACTTGAAGAAGAATCTGATGGCACGAGAAAAATTTTCTCTTTTGCAGGACCTTGGATTGATACCTTAAAGAATGGAAAGGTTTTATTTATTGATGAGTTGCATGATAGTTTGCATCCGCACATCGTTAAATTTTTAGTCTCACTTTTTCATAATAAGAAAACCAACCCTAAAAATGCACAGTTAATTTTTACTACACATGAAACCTCTATTTTAGATCAAGATATTTTTAGAAAGGATCAAATTTGGTTTTGTAAAAAAGACAAGCAACAAGAAACAGAAATTTATCCTTTATCTGATTTTAGCCCTAGAAAAGGAGCGGAAAATCTTGAGAAATCTTATTTGGCAGGTAAATATGGAGCTTTACCTGTTGTGAGTTCATTAAGGCTACTTGGAGAATAAGTTTTGGGTAGTGAGGATTTATTTCATAAGCGAAAGGCGCAAAGACAACAAGATGCGGTGCGGCGTAATGCAAGTCGTCAGCCCTATGATAATGTGCTAATTGTGTGTGAGGGTGAAAAAACAGAGCCGTATTATTTTGAGGATATGCGTGTTTGTTTAGATCTTGGCTCTACGAATATTAAAGTTGATGGTAGCTGTGGATCTAGCCCAGTTAGTATAGTCGCTTATGCTAAAGAGTTATTTGATAATGAACGTGTGAAATCTGGAAATTATGACCGCGTATTTTGTGTTTTTGATAGAGATCAACATGAAACATTTCATGAGGCTCTTAGCTCTATAGATTCAATTAATAAGCAATTGAAGGAACAGGGATATTCTAAAAATAATATTTTTGCTACTATTCGATCAATACCTGCTTTTGAATATTGGTTTTTATTGCATTTTACACCATCAACTAAACCCTACGAACCTTTAATTAATAACAGTGTAGGCGATCAAGTTATTAATGATTTAAAAGCTTATATGCCTGATTATAAAAAGAAACAAGAAGGGCTTTATAGCTATTTTAATGAGCTAGATCTAATAAGTGCTGCTAAAGAACATTCTAAAAGAATATTTGAGGCTTCAAAAAAATCTGGAGACATAAATCCAAGTACTAATGTACATGAATTAGTTGAGTATTTAGAGAGCCTGAAAAAAAGAATGGGTAAAGGATAATGAAAAGGGCGGAATCCAACCGCATAAATACGTAAATAGAAAATACGTACAAAAATACGAAACACGAATACGAAAAATTACTCTTTCGAAAAATATGGAAGTTTTTATTACAGTTGTAATAGGAACTCCTTGGGTGAATATATGTTTAGCTCACTACTTGAATAATCTTTTATATTACGTGTAATGATCGCTACACATCCAAAAGATAGTGTCGCACTATTTTGAACGGAGTCTTCGAAGTCTTTAAAATTCGAATTTAACGCCATTAATAACTCTTTATCTGTTAGAGGCATAACTTGTAATATCTCTCTTAGAGTCTTAATGGATTTGATTGCTTTTTTATTATCATATCGTCGTAATATATAGTAAATGTTGGCAATTGCCAGTAAAGTTGTTGTACCGCTAATTAACCCTTTTTCAGATAAATTTAAAATTTGACTTGATTCTGTAGCAAATTTTTCTCTTCCTAATAAAACATCTAAAATAACGTCTGAATCTATATAGACTTTCATTGATCAGCCTTATATTTATTCACTAGCTCCTTATAAGACAGGTTTTCATTGTATTGGTTAAATAGCCCGTTAATACTTTTGGTTTTTGTCGCTAACGCTTGTGTGTTATCAGATGATTTGGTTAAAGTTTTAAA
>Ga0256845_1002628_pt1 | contig 12834 bp, 4 predicted proteins | sample RiftiametaG_FD_189101 | JGI IMG/M metagenome (GOLD analysis project Ga0256845, IMG submission 189101) | Tube worm associated microbial communities from hydrothermal vent at the East Pacific Rise, Pacific Ocean - Riftia | ecosystem: Host-associated > Annelida > Integument > Unclassified ... | reverse complement strand
AACTTCTGGCAGAAAAATAGCAAACCAAAAGGTGCTCTTCTTCCCAGGAATGCTCTCGACGTGCAACTCACCGCCCATCAACTGAATCAATCTACGGCTGATTGCCAGCCCTAAACCGGTTCCTCCTGTTTGATGCGTCAGATCGCCGACTTGTTGAAATGGCTCAAAAATTGCGTGTAATTGATCCGGCGCAATACCAACCCCGCTATCTGTAACCTCAAACCGGATGATTGAGTGTCGGCTGTCAACTGTCGGTCTATTCACCCGTAACGTCACTTCCCCCTTATCCGTGAACTTCACCGCATTATCCAGTAAATTAAGTAACACCTGCCGTAAATGTTGTTCGTCACCGTGGACATAAGGGGGGAGCCTGTCAGAAAGCTCCATTTTGAAGGTAAGCGTTTCCCGTTCAGCCCGGATGCGAATCAGGTTGCTGACATTTTTGAGAAAGAAGAGCAGATGAAAATCAGACCGGGACAGTTCGAGCTTACCCGCCTCAATTTTGGCAAGGTCGAGCACATCGTTGATCAAGGTCAACAGATGGTTCCCACTTTGTTCAACCACATTCAAACCATTTCGCTGCTGGGCCGTCACCGCCGGGTCACGTTTGAGGATTTGAGCATAGCCCAGAATGCTGTTGAGCGGGGTGCGCAATTCGTGGCTCATATTGGCGAGAAACGTACTTTTAGCACGGTTGGCGGCTTCAGCGGCTTCTTTCGCCTGCTGCAGCTCTTGTTCGGTCTGCTTGCGTGCGGTAATATCTTCTTTGATCGCGACATAATGAGTGGTTTCACCGGCCTGGTTTTTGACAGGAGAAATAATGGCAAACTCCCAGTATAACTCGCCGCTCTTCTTCTTGTTCTGCCATTCTCCCTGCCAGACTTCGCCCCGGGCCAATGTGTCCCAGAGGTTCTGGTAGACCTGGGGAGGCGTGTGACCTGATTGTAAGATTCGAGGATTCTGTCCGATCGCTTCTTCGGATGTATAACCTGTGATCCTGGTAAAGGCCGGATTGACAAACTCAATGGTTGCCGCGATATCCGTGATCGCAATCGGGCTGCCACTTTGCTCGACGGCCAGAGAAAGTTTCCGCAACAGATCTTCCGCCTGTTTACGCTCGGTAATGTCCCGGAATATTTCGAGTATGGAAACTTCCCCGTCAGAATCTTCCAGTGGAGTGCTGATAATGTCGTAGGTTCTCCCGTTTTTCATCGCATGGGATTCCCAGTGCATGGTTTTTCCGGCCAATGCTTCCTGGTTTTGACACCAGGGGCACACGCTGGGCCTGTCATGGAAATAGGTATAACATTTCTGTTCATTGTAGGAGCCAAAATCTTGCCGAAGTACCTGGTTCACATATTGAATATCATAGCGGCGATCCACAATATAGACGCCGTCATCCATTGATTCTAAAATATTTCTGAAATTATCACGCTCAACCTGGATCACTTTTTCGGCTCGCTTGACTTCTGTGACATCTACAAGTAAACCGTTAAAGTGGGTAAACGTGCCATCCTGAGTCATGGCTGCCGAAGAGATCATCCGAATCCACCGCCATTCCTGCTTTTCAACATGGTACAGCCGAAACGTTTCGTTAAATTCCCGACCAGTAGAGATCGCCGCATAGTGCGCAGCGGCCATGCGATCTCGATCAGCAAGATGAATGTATTCAAACCAATTTGTGTCTTTGTAATAGTCAATACCCAATATATCCCTGAGAGAAGGGCTTGTAAAAATAATTTTGACGCCATACGGCTGATCGTCGGCGAGTTCAATGCGATACACGCCAAAACCGCGGGCATTTTCCATAAAAGCCCGTAGATTGGCTTCGCTTTCACGCAACTGGCGCAAGAAGAGCAGGCTGCTCAGGGCATCTCTGATCCGGGAACCGATTTCCCGGAACAGTTCCTGCTCTTCAACGGTCCAATCGCGATGGTACGAGCATTGGTGTAAGCCCATGATCCAGGGTTTACCGGTTCGGGGATGGATCGGCAGATACAGTTGCGATAACGTTGAAAAACGTTTATCTGTTTCTTTCGGCGCGTGAATATCCCGCGTGTCAATCGTGATGACATCATCAACATCTAAGGCTCGACGGAAGAGCCTTGCAGCCTCAGGCAGCATCGGGATTTCTTCGCCCAGGACGAAGGCTCCGGGATATTCCGGACGGGTATGCTCCATTGGCACACTCCATGACGCCGCATCAGGATCACACGGATAGAGCAGCCAGGCGCGGTCGGCCTCGAAAATCTCCCGCGTGGTCAGCAAAACATCCGACATCATCTGCTCGACATCAGTGGCCTGCTGAATGACGCGATTGATCCGTTCAATATTTTCGAGAAAGCGCAAGTGTAAAGTGCGGGCCTCCTCAGCTTGCTTCCGCTCGCTAATATCCTGAATCGTGCCAAAGACCTGAACGGGCTGGCCGGTGTCGTCGTAAATGGCTTCAAACTGATTCTGGACATGCCGTATCCTTCCGTCCGGGAGTATCACGCGGACATCCAGGGCAACGCTGTCGCCGCTTTCAATGGCACGTTGAAATGCCTCCATAATCGTTGGCAGATCGTCAGGATGGATAATGCCTCCGGCCTCAATCAACTCGCAGGTATGTTCCTCATCTCCAAATCCGAGCATCCGGGACAACTCCCGTGAATAAATCATCTGTTCCTTTCCCAGATCACAGCGGTAACTGCCCAGGTTGGCCATGGCATGAGCGCGGGCCAGATTCCGCTCACTTTGACGTAATGCGTCCTCTGTTTGAACGCGCTCGGCGATCTCACGTTCAAGTTGCGCATTTTTTGCCGTGAGTTCGTCTTGTAAACGCTGAAAGGCCAGATGTCTCATGATGCGAGCGACGACTTCTTCAGGGGAAAAAGGTTTGGTGATATAATCAACGGCGCCGACTTCAAATCCTTTGACTTTATTGACTGGCTCGGAATCCACCGTGATAAAGATCACCGGGACGTCCCGGGTGGCCTTCAACGCTTTCAGACGGCGACAGGTTTCAAAACCATCTATCCCCGGCAATCGCACATCCAGCAGAATCAAATCCGGTTTACTGTGGTTGACACGTTTGAGCGCTTGCTCGCCGTCTGTTGCCACCAACACTCTGAATTTGGATTCTCGCAGATAGTTATTCAGTACATCTAAATTGTGGGGTTCATCATCCACAATCAGGATGGTGTTCGTGGCGTGTGTTCTCGTCATTTACGTCTCCTTGTTTTCTTTGTGCGGGGCAAGCCATTCACTGAGTTCATCCAGTTGGTAACGTGTGAGAAAACGTTGCACCTGGACAGCAAAAGGCCGGAAGTGCGGGGCAGATATCTCCAATTTGTTCACACGTTCAGTCAGCTCATTGATGTCACCCATCAAAGCGAATTCGTGCAACTCCTGAATCGTTTCCGCCGGGGGATACATGAGTGGGGCTGCCCCACCGGTCTGTTCCCGCGTTGTCCATCTCAGGTTCAGATGATGCGACAACTGCTCCAACAGGGTCTCGGCTTGCACTGGTTTCGGCAGAAAGGCATCACCGCCCAGAGCGATGCTGCGTTGGTGGTCTTCTTTATACGCACTCGCCGAAGTTGCAATAATCATCGGCTGCTGGAAGCCAGGTGACTGACGAATTCTGCGAATCAGCTCAAACCCGTCCATCTCTGGCATCAGCAGATCGATAATAATCGCATCCGGACGCTCCGCCACCGTCTTGGCCAACCCGTCCCGACCATTTATTGCTTCCACAACCAGGAACCCCAGCGGAGACAACATGCCCTTCAGCACCGTCCGATTATTCTGGTTATCATCCACGATCAGCACGGTTGGCGATTCTCCCTCAATGCCAACAATCCGGCCTGTTGAAAAGAGCGTCCATTCCATACCGGATCGCACAACCGGCAGGGTTATGTCAAACCAAAATTTACTCCCGGCGCCGATTTGGCTTTTCACGTGCAGGGTGCTGCCCATTAATTCCACTAAATTCCGACTGATTGTCAATCCTAAGCCAGTCCCTTTGGCATCAGAAGCCTGATCGCCCGCTTGCCGGAAAGGGGCAAAAATGGTATCCAGAGCTTGTGGAGCAATCCCAACGCCAGTATCCTGAATTTCAAAACGGAGTCCTGAAATGTCAGCGGGTTGCTGGCGGCCTGTCGCTGATGAAGCCGTTCCATTCATGCCGGGTCTCTTCCAAAAGAATATTTTAAACGTTACCCTTCCCTGCTCTGTAAATTTTACGGCATTATCGAGTAAATTCAACAACACCTGCCGGAGTCGTCTCTCATCCCCATGAACAGTCATAGGAAGTTCTGCCTTTTTGACCTGGAGATCGGCTGAAGGCAGCTCCAGACAGAACGTAATCCCCTTTTGTTCAGCACGGACACGGATAATTTCGCTCACGCTTTTCAAGAGAGCGGGAAGAGAAAAATCGGTTTCATCCAATTCAAGTTTTCCAGACTCGATTTTGGCGAAATCCAGTACTTCGTTGATAAGACCGAGAAGATGGCTGCCGCTTTGCTCAATCACGTCCAGCCCATGTTGCTGCTTTGTCGGGGTGGAGGGATCGCGCTTTAAAATCTGAGCATACCCCAAAATACTATTGAGCGGGGTACGCAGCTCGTGGCTCATGTTCGCCAGGAAAACGCTTTTGGCCCGGTTCGCGGCTTCGGCCGCTCGTTGACTTGCCCAGGCGACTTCTTTGGCTTGTTCTAAGGCTGTTTCCACCTGCACTCGTTCGGTAAGGTCGCGCAAAACGATCAGACGCCCGGTAAGGTAACCCCGACGATGATGCAGGAGAGAGAGACTTACATCAAAAAACTGTGGTTCAGTGTCTGATCCCAGAGCAATTTCCAGCCGGGTTTCGTCGCGGTTCCGAAGTTGCTCCATCAACTCAGGTTGGTTACTGAATATTTGGTCAATCGATTGTCCAATAGCCTCTAACGGGGTGGAGTTGAAGATCTTCCGGGCCGCCGGGTTAAGATCGACCACACGATTTTGCACGTCTAAAACGACGACAGCATCGCTCATTCCCTCGATAACCTTATCTCGTGCGATAGGGGTAATGTCGAGCAACCGATAGCGGAATAACCCCCACGCAATAATCAGGTTGCCGATGGCAAAAGTAAAAGGTGACGTATCCCGTTGGAAGCCGAAGGTAACCCCTGCTATCGTGAGCGCACTGCCTATCATAGGGAAAAGAGTCCCGATCGTGATAATAACGATTTGAGCGCGGTACAAAATCTGGGATCGAAATTTAGCGATGAGCACAGAAAAGCAGAGCAGCAGTATTCCGATCAAATAGAGAGAAATGGCTTTCGTGAAAAACGTAAAATCGTACACCAGCGCGTCAAATGGTTCACCAGGAATCAGGTGAGCGTCAAGATAGATGAGCCTGTGCGAATCATCGGTCAGCACCAACAGCATGTAAAGAAGAAGTGGAATCGTTAAGAGCATCCAGAAACGTTGGGGGTGTCGTGGCTTCCGGCCAGTATATCCAAACGCAAACGCTAATAACGCCAGAGGGGCAACAAAAAATCCTGGAAATTGGAGACTGTCCCAAAAAATTTTCGTCTGTAAATCAGGACTGAGTAATTCAAATATATAGCCGACAGTCGCTGAAGCCTGAGCCAGCGAGCGCACAGCGAAAGGGACGGCCCCCGCGACCTTACGGTGCTGCCAGGCATAAACCCCCACCCCCACCGATGTAAACACTGACAGCAGATAGGGAAACAGGACGATCAAGACTCCCTCCACGTTCAAAGCCGCTGGTACGTCGCGACAATTCAGGCCGGACGCTGACTGCCCTGCTGCCAAAAGAGGTAATGAGCCGATAAATGGGGTAATGTATGCGAGTTTTTTGATCATGATTTCTTGCATCCGCATTCGAGGGGAAACCTATTGCCTTCGCTCGTCTGTCACGGTCGTCCCATCCAGAATGTCATATTAAAAGCAATATACACCTTCTTCGCATCAAAGACAAGAAAAAAGAGTAGATGTTTATCGTAAAAAGCTGTCAGATGTCGTTAATTTTGAAAAAAGCGGAGTGACAACATTGGAAGGGATTTATATTCAACGAGAGTTGGGAGGCAGCCATAGCCATGGTGGAGACACGCGAGATGAAAAGTGTGACGGACGCCAGCCCATCCCCGGCAAGTGAAGGCAAGTCGCCCTGCATGAGGTGCGTGAAGATAAAATTTAACGTGTGCGCAGTGTACGAACCTGCTCAATCAAGTGTTCGGGCTCCACGGGTTTGGTAATATATCCCACGCATCCGACCAGTTTTGCCTTGTGTTGAAAGGTTGTTGTGGCGACTGCGCTGCAGGCAATCACCGGAATGTCCCGGGTCTGCTCGTCCTGTTTTAGAATCAGGGTCGTTTCAAACCCGTCCATCTCCGGCATGACTAAATCGATCAAGATCACATCGGGGGCATTTTCGGAAGCCTGTTGAAGTCCTTCACGACCTGACCGTCCGGTGTACACAGTATAGCCATGAGTGCTGAAAATATCCTCCATTAAATTGAGCGTCATGGCATCATCGTCAATCAGGAGAATCGATTGAAAATCCGATACTGGGGTTTCTTCCGCCTTATCGGGAGGTGTTTCTTCATGGCGGAGCGTGATCCCCTGCGCCTGGATCGGAATTTGCAGCCAAAACGTTGTTCCTTTGTTGACAGTACTGCGCATTCCGAGCTCAATGCCTAACATTTCGCAAAATCGTTTCGTAATCGCGAGTCCTAAGCCCGTTCCCCCAAAACGTTTTGTGGTTGAACAATCAGCTTGTTTGAACGAATCAAATATTTGTGATTGTTTGTCTTCAGGGATTCCCTCTCCGGTGTCTTCAACTTCTATCAGAATTCCCTCTTGATGCTCGAGCGCTTTCCCGCGCAGAGTCACGACACCTGCTTTCGTAAATTTGATGGCATTTCCAATCAAGTTATTCAGAATCTGCTTAATCTTCGTATAATCACTTGTGATTTGCGGCAGCTCTGAAGCAATCTCGGCCTGAAATTCAACGGGCTTATCAAGCAATAAGCCCTCAGCCACGATGGAAACATCCTCCAGAATCTCAGTCAAATCAATCTCTTCAATGAATGTATCCATTTCACCAGCTTCAATTTTTGAGAAATCCAACACGTCATTAATAAGCTGCAACAGTCCTCGGGCTGATTGTTCGGCCTTGATCAGATTCTGGAGATGTTTCGCAGACAGTGAGCCTTTTAACGCACTTAACGTCAACGAGGTATACCCAATCATCGCGTTCAGCGGGGTTCGGAGTTCATGACTCATTCTGGCTAAAAACTGGCTTTTATGTTGGCTGGCCTCTTCTAATTGCTGATTCAGTTCGCGTAACGCGTTTTCGACCTGTTTGCGCCTGAGAACTTCCTGTTGGAGCCGAATATTTGCCTTTGTCAATCGAACGGTACGTTCCTGGACAAGTTCTTCAAGGTGGTCGCGATGCTGCCGCAGTTCCTCTTCGCCCAATTTACGCTCCGTAATATCACGCGCCACAACGAGTAATTGCCCGTCTAAAATGGGTAAAAGTCGAATTTCTTCATACCGGATTTTCTGATGAGCGACCGGCAGGCTGTATTCAATACTGATAAGTTTCCGGGTTTCCCGCGCTTGGGCCATGGCGCGCTCAAATTGATGTTCAACGTCGCTGGGCAGATTGCCTGACGCCCATTTCCCCATAAAACTTTCGTCCTGCAAAAACAGTTCAGACCCTGCTTCAACTTTATAATCCAGGACACTGCCGTCGGCGCCCAGCCGAAAATATTCATCGGGCAGCGCCTGAAACACTTCTCTGAGTTCCGTACTGGTTTGGCGAAGTTTCTGCTCAATGCGTTCGCGCGCAATTGCCCCGCTGATGCTTCCGGCGACCGCCACTAACAGCGCTTCTTCCTCATCGCGCCACTCACGCTCCTCACGACAACTGTCAAACCAGAGAAACCCCCAAAATTGTTCCTGGAGTGTGATCGGGACAAGGAGAATCGACATAATATTTTGTTGAGTGAGAAAGTCCTGTTCTTCCGGTGGTAATTCATACACTCGCGCGCTGATTGACTGATTCTCACTCAAGGTATCATACCACCGTTGCAGACCGATATGATACGGAATGTTCTGAAAGCCAGGATCGCTGTGTTGCGCGCGGCCGGAAAATCGCTCCCACACGAATCGCTGACTCATCAGGTGGCTCCCCGTGTCAGGATGATCATGACTCTCAAACAGTGCAATCCGATCGACGTCGATCGCGAAACTCAACGCCTTAAATGCCCGCAGAATCGCCTCCTGAAAATCAAGAGTCACCAGCAAGTGATTCATCGCTCCAGCGACTCCCAGGAGGAATCGTTCCTGTCGGCTCAGAATGTTCTGGACTTCCCGGAACTGAGTGATGTCATCGGCGACAAGCACCGCAAAACTTTCGAGAGACTTTCCAGAGATTGGCGATAAAATCGGACGGATTTCAAATTGGATGCAGCGCTGCAACTGCGCGTCATCAACCTCAAATTCCATCGCCCCTCCCTGGTTGAGACGTTCCCAGGCATTCAAGACAGAGGCGTGAATCGCACATGTCGTCTCGGAACAGTGAGGATGGAACAACTCATGCACATCAAGCCCTTTGACTTCTGACACCTTGCCGAGGTTCCAGCGTTCGATGGCTCGATTTGTCCGGATAATCGTTCTGTGTTTGTCAAGCAGACACACAACATAGGGAAGAGAATCAACAGAAAGCTCCCATTCCCGTTTCGCGCGTTCAATTCTCGTCAGACTCTCATGAAGGGCTTTCTCGGCTTTTCGGCGGCGAAGTCGATCATAAAGCCGCTGCTTCATAATCGTGAAACGGATTTTGAGTTCCTGGAATGTCACGGGCTTTTGCAGATAATCATCGGCGCCAGCTTTAAGAACTGCTTCGAGGTCTTCGCTGCCGTCCCGCCCGGTGACAACCAGAATGAAACTTTCCTGGATGCGTGGTAAGGCACGAAGGCGGCGGCATAGTTCAATCCCGTCCATATCAGGCAGGCCCAAATCCAGAAGACATATCGGGAATGATGTGCGCTGGCATACGCTGAGCGCTGTCGTTGCATCAGGGCAGACCGTCACCTCATATCCGAGGGCATGGATTTGTTCTTCAAATAAACTCCTGATCTCCGGATCGTCGTCAACAAGAAGGATTTTCATAGGTCGTCATCCCCTGCGAGGGAGAGCATACATCTCCCGGATGTCTCACTGGACCACCGTAGTGAACGTGTCAGAAAGTGTCTCTCTAATGAAGAAATAATGAAATGCCGCTCAAAAAAGTCAAGAAAAAAAGGAAGCTCCCCTCACGGGCAGATGGGAAATACGTGACGTTTTTCTATCTTTCTCCTTGACATCATGGGAGGGGCTTTATAAAATCTTTATCGATTTCTACGCGAACGGCGTGCATGTTGTTATCCTGTCTGCCTGTGCGCGCATACTCACGATAGCCATCCTTTATGATCGAGAGGGAGCCTCATTGAGTTCGCGGATGTTTGCCCCACCCTCTGTCCCTCCAGGGTTCCAGGGAGACGCAAAGGGTGGGGTGAGATACGACCCAACTGACTCAGGTTCACGATATATTTTGCTTATGAGCATACTTCAGCCTGACAACACGAAGGCGAATATTTTAGTTGTTGATGACCATCAGCATAATTTACACCTGCTGGAAAATTTCTTAACCGCTCGAGGTTATCGCGTTCGAGCGGCATTAAACGGCCCATCAGCCCTGTCGTCTGTCCAGACCGAGCTCCCTGATCTCATATTGCTTGATGTGATGATGCCGGGCATGTCTGGCTATCACGTGTGTGAACGCGTGAAGGCAGATGAAGCCACCCGACATATCCCGATTATTTTCATCAGCGCCCTAGACGATGTGAGCGATAAAATTCAAGGCTTTGCCGTTGGAGGAGTCGATTACATCACGAAACCCTTTCAAAAAGATGAGGTGTTAGCGCGCGTTGAGACGCACCTCACGTTACGCCGTCTTCATCAACAGCTTGAGTCTCAGAACGCTCAGCTCCATCAGGAAATTACCACGCGCCAGCAGGCTGAAAATGCGTTGCAGCAGGCCCATGATGAACTTGAAATACGAATCAGGAACCGAACTGCTGAACTTCGTCATGCCAATGCCCGTTTAGAACAAGAAATCGAAGAACGTAAAAAAACAGAACAACAGCTCCAGGAGGCATTTTCTGAGATCACGCGTTTAAAAGATCGTCTGGAACAGGAAAATATCTATCTCCAGGAAGAGATCAAACTGGAACACAATTTCGAGGAAATTATCGGTCAGTCTGATTTACTTGACTATTCCCTTTACAAAATTGAAAAGGTGGCGCCTACCGATACCACCGTTCTTATTCTGGGCGAAACCGGGACAGGGAAAGAACTGTTTGCCCGTGCCATCCATCATGCCAGCCAACGCAAAAACCGACCGCTCATCAAAGTGAGTTGTGCGGCCTTGCCCGCCCACTTGATTGAGAGCGAGTTATTTGGTCACGAAAAAGGAGCATTTACCGGAGCCGCAGCCCGGCGAATCGGGCGGTTTGAACTCGCCAATGATGCGACCCTTTTCCTTGATGAAATCGGGGAACTTCCGTTAGAACTCCAGGCAAAATTACTACGAATTCTGCAGGAGGGAGAGTTTGAACGTCTGGGAAGTTCGCAGACGATCACCGTTGATGTCCGCATCATCGCGGCGACCAATCGGGATTTAGAGCAGGAAATCTGCCACGGACGCTTTCGCCAGGACCTGTACTATCGCCTGAAAGTTTATGATATTACAATCCCTCCTTTGCGACAGCGCAAAGAGGATATTCCGTTATTAGTCGAAGCCTTTGTACAACATGTGAGCAAGAAACTGGGAAAGCATGTCGAGCGCATCCCTCATGCAACAATGACGGCACTCCAAAACTACTCCTGGCCGGGAAATGTTCGGGAATTGGAGAATCTTATAGAGCAAGCCGTGATTAACCTGCATGGCTCCACGCTTCACGTTGAACTCCCGCACTCAGCCCAAACGCCGCCGGTACGCAACCTGACCACCCCTGACATTGAACCAGATAGAACGCTCGAAGAGTTTGAACGTGACTATATTACCCACATCCTCAGAAAAACGACTTGGCAAGTCGCCGGTTCTGGCGGAGCAGCTCAGATTCTAGGGATTAACCCCAGCACGCTCCGTTCGCGCATGCAAAAACTTGGGATTAAAAAAATATTGTAATGTGCGATATTTCACGTCCAAATATCGAACAATTCGATATTTCGCGTCAATTTATCCCCTCCGTTCTCTTTCCTCCATTGTGTAGTCGTCCGACAAGAGCTTACAAAACAATAACTTATCTCAAGGGTTACGTTCAGGCCGGCATTTGGCATGACGTTTGAATATTCATCCCAGGTAGTGCTCTGTCACCGTGGAGGGATACAAGCTTCAGCTTGCTTCCGGGCAAATGAACGTATGCACTCCTGAAATGGAGAACCCGTCAACTTCACGTTAACAGAGCAGTAGTGTAATGAATACATTTTTTTGTCATTGACGCAGAGAACGGTCCTGTACAGCAAAATTTCAGTACCTTTGCCCAACAACTGGAAAGAAATAACACTTATAACATAAATTAATGAAACAACTTCCTTCTGCTGCTTTCCTTTTTTTGTAGGAGTCGTTCATGACCAGTATATGGATACACGCACGGAATAAAACGTGGGCTGGGCTGCATGCAGGTCGAAGCTTCTGCTTCGACCTGTCGAACCGGAACGTTCGACCGACATTCACACTTTATATGGGAGAGGCTGCGGGAAAGGCTGACAACATGATAGGTAGATCATGATTCTTTTAAGCATACACGTTAATATTCATCCCCAAAAACAGCAAGAATTTATGCAAACACTTCAGGCTCTGAACATAGAAAACCAGTACGCAGAAGTCTCACAACATTACAACATCTATCAGAGTTTTGAGCAAAAAAATGTGTTTTATCTGACATCCCATTGGCACACGCGAAAAGCATTAGAGCAATACTTTCGGACACGACACTTTGGAGTTTTACTGGGAGCCATGCAGGTATTGGGTGATACGCTGGACATTCAAGTCAATACAATTTCACACACTGCCGGAGTCGAGGCCATACAAGCCATTCGGAAGAAACGATCTACGAGCATGTCCGGAGCCTGTTTATCCGGATAACTCATATTACGCAATCAAGCCCTTTCCTCCTTTCGTACAGGGGAGTGTCGCCGGGCGTCCGTCAACCCTGACAGGGGTGAAAACCCTGTCAGGGTTGAGTCAATACTCGTAAATAATGCTAAAATACGTGAATTCATCACGAAAGGAACAATGTATGCGAGTAGAAATCTGCGTTACTGCCGGCCCAGCAAAAGGTCAACGTTTTACATTTGATAAACCGGATTATTTTCTGTTTGGCCGCGCGCCAGACGCCCATATTTCTTTGCCCACAGATCATTATATTTCCCGTCAGCACTTTTCTCTTCATGTTGCCCCTCCGACATGTAAGCTGCGCGACCTCGGCAGCACGAATGGGGTTCTTGTCAACGGAGTGCGGTATGGGGGGAAAACCCCTCCGGTTCCCCCCACACAACAGGCCCCGGTCAATGAAGTCGCTCTCAAAGACGGTGACGAGATTGTGGTTGGCGAAACCCACATCAATGTGTCAATTATACCGATTCAGAATAATCGTACGCCAGCCGGCCAGCCAGAAGAGGCGCAGCAGCAAGAGCAGATTGCGCCGCCCCGGGAAGTCGCCTTATTGGTCATTGATCTCGTCCACTCAACGCAACATCTCCTGAAGATGGGCGACCATCGATTTGGTGAAC
>Ga0256845_1002627_pt1 | contig 12837 bp, 11 predicted proteins | sample RiftiametaG_FD_189101 | JGI IMG/M metagenome (GOLD analysis project Ga0256845, IMG submission 189101) | Tube worm associated microbial communities from hydrothermal vent at the East Pacific Rise, Pacific Ocean - Riftia | ecosystem: Host-associated > Annelida > Integument > Unclassified ... | reverse complement strand
TGTGCCGATGGCCCCTCATTCTCTCTGTTACCTGACCTATCAGGCATGTCTATCGGGGCACCCCCTCCTTCGACCGCCAGCGGCACCTGGGCGGCACGCAGCTCTGCTGTGGGCTGACCGGAATCCATCGACGCCTGGACCTGAACAGGGGCCGCGCTTAGCCCGAGCACGAGCCCCAAGAACAAAGCGAGGCCTCGGCTGATCGCCGACTGCTCCCGTCTCATGCCCTCTGCTCTGCCGTCCATGGCCTACTCTTGTCCGCCGCTAACGCTAGGGCTCCATCGCGCCCCGTGGCGGCCGACGACGCTCGTGAAACCATACCCGATAGCGCTCCATCTTCGCCCGCTGGTCAGCCGGCGCCTTGCGCTTACATGTCGAGGCCTCGGAGGAGGCCCGGTCGGCACCCCAGCGGATCTCCGCGCAGTCGTTGGGGTTGTAGGCGATCTCCAGAGCAGGCGCCCTGGCCACCAGATCATCAAGGCCCAGCTCCTGCGACGAACCATCGCTGCGGGTGTAGCTGAAACGATAGCGAGGATCGGCGATCTGAGCGGTCCTCGCCCTGTCGATGCGATCGATCACCGCTGCCAAGCGAGCCTCCTGATCGGGCCCCGCCGCGACACCAAAGATCTCCGGCTGACGCCGCACTTTGTCGGCAAAACCATTGACAACATCGATCGCGACCAACAGTCGGAGGTCGCGAGCGGGAGTCGAAAATGACTCCCAGGGGCCCGTTGTCTCGAAGATCTGAAAGCCCTCCGGCATCGCGATCGTGCCGCCCTTGCTGGCGACGTAGCGCTCGCCGTTGCCGACGGATACGAGGCGCACCTTAGTGGCCTCGTAGAGGGCTGTAACAGCCTCCTCCTGCGCGACCAAGGGATCCCTGCGCCCCGGGGAGATCAACGCCTCCATCCGGTCGTAGAAGGTCACGTCGTCGATGCCCGCCTGTTCGTCGGAGACATCACCGTAGCCCGCAGCCGTGGCGATCTCTTGATCCTCGAGCTGCACCTGAACCCGCTCGCCGTCGACATTCCGGACGACAACCGGCCGAAAGCTCTTGAAGCCTGAGCCACCGAGGGACGGATCTTGATTCCAGAGGAAGTTGCCCTCCCAAAAGCGTTTGCGGGTGATCGAGCCGTCGGGCTGACCGTCGATCGCGTAGAGCACACCGGGTTTGTCGCCCGTCGGATCGACGAGTTCGGCGAGAACCAGAATATGCCCGTAAGGATCGGCGTAGACCGTGCCCGGACGCAGGCCCCGACGATCGAGACGGGTTGCGTAAAGATCGGAGTTGGAGTCGCCGTGGGCGACCCTGCCGTTGCCGGTGTGCACCCCCCAGGCCAAGGTCCTGCGGAAGAAGTACTGGACCGCGCCGAGTTCCCCCGACTGCTTGCCACTGCCCTGATCGGCGTCCTGCACCGTGATCTCTTCGCCACAACGCGGTGCCTTACCGGGACCGCCCCGCGAACACTTGCGAAAGGCGAAGGGCAACCCGCGCTTCCAGGCGAAATAGGCCCGAAGAAAGTAGGGCGTGTCGGCGCAATCAGGGCGCAACTTGAGGCCGGTCGGGCTCTTGGGATCCGAGTCTTCGCCCCAGCCCAAGGCATCGTGCAGAAGATTGCGCGAGGCCTCACCGGTGACCTCGTGGAAGGCCCGATAGGCGAGTTCTTCGCCGCGCTCGGCGTGGAAGAGTTCGCGGATCCAAGCGCTGTAGAGCGCCTCCTCGGCGGCGCCCCAACGACGCGACACGGGCCACACCGCAGCGCTCGCCGGCCGCGGTGTGCGAGCCCCTTTACGACGGACCCGAACAGTCGCGCAGGCGAGACCCTTGCCATCACGACCGACGATCACTCGGATCGAATCGCTGGCGCTCGGCACAAATTCCCCGATCACGGCCGCCGGCACCCCCGGTCGATGGAGAATCGTCGCCTCGATCGCGTCGCCTTCGACCTCGATACGCATCGCCAACGGACGCTCGTCCTCGAGAGTCGCGGCGACGATCCGCACAGGCTCGCCAACAACGGGCCGGATCGGCGCAACCATGATCCCGAGCGCGGGGTCGCCAGCCCCCTTTTCAGGGCACTCGCCAGCGTCGACGGGCTCCGGCAGGATCACCGGCGGCCGCTCAGGCAGAGCGGCCGGAGCTGTCACCTGCGGCTCCTCTGAGGCCTCCTCCTCCTGTCCGTGCTCTGCCTCGTCGACGATCGGCGGAGCTGCGCTCGGCATCTCCCCGGGACTCGCCGGAGTCGACTCCGAGGCGCCTCGAGGACCACAAGCGCCGAGCATCAGCCCGATCCACCCGAGCCCGATCAGACTCTGCTCGACCAAACTCTGCCTGACCGAGCCCTGCCCGATCGCTGCGGTCGCCCTGCGCTCACGTTCCATGCCCCCGAAGATTGCGATCTTTGAGGGGCCTCGCCAAGCCTCAATCCGCAGGCTCCCGTGCTAACTTCGGCGCCGATGCGGGTTTTGATCGCCGATAAATTCTCTCCCCATGGCCTGGCGACCCTCCAGAGCATGGTCGACGAGGTCATCTTCCGACCGGGCCTCAGTGCCGACGAGCTGCCTGCAGCTCTCGCCGAGACCGGTGCGACGATCCTGGTAGTGCGCTCGACAAAGGTCAGCGACACCGCTCTCGCGGCGACCGAGGCCCTCTCGCTGGTGATCCGAGCCGGCGCCGGTGTCAATACGATCGACCGCGTGGCCGCCAGTAAGCGCGGCATCTTTGTCGCCAACTGCCCCGGAAAAAACGCCATCGCCGTCGCCGAGTTGACGATGGGTCTGATGCTCGCACTCGACCGACGGATCGTCGACGCGACAACGGACATGCGGGCCGGTCGCTGGCTCAAATCCACCTACAGCAAAGCCCGCGGCCTCAAGGGACAAACGCTCGGGCTCATCGGCTTCGGCATGATCGCCAAGGCCGTCGCAGTACGGGCGCGGGCCTTCGGGATCAAGCTTCAGACCTATTGCCAGCCGCCGATCTCCGCCGAGGTCGCAGAGGCCTTCGGAGTCGTCCCCAAGGCGACCCTTCACGACCTCCTGAGCAGCTCCGACATCGTCAGCGTGCACATCCCCTACGGGCCAAAAACCCACCATCTGATCGGCCGTGACGAACTCGCGTTGATGCCCACAAACGCGATCCTCCTGCACACCGCCCGCGGCGGCGTCATCGACGACGAAGCCCTCGCCGAGGCGGTCGCCAGCGGCCGTATCCGGGCCGGCGTGGACGTCTTTGAGGGCGAACCCTCAAGCGCTACCGCCGACTTTGAGAGCCCCTTGCGCGACCTCAAAGGCCTCTACTCCACTCCGCATATCGGCGCCTCGAGCGAGCAGGCCGCGGCGGCGATCTCCGACGAAGTCCTGCGGATTATCCACGACTATCTCGCCAAGGGCATCGTCCACAACACGGTCAACATCGTCAGCGATCGTGTGGCCCGCTTCCGCCTGATCGTGCGTCACGTCGATCAAGTGGGCATCCTCGCCAGCATCCTCAGCGCCCTGCGCAGCGAGCAGCTCAACGTGCAAGAGATGCAAAACATCATCTTCTCCCGGGGCGAGGCTGCCTGCGCGACGATCACCCTCGAACACCGGCCGAGCGACGCCCTGCTCGCTCGCCTCCGTGAGCAAGATAAGATCCTCGCGGTCGATCTGCGGGCCACCGGCGCCCAAGCCTGACCCTAAGCTGCCAAACGAGCCGATGGCAGCCCTTGTTCTCCTCGCCCACGGGAGTCCGGACCCCGAGTGGATCCGGCCGATCGAGCACAGCGCAGCCCGCCTCCGCGAACTCGCGCCGCTGCATTTTGTGACCATCGCCACCCTCGACGCGGGCTCCTTCGCCGTCGCTGTCGACCGCTGCCTGGCGGCCGGTCACGACGATATCCGAGTCCTCGCCTACTTCATGTCGGCGGGCGGTCGCCACCTCCAGCGCGACATCCCAGCGCTCGTCTTGGCGGCCCGCGAGCGCCATCCGACAGCGACGATCACCCTGATCCCTGGCGCTCTCGGGGTCGCCGATGAGGTTCTGGATGCGCTCGCCCGCGCCGCCCTCCGCCTCGCAGCGCTCCCTAAAACGAGCGGCTGACCGCCGCCCTAAAGGTGTCCAGGCCTAGCTCTTGATCAAACCCGTGAGCGTAGGTCAGGAAGAGATTCACCGTCTCGAGATACCCGATCTTGAAAGAGAAGATCATCGAAGCACCTGCACCGATTTTGATCACCTCGCGGGCAATGGGCCCCGACCAAGCCCCACCGATATCCGAAAATGGCTGGAAGACCAGGCGGCGAAAAAAGAAGGGCACAGTTCCGAGGCCGCGCTCGACGTCGACCAAGGGCACGCGATAGGAGACGTTGAGGATCGCAAAGCGCTGCCCCGAAATCGACCTCGGCGCGTACCCCTGAAGTGCCCCGCGTTCGCTAGAGGAGGCCCGCGCGATCAGGGTCCTGGCGAGGTCGCCCTGCTGCCCAAAACCACCGAGCGCAAAGGCCCCGCGACGGCCAAAACCCCCCGCCGAAGCACCGCCAGCGAGGCGCATCGCCAAGACCTGTCGACCCCGCCAGGGCATCTTGATGAACTCAGTGTAGGCCCCCGAGATCTGAACATCCCCGTAGTCACCGCCCAAGTGGGGGTCGATCAACGTCAACGCCATCGATGCCCGCCGACCGCTGATATTGCCGTACCCCTGGCGAACCGAGCGCACATTCTCGTAAGAGAACGAGAGTTCAAGCTGGCCGACGTCACCTACCAGCGGGTAGTTCGAGGTCGGCGAGTTGGGATCGATCGGCTCGGCCAACCTGTCGAGATTGCTGTAGCGAGTAAACGAGTACGAGAGATCCACATCCGCCGAGTGGATCGGGTGGCGGAGCACCGGCAAGCCCATCGACAGCGTGCCCCGGGTCACCCGCTCACGGTAGGCACTCAGTTGGTAGGCGCCATCGTCCCCTTCGTCGTGGTCGTAATCAAAGCGATCAAAGCCGTTGCGAACGCCAAAACCGCGGCTCAGTCGAACGCTGAAGCTCGGCAGGAGCTGGGTGTAGCGGTACGAGAGAGAACCTGTCGGCTCTTTGTAGTCGAAGAAATATCCAAGCGAGCCGGCCACGGTATGCAGGCCGGCGATGTCTGAGACGCCCGTCGAGAGCCCGAGAAAAGACCCGATCCCGCTGCTGTTGTACTCGATCGCGGAGGGCAAGATTGTCCGCGGAAACATCGTTCGGATCGGTTTGTAGCGGGAATTTCGTAGCGCTAGGTGGCGCCCTCGAGCAGCCGCGAACGTGGGCGTCGGGTCGTCGATTTGCGGCAGTGATGGCACCACCGGGAGGGGTTCTATGAACGTCGACGGATCGAGATCCATCACCCAAAGGTCGTAGCCGGTCGACGAGGCGCCGATGTACGCGAAGCGCTCGCCGTCGTGGCTCGGCACCGGCTCAAAGGCGCCGCCGAGCACGTTGGTCACCTGCCAGAGCTTGGCCTCCTTGAGGTCGTACGCGTAGACGTTCATCACCTCGTCGCGGTCACTCGAAAAGAGGATGTAGCGGCCGTCGGCCGTCCACGAGGGCTCGATGTCGATAAAACGATCGCCGGTGATCGCCTGGAGGTCGCCGCTTTGCCGGTTGTAGATGTAGATGTCGCGAAAGCCTCCCTCGCGCCAGCCGGAGAAGACCACGCGCTTGCCATCGGGGGCGAAGCGCGGCGCGAAGACCTGCGAGATTCGACCCATCGGCGGGACCTCGACAACCTCGCGACTGTCGAGGTCGAGGAAAGCGAGCCGTGATTGAGCGGTATCATTGCGGGCAAAGACCACCGTGTGCCCATCCGGTGAGACGTGCGGATCGCGGGCACGGAGGCCGAAAGTGAGGCGCTCGACGTGGTTGGGGTTCGGCGCATTCCAGCGGTAGAGGTCGTCCCACGAGTAGCGCATGTCGTGGGTCCGCCTCTGCTCAAAGACCATGTCCTTTGAGGCAGCTATAAAAGAACCCGAGGCCGCCTGCTGGACATCGAGCACGTGCTCGACATCGACGTTCATGCCCTCGTGCGCAAAGCCTAGGCCCTCTCTGATCCGGCCACCACGGGCGTTGATTCGACGAATTCCCGGATTTGACGAGCCGTCGTCCTCGTAAAAATACAGGTCGCGATCGTCCTGCGACCAAAAGGGATGGCGGGTGAGCTGCCCGGAAGCCGAGTCTGCTGGCGAGAAGGTCAAGCGGCGCCCTTCGAGGATGCCGCGGGCTCGGATCTGTCGGGCCTGGGCCTGAAAACGGCGTGTCGTGTCGAGCTCAAACTCCTCCCATAGCTGGTAAAAATCGATGCCGATCACCTTCTTGAGCGCTCGGTTGATCCCGTAGGGGATCGTCTGACCGCCGTAGACATGGGAGAGCTCGCGCAGCTTGTCGTGACCGTAGCGGCTGGCGATGTAGTGCATGAGGTGGAGGCCGTAGAGATACACGACCGTGCCGTAGGGAAAGATGTTGGCGCCGTTTGAGACCCGCTCGATCGACAGGAATCCCTGCTCCAACACATGCATGCGCAACATGTTGTCAAACTGCGCCGAACGACGGCGGCCCTGCGAACTCAGGTGCGACTCCTCGTAGGTGGCGAGACCCTCGACGATCCACCGCGGCTGGACAATGTTCGGCGACCAAACCTTGCCGAGCACACCGAATCCTAAGAGCGCGTTGACCAACCGCGGCAACCCGTGAACCGTGTCGAGATGCACGACGTGCACGTACTCGTGGGTCATCAGGATGTTCATCCAGTCGTCGTAGGACTCGAGCACGGACATCGAACCCGGCGCGGTGACATAGCCGTTGATCCGACCGAAGGGCACCACCGTCGCCGAGCCGTTGGCGCTGTCGGTGGTATCCACCATGGTCACGTGCGTCCTGAGAAAGGGCTCGTGGCCGTAGGCCAGCGTCAACCGCTCGTGCGCCCGCTCTAAGTGCATCACTGCCCGGGCCGCGGCCTCCTCTTGGCCGGCGTAGTAGTGGATGTAGAAGTGCTCGCTCTCGATGGTTTTCCACCGACGATCGCGGGTACTCGCAGAGGCCGTTGCGGCCCCGGCCAACCAAACGAGGATCCCAAGACACAACCACCGGACCCCCACAAGCCGACTCCAAGACCAGTGGGTTTTAGCGCCCGCCACAGCCGCAGGAAGCCTAACAGAGGGGCGCCATGAGATGGCGGAAGTGGCTCGACCTGAAGGCGAACAAGTACAGGAGGATCGTCGATGCGGGACTGCCGCGAGCCGCCCGCGACCGCCTCGAGACGACCGTGGGCGACCCTGCGATGCTTGCCCCTAGCGACCTCCTAGTCGCCGATCGTCGGATCGATCGCCCGCGCCTTCGCGAGTTCCGCGTCGGCACGCGTTGAGTCGCCAGCCGCTGCGAAGACGGCGCTAGCCACCTCATGGAGACCCGCAGAGCGCCAAGGGCCCGCGAGTGCCGTGGCGACCGTCGCCTTCGCGCGCTCGATCTCGCCGACGCCGAGCAACGCCCGCGCGAGCAGGATCTGGGCGGCTCCGTTGGGCCGCAACCTGTGGTTGGCCTTCGCGAGTTCCAATGCCTGCGCCTTCGCCTCGTCGCTTGGGTCGTCCAGGTAGTGGGCGATCGCGTGTCCTGCCGCCGCCTCGGGATAGCGCTGCAGAAGTGATTCGTAGGCCGATTTCGCCCGCAAACGCAGGGTCTTGGCACCCTCTTTGTCGCCGCCCTCCTCGAGAATATCCGCGAGCGCGTCCATAAATTCGGGGTTGTCGGTGCGCTCGATCAAATCGACATAGAGCGTCTTCGCGGCCGCCGTTTCGCCGAGAATTCCGCGGATCTCAGCGATGTGCTCATCGACCAACCAATACCCAGAGAACTCCGCCGCTGCGTTTTGATAGTGGGCGTAGGCCTGGCGATGGCGGCCCCGATCGAGATCGAGGAGCCCCCGCATCAGCCGGAGCCAGGCCCGCGGCTGGGCTGATGTTCCCTTGTAGGCCGCGAGCGCCTCGACAAAAAGAGCGTCGGCGCCGTCGAAGTCACCGGTCTTCCAGCGGTACTTCGCGAGCCGCGACAGCGTGCCCAAGCTCGGCTTGGCCGTCGCCTGCTTCTCGAAGGTCGCAAGTGCCTCCGCGTAATCACCGCGCTGAAAAGCGATGTCAGCACGCAGGCCGTCGAGCGCCGCCTGCTCGTAATCCTTGAGGTTGATCCGCTTTGCAGCGCTCTCTAAATCCGCGAGCGCGGGGTCGATGCGGTGCAGCGTGAAGTGCAGCCGAGCCCGGGTCATGAGCGGCCCACTGCCCTCTGCTGCCAGCTCAAAAGCCTCGGCGAGCGTCGCCTCCGCGGCTCCGTAATCATCGTAATCACCGCTCAGATGGGCCCGCTCGGAGAGCGCCCCCGCGAGGGTCTGCAGAGTCAGCCACGAGGGCACGGTCGTGCGCGCGCGCTGGCGAATCGCGGCGATGCGCTGGTCGAGCGCGGCGAGTTCGTCGGCATAGGTGCTCGGAGAACTCGGCAAGGCAATCGCTTCGGACTCTGCCTTTGGATTCGCCTCGACAACTACAGGCTCAGCCTTCGCGGCCGCCGGCTCAACTTCTTGAGACGCACCGCAGGCGATGCCGAGCGCGAGAAAAACTCCGCCGAGGATCAAAAAACGACCGGCGAGGCCTCTCGGCCCCACCGGTGTGGTTTGCACATACGTGCTGCTCATGTCGATCCGCTAGTGCGGGTCAGCCAGGTAAGGGAAGTCGGCGAGGAACGCCACGTCGTTCGCCGGCGGATTGAGCGGAAGGCCCGCGAGCGTCGTGACCTCGTGCACTTTGAGATCCAGAAGCACAAGCGCGAGCGTCACATCCATCACCGGATCAGCGAGCTTGCGCCCGTTGGGGAAACCGGCCATGCCCGTCAGGTCGAGCCTGATGACGTCAGGGACCACAAGGGGCGCCGCCTGACCGACACAGGCCATCAGCTCGCAAGGCGTGAGCCCAGCGCCCAAGAGGTCATCGTCGAGCGCCTGGTGCAGCCCATCGACGTTGGCGACGATCTCCGGGACAAAATCGCCGTTCGCATCATCGACCGGAGTGGCCGCGTTGTAGTCGTCCTTCGAGGTGATGACGGCGGTATTGATCGCCGGCATACCCATGCGATCGATCTGCGTGAGCTGATCGGGCGGGGTCTCGTCGAACACGAAGGGATCGTCGCCCGTCGTGGTCGTGGTCGTCGGATCCGTTTCGCCCTCAGTGGTCGTCGGATTTGTGGTCGTCGTCGTCATCGTCGGGTCGGTTGACGGATCCGTACTCGTCATCGGACCTGTCGTCGTCGTCGTCGTCGTCGTTGTCGGATCGGTCGTCGTCGTCGTCGGAGAGGTATCCGACGTCGAGTCGCTCTCGGCCGTGTCATCGCTAGAACATGCGCTGAGGGCAAAGGTGCCCGCGAGCATGAGTGTGGTCCAAGTCTTGGTCGTTCTAAGCATGAGGACCTCCTTTACTGACGCGTGGTCGCCCACATTGAGATGTTGTCGTTGCCCGCAGCAACGGCGTCGATGCTGATTTCGACGACGATCGCGGTGACGTTGGTCTGGGCGAAGGTGTCACGCGTGCTGTCAAAGGCGAGCGTGGCGGTCATAAGCGTCTCGGTGAAGCCTTCGAGATCGAAGAAAAAAGGATCATCGCGAGAGCCGGCGTACACACGCAGACCCAGAGGCGCGTCGATCGTGGTGCCGACCGGACCGATGACCGGATCAGCGGCAAGGCCCATGACCTTGACGCCCCACTCGTCCGCCGCGTTCTTGCCGAAGCGGATCCAGACGTCCTCATTCGCAACGCCGTCGCCCGTATTGTCGATGTGGATGCCGTAGAGCACGCTGTCGTCGTACGTCGCCGGCATACCGGCCTCGGCCAGCCCAGCGAAGCCGATGATCGCGACGATCTTGCCGTCGTCCTTGTGCCAGGCGTAAAAATCGGTGATGTCGACGGCCGGGTTGCCCATCACACCCGGAGCCTCTACGTGGTCCGCTGCTGTGACAACGCCGATCCCGATAACGGAGGCAAGGAGGCCAATTCCGACTGCTCCTGCGATTCTCATAGGTTTGCGCATAAGTCCTCTCTGTGACGCCTCGAGGCGAGACGCCAACGCCTGCAGAATACGGCCCAAGATGTCAGCCGGATCACAAGAAAGTTCGTTTGCACCTTCGCTCCTGCAGACCGCCTCCGCCCATCGATCCGACTTTGCTTGACGAACGTATGTTACGGACGTAATCGTCCGCGCCCCCGTGACGTCCACGGGCCTTGCGACCCATGAGGTACCCCATGAACATCCGCTCTGTTTTTATTCTGACTGCCTTCTCTGCCCTCAGCCTCAGCCTAGGCGCCTGCGCCGGCGACGACACCGGCACATCTGACTCTGACGGCACCATGACGACATCGCCGACGTCCTCCAGCAGCTCCAGCAGCTCCTCCAGCAGCTCCTCCAGCACTGGCACGGACAGCGACAGCGACAGCACGACGGCCGATCCAACGACGACGTCTACTACGAGTACGACGACCACCACCACGGGCGAAACGGATACGACGACCACCACCACCACCACCACGACCACCGGTGGCGGCGACCTCACCTGCGACGCGTACTGCGAGATCTACGGAGAGGCCTGCGCCGACTTCCCCGAGTACGCTGACACGGCCGAGTGCATGGCCCAGTGCAACCAGTGGCCCGTCGGAGAGGCCGACGCGACCGGCGGCGATAGCCTCGGCTGCCGCCTCTACCACGTCACGGTTGCCAACGGCGGCGACGCTCTCCTGCACTGCCCGCACGCCGGCCCCAGCGGTGACGGCGTCTGTTCGGACGAGGGCGCGCCAGCCTGCGCCGACTACTGCGACACGTACATGATGAATTGCACCGGCAAGAACGACGTCTACGAGGGCGACCTGGACGCCTGCATGGTCGCCTGTGTGCTCTGGTACCCGGGCACCAACGCCGATACTGCCGGAGACACCATCGGTTGCCGCACCTACCACGCTGGCGCCCCCGCGATGGGCGATCCAGAGCTCCACTGCCCGCACGCCGGTCCCAGCGGCGCTGACGTCTGCGTCGCAGGCTGATCGCGCGAAACACAGACAGGCGGATCCTCCGCACGGCCCAAGGCCGGCGAGGGTCCGCCTTCTTTATTTTAAGCGGGGGGTTAGCTGAGCAGCTCCATCACCCGCACCGGATCATCGGTCTCGACCCAATCCCCACCGGCCTCCGCAATCGTGCGCAGACGTTGAAGCTGCTGCTCATCGTTGAGTTGGTGACGCACACCCGTCATCTCGATCGGAAAGAAGGTGTAGGTCCCGAAGGCCATGTCTCGATCGTGGAATTTTTTGATCGTGTCGGAGTCGATCAGGGTGTGTTCGCTAGCGACGACGCTCGATCCGATCCAACGGCCGATGGCATTCGCCTCTAGGAGCGCGTTGACGACAGTCTCCGGGTTGCGGTTGAGTTCATCACGACGGCCGATCTCAGAGCCAATCTCGGGCAGCTTCGCCAACCACGAAGGCAGGTAGCTGACGGTGTCATCGTCGTACGCGAAGCCCGAGTGGATCGCAGAGTGCTCCGCCTCGAGCGCGCGCAGCTTAAAAAAATCGAAGGAGGTGACGATCAGCGACGCCTCCGCTCCGGCGGCTCGGATCACCGCTGCCGTGGCAGCACCACACCTCCGCTGCCGCCACGAGGGCACCGCAGGCTTGAGCTCAACGTTGATCGCGAGCTTGCCCGCGAACTCGTCCAGCACCTCCGCCAATAGCGGGATACGTTCCTCCTGTTCGTAATTCATGACAACCTCGCCACCCTGCCCGTCGACGCCCATGACCAGTCGACGCTGGATTCGGAGCTTTGATACCTGCTCCCAGGTCATGTCGAGGATGCGCCCCTTAGCGCCGGTCAAACGATCGACGACGTCGTCATGAAAAACGACGATGCGGCCGTCCTTGGTCATCATGACGTCGAGTTCGACCCCGTCGACACCGAGTTCAAGACAGCGGCGAAAGCCGGCGATCGTATTCTCTTGGTGCAGCAGAGGCATGCCTCGATGCCCAAGGACGAGCGGCCGCTTCTTATCGGCAAGAAATAGATTAGCGGACGTTGTCACGGCTTCAAGAGTATCAAGTGGCGCTGCGCATTCGATACTCTAGGCATGTGAAACACGCAGCCCCCATCGCGCGCGCGGGTGCACCGAAGGGCTTGGCTCTGCTCGCGATCCTGTTCTTATGTGCATGTCCAAACAAACAGAATCAATCTGTCGACTCACCTGAAGACAAAAGCACGCATACAACTGAGGCGGCAGAGGTCATCACACAACCGCCACCGCTCAAACGAGCGCCCCGTGCTGATTACGCCAGCCTCGACGGCCTCGTGCACGCGCCGCGTCCAACTGGCGAAGGATGGCAATGTATTCGACAGACCGCTCACCCACCACAACCGCCAGCTACCCTGATCAAATGCCGCCGGACCGATCCGGAGCGCTTCTTCTTCCTCATGGCCAAGGACTACGAGGTCGCGCCCTCCCGGCGACTTCCGGTCGACGCAATCGTCAGCGACGTGCTGCCCTTGACCTACTCCAAGCTCTTTTCGAGCTACACGATCACAGCGATCAAAACGATCGAACAACAGGGCGCACAGGGCCTCGAGCTGACCATCGATGCCCTCCACGAAACCCTCGGCTCGATCCACAAGCGCGAACGCCTCTTCGTGCGCGCAAACCACGTGCTCGTGATCTCTGCCGAGGGCCAGGCCGAGCTCTTTGAACTCTACGCCGCCGACATCGACGCCTGGATGCTCGGCGCCTCGTTTTTAAACCTGAGCCTCGAATAGCTCACGCGTGCAGACCCTCAA
>Ga0256845_1002626_pt1 | contig 12838 bp, 10 predicted proteins | sample RiftiametaG_FD_189101 | JGI IMG/M metagenome (GOLD analysis project Ga0256845, IMG submission 189101) | Tube worm associated microbial communities from hydrothermal vent at the East Pacific Rise, Pacific Ocean - Riftia | ecosystem: Host-associated > Annelida > Integument > Unclassified ... | reverse complement strand
GTCGGCGAAGTCATTGTCACCGCGCTCAACCCTGACTACCCGCTGATTCGCTTCGCCACCGGCGATCTTTCCGCCGTGCTAACCGGCCAAAGCCCCTGTGGCCGCACCAATATGCGCATCAAAGGCTGGATGGGCCGCGCTGATCAGACCACCAAGATCAAAGGCATGTTTGTACGCCCTGAGCAGGTGGCCGCCCTTGTGGCCCGCCACCCTGAAGTGGCCAAGGCCCGCATAACCGCCACCCGCAGTGGCGAGCAAGACACGCTCACCGTGCAGGTGGAAGCCGAGAACGCCGATCAAGCCGCCGTTGAAGCCTCGGTTCAAGCCACGCTCAAACTGCGCGGCAAGGTGGAGATTGTGCCCCTTGGTAGCTTGCCAAAAGACGGCCTCGTGATCGACGATCAGCGGAATTATGACTAAAAACCGCCTTCCGTAGCGCTAGGGCTGGCCAGCGCTCCGCGCAACCCGTTAAGCTAAGCGGGTAACGCAGGAGGATTTGACATGCGGATAATGATTGCAACACTCGTCGCCCTGCTGAGCCTTTCCGGCTTGGCCAGCGCACAAAACTTGGCCTTGGTCTTTTCTAATGGCTATTATGATAATGGCACCGATGTGCCCACGATCTCGCGCAAGCACCAACAACTGGTCAACGCGCTAGAGAGCCAAGGCTATGAGGTGATTGAGGGGAATGACCTGAACAGGGTCGAATCCCGCCAGCGCATCGGAGAATTTGCCAACAAAATCGCGCGGGCCGATACCGTGGTTGCGGTGCTCAGTGGCCATGTAGCCCATTTTGGCGAGGCCTCTTGGCTGCTGCCATCAGATACCCATGTAAGCTCGGCCACGGGCTTGGCCTTCCGCGCCATTGATATCAGCTTTATCGCCCAAATTCTGGCGCAAAAGCCCGGGCAATCGGTGCTGTTTGTTGGGGAATCCGGGCGCGAGCTGCTTTCGCTTCCGCAAGTGGAGCAAGGCCTTTCCCGCATGAACCTGCCGCGCGGGGTGATGATGGTTTCGGGTGCCTATGACAAAGTTGGCGACATTTTACGCCACAGTTTCCTGCGCCCGAATGTGCGGGTGATCGACGTGCTGCGCACCGATACCGGACGCCTTGAAATCGAAGGCGACATTCCCGCCAACCTAGAGCTCGCGGGCAGCCGCTTTGTGGCCCAAACCCCCGAGCAAGTTGAGGCCGCCCTCGGCCTGAGCCGTGGTGAGCGCCGCAATATTCAGCAGGACCTAACCGACCTTGGCTTTGATACACGCGGCGTTGACGGGCTGTTTGGCAATGGCACCCGCACCGCGATTGCCGAGTGGCAACGGCGCGAGCGCCTTACCCGCACCGGCTACCTAAACGCCGATCAAGTGGCCCGCCTGCGCCAGCAAGGCGATGCCGCGCGGGTGCAACTGCACGCCAATGACCGCCGCTATTGGTCCCAAACCGGAGCCGACGGCACCGAGCGCGGCTTGCGACTTTACCTTCAGCGCTACCCTAACGGGCAATTTGCCAACCGCGCCCGCGCCGAACTGGCCCGCATGACGGCCATTACGGATGAGCAAGCTTGGGCCGCCGCCGTGCGGGTAAACACAGATGCCGCTTACCGTGAATACCTGCGGGACTTTCCCAACGGGATATACAAAGACATCGCCCGCACCCGAATCGGTGCCGTGCCGGAAGTGGTGGAAAATGATGGCAAACGGGTGGAAGACAGCTTGCGGCTCAACTCGGTCTCGCGCCTGCTGATCGAGCAACGCATTGCAGACCTTGGTTATAACCCGGGCCGCCGCGATGGCAATTTTGACCTCGCCGCGCGGCAGGCCTTTCGCGCCTATCAGCGAGACCGTGGCTTGCCCGCCACTGGCTACGTAACCGCCGATATGATCCGGCGCTTGCTGCTCGGGCAATAAAGAAATGGGCCGCGTTGCAAATGCAACGCGGCCCTAATTCTGTTTAGTTTCAACACCCTAGCTTAGCCTTGGCGGGCCTTAAAGCGCGGCTGGGTTTTGTTGATAACATATACACGGCCTTTACGGCGCACAATACGGCAATCGCGGTGGCGGCCCTTAAGGGAGCGAAGCGAGTTCTTGACTTTCATAGTCATTCTCCAATTCTGGGCGCACTGCGCGCCGGTTAATATTTGTTCCCGCCGGAGCGGAAAATGGTGGGCGTAACTGGGATCGAACCAGTGACCCCTTCGATGTCAACGAAGTGCTCTCCCGCTGAGCTATACACCCGAAAAAGCAACAAGCGCTGCATCAGCAACGCCCGCGTGGCACGTCTATAAGCGCTCAGCGGGGCGGGTTCAAGCGGTTTTGTAGCCCACACGACAATTCACATAGAATTGCGTTGGCAATGGCTTACGCTATGGTAATGTATGAGCAGCTAATAGAGATGATCATGCTCCACAACGCCTATTTTCTGGATTCTTCGCCGACACCGCGAAGCTGCGCTGTGTTTTCCAGCCCCCATAGCGGGGCGGAATATCCAGAACCGTTTCTACGCGATTCTTGCCTGACCCCGCTCCAGCTACGCTCCTCCGAGGATGCCTACGTCGACCGTTTTATCGGCGAAACCTTGGGTGCCCCCGTGATCAAAGCCCGCTTTCCCCGCGCCTATGTGGACCTAAACCGCGCCGCCGATGAGCTTGACCCAGCCATCATCCAAAACGCCAGCGGACGGCCCACTAATCCGCGCATTGCCGCTGGGCTCGGGGTCATTCCTCGCGTGGTGGCCAATGGCCGCGCCATTCAGCTGGGCAAAATGAAGCGCGCTGAGGCCGAGGCGCGGCTTACCGCCTGCTACCACCCCTACCATACCGCCCTTGCCGGGCTGGTAGAGGCCCAGCGCCAGCGTTTTGGCACCTGTTACCTGTTTGATATCCACTCCATGCCGCGCTCAGCCCTGCCCAGCGGGCTGCTTACCCGCCGCCCCGATATCGTGCTCGGAGACCGCTACGGCACCGCCTGTGGCCACTGGCTGAGCGATTCTGTGGCCGAGCATTTTGAGCAGGCCGGCTTTAACGTTGCCCGCAACACGCCCTTTGCTGGCGGCTATATTACCCGCCATTACGGCGCGCCACATCAGGGCGTGCATGTGCTGCAAATCGAGATAGACCGCAGCCTTTATATGAATGAAGCACGGGTGGAGTTGCACCGCGATTTTGAGGATACCCGCCAGCGCATTGCCGCTGTGTTCACCAAGCTTGCCAGCATTTCCGCCTGCCCGCAAAGCCTCGCCGCTGAATAGCTAGCCCTACCCAAAAAAAAGACCGCGCAAATTGCGCGGCCTCAGGAAAATAGGGAGGAAACACCTAACGTAGGCGTATAGTTTTTCTGTAATGTTGCAACGCACCATTGTCAATGCCGCACTGCACTTTATTTCAGCGCCCGCCCCTTTTTTATCGCATCTTTACCAAATTTCTCCCGAATGCTGTCTGTCGCCTCTTCAATCGCACGGCGCTTGGGCGCATCAGTATCCAGCAAATCCACGCTGCCCTCTGCCGCCTCTTCCGCACAGAGCTCGGTAATGCCAACCCCCAGCAGCCGGAAGGGGCCGTTGGCCAACGCGCTTTTCAGCAGCCGCCGCGCCACCGTGTAAATCGTGTCAGCATGTTGGGCGGGGCTCTCCAAGGTTAACCTGCGGGAAAGTTGCCGAAAATCGCTGGTTTTGAGCTTCACCACCACCACCCGCCCTGCCATGCCCTTGGCCTTGGCGCGGTCTGCCGTTTCCACACTTAGCCGCCACAGGTAGCCGTCCAGCACCTCGGCGTCGGCAGTATCTTCATTAAATGTCGTCTCCCGTGAAATGCTCTTCACCGGTGCACGGTTGTTGATTTTGCGCGCGTCCTGCCCGCGCGAAAGATCATAAAGCCGCAACCCCATGCTGCCAAAGCGGTCTGCAAGGTCTTTCGCACTATAGCGCAGCAGATCGTCGATCTTGCGAATGCCTCCTTGCGCCAGTTTTTGTTGCAGGGCAGGGCCAACCCCCCACAACATCCCCACCGGCTTCCCCTTCAAAAATTCCTCAGTTTCCGCCTTGCCAATCAGCGCCATGCCGCGCGGCTTATCAAGGTCTGACGCAATTTTGGCGAGGAATTTATTATGCGAAAGCCCAATGGAAATGGTGATGCCGATTTCGGCCTGAATCCGGTTCGCCAGTCGCGTGAGCTGCACCGCAGGCGGCGTTTTGTGCAGGCGCGCCGTGCCGGTAAGGTCCAAAAAGGCCTCGTCCAGCGAGAGCGGCTCAATAATCGGGGTCAGCTCATCCATCAGCGCCCTGATCTGCCGCGAAACCTCCACATAAACGCTCATCCTGATCGGCACCTCCACCGCCTGCGGGCAAAGCTTGCGGGCCTGAAACATCGGCATAGCCGAGCGCACCCCGTAAAGCCGCGCAAGGTAGCACGCCGTGGTCACCACCCCGCGCTGGCCGCCGCCAACAATGATTGGCACGTCCTTTAGCTCGGGGTTATCCCGCTTTTCGACCGAGGCGTAAAAGGCGTCACAATCCATATGCGCGATCGAAAGCCGCCAGAGCTCAGGGTGGCGGGCCACACGGGGCGAGTGGCACTTTGGGCAGGGGCCAAGGCCCGCAAACGGGTGCAGGCAATCGCGGCACAGGGCAGGGGTGGCGCTAGGCTCCACGCCCAAGCAGCCGCTGGCCAAGGCTGGCCATGCCCTCCATCGCCTTGCTCTTAAGCAACCAAGCGGTGCCAACAGTGCGCCACATAGCCGGAAAAAACACAACGCGCGGGCTAGAATTCTCAGCCATTTTGCTTCCCTTTTGGCAAAATTGTACCCAATCTCAGATGTGTTCGCAAGTTGTTCTCAAATTCACCCGCTAAAGGCGAATGGCGTTTGCTCCTGCCATGTCGATGGCCGCAACTCAAATTAACCTGCGCGGCTGTGCCATAGGCTAACCCCCCAAAGCAAGCAATGCATGGGCGGGAGAGCAACGCTCCCCGCCCGCTGCAACTAGTGCCGGAAGTGGCGCATCCCCGTAAACACCATCGCCAGCCCCGCCGCGTTGGCCGCATCAATCACCTCTTGGTCCCGCATCGAGCCACCGGGCTGGATAACGGCGGTGGCCCCTGCCTCAGCAGCCGTGATCAGCCCGTCGGCGAAGGGGAAAAACGCATCTGACGCCACCACCGAGCCAATGGTTGGCACTTCGGACAAGCCCAGCACCTCGGCCATGTCTTGCGCTTTTCGGGCCGCAATGCGGGTGCTGTCTACGCGGCTCATTTGGCCCGCACCGATGCCCACAGTCGCGCCGTTTTTCACATAGACAATCGCGTTGGATTTCACGTGCTTTGCCACTTTCCATGCAAATAGCAGATCAGCCATTTCGGTGTCAGACGGCGCGCGCTTGGTCACGACCCTCAGGTCTTCCGGCAGCACAATTCCATTGTCTTTATCCTGCACCAGCCACCCACCAGAAACCTTACGCCATGTTTGCGCAGGGGCCGTAACATCGGGCAAGCCCCCCGTCACCAGCAGCCGCAGGTTTTTCTTCTTGGCAAATATCTCGCGCGCCTCGTCAGAGACCTCTGGCGCAATTACCACCTCGGTAAAGATCTTGGTGATCTCGGTGGCCGTATCCGACTCAAGCCGTTGATTAAGCGCGATAATACCGCCGAAGGGGGAGACGTTATCACAGTTGAAAGCGTTTTGATAAGCCTCGATCATAGAGCCACCGCGGGCCACGCCGCAGGGGTTGGCGTGCTTGATAATAGCACAGGCGGGGCCGTTTTCAGGGGCGAACTCGGCGACCAGCTCTATCGCGGCATCGGTATCATTGATGTTGTTGTAGGAAAGTGCTTTGCCCTGCAATTGCTTGGCGGTGGCCACCCCGCAGCGATCTGACCCATCCAGATAAAACGAGGCGTTTTGGTGCGGATTTTCACCGTAGCGCAGGCTCTGCGCCAGCGTGCCAGCCACAGCACGGCGGCGCGGGGTTTCCACCCCAATCGCCTCGGCCATCCATGTGCTCACGGCCGCATCATAAGCCGCCGTGCGCGCATAGGCGATTTGGGCGCGTTTTTTGCGGAATTTCGGGCAGGTGGCACCACTGTGTTGAGCCATGTCACCGAGCAATGTGTCATAGTCTTCAACATCGACAATCGTGGTCACAAACCCGTGGTTTTTAGCCGCCGCGCGGATCATCGCGGGGCCGCCAATGTCAATGTTTTCGATGCAGGTGTCATAATCAGCGCCCGCTGCCACAGTGGCCTCAAAGGGATAGAGGTTGACGACCAAGAGATCAATCGCGCCGATACCGTGGGCCTCTAGGGCCTCCACATGCTCGGGGTTATCGCGCAGGGCAAGCAAGCCACCATGCACATTCGGGTGCAGGGTCTTCACCCGCCCGTCCATCATTTCAGGAAATTTTGTAACGTCGGCAACGTCGATCACCGGCAGGCCAGCATCACGTAGCGCCTTGGCGGTGCCGCCGGTGGAAAGCAGCTCAACGCCGAATTCATGCAGCTTTTGCGCAAGCTCAACAAGCCCGCTTTTGTCAGAAACAGACAGCAGCGCGCGGCGGATGGGGTGGTTTTGGGAAGGCATTTACTTTTCCTTAACAGGAGGTGGAAATGAGCTAGGTTCGGGTGAAACTCCAGCGAATGGCGCCTACATAGTCCAAGCTACGCGCCATAACAACGATTTGTTTGGTCGCACGTGGGGCAATGTGGGTGCGGTCTAGGTGAACCGAGTCAAGTAAGCAGGCCAAGCCGCCCTCCTGCTTAAAGGCCCAAACCTCGGCATTGGGTAGGGTTAGCGTAATGCTATGCTCGTGTTTCTCAGCCTGCACCTCGGGGTGGAGATGGAAATGCAGCATGTAAGAATGGCCGCGCTGAGGGCAGCAGAGCACATCGGCTGGATGGGTGGCATCGGGCGGCGCGGAGACGGGAAAGAGGCGGTCTTCCCCGCTGAACTGCTTGCCGTTGGTCGAGACCAGAATGCGGCGCTCATGAATAAGGCCAAAACCCTTGGCAAACCCAGCGTGGCGCGCAGAAAGCCAAATGCTTTCAAGGTCTTGCGCGCGCTCGCTCTCCACCTCAGCCCGCGCTGGGCCTTGGCCCTCAACCGTAAGCGAATTATGGGCGGCAGCTTGCGCGCAGGCCGCTGCCCACGCCCCGCCTTGCCGCGCGCCGGGGCCGCAATTCATCAGCATTGGCCAGCGGCCAGCCGCCATCTCAAAAGCTAGCGGGCTGGTGTGGTGGTCGGGTGAAGCGGCGGCATCTACGAGCGCCGTGATGCGCCCTGCCGAGAGTCGCTCATAGCCCATGAAGCTGGTGCGGGTGGTGCTGGCGCGCAGGGCCGCATCGGCCAAAGATTGGTCGAGCAGGCCCTCCACCCCGCGCCCGCCGCCATGAAAGCGCGCAAGGCTACCATCGGCAAAGCGTAGCGCCCGAAGGCCCGGCGCAATGCGCTCTAGCGCGTCAGCAATGGCGGGGTCAGCAGGGTGGCCAGTGGCGGCGAGCAGCTTGGCGGCAAAGGTGAGCAGGGTAAAAACCTCGGCCAGCGCCTCGGGGCTGCGGGTGGGGATGCTGCCATCCTCCGCAATCCAGCTATGGCAGGTGGCGGCCAGCGCCTTGAGCGCCGGCCGCAGGGCATATTCGCAGCCCTCCAAGCTCAGCCCCGCATAAACCATCCCCGTTAGTGCCTCAAACTTCTCCAGCCCGTCAGGCACCGCTTTCCAGTTGTTGGACAGGAAATTCACATGCCGCCCAAGGTTTTTAAAAACGGCGGTAGATTGCTTGGGCGAAAGCCCCTTGAGCAGGAACATGGCATGCGAGCACCAGTAGATCACCCGCCGCCCAGCCAGCCCCGGTGCCCAGCCAATACTGGTGCCTTGGCCAAAGCCCTCAATCCACTCCAGCAACCACTTTTGCGCCTGCTTGCGCGCGGCCCCGTCACCAATGGCGGCAAGGTCATCAAGCCATGCAAAGCTTTGGGTAGCGTTGAGAAAGGCAGCACTCGGCGGCCGCAGGTTCCAGATGGATTTCTCAGGCCCCTCAACAAGCTGCCCCGCAAAAATAAACTGCCCCGCCAAAAGCTGCTCACCACGCACAAATGAGCCGATGGCGCGCGGCTCGGGGTGGTGCAAAAAGCTGCGCGGGGCGGCGCGCAGGCTTTTAAGGCTGGTAAAACGCCAGCTCGGCTTTTTGGCGGGTTTAGCGTCAGGCATTCGGGAATCGCAATCGGGGCTGGTAAGGCCCTTGTTTAGGCGCTGCGAGGCGGTTTGTCACCCGCGTTTTTTGTAGGCCTTAGGGGGCAGGGTGGCGGGTAAGGTGTAAAAATTCACATGGTTTTCCAAGGATAAGCTTCCGCTAACACGCTGATTATATGCACCTAATCAGAGTTTTCTTTCTTCTATTAAACTAGTTTAATAGAAGAGGTGCGAAATCAAGGCTTTACCCTTGCCGCAAGCGCTGTAAAACTCTCCGCATGATTACCAGAACCCATCAAAAGGGAGATGCGCCCTCCGAGGCCGTCTACTCGAACTGCGAGCACTACCGCTACGCCCTCACCCGCATCTGGCAGCCAAAGGGCCGCAAGGTCCTGTTCCTGATGCTCAACCCGAGCACCGCCACCGAAGTGCAAAACGACCCCACCGTCGAGCGCTGCGAGCGCCGCGCCCGCACGCTGGGCTTCGGCGCATTCCGCGTGTGCAACATCTTCGCCTTCCGCGCCACCGACCCGCGTGACATGCGCGCGGCGGCGGACCCCGTTGGCCCCGCCAATGACGCCGCCATTCTGGAGGCGATTGACTGGGCCGATGAGGTGGTTGCAGGCTGGGGTAACCACGGCGACCATCTGGCCCGTGGCAAAGCCGTAGAAGCCCTGCTCAGGGCCCAGCCCAAAGCGCCCAAGCACCTCGGCCTCACCAAATCCGGCCACCCGAAACACCCGCTTTATATCGCCTACGCAACCCAGCCGGAGGCATGGTGGTGACCCGCAAAATAGCCCTCATCACCGGCGGCAGCCGTGGCATCGGTGCCGCTACAGCTATCCTCGCCGCCAAGGCGGGCTATGATATTTGCATCAGCTATATCGCCAATGAAGCCGCCGCCGACGAGGTGCTCAAAGCCTGCGAATCACACGGCGCGCGGGCGATCAAAGCGCAGGGGGATGTGGCCGTTGAGGCCGACGTAGAAGCCCTGTTCCAAGCCTGCGACACCGCCCTCGGCCCCGTTGGTTTCCTTGTTAACAACGCCGGAATCGTCGGCGAAACCTCACGGGTTGACGCGCTGCCCGCATCCGCGTTAGAGCGGATTTACAGGGTCAACGTATTCGGCTCTTTCTACTGCGCCCAGCAAGCCGTGCGCCGCATGTCCACGGCGAAAGGTGGGCAAGGCGGCAGCATTGTGAACCTCTCCTCCATCGCCGCCACCATCGGCAGCGCGGGGGAATATGTGCACTATGCCGCGACCAAAGGCGCGATAGACAGTTTTACCATCGGCCTCGCCCGCGAGGTCGGCCGTGAGGGCATTCGGGTCAACGCCGTGCAGGCGGGCACCGCAGATACCGACGTGCACACCATCGGCGGCGGCAACCCTGATCGCCCCGCCATGGTGGCTGCCACCTCGGCACTGGGCCGTGTGGCCACGGCCAATGAAATTGCCGAAGCCATCCTGTGGCTTGGGTCCGATAAAGCAAGCTATGCCACCGGAACCGTGCTGCGGATCGGGGGCGGATTATAGGGAGGCCGACAATGGCACATCTAAAAATGCGTGGCTGGGTTCCGGCCCCCACCGAGGATTTCGTGGCTCGCATCGCAGCGGAAACTGCCCGCGCCGATAGCGCCACCACTGCCGTGCGGCTAGAGGCTCTGGCGACCGAAAACGAGACCATCCACCTGAAAGACTGCTTTAACCTCAACCCCGCCACCAATGTTATGAACCCCCGCGCCGCCGCCCTGCTGGTCCGCGGCCTCTCCGAGCGGCCCTCACTTGGCTATCCGCAAGATAAATACGAAATGGGCCTAGAGGCGATTGAAGAAATCGAAGTCATCGCCGCTGAGCTTTGCGCCGAGATTTTCGAGGCCAAATACGCCGAAATCCGCGTGCCGTCCGGTGCCATTTCCAACCTCTACGGTTTCATGGCCACCTGCAAAGCAGGCGATACCATCATCGCCCCACCCGCCAGCATCGGCGGCCACGTCACCCATCACGCCGCAGGCTGCGCGGGCCTTTACGGGCTAAACACGGTGGAAGCCCCCGTGGATGCCGACGGCTACACCCTCGATATCGACGCCCTGCGGACCCTAGCCCATGAGGTCAAACCCAAGCTGATCACCGTCGGCGGTAGCCTCAACCTGTTTGAGCATAACATAGCAGCCGTGCGCGGCATTGCCGATGAGGTTGGTGCCAAACTGCTGTTTGACGCCGCTCACCAATGCGGGATTATCGCGGGCAAGGCGTGGAAAAACCCTCTGAAAGAGGGCGCACACCTGATGACCATGAGCACCTATAAATCCCTCGGCGGCCCCGCTGGCGGGCTAATCGTCAGCAACGACGCCGAGATCACCCAGCGACTAGATACCATCGCCTTCCCCGGCATGACCGCCAATTTTGACGCCGGAAAATCCGCCGCGCTGGCCATGACCATGCTCGACTGGCGCGACCACGGCCAAGCCTACGCCCAAGCCATGATCTCCACCGCGCAGGCTTTCGCCGAAGCGCTAGACGCCGCAGGTATTCCGGTATTCGCCAAAGCCCAAGGCTTCACCAATTCCCATCAATTCGCCGTGGAGGCCGCCCGCTTCGGCGGTGGCCAAACCGCCAGCAAAGCCCTGCGCAAAGCCGGATTCCTCGCTTGCGGTATCGGCCTACCCATCGCGCCGGTCGAGGGCGACCTAAACGGCCTCCGCATCGGCACCCCCGAGCTAACCCGCTGGGGCGTCACCCCTGACGACGCCCGCACATTGGCTGGATTGGTGGCCCAAGCCCTGACCCGCCCAGACCCCGAAGCCATGGCCCCCGAAGTGGCCTCACTGCGCAAAAGCTTTGATAAAATGCACTACGTTCGAGCTTGATCCGGTTGTGCGTCAGCTCCGAGCTTGCTTTGACTTCGGGGAGCTAAAGCCCCCCTCAGCCAAAGCACATTTTTCAATAAATTGAAAAAGGCCTGCCGCTGGCCCTAGCCTCGCTGCGCTCGGTGGGCCCAGATCCAGCCCCCATTATAAATCCACCAATGCCGCCCTAGATTGCGAGTTGAACTCTCGCCGATAGAGCACAGCCAATGTGAGCAACGTGGCGCTGATCATTGCCCATGCTCCGAGCAACCATGCCAGCGCCGCCAGCGCGAAATACATCGCCCGCAGCCCGCGGTTGAAGCTGCGGGCGGCATAGGTGTTGAGCTTCGCGGATTTCTCGGCATAGCGCTGGGCGTCGGGGTGCTCTGGGTCCATTGGCACCGAGGCCAGTACCACGGCGCAATAGCCAAACAGGCGGTGGGACCAGACGAACTTGAGGAAGGCCGCGGCCAGAATGGCGACCACCAGCATCAGCTTGGCCTCCCAAACCACCTTGGGCGCGCTTAACTCGCCGCTAATGTCTGTCGCCAGTGCTTGCAGGGTGCCCGCCTTACCAAGCAGCGCCACCGAGCCGCCGATACCGATCATGCTTGCCGAGGTAAAAAACGCCGCGCCTTGCCGGAGGCTCGCCAAAATATTGGCATCCAGCATCCGGTTTTCCCGGTACAGCATTTCCTGCATCCAACGGGCGCGGTAATCAGCGATCAGCGAATGGGTCGAGCGGCGCGGCCCTTCGCGCTCCACCCACCAGCCCATTAGCGGCCAGCCGAGCAGCAGGAGCGCCAGCGCCACACCGTCCCACGCGCCGAAGGGGCCAATGGCTTTAAGCAGGGTGTCGAGCATCGCGGGTTTCCTTATTGAGCTTGCGGCATCTTACAGGCATATTGGCCCAGACACACGCCCGATTTTGGAAACCCCGCTATGCAAATGCCAACGCCCAGTGCTGATATTCTCGCCCGCAAGGCCGAGATCGTGGCCCATTTGCGGCAGGTTTTGCCTGCAAACGCGGTGATAGATGACCCGTTTGAAACCAAAGCCTACGAGTGCGATGCCCTGTCGGCCTATCGCTGCCCGCCGCTCGCTGTGGTGCTGCCCACCAGCACCGAGGAGGTGGCGGCGGCGCTGAAAGCTTGCCATGAGATGGGGGTGCCAGTGGTGCCGCGTGGCGCTGGCACCTCATTGGCGGGCGGGGCTTTGCCGACGGAAGACAGCGTGATTCTGGGCGTGGCGCGGCTGACCCAAGTGCTTGAAACCGATTACGAAAACCGTTTTATCACCGTGCAGGCAGGGCGCACGAACTTAAGCGTGACGGGTGCCGTAGAAGCCAACGGTTTCTTCTATGCGCCAGACCCATCCAGCCAGCTGGCCTGCGCCATTGCGGGCAATATCGCGATGAACTCCGGCGGGGCGCATTGCCTTAAGTACGGCGTGACAACCAATAACCTGCTCGGCGTTAAAATGGTTACCATGGCGGGCGAGGTCATTGAAATCGGTGGGGCACATCTAGATGCAGCGGGCTATGATTTGCTCGGGCTGATTTGCGGCTCGGAGGGGCAACTCGGCGTGGTGACGGAAGCCACCCTGCGGATACTCGCCAAGCCCGAGGGGGCGCGGCCGGTGTTGATCGGGTTTGACAGCAACGAGGTGGCGGGAGCCTGCGTGGCCGATATCATCCGCGCGGGCGTGCTGCCCGTAGCGATCGAATTCATGGACCGTCCGGTGATCCGCGCCGCAGAAAAATTCACCCATGCGGGCTATCCCGATGTGGAAGCGCTGCTGATTATCGAGGTTGAAGGT
>Ga0256845_1002625_pt1 | contig 12844 bp, 10 predicted proteins | sample RiftiametaG_FD_189101 | JGI IMG/M metagenome (GOLD analysis project Ga0256845, IMG submission 189101) | Tube worm associated microbial communities from hydrothermal vent at the East Pacific Rise, Pacific Ocean - Riftia | ecosystem: Host-associated > Annelida > Integument > Unclassified ... | reverse complement strand
GTTGGCTCTCTGGTCTCATATCATCGTGGAGAACCCGACAAAGGCAGTTTTAGACACTATAGGATAAAAACCATTGATGGGCCCAACGATTACGCAATGATGAAAGAAGTCCTGGAACGTAGACTCAAAAAGGGACTTGAAGAAGAAAATCTACCAGACCTGTTCGTCGTCGATGGCGGTAAAGGCCAACTTGGCATGGCACTCACAGTCGCAAAAGATCTTGGTATTGCAGATCATCTTGACTGGATCGGTATCGCCAAAGAAAAACAAGATGAAGGTGAAAAACTCTACAAACCAGGCAGAAAGAACCCGATCATCCTGCCATCTCATAACCCTGTCCTCCTCTATCTCATGAAAATCAGAGATGAATCACACCGATTTGGTATCACTTTCCATAGAAAGTTACGGGGGAAAGCCACACTCACCTCTGAACTTGATACAATTCCAGGAATCGGTGCGGAAAAGAAAAAACAGCTATTAAAACAATTGGGCAGTTTAAAACGGATCAAAATGGCTTCGGTAAAAGAACTCATGGAAACCGATGGCATTGGCCCTGAACTAGCAAAAGAGATTCATATTTTTTTCCATTAACTTCAAAAAGTCACCAATTCATCCCTGCCTTTAAAATCATTTTGATCACCACATCCTTGATATAAAGTGACCAAAACCACCTTGAAAAAATAGCTCTTTACATATTTAATTAAATGATTAAATATCTTCTTATGTCTGTAACTGCAGGAAATCAGTAATGACTGCTTTATCGTAGTTACGCATCCGTGATTTTTTTAATTAAGAAGGAGAAATTATGTATTGGAACTGGCTCAAAGGTGGTACTGCGCTCGGAATCGCATTTTTACTTGCCGTTATCCTGGTAAAACCCATCGGAGTTTCCACCCAATTTGTTATTCTCGATGGCATCATTGGCAACGCCGCCAATGACTCTCTTGTGATAAAAGATGACACAGCAAAAAAAGGATATAGCAGTAGCAATGCATACCTTAACAAGTCTGGTGGAAAATACGCAAAATCAGTTGCAAAACCAATGAATTATAGTTTTATTTTTGTCCTGTTCATGATATTCGGCGGTCTTCTCGGCAGAATTCTGCAAAAGAATACAACTGATCAAAAAATAAAACAGATCCCTGAAACACATACCAGTCGATTTGGCAACAGCTTTGTATCCCGTGCTGCATTGACTTTTATTGGTGGCTTTCTCGTCCTCTGGGGCGCCAGGCTTGCTGGAGGCTGCACAAGTGGGCATATGATGAGTGGTATGATGCAGACCTCTATCAGCGGTTATCTCTTTGCTCTGGCAACTTTTGCAGTGGCCGTTCCCACTGCCATCTTTATCTACAAAAAATAGGAGCAACCATGGATATTTTTTTAGCGATTATAATAGGCACCATCTTCGGTTTTGTTCTTCAGCGCATAGGTGCAGCAGACCCTGATAAAATTATCGGCATGCTCCGTCTCACCGATCTCCACCTGATGAAAACCATATTTGCAGGCATTGGCATTTCATCTGCTCTCTTATTCCTCGGTATGATGATTGGTATCATTGACCCTGGCCATTTAAGTATCAAAACCATGTACACAGGCGTTATTTTCGGCGGTATGCTCCTTGGCCTTGGTTGGGCAATTTCCGGCTTTTGTCCAGGCACGGGTGTAGTGGCACTTGGCAGCGGTAGACTGGATGCGCTGTTTTTTGTACTAGGTGGACTGAGCGGTGCTGCTTTATATATGATTATGTTCGGCAGCCTGAAAGGAACTTTTCTTATGCAAAAACTTTTTGGTGGCAAAGCAACGCTCGTTGTGACGGCAAAATCCACTCCGATTCTTGATATGAGCTGGAGCCCATGGCTTGCAGTTGGCATTGGCGTTGCCATGCTCGCTGTAGCCAAAATCCTCCCCGAGCGAATAAGATAAATTACAAACAAAATTTCCAGCCCTGTCTTTCAGACACGGCTGGAAACAGAACATGCATTTCCCGTCCCCTATTCCTGTCACTTTCCATTCATATTTCCGATAAAACTCTTGCTACCGTGAACAAGAACTGATACAGCATTTTGAGGAAGTCTATACTACCAAATCAATATGGGGCGAACCGATGAACGCATCAAACGACTTTACCGATTACATGGGTCTAAAAGACCTACTCAGCGATGAAGAAAAACTGGTGCAGCAGACAGCAAGAGAATTTGTTAATCGTGAAGTAATACCAATTATTGACAAATGTGCCCAAGACGAAGAATTTCCTTCTCATCTGATAAAACCGATGGGTGAGCTTGGCTTTCTCGGCCCGACATTACCTGAGAAATACGGTTGCGCAGAACTCTCCAATATCGCCTACGGTATCCTGATGTATGAACTGGAACGTGGAGATTCCGCACTTCGCAGTTTTGCATCTGTTCAAGGTTCTCTGGTAATGTATCCAATCTATACCTACGGCAGCAAACAGCAAAAAGAGCACTGGTTACCCAAAATGGCTGCAGGTGAAGCGATTGGCTGTTTTGGTCTGACAGAACCTGATTTTGGTTCTAATCCAGGAGGCATGAGAACAAAAGCTATCGACAACAAAAACGGTACCTGGATAATCAACGGCGCCAAGATGTGGATTACCAATGGTTCCGTTGCTGATGTTGCCATTGTCTGGGCTGCAACAACAGATGGAATACGAGGTTTTCTGGTGGAAAAAGGAACTCCGGGATTTTCCACTGTGCGTATGAAAGGTAAATGGAGCCTTCGGGCTTCTGTTACTTCTGAACTCATCCTCGAAGATGTTGTCGTAAAAGATGAAAACATGCTGCCAAAAGCAAAAAGTCTGCGAGGCCCCCTCAGCTGTCTGACCCAGGCCCGTTACGGCATTGCCTGGGGAGCTCTTGGTGCTGCTGACAACTGTTATCAAACAGCACTTGAATATTCACTCCAGAGAATTCAGTTTGACAAACCTATAGCTGCCTTTCAACTGCAACAGAAAAAACTGGCTGAGATGGTGACAGAGCTGACAAAAGGCCAACTCCTTGCCCTGCAACTCGGCCGTTTAAAAGATCAGAAAAAATTTTCCCCGGCTCAGGTTTCCATGGTGAAAATGAACAATGTGAAAATTGCCATGGATATCGCCCACACGTCACGAACAATACTTGGAGCAAACGGCATCATGGGTGAATACCCGATTATGCGACATTCCAACAACCTTGAATCGGTGTACACCTACGAGGGTACCCATGATATGCACACCCTCATTGTCGGAGAAAAAATAACCGGAATACCGGCTTATCGATAATTACGTTCAACAAGAGCCGAAATCCTTGAATGCAAAGCGATCACAGCTGTATCTACCTTAAGAATTCTCTCTCCGATGGTACAGCTGCAAAAACCTTTTTTCTTAAATTGTTCAACCTCATAATCAACCCACCCACCTTCTGGCCCAATTGCCAAGGCAATCCTGCCATTTCCTCCTTGTACCACATCACTCAATCTGGTTTTTCCTGATGGGTGGGCCAGGATGCAAGTACCATACTTCTGCACCTGACCAGGAAAATAATCTTCAATAAATGGTTTAAATTTTCTATGTATATGTACTTCAGGAACCCTGGTATCAACCGCCTGTTCCAACCCGTGTAAAAGATGCACTCTGTACTCATTTTCATCAAGTACACCAGCGTTCCAAAAACTCTTTTCCACACGATTAGCATGAATCAGATGAATCATACCAACTCCGAGTGCAGTGAGTTGAGTTAAAATACGCTTGAGCATAATTGGACGAGGTAAAGCCAGAATAAGATCTAGAGGAGGAATTTCAATTGAGTGATTTGAAATATGCAGTTCAAGTTCAACATAAAATGGACGCTTTTTTCCTATCGATATAATAGTTCCGCTGCCTTTACCACCATCGATAATACCAACCCGCACCGTTTCACCAATATCACTCTTTAATACCTTTACAATATGCTCCGCTCGAATATCGGTTAACCGCAATGCCTTTTCCGATACTTCTGTCGAATCTACAAGTATGATATTCATTTCATATTCCGATAAAAGATACTAAAAAATATTTCCCTGTTTCCTTGGGATTTTCTTGCATTTTCCTGATGCTTTACTTTAAGGTAGTCCCATTCATTTGTCTTTTGTTTTGAGGTCAAAAAAACATGTTCATACTATATAATATTTTTCAGCTGCTCTTTATCATACTTTTTTTCCCGTTTATCCTTATTCTTGTTTTCAGCAATAAAAAACTTCGCAGCCGCATTCCCCAACGCCTTGGCCTCGGTCTAAACAGACAACGTTTTAAAAAGGTCTCAAAAGCCGGTTCAACATTCTGGATTCATGCTCTTTCTGTCGGAGAAGTCACCTCAGCACATCCCCTCATAAATGGGATTAAAATAAAATACCCTGATAGCCGTATTGTGCTCTCAGTTACCACCACAACGGGAAAAGAAGTTGCACGAAAAATTCTGGGAAGCACAGTTGATCACATTATTGACAGCCCAATCGATCTTTTACCAGTTGTTTACCACTATTACAGAAAAATTAAACCTGACCTTTTCATTCTTATAGAAACCGATTTCTGGCCGAATATACTCTATTTTTTAAAAATACTACGTACTCCAATTCTTCTTGTAAATGGACGGGTATCGAAACAGTCCATGGTAAATTACTCAAGATTTCGTCTCTTTTTTAAACCGATGTTCCAAAATTTTTCTTCTCTGTGCATGCAAACAGAACTCGACAAAAAAAATATGCTAAACTTGGGCATTACACCTGAAAGACTGTTTACCCCCGGTAATTTAAAATTCGATACACATCTGGAAGAAGAAAACGTAAAAATTAACCAATCACTGGCTGCACTTCTTCCAGCCAATAAAACAATTTTCATCGCCGGATCAACCCATAAAGGTGAAGAAGAAATTCTCATAGCAGTTTATGCTGATTTGTTAGAAATCCATAAAAACCTGTACCTTATTCTTGTGCCCAGAAATCCAAAAAGATCGCCTGAAATACAAATGGCTGCAGAAAAAACTTCAATGAGAGTCCGTTTAAGATCTTCTGCTCAAGTTGAACCTTCTGATATATTAATTGTCAATACGATTGGAGAACTGACACATTTCTACGCTCTTGCCGATATAGCTTTTATCGGAGGTAGTCTTGTAAATAAGGGCGGGCATAATCCCATCGAACCAGCTGCCCATAGCCTTCCCGTAATGTTCGGCCCTCATATGCAGGACTTCAGTGAAATTGCCAATGAAATGATAAGATCCGGTGGTGCTATAGAAGTCACCAATCAGCAATCACTGTATAATCACACTGATAAACTTCTAAGAAACAACAAATATCGAGCTCAACTGGGAAATGACGCCTTTCAATACGTACACAATCAACACGGTGTCGTTGCCAGACATTTAGATATTATCGACGCGCTTCTGTGAACAAATTCACATCCATTCTCTCCAACAACCTGCTTACTACCGCCACCATTGCCTTTATTACCGGCATCGCATTTTCCTCCCAACTCTCTCTCTCACAAACCTTGCTCTCAATAGCAGGAATTTTATTTCTTGTAAGCATACCTTTGTTCTTCATGCTCTTTTCCTTCTCGAATCCACATCGTGCACTATATTTCCTTATTACATTGTTTGCAGCTGCTGGTTGTATTCATGCACAGATACATTCTAAATTGCCAACAGATCAAGAGCACATTTACAATACAATTGTACAAAAACAAGAGGTCGTTTTGATCGGTACCATGGACAAAATGGCTGGTTTTGACGGCAGGATGAGTCGTACAACTCTTCAACTCAAAAGTATTCGATTAAAAGATGAACCTTTTTGGCGTAAAACCCATGGCAAGGTGTTAATTCGCTTACAGGGAAAATGGCCAGACAATATTCTGCCCGGCGACGTTCTTGCTGTAAGAGCCATTGCAAAGCGACCCGGTAGCTATAAAACACCGGGAGTTTTTGATTATGCCAAATATCTTGCCCGCAAAGATATCTGGGTCACAGTTTCTGTGCGCACCCCGCTCCTTCTCCATAAGACCAAACAGAACAATACTTTTCTCCACTCTCTGCTTTATTTTCCTGAAAAGACAAGAACACAAATCGGCAAATATATAGATTCAACCGTACCGGTCGATCAGGCAGCCATCTACCGGGCCATTCTTCTTGGCGATAAATCCCATTTGAATGAAGCAACGCTTGAGTCTTTCAAAAACAGTGGCACGATGCACATCCTTGCTATCTCAGGGCTGCATATGGCAGTTATTGGCAGCGCAATCTATTTTCTAATCTATCTGATATTAAGTCGTTTTGAAACACTTCTCCTTTTATACAATATTCGTAAAAGTGCAGCTTTCATGACGATGCCAATACTTATCTTTTATTCTTTACTTGCAGGAATGAACACCCCGGTGCTCCGATCTGTTATCATGAGTACAATAGTTATCCTCGCCATATGTTCAGATCGAAAAAAGTCTCCGGCACCACTCATTGCTTTTGCAGCTCTAATTATCCTTATAGTCGATCCTCTTCAACTCTATACAGTCTCATTTCAACTCTCTTTTATCGCAACACTTTCCATCTTGTTTGTTTTTCCAATTTTGCGCGTACTTATTGTTCAGCGATTCATAGATAACAAACGGACACCACACCTCTACACCGGTCCGTTCAAATGGATTCTGGCAGGACTTCTGGTTTCATCCGTTGCCACACTTTCAACGATTCCGGTGTCACTTTATTTCTTTCACAGGGTTTCTCTTGTCAGCCCACTCAGCAATCTTATAATAGAACCTTTAATCTGTTTCTGGTCACTTGTTGCCGGATTTCTCGCCCTGCCTTTTATATGGATTTTTCCCGATATCAGCGCTCTTCTTTTTCAGGCAGGTGCAATTGGACTTAAATATGCGGAAAATGTTGCGATATTTTTTGCTCATTTACCATTTTCACACCTGTGGTTACCCAAACCAGCCATATGGCATATATTTATTTATTATGCTGGACTACTTTTTTTTATCGCAGCAGGTAAAAAAATATCAACCAAATCTGCAGCAGCATTTATCATTTTTTCCATTTCTCTTTTATTCTTTTTCTTTCCACCCGGTTTTCTACTGAAAAAACCACACAAATTACAAATCACTTATCTGGATGTGGGTCAGGGAAGTGCAACCTTTGTTGAATTCCCATCTGGAGAGCGGATTCTCATTGACGGAGGAGGATCCTCCTATTCCAAATCAACAGTAGGCCAAAGAGTTATAGCACCTTTTCTCTGGCATAAAGGAATACAAAACCTAGATGCCATCGCCATCACCCACCCTGATGCCGACCATTATAACGGCCTTGGTTTCATTGCACAGCATTTCATTCCCAAACAGATCTGGGTTAAGGATACTCAGGGACATGACGAAAGATATAGACGAATAATTGGTTCAATGCAGCGTATGAATGGCTCTGTAACTGTACCCTCTGAAGGGATGACTTTGGGCAAAACAGAAATGTCACTCGAATGTATTGCCAATATTGGCAACTGGAAGGATATCTCTTTTGAAGCAGATAATAGAAATCAGGCAAACAGCGGATTGATCCTCTCTATTAAAACAGCACATTTTACAGCACTGTTTCCCGGAGACATTGGAAAAAATGCGGAGAAGGCACTTGTCAACAGAGCATATAATCTCAATGCGGACATTGTCCTTTCACCACATCACGGGTCAAAAACATCAAATTCTGAAATTTTCCTCACCGCCTCTTCCCCACAATTTCTAATAGTCTCTGCTAGCGGGTCATCTAATGGGAAATTTCCACATTATCGCCTGGCCCCGCTATGCAAAAAACAGAACATCGCCCTTTTAACCACTGCCAACCAAGGTGCAATTGAAGTAATTTCCGACAACACAAACTATCAGATATATGGCTATCAGAAGCAAAATAACAACCCCCTTCTGCCTTTAAAAAGATACCTCATCACCACAAAGACGCCGCCTCAAAAATTATAACCGTGAGACGTAAAAATCACACTTCAGTAAAATCAGAAGGAGACTTTTTAAGATATTTTAAAAATTTTGCCTTTTCAACTGCATTGGAATAAGCATCATCAGCACTAATCATCCTTTTATCCAATAAAAACATGATTGCGTCATCGAGGGTCTGCATACCGTATTTTTTACCGGTCTGCATTGTTGAAAGGATCTGAAAAGTTTTTGCATCCCTGATTAGATTTCGCACTGCAGGAGTAGCAATGAGAATCTCCAAAGCTGCGCAACGCCCCTTAATATCAATCCGTTTAAACAGCGTCTGTGAGACAACTGCTTTCAAAGCATCTGCCAAGGTCGATCTAACTTGCCCCTGCTGAGAAGCAGGAAAAATTTCAATAATACGATCGACTGTTTTCATTGCATTAATGGTATGCAGGGTGCCAAACACCAGGTGACCGGTCATCGCAGCTTCCATTGCAAGTGTAATCGTTTCAAGATCACGAAGCTCACCTACCATTATAATATCAGGGTCTTCACGCAATGCTCCACGTAATGCTGCAGAAAAGCTATTTGTATGACTGCCAACTTCCCTGTGATTAATAATGCATTTTTGACTACGATGAACAAATTCAATAGGATCTTCAATCGTCAGAATGTGATCTTTTCGTGTCTTGTTACATTCGTCGACAATGGCAGCAAGCGTTGTTGATTTACCTGAACCGGTAGGACCAGTAACCAAAACCAGACCTTTAGGCAAATGGGCAAGCCGTGAAATAACTTTAGGTAGACCCAATTGTTCAACCGTCATAATTTCACTGGGAATTTCCCGAAAAACAGCACCAATGCCATACTTCTGCATAAAAAAGTTACACCTGTAACGAGCCAATCCGGGAATCTCATAACCGAAGTCAATATCACCCGTCTCTTCGAAAACTTTGATCTTTTCTTCAGGGCAGATCTCATAAAGCATTGCCCGGAGCTCCTCGTTACCCAGTTTTTTAAATTTAACCCGTTCCATATCTCCGCGTATGCGAAGCAATGGTTGTTGTTCCGCTACCATATGGAGATCGGAAGCACCCTCATCATTCATCAATTTGAAAAAACCATCTATTTGAGCCATATTTTCCTCAATTTTCTATAAAACAGAGACACAATCGAATTCAGTACCTATCCTACATCAATAGCTTTTTTTAACGTCAATAGCTTTCTTAAAATACTCGACAACGTCATCCACTTCATCCAACACCTTAAATAACAGCATATCGTCACTGCTAATATTCCCATGTCCCAACAGGGTATCCTGTATCCATTCCACGAGTCCAGACCAAAAATCACTCCCAACTAAAACAATAGGAAAAGGTTTTATTCGCTCTGTCTGAATAAGTGTCAGTGCCTCAAAGAGTTCATCCATTGATCCAAACCCGCCCGGCATACAGATAAAACCCATCGAATATTTCATAAACATAACTTTTCTAACAAAAAAATACTTAAAATCCAGAGGGAAATTTGCAAACGGATTAGGATCCTGCTCATGTGGAAGATCGATATTCAGACCAACTGATAACCCACCGTTTTCAAAAGCACCTTTGTTGGCTGCTTCCATAATACCAGGTCCACCTCCTGTAATAATACCATAACCTTCTTTTGCAAGTTCTCCGGCAATCTGTTCCGCCAGTAGATAATATTTATTGTCAACTGGTGTTCTTGCTGATCCATAGATAGTAATAGCCGGAACATCAATGGCAGACATCGCATCAAACCCATTAACAAATTCAGACATTATTCTAAACATTCTCCAGGAATCTCCAATTACCGAATTATCCAGACAATATTTGGGTTCTTTTATAATTCTGCCATTAGTGCTTTTCTTCATCGTCCTGCTCCATTTCACGTCTGTTGTTTTTTGTTCAACACCTTCATTGCTTCTTTTATATACTCTTTTTTTACATCTTTTCGCCCGACAAATTTCTTATACCATCCCCTCGCCTTTGCCATTTGACCCGTATGAACGTAACTCCGCGCCATAAACAACTGTGCATCTGCTTTCAAATCATTGTTTCTCAAACAACGACGCAAATTCTCTCTTGCCTCTTCCACCATTCCGCAACGTAATTGAATCTGTGCGAGGTGAAATCGATAGCTGATAATATCAGGCTCCAACTCAACACTCTTCTGACACAAAGAAAGGGCGATGGTGTCTCCCTCTTTCTCAGCAAAATACAGCCTTCCAAGCAAATTCATTGATCTATCATCTAATTCATTAAATCTCAAAGCGCGCTGCAATGACTCCATTGCCTTACTGTTATCCTTCAAGCCATAATAAGTCGTGCCAAGATAGTAATGTACCCGACCAGCTCTTTGATGCTCCCTATTATATCTATACCAGGGAGCAAGATACTCAAGTGCAGATTCATACTGTTTCATTTCACACGAAAGAATACCTATTTGTAATTTAAGATCATTTTCAAGTTCACGGCTCCCATCTTCACTTGAATAATTAACCAAAGCATTTTGAAGAAAAGTAAGTGCATCTTTCTTTTCTCCCATTGTCTGCGCGCACAAACCATAGTTATACAGGGCCATGAAATTACTGTTTTCAAGCTGCAATGCTTTCTCAAAAGACGCCATAGCGAGCTGTAGTTTATTCATCATCACAAGAGAAACGCCAAGACTATTGTGAAGATTAACATTTTCTCCATCACATTTAATACCACGCCTGTACTCATTGACAGCTTTTATTAAATCTCCATCACTAAAGTAAATATCACCACTGATATTAAGACTGACTCCATCAAAAACTGCACACTTTGAAGAACCCAAAAGATCTGCGTGTAAAAGAGCTTTCCTGCAATTAAAAACTAATTCTGATTTTTTAAAATCAAAAAATGGATAACTACTTATTCCTGCAGATAATATAATTTCCTCATCAGTAGCACGGAGCAAACATATCTTTTCTTCAACCCAGTGTAACAGTTCCTTTCCGCTAACTTGATCAACAACTACAAGAATATCGCCAGCAACCTCTATACTTTTACCTCTATCCAGATTATTAATCAGACTTTTTTTCAGTGATATATCCAGATTATCACAACAAAAATGAACAAGACTAAACGCGTCAGACTGAGCCCATAATCTATTGAACCTGCGAACAATATTTCTATCCGGCTTTGCCAGAGGATGATTCTCAGGATGAGCCAGCAAGCTGTAATCACAAAAAGAAAAAGGTCCACGTTTTTTTGCATGACTCAGAGCAGTCCAAGCCTCATCAAGCAGTTGCTGGCCACCGTTTAGATATATATTTTCAATATCATTTTTTTGCGTCAGCCTGGATCCGACATGCACTCTATAGCAGCCCTCACTCTTGAGATATGCCACAAGTCCACTTTCAAATTCCTGTTTCTGTTGATCCGGATTACTTTGTAACACCAACGCAAAAATACACTGCCCCAAGTAATGTAACACTGTATCATTCTGAACATAATTCGACAACATTGCGGCACATTTTTGCGAATACCTCATCACATTGCGAAATGAAGATCTTGCAGGCCTGAGTTCAAGCAGGATGAGATGCAAACCGGAAGTGCTTGTATAAGTATCAAGAAGATAATGTAAATTAGACAAATTCAACAAACCGGTGTGACCATCCACTCGAGCCTGCTTAAGCAGAAGGAATTCACGCTCAGCAGCGCCAGCCAAATCGACCAACCAGTCTACGCTCACCTTTTGCAAAAAGACGGTGTCTGCTTCGGAAATTTTGGCAACGACTCTCTTATTTTCCGCAACCTTAAACGACATAAACAACGAGCGACCAAGAATTCCGCAATGTTGTTTTCCATTCTGTATATTTTTGAAAGTATCTAAGAATATTTTCGAATCAAGATCATTTTCATTGAAAATAAAATCTACTTTTGCAACGGCAGGTAGCTTTTTTGTAATAATCGTCAAAAAAGAATGCGAAAATAGATGGAAATCTTTAACAGTGAGATTTTCATCTGAAAAAGTGACAGGAAATGATTCAATCACTCGTATCACCATCGGAAAAAAATTCTGTCAATATCTCCACTAAGCCGGAAATTTCATGATCCTGAATAGTCCTCACATCGAGGAGAAATTTTTCATTTTCTATACGCCCAATTACAGGTGTAGACAGCATGCGCAGGTTTTTTTCGAGGAAATTGAGAGATATGAACAAAGGTTTTAATACAACAGCCCAACTTGGAAGCCTAAATTCAGGCAAAGCACCACCACCCACCATTGAGTTGGTAGAAATAATCTCAATGAGATAATTTTTTTTAATTCTATTATTCAGACGCCGCCTGAGTCTTTGAGCGCGTTTTTTCAAATCTTCCTCAGAAATGGTCAGCATAGAAAGAGTCGGAACATTTTTAATTGCTTGATCTATATCGTAATACTCACGTAAAACGGACTCAAGTGATGCAAGAGTAAATTTATCAATACGCAACGCCCTATTCAAAGGATTTTCTTTAATCTTTTCAATAACATTTTTTTTCCCGATGATTATTCCTGCCTGAGGTCCCCCAAGTAACTTATCACCGCTGAAAGTTACAATATCGACACCGGCTTTAACTATTTCCTGTACAGTCGGTTCCTTGGGAAAACCAAATTGAGAAAAGTCAACAAGGCTGCCACTGCCAAGATCCTCCATGGTCAACAGGTTGTTTTTATAGGCCAATGTAACCATTTCTTCAACACCAACCTCAGATGTAAATCCTATAATACGAAAATTTGATGTATGCACCCGAAGCAGCATAGCGGTTTCTTCTGTGATTGCTTTTTCATAATCATGTAAATGTGTTCTATTGGTTGCTCCAACTTCGACAAGACGTGCACCACTTTTAGCCATCACATCAGGAATCC
>Ga0256845_1002624_pt1 | contig 12847 bp, 15 predicted proteins | sample RiftiametaG_FD_189101 | JGI IMG/M metagenome (GOLD analysis project Ga0256845, IMG submission 189101) | Tube worm associated microbial communities from hydrothermal vent at the East Pacific Rise, Pacific Ocean - Riftia | ecosystem: Host-associated > Annelida > Integument > Unclassified ... | reverse complement strand
GCAGCCTGTAAAAAAACGGTTTTAAGTGTTAAGTTATAAGTTTTTAGTTAAATTGGGATTTCATTATAAGATTTAATTTTAAATTGATAATATAATGAAAACAATAACCAATGGGTTAAACAACGTAGAGACGCAATTATACGATGCGATGTAGAGACGCGATGCATCGCGTCTCTACCAAAAATTTATAATCCTGAAAAAAATATTTATAAAAAAAAACCTATTGATGAGATATTAAGTGATAGTACACATACACAGAGGATTATGGCGTATAAATGTATATTTAATAAAAATATAAGAGATATATGTGTACAAATACACATATACATACGTTGGCAACAAGGGGGAAATGATGAAATTTACAGCATTAAATGTTAGTTTGGGTGATTCTTTTTTATTAGAAATTGATTCTAAAAAAATACTTGTCGATACTGGTAATAGTAGAAATGAATGTGAAAATTTACTATCTGCTAAACAAATAAAGAATTTAGATTTAATAATAATTACTCATTATGATTCTGACCATATAAATGGTTTGCTTGAAGTATTAGAATCGAATATTTCAGTAACAGAAATTTGGTTACCTGAAAACTTTGGAAGAATTAAAGAAACCCTTAAAGAAAAAAAAGATAATTTATTAAAAAAGATTATTAATAATGATGCTGAACCAGAATATTTACATTCAAAAATAATAATTGAAACTAATACTTCAAAAAGATACACTCATATATTTATAAACATTAATGATGATAATGATATTACATCAAATAAAGTTGTCTCTTATATCCGTTATCTTGAAAAGAAAAATAATATTTCTGAAAAAGTTATAAAAAATATGAATGATAACACAGTTAATGTAATACAACCATTATCTAATATTTTAATTACATATATAGAAAAAAGGCACATTATTAAAATTGATAAAATTGTTAATGAATGCGAAAATAAAAAAATTAAAATTCGTTGGATGAAGTATACGCATAAACTTGAAAATAAAAAAGTTAATAATAATATTAATTTGCTATGTGTTAATGGTAAAGAAAATAAGAATATAAAAGAATATATTGATGACATAGAAACGATTTATTACTTAAGTAAAATTAATAGTGAAAGTCTTGTTTATAAATACCATAGCAATGATAAAACACCAAATGTATTATTTTCAGCAGATTCTGGTTTCGAATTTTTAGGAAAAAAGGAGAAAATTAAACTTAATAATAATTCTTTAATTACTGCTGCTCATCACGGTTCGAGTGATCAAAAGAATATTAATACTTATAGATTAGTTAATGGTGAAAATCTAATTTATGTTAGAAGTTACCATAACCAAATCAAAAAGCCTTGTTGTGAATATATTAGATTAGAAGGAAAATATTGTGTAAAATGTATTAATGATAATACTACTAATGAAATAATTTTGGATTATAATAATGGGTGGAATACAAAAAGAAAGAAATGTAGTTGTAGTATAAATAATTGTTAATATCCAGTTGCTAACAACGGCTATAAGCAATGCGGACAAAAATGATAAAATTAAAAATAATGAATAAAAAAAACGATATAGCAGTTTGAAAATGAGTAGCATTGAAATCTCGCACTGCTCATAGCCCAGACCGTTTGTAAAAATTTTATTTTAAAAAAATAAAATTGTAAATTCTTTCGTTGGTTTTGTTTTTGCGGTAGGAGGGGAGGTTTTGGGGGTTGCAGAATGTGCAGATGTTCATGGATGAAATATTTGTTTCCGGGATTCCTTCACTGATAAGAGAGAGTTTTAACCCTTTAAAAATATCAAGATAATATTTTCCTTCTTTTTTTTGAAAAAATTCATCCCTATTTTTATTATTTGAAAAATTTTCATACAGTTCCATTCCGACCTCATAGCATTTTCCCTCAATGTGAGGTCCGGCAATAAATTTTATATTTTTTATATCAATATTCATACTTTTTAATCTTTCAATCAACTTTTTTTCGATCCCCTTATGAAAACCGCGCCACCCCGCATGGATAATTCCTGCAATATCTCCCATTTGGGAAAAGAAAAATAACGGAACACAATCGGCAGTCCTTATTATTGCTCCTTCTCCTTTCTCCGTAATAATTATCCCGTCACCTTCGCTCCCTTTCACAATGTTTTTTTGATTAAAAATAGTGTCCGAATGAACCTGTTTGAGTTCCTTAAATTCTAAATTAAAATATTCTGACAGAGTTTCGGCAGAACATCCATCCCGGCAGTAACCAAATTTCACAGAACCGATATCATAGAGTCGGATGTTTTTGTTCTCAAATTCAATTAATTCACGATTACTCATTTGGAATCACAAAAAAAATTGTTCATTTTTCAGGTCTTGATGCTTTTCCTGAGATCGCTTCTATTTTAATCCTGAAAACCTTTGTCTTTTTATCCGGTTTCTTAACAAATTTCAGTCCCTCCTCAAAAAAATCTTCAGAATATTTTTCGATCAAGCTTTTTAGGCCTTTGAATTTTTCTTCTCCCGATACCTCATCAATCACTCCTTCCACTATGCAGCTCTCAAAATCAGTATCAAATTTTTCCGGAATAACCTTCGACCTTGTTACGACACAGAACGAGACCCTGTTATTATTTTTAAAGCAGTCCGGTTTCTTTCCCTCGGTTGCACAGTGAAAATAGATATTCCCGTCAACAGTACAATAGTTGAGTGGAATTCCATAGGGGGCTCCTTCCGGTGTTACCGTCCCTAAAACTCCGTAACTTCCCTTTTCAAGGATCCTGAATGTATCATCATCATTCATCTTTTTTTCTTTTTTTATCATTTTTCTGTTTTCGATATTATAAAGATTAATATAAACCAAAATTTTTAAGATGACAACCGTCTGGAATTTTTATTTAATTAAGGATCTATCGGAAAATTAACCTGTTATTCATGTATAATATTAAAATAGTTTAAGGTGAAAATATGAATGAGATAAAATATTGTTCAATATGCGGATCAGAGTTATCCGTGAGACCGATGGACGGTAGATCGAGGAAATATTGTGAAAGATGCAAAAAGCCTGTATATGAGAACCCTATCCCTGCGACTGCAGCTGTCTGTTTTGATGAATCCGGAAAAATTCTCCTTGTTAAAAGGGGAGTTGAGCCTAATATAGGTGAGTGGTGTCTTCCGGGAGGATTTCTTGAGATTGATGAAACACCCGAAGAAGGATCTCTTCGGGAGCTTAAAGAGGAGACCGGATTAGTAGGTGAAATTGTAAATTTTGTAAAAAATGAGCGAAGTCCCAGTCCATTTTACAGTTCGGTAATTGTTATGGGATATGAGATAAGGATCATCGGCGGAAGTGTCAGAGCAGGGGATGATTCGACAGAAGTTCATTTTTTTGAGCTTGATAAGTTGCCGGAGATAGCATTTCAAAGTCATATCAATATATTGGATTCTGTTGTTAAAAATGAAAGATTTGATATAAGAAAAAATATTTTAAAACAAGCAGGAGCTTATGTCATAACAAGCGGTGATCATATTTCGATTGCAAAAGAGGCCTGCAGGGGAGGAGCAAAAATCATCCAATACAGAGATAAAAGATCATCTATGAAAGATAAACTAAGAATAGCTAAAGAGATAAAGCAGATTTCCAGGCAGACAAAAACTCTTTTTATCGTTAATGATAATATCGATCTGGCGGTCCTTTCCGGTGCTGACGGTGTCCATCTCGGCCAGGATGATCTTTCCGTCAAAGAGGCGAGAAAAATAGTTCCGGGAAATTTTATTATCGGCAAATCCACACATTCTCTTGATCAGGCGATTAAAGCGGAATCAGACGGTGCCGATTATATAGGCGTGGGTCCTATCTTTAAAACTCCGACTAAAAAAGATTATATTCCGGTGGGTGTTGACTTGGCAAAAGAAGTTTTTAGCAGAGTTAAGATACCCATTGTTGCAATCGGGGGTTTAAACGGAGAAAATATTGAGCCTCTTGTTGATTTCGGTTTGACAAATTTTGCCATGGTCAGAGAATTTCAGCAAAATACGGTTGAGAATATTAAAAAGATCAATTCAATTGTGTTTAATTCCGAAATATAGTTTTATAAAACATTTTCAATTTATTCTTTCACTTTTACAAATTAACAGGCTTACAAACAATTTCAATTAAAATCAGGTTGTAATCAAGGCAAATAAATATAAAGCAGATCTGTTATACAATATGAAAAATTTTGTATTTGTATTATAGGATTGAATTTTTCTTTAAATTATTTTTGATTTTATAAGGAGGGAGTGTTTGTTTTCTGAGTTGTTTATGAATGGTTTGTAGACTGTGAGCGGGGAGGCACAATTTCCAATAATATTTTAAAGATTCACACAATTAATGTTCGTTTATATTTAGGAGGAAATAAATGAAACTAAGAAATTATTTTACTATGTTAGTTTTAACTTTTTGCATGTTTATATTGACGGCATGTCCTGCAAATAATGGAACAATCATATTTCCGGATGTTTCAGGTATTTGGGATTGGACAGTTAACTTCACTAATAATGAATGTGATGGAATGAATGGATATCAACTTGTGATTAAAATTACTCAAAGCGAGGAAACCGGAACATGGACGAGCTATAGTAACTCAGATGTAAATTTTGCCTGTCCTTTGGAAACCGGTGTCTATACGATTGACAAAGATGGAAATGTTAGCATCAATTTGAATAATTATAAGTTTGACCCTCAAGGGTGTAATAATAAAACGCCTGCTGATGCAATTGTTACAATTCAGATTACGGCGGTTGTTTCATCTAATACTATATCAGGTGTTCAAACTGAACATTGGTCATCTGTAAGTGCAAATGTCACTAATTGTCTTAAAACCGGAAAGATTTCAGCAGTAAAAAGGTAAAAAAATCTTGATCTAATTAGTCGTCAAGGATATGTTTTTCTTTATCCTTGGTAATAGTCTCTAATTCGGTTATTTTTTCATCAACAATCTTCTGGAACTGCTCATAAAACTTTTTTTCATCATCTTCGGAAATATCTTTGTCATCTTTCATTTTTTTAATCTTATCTCTATATTCTCTTCTTATGTTTCTTACTTGAGTCTTTCTCTCTTCGTTATATTTTTTAAGCATCTTTACAATTTCCATTCTGCGTTGTTCATCAAGCGGGGGAATTGGAAGTTTTATTACCTTACCGTCGGAAATAGGATTAAGATCGAGATTGGAGCTTCTAATCGCTTTTTCAACATCATTGATTATATTTGAATCCCATGGTTGAATCATAATGAGATTTGATTCGGGAACCGAAAGAGTTGCAAGTTGATTTAAAGGTGTAGGTGTTCCGAAATAGTCAACCGAAATATTATCAAGGACAGTTATAGAAGCTCTTCCCGTCCTGAATTTTGAGATCTGCTTTAAATAATCATCTTTAACGGTTTTAAATTTTTCATTTGCTTCATTGATGATATCTTTAAACATTGTAATTATCTCCTTAGCTTATTAAAGTGCCGATATCTTTCTCTATTACCGATCTAAAAATATTGTCTTTCCCGGAAATATTAAAAATTTTGATCTTTAGGTCATTCTCCTTGCAAAGGCTTACAGCAGTACTGTCCAACACCTTTAACTCTTTAGAAAGAACATCGGAATAAGATATCTTTTTAAATTTCACTGCATTTTTATTCTCTTTCGGATCGGCGGAAAAAACTCCGTCCACGAGTGTTGCCTTAAGCAGAATGTCGGCTCTGATTTCAATAGCTCTGAGTGCGGCAGCTGTATCTGTTGAAAAATATGGGCTTCCGGTTCCCGCAGAAAATATAACAACACGTTTTTTTTCAAGATGTCTTGTTATTCTTCGTCCGATGAAAGGTTCGGCAATTGATTTTATTTCAAGTGCCGAAATAAGTCTGGTAACAAGCCCTTTGGACTCAAGGATATCCTGTAAAGCAATACCGTTGATTATCGTTGCAAGCATCCCCATGTAATCTGCGGATGTTCTTCCGATATCAAGATTGTTCCCTTTGACTCCTCTGAAAAAATTTCCTCCTCCGGTAACAATTGCAATTTCAACTCCGAGAGAATGAATTTTTTTTATCTGATCGGCAATACTGTTTATAGTTTCGTTTGATATTCCGAAAGGAATGTTGCCTTTTAAAGCTTCTCCGCTTAATTTAAGAACTATTCTCTTATATTGGGGAAGCTCATCCATTTTAAATTTCTTCGCCTACCTGATAGCGGACAAATCTTTTGATTACTATGTTTTCTCCAATCTTATGAATCATTTCGGTTAAAAGGTCATTAATGGTATTTTTGTCATCTTTAAAAAATGTCTGGTTAAGAAGACAAGCTTCGGAATAAAACTTTTTAAGTTTTCCATTTATTATATTTTCTAATATATTTTCGGGTTTTCCACTTTTCTTGAGCTGTTCGGCATAAATTTCTTTCTCTTTTGCAATAACATTATCCGGAACATTTGATTCGGAAACGTATAGCGGGTTCATTGCGGCGATCTGCATTGCAACATCTTTGACGAATTGCTGAAAATCTTTGTTTTTAGCAACGAAATCCGTTTCACAGGCAACTTCAACAAGAACTCCTATCTTTGAATTGGTATGAATATATGAACCGATAACACCCTGTGTTGTTGCTCTTGTAGATTTTGATTTTGCCTTTTCATATCCCTTCTTTCTCAAAGCTTCAACAGCTTTATCAAAATTTCCGGAAGTTTCTTCAAGAGCTACTTTACATTCAAGAATTCCTATTCCCGTCTGTTCTCTCAGTTTTCTGACTAATTTCATATCTACTGCCATCTCAATTCTCCTCCGGCTTGGTTTCTGCTGCGGTTTCCCCGCTTTCTTCGGTTTTTATATCTTCGGGTGATTCCGTCTCTTCATCTTCAACCCCGGCAGCTTCCTGCTGTTCGCGAAGCAGAGCATTTGATATGCGCTGTTCAAGACCGACCTTTACAGCTTCACCGAATTTTGAAGTGAAAAGTTTTATTGATCTTATTGCATCATCGTTTCCCGGGACGGGATATGTTATTCCGTCCGGATCCGCGTTTGTATCAACGATTCCGACTATGGGAATATTTAGTTTTTTTGCTTCAAAAACCGCAATATCCTCGAAATTCGAGTCAATAATAATTAAAACTCCGGGAAGTCTGTTCAGTTTTCTTATTCCCCAAAGATTTTTGTGAAGTTTTTTATATATTTTATCAAGTTTGGATTGCTCTTTTTTGCTCTTAACATCCCAGCGACCGTCTCTTTTCATCTCATCAAGATCAAGTAATTTTTCAACACTCTTTTTAATCATTGAAAAGTTTGTAAGCAAGCCTCCGAGCCATCTTTTATTTACATAGTGAAGTCCTGTTTCTTCTGCAATCTCTGCAACGATCGTCTGTGCCTGCTTTTTTGTTCCGACGATGAGAGCTTCTTCACCTTCGGCAACTATGTTTGTAACAAACTCAATTGCATTTCTGAAAAGTTCTATAGAAGTCTGTAAATCTATTATATATATTCCGTTCTTTTTGCCATATATATACGGCTTCATTTTCGGATTCCATTTTCTTACCTGATGACCGAAATGAACACCGGCTTCCAGCATTTCTCTGATATTTACTGATATCATTATTCCTCCTACCTCTTGTGATACTGAGAAGCCTTACGAGCCTTTAACAGTCCATATTTCTTTCTCTCTTTTTCTCTGGAATCTCTGGTCAAAAGTCCGTTTTTCTTTAAAACGGGTCTTAATTCAGGATTGAAGTCCAGCAATGCTCTCGACACTCCGAGCTTAATTGCATCAGCCTGTGCAGAGACACCGCCGCCGTTAATATTGAAATAGAGATCAAAGTTATCAGTTGTGCTTGTGATCGAAAGCGGTTTGTAAATTGCCATCTTATGTATTTTTTGAGGGAAATACTCCTCGAAAACTCTTTTTCTCTTGTTAACAACCAGTTTTACTTCACCTTTTCCGGGTCTGAGATATACTCTTGCAATACTGGTTTTTCTCCTTCCGGTTCCGTAATATTGTACTATACTCAACATTACCTCCTTAAATACTCAATACTTCCGGCTTCTGTGCTTCATGTTTATGGTCAGTTCCGGCATAGATTTTAAGTTTTTTTAGTATCTTTCTGTTTAATCTGTTCTTTGGCAGCATTCCTCTTACGGCAGCCCGGATAATTCTTTCGGGATGAGTGTTCATCATCCTTCTATATCCGACCTCTTTTATGCCACCCATAAATCCCGAATGATGATAATAGATCTTCTGGTCTTCTTTATTTCCAGTAACCTTGATCTTATCGGCATTGATAATGACAACAAAATCTCCATTGTCAAAAAACGGTGTATATGCAGGTTTATCCTTTCCTCTTAATACCGTCGCTACCTTTGTAGCCAATCTACCGAGTACAATACCTTCGGCGTCAACCAGCCACCATTTTCTTTCATCCGGACTTTTTTTGTATACAAAAGTCTTGTTCTTCAGATTCAAATTCATCTTTTACCTCTTTAATGGCTATTTTTATACTATTTTTTGATTTTTGTCAAGATAAAAAGGCTTGTTGGTTTTAAAATTGCTTATGAATCGGATTTGTTTGTTATTAAATCTCAAACCATGATTTATAAAAATCCTTTGAGTTTTCAAATGATCCCTTATAATAAAATTCATTCGTTGTCGATGAATATTCATAATCATTTGACCATTCATCAACTTTTTCTGCTATCTGTGTCAGGGATTCAACGATATATTCCAGTTCGGAATCCGTCATTGTCGGATGGAGTGACAATCTGACAAAACCCGGTTTTTCTGAAAAATCTCCTCTGTTTATCATTTCCGTAATATGCCTTGATTCGTCATGAGTAACGTTAAAAAGGAAATGTCCGTAAGTTCCTGCACAAGCACAACCTCCTCTTACCTGAATGCCGAATCTATCGCTTAACAATTTAACAACAAGATTATAATGTATCTTCGGAAAGTAAAAAGAGATGATACCAAGTCGTTCTTTGTGTTGTTTTGCAAGTATCTGAAGTCCCGGTATTTCTTCCATCAAAGGGAATGCTTTTTGCAGAAGTTCGTTTTCTCTCTCTTCAATATTTTCGGTTCCCATTTTTTCTTTAAGTTTTATTGCCATTGCAGCTCTGAAAGCTTGAAGAAAACCGGGAGTTCCACCGTCTTCACGAAGTTCTATATCATCCATATATTTATATTCACCCCATGGATTTGTCCAGTCGACGGTTCCTCCGCCCGGATTGTCGGGCACATCATTGTTGTAAAGAGATTTATCAAAGATCAATACTCCCGAAGATCCGGGACCTCCGAGAAATTTGTGAGGTGAGAAAAAGACGGCATCAAGTTTTTTCAAAGGGTCTTCCGGGTGCATATCAATATCCACATAAGGAGCGGATGCGGCAAAATCAATAAATGCCAGCCCGCCGTTCTCATGCATTATTTTTGCAAGTTCATAATAGGGAGGTTTTAGTCCTGTGATATTTGAACAAGCGGAAAATGAACCTATTTTAAATTTTCTTTTATCGAATTTTTTTATCTCTTTTCTTAATTCATCAGGATCAACAAGGAGATCTTTGCCGGGATTCAGAACTATTACATCGGCAATTGTCTCATACCATGATGTATGGTTTGAGTGGTGTTCCATATGGGTCACAAAAACAACCGGACGGTCTTCTTCTTTAATATCTATTTTTTTTATAGTTCTTGATTGAATTTTAAGTCCCAGTATTCTTTGGAATTTATTTATTGCACCGGTCATTCCGGAACAAGGCGTGATGATAACATCGTCGGGTCCTGCATTTACATGCTTTTTAATCATCTTGTGTGCATAGTGGTAAGCGTATGTCATAATTGTTCCCGTTTCGCTTGTCTCCGTATGAGTGTTCGCAACAAAAGGACCGAAACTGTTTTTGATCCTATCCTCTATCGGAGCATACAATCTTCCGCTTGCAATCCAGTCGGCATAAATAATCTTTTTTTCCCCGAATGGAGATGAATAGGATGTGTTAATCCCAACAATATTTTTACGAAAAGATTCAAAATGTTTTTCAAGATTTTTCATAAAAGGATATTATCATTTTTGCCGTATCCATTCAAATAATTAACTCATACAGCGAAACTCAGATCGGGTTTGATATTTTTTTTCCCATAAAATATAATAAAATCAAGGTGGTAAAAATGGATATAAGAACAAAAGCAAAGGAAGGGTTAAACCGGTTTGAGAAAGTTTTAGATAAATTACCCGGATTTAAAGGCTATTTTGACAGGGAATTAAGAAGGGATTCCGATAAACTTCAACGTGAGTTTATTGCAGGGAAACTTGAAACCGCAAAGAGTGAAATGAATGAGATCATCAGAAATGAGACCAGAAAGAAAGATCTGTCACTTCTTACTGATTTTGATATTCTCCTTAAAGATATTGAAAAGATCATCAGTGGTATCAAATATTCCGATCGCGGATATTCGGGGTTTTTTGATCTGATAAAGATAAAAGAGGATACTCTTGATAAAATTTATGAAGCGGATATAGCCCTGCTTGAAACAATTGAAGTTTTTTCAAAAGAGACCCGTCTTTATCTTGAGGATTCTATTGATCATAAAAAAATCCAATCCCTAGTGAAGAAATTAAAAGATATAGAAAAAGAGTTAAAAATAAGAGATGAGATCCTTATCGGATTTGATAAAGGTTAGGAGGAGTTCAGATGAAACTTGAAATATTGCAATATTTTGATAATACGGGAAACGAAATATCTCACAGAATCCCCGAATCCGGTTCCGCGGATATTAAAATGGGGGCACAGCTTATAGTTCAGGAAAACCAGGCTGCTGTCTTTTTCAGGGACGGAAAAGGTCTTGATACATTTACATCCGGCAGACATGTACTCTCCACCATGAATATACCTCTTCTTACAAAACTTCTTTCCCTGCCGTTCGGATTTAAATCGCCTTTTCAGGCTCAGGTCTATTTTGTAAATCTTAAAACATTTCTCAATTTAAAATGGGGAACAAAAGAGCCTGTCAGTTTTAAAGATTCCGAACTCGGTTATGTAAGACTCAGGGCATTCGGAGTTTATTCGATGAAAATTCAGAATCCACAGCTTTTCATAGGAGAAGTGGCGGGAACTCAAGCAATTTATACGGTTGATGATATAGAAGATTTTTTTAGAAATACGATTGTCGGGAGGTTAAACGATTTTCTTGGAGAAAATCTGAAAACCATCTTTGAACTCCCTCAGTTTTTTGATGAGCTTGGTGTCGGGCTTAAATCCAGAATTGCAGGCGATTTTGAGAAATACGGACTTGAAATATCCGATTTTATTATTAATTCGATCACTCCTCCTGAGGAAGTAGTGAAAATGATTGATGAGCGGGGGGGAATGGAAGCGGTTGGAAATCTAAATGATTTCATGAGGTTTAAAGCGGCAAAATCGATGGAAAAAGCAGCGGAGAATCAGGGCGAAGCATCTTCCGGTATGGGAATGGGGCTCGGTGCAGGATTCGGTATGATGATGCCCGGAATGATAAATAATGCAATGAATCAGGGTGCTCCGCAAAATAGTGGTGCAGCTTTAATAGCTTGTCCTAAATGTAAAAAACAGATACCTGCAAATTCAAAATTCTGTCCCGAGTGCGGGGAGAAATTATCGACCGGACTTTTTTGTAAAGATTGTGGAAATCCTATTCCTCCCGGAGCAAAATTCTGCCCATCCTGCGGGAAAAAACAGTAAAATAATTGATGAAAATAACTTGTCCGAATTGTAGTGGTGAAAATAATATTGAGGTTGTTGAATATGAGTTTTTAACATGTCAGTTCTGTAAAAATTCTCTCTATATAGATTTTGACGGAATATCTTCTACATATACTTATAAATCTATTATCTCTCCGGAAGAAGTTTTAATGTTTCTGAAAAAAGATTTTGGTAAGATCGGATTTTCGGAGAATTATAGAGTTATCAATAAAAACGCCGTATATATTCCTTTTTGGGAAATAGAGGGAAGTGAGTTTCTTGAGAGTGCATCTTCCAAATTGGAAATCGGGAAAATTCCAAAGCCCTCTATTGAAAAACGAGTTTTTGATTTTTCAGGAGATAATAGTTCGGTTGAGAAAGTTGATCCGGATACCCAGCCGGATAAAGACGGGAAAAGAACTCTCTATTTTATGCCATATTATAGAATTGTGATAAATTTCAAGGAGAAAGAGTACTCTTTTTATGTTGATGCGCTTAACGGGAGGGTTACGGGAGAACCGATTCCCTTTATATCCGCAAAAGAGCTCGGTAACTATTTCCCTTTTTTTATTATAATGTTTCTAACTTTCTTTATAATAAATATCTTTTTTGACAATGCTATCGTCTCTATCTTTATCAATGCGGTGTTGGTGTTTTTATTCTATAATATTTCTCTCAGCGAGGTTGTAAAAAAACTTAAAAAAAATGAAGGTTAAAGTAATATCATGTACAGAGTGCGGGGGCTCTATAAAAGTTTCTGAAGGTCAGTTTCTGTCCCGCTGCAACTATTGCGGATCGGAATATTATGTAGAACAAAAATTTCCTCCGTCTGTTCGGATAAAAAAATCAGTCGTAATAGATGAAGCAAAAAATATAGTGTTAAAACATTTAAGAAATAAGAATATTTCAAGGGAATTTTTAAAAAATTCATATTTTGAAAAAGGAACACTCTATTTTATTCCATTTGTTGAAATCAGGGGAATAAAAACGCGAATAGTTGATGATTCGACAAGCGGGAAGAAAAAATTCACCTATATTGCTTATGAATATATTGAACGTGGAAGTGAATTAAGTGAAATAGATATAGGTTTTATTGATATGAATATCATAGAGGAGACTCTTATAAGTGCGGAGCAGGAGAGATTTGATCTTGTG
>Ga0256845_1002623_pt1 | contig 12861 bp, 12 predicted proteins | sample RiftiametaG_FD_189101 | JGI IMG/M metagenome (GOLD analysis project Ga0256845, IMG submission 189101) | Tube worm associated microbial communities from hydrothermal vent at the East Pacific Rise, Pacific Ocean - Riftia | ecosystem: Host-associated > Annelida > Integument > Unclassified ... | reverse complement strand
CTTGCCGCTCACACTGGTGGGCGCTAAATCCCCGCTTCCGGTGCGCTATGCCACGCCCATGCCCTCGGCGCAGGTTAAATCTGCCGTGCTGCTGGCAGGGCTGAATGCACCGGGCGAAACCGTGGTGATTGAGGCCGAGGCCACCCGCGACCATACCGAGCGGATGCTGGCAGGCTTCGGGGCCGAGATCTGCACCGAGATCACGCCGGAGGGCCGTGTGATCACGCTGAAAGGCCAACCAGAGCTGACAGGGCAAACCATTGCCGTGCCGCGAGACCCCTCCTCCGCTGCCTTCCCCGTGGTCGCGGCGCTGCTGGTTGAGGGCTCCGAAATTCTTGTGCCGGGCATCGGCCAAAACCCCACCCGCTGCGGGCTGTTCACCACGCTCATCGAGATGGGCGCGGACATTACATTTGAAAACCAACGGGTCGAGGGCGGTGAGCCTGTTGCTGACCTGCGGGTGCGCTTTGGTCCATTACAGGGCGTAGAAGTGCCGCCGGAACGCGCCCCGAGCATGATAGACGAATACCCCATTCTGGCGGCGCTGGCGGCCACAGCAGAAGGGCCAACCGTGATGCGGGGCATCAAGGAAATGCGGGTGAAGGAATGCGACCGGATCGACGCGATGGCGCGCGGGCTGGAGGCCAATGGGGTGAATATCGAAGAAGGCGAGGACTTCTTGATTGTGCATGGCGCGGGCAAGGTCAAAGGCGGCGGCACCTGCGCCACCTTCCTTGACCACCGCATCGCCATGAGCTTCATGTGCCTTGGCATGGCCACTGAGAACCCCGTCAAAATTGACGACGCTGGCCCGATTGAAACCAGCTTCCCCGATTTTATCCCCCTGATGGAGCGCCTCGGGGCCAGTTTCCGGAGGGAAAACGCATGATCAGCCTCAAACGCGCCCATCTGATGATCATCGGCCTGACCGCGCTGAATTACGCGATGATGCTGGTGTATTCCGGCCCCAAGCTGCTGAAAGCCGCGGACGGATTGTGGCCGTTTGATATGCGGATCATGGGCTATTCGCTGGAAGACGCCACTCAATACGTGACCACGATCACCCCTGAGGGGCGGTTTTTTTATCTCGAAGTGCAGCAAATGCTGGACACCTTCTTTCCGGCCCTTCTTGCGCTCTCGTTGATGATCACGCTCTACCGCCTCGCGCCCAAATTGCCAGTGCTGTACTTGTTTCCGATAACGGGCGCGCTGTTTGACTATTACGAAAACGCCGCCGTGGCGCAGATATTACTGACCAACGCGCCCGACAAAGGGCTGGTGGAAATGGCCAGTCTGCTGACGGGCCTAAAGTTCGCCGCCATCGCGCTTTCGCTCCTCGCCATCCTGTGGTTTTGGCGCAAAGGAAAATCCAATGCTTAGCACCGGAAGCTGCCTATGCAGGGGCGTTCGCTACGAAGTGGAAGGCCCGCTGCGCCCCGTGGTTTACTGCCACTGTGAGCAATGCCGCAAAACCTCGGGCCACCATGTGGCCGCCAGCTCTGCCCCGCGCGACAAGGTAAAAATAATGGGCGAGCTGCGCTGGTATCACTCCAGCGCCACCGCGCGGCGTGGCTTTTGCCCCACCTGCGGCGGCAACCTGTTTTGGGATGGGCCGGGGGGAAATATTTCGATCATGGCGGGCACGTTGGACGATGCCGACATTAAAGCCATGGGCCATATTTTTGTGGCTGACAAAGCGGGCTATGTCGAGATTTGCGATGGGCTACCGCAGGCACCGCAGGATGACGAAACCATCACGACCATGGTGCCAAGCACGCCCTAAACGATGCCGGACAGGCTGGGAACGCGGGCCAAAATCACATACAACACCCGTTAAAGGCGCGATGTTTTTCACAACGCAATTTCGAGTTTAACGATATTATGATTATAATCAAAGTGTTGCGAGGAAAATGAAGGCTCGGGTTTATTCAGAAAAGTGACCAGCCTCAGCCCCACCGGCGCGCCGTAGCGTGAGGCCACGGGCGGCAGTGCGAGCTTGAAGCGTCAGGCTGAAGTCGGCCATTGCCCGCCTTACAAACTAGCCTCTAGCGCGGCCAGAATCGCATCACCCATTTCGGAGGTCGAAGCTGGCGTGCCGTCGCCTTTTTGCATCAGGTCAGCAGTGCGAATACCGTCAGCCAGCACCTTTTCGACCGCTGTTTCAAGGCGGTCAGCTTCAGCCCCTTGGCCATAGGAATAACGCAGCGCCATGGCAAAGCTCAGGATGGTGGCGCTGGGGTTGGCTTTGCCAAGGCCCGCGATATCAGGCGCGGAGCCGTGCACGGGCTCATACATGGCTTTGGGCATGCCGTTGGCCATTGGCACGCCGAGGCTGGCGGAGGGCAACATGCCAAGCGAGCCGGTGAGCATGGCGGCACAATCTGACAAGATATCGCCGAACAGGTTGTCGGTGACGATCACGTCAAACTGCTTGGGGGTGCGCACCAGCTGCATGGCGCAATTGTCGGCATACATATGCGAAAGCTCTACATCGGGGTAGTCCTCTGCGCCGATCTTGGTGACAACCTCACGCCACAGAATGCCGCTTTCCATCACGTTGGCTTTTTCAACGGAGGTTAGGCGGTTACCCCGTTTGCGGGCCAGCTCGAAGGCGGAGCGGGCCACTCGGTCGATCTCGGACTCGGTATAACGCTGGGTGTTGATGCCGACGCGCTCGCCGTTTTCCTCGAAAATGCCACGGGGTTCGCCGAAATAGCTGCCCGAGGTGAGCTCGCGCACGATCATGATATCGAGGCCGGAGACCAGCTCTTTTTTCAGGCTGGAGAAATCTGCTAGGGCATCGAAACACTGCGCGGGGCGCAGGTTGGCGAACAGGTCCATTTCTTTGCGGAGGCGCAAAAGGCCGCGCTCTGGTTTAACGCTGAAATCAAGGTCGTCATACTTGGGGCCGCCGACGGCACCGAGGAGGACGGCGTCTACGTCTTGGGCTTTGGCCATGGTGGCGTCGGTGAGGGGCGTACCGTGGGCATCGTAAGCGGCACCGCCAACGAGGTCTTCTGAAATGTCGAATTTCAACCCGCGTTTGTCATCCAGCCACGCCATGATTTTTTTGACTTCGTCCATCACTTCGGGGCCGATGCCGTCTCCGGCGAGGATTAGGAGGGAGGGGGTGCTCATGGCGCGTTCCTTTGCTTGAATGGGTCCCCTCTCGGGTATCGCTTTGGGGCGCAATCGTCAAGCATCGCAGAGCGGTTTGATGGCTTTGGCCAGCAGGTCATAGACGCGGCGGATGCGGGGGGTTTGGCGCAGGGCTTTAGCGGCGACGAGCCAAATCGGGAGGTTTTCTAGCGGCAGGTCTGGCAGCACCTGCACCATGCCCTCAGTGCTTTGCCCGAGGCGCAGTTGCGTGGCCCCGATGCCACAGCCCGCTTTGGTGAGTTCCCAATAGGTGGCTTGGTCATCACAGCGCACGGGGAAATCCTCTCGGGTTCGGGGGATGCCAAAGGCGCGCATGGCGTCGATGATCAGGGGGTTGCGATCTAGCCCGACCATATCATGCGCGGCAATGTCATCGAAGCCTTGTGGGGTGCCACGCTTGGCGAGGTAGGATTTATGGGCGAAGAGGCCGGTTTTGACCTCGCCTAGCTTGCGGGCGATGACGTCTTCTTGAGTGGGGCGGTACATGCGGATGGCGATGTCGGCCTCGCGGAAGAGCAGGTTTTCAGTGGAATCACTTGGGGCGAGTTCGAGTTGGATTTCGGGCTCAGCGGCGCGGATATCGGCAAGGATCGGCGGCAGGGTATAGTGGGCGAAAACCTTTGAAGCCGTGATGCGGACGGTGCCCTTCAAGCTTTGGCTCTGGCCAGCGGCGATGAGCGCAAGGCGGCGGGCGGCGTCTTGCATTTCGAGCGCGATGGGGTAGAGGGCTTCGCCGAATTGGTTGAGGGCGAGGCCACGGGGCTGTCGGGTGAAAAGCGCGGTGCCAAGGGTGGCTTCGGCTTTGGCGACCTGCCGCCCGAGGGTGGGCTGGCTCTGGCCAAGTTTGCGAGCAGCGGCGGAGAGGGAGCCGGTTTCGGCGACGGCTGTGAAGGCTTGCAGCAGGGACCAGTCGAGATTTTGCAGTTTATCCATACATCAATGAATACCATATCTCCAAATTTAGGCAATTCATATTCATGGGTGAAGGAATAGATTAAGGGCAGCAAAAGGAGAAAGCTATGCAAACAGTATTGATTCTAGGGGCCTCTGGCAGTTTTGGCAGCAACTGCGCAGAGGCGTTTAGCGCCGCGGGCTGGGTGGTGCATAAATATAAGCGGGGGGCAGATATAGAGGAGGCTGCCAAGGGGGCCGATGTGATTGTGAACGGGCTGAACCCGCCGAACTACAAGGGTTGGGTCACGGAACTGCCCAAGATCGCACGGCAAGTGGTGGCGGCGGCCAAGGCCAGCGGGGCGACGGTGATTCAGCCGGGGAATGTGTATAACTATGGCGCGCAGCCGGGGGTGTGGGATGCGAACACGCCCCACGCGGCGACCACCAAAAAAGGCAAGGCGCGTATTGAGATGGAGCGGATTTTTCGGGAATCTGGCGTGCAGGTGATTGTGCTGCGGGCGGGGGATTATTTGGATACTAAGGCAGGCGGGAACTTCATTGATTTCCTGCTGAGTAAGCTCGCTAAGGGGCGGTTTATTTACCCCGGGCGGGCGGATGCGGACCATGCTTGGGCCTTTTTGCCCGACATGGCGCGGGCGGCGGTGGGGCTGTCTGAGATGCGTGGCGAGCTTGGGCGCTTTGAGGATGTGCTGTTTGCGGGATTGACCCTGACGGGGGAAAGTTTTCGGGCGGCTTTGGCGCGGTATAAGGGCCGCAATGTGGCGCTCAAACCCTTCCCGTGGCTGATGATGAAACTGCTCTCGCCTTTCTGGGGGCTGGCGCGGGAAATGCAGGAAATGCGGTATTTGTGGGATACGCCCCACAGCCTGAACGGGGCGCGGATGCAGCAGCTTTTGCCTGATTTCAAGCCTACGCCGCTGCCGGAGGTGCTGCGGCAGATCACGGGGTAAATTTGGGCACACAAAAGGCGGCGGAGGCTGGGCCTTCGCCGTGAAAACGGGCTGCTTGTGGCTTGGTCGGGCGGGGTTCCCGAACCTTTAAATAGAGGAAAACCGCGCCGGTTGGCTGGTGCCAAACGAGGTGTGCAATCCCAGTGGCCACCTTTATGATTTTTAGACGGTGGAACGCAAAGGGCGTTAGATTTTCGTGCCCGACGCGATTTTCCCGTAGCCTTGCGGCTTTTGTCTGGCGGGTACAGTTTTAGCAAAAACTTATCTATGGACCCTTACAGCAGCGCGCGCTGCGCAACGGCTTACAAACCGCGCCCCGCCACGGCCTGCCACAAGCGCAATGTTTGCAGCGCGGCGCGCGCGCATCCTCGCCAAGCAGACCATTGGTTGACGCGCCGCACCCGAGCGAAGCGAGGCACGGTTCCGGTGCTTTAGCACCGGAAAGTAAGAGGCGTGTGGTTGGGAGGGCGCGGCATGCCTGAATGGTCGTAACATATTGATAATACGTCCGTAATTCCCCACGCGAGACTTAGCTCGCCTTAAGGTAATAACTAACCTCACTAAACCAGTTTAGTGAGGCCAGTTGGTAACGGTATTTAATGTTTTATATCATACAGTTATACGTGGTATTGAGTATAATTATTTTGGAGATTTCAGGCGCTTTCCGCGTTGGGGCGCTAGGCTAGTTTGCGCGCGCGATATCGGCCCAGATAAGGCGGTGGCGGGTGCCTGCGGTGTCTAAAATGGCCTCGCCTTCAGGCCAGTACACGCCGGATTCAAGCACGGTGAGCTGTGCGTCTGGCAGCACGTAATCCACTTGCATGGGCCCTGTGCGCTCCCAATTTGTGGTATCTTGTGCAGGCATGGGGTGCAGGCGGGGGTGGTTGAGGAGCTGGCGGAGCGCGCCCTTTAGGCTGTCGCCGCGCGTTGGGTCGGCGTTGAGGTCGGCGAGCAGAACGATGGGGGCGGGTGTGAGGGGGGCGGTGGTGCCGGTGTCATCGCGCATTGGCTCGCCGCTTAGGTAGCGGTTGAGGAAGGTGATCTCGGCTTGATTGCGGAGCCCGTTGGCGTCTTCCTCGCCATCAAAAACCGGTGGGGTGGGATGGGCGGCGAGGATGTGGAGCGGGCCTTGCGGTGTGGTAATTTCCACATCCCACAGGCTGTGGGAGGCGAGGCGGAGTTTGGGCCAGTCGGGGAAGAAGATTTGGCCGTTTTCGCCCAGCGGAGGCGGGCCAAAATCTTGCCATTTGAGGGTGTCAAAACGGCGGGAGGAGGCGATGGGGTAGCGGGAAAGCAGGGCCATGCCTTCAGCGCCCTCAAAGCGCCCGAAGCCCCAGGCATCATTCCAATCTCGCAGACGGTTATTGTTGTTTATATCGAGCCCAGAATCCGTGCCGGCATTGCCGAGGGGCGCGTAGATAAACGGGTAACCTAGGCCGTTGAGCGCGTTAAATCGGGTAAGGGCGAGGGTTTGGTAATCATTATCAAAGCCGGTGAGCAGCAGGATATCGGGGCTGACGGTGCTGATGATCTTGGCAAGTGCCAGAATGTCTTCATCGGTATCCAGGATGTCTTTCAGCAGCAGGCCCGGGCCGTCTCTCCCGAGGCCGACATTATAGGTGGCGACCCGCAGGGGCTGTTGTGCCGCCAGTGGCCAAGCCGCAAGCAGGGCCAGCAGCGCCAGCCATTTCATTTTGCCACAATGGCCTTAGAAAGAATGCGTGAGATTTTGATCAGGCTGGCACCTCGAATAAACATAACCGCAGGCAAAAAGGCCCAAATGGCGGCGACCCAGACCAGCGAGTGGCTGTTGCCGAACAGGTCTGGCCCGAGGCGGCCTTGGATCAGTGGGAACACGAAGGGGATCACGTAAAATAGGGCGAGGCTGAGGATGATGTTAAGCCAACCATCGCGCTTTAGGCGGCGGCCCGTGAGGCTGACCTCGGCGGGGGCAAAGGTGGGCAGGTTGGCCCAGAGGTTAAACTCTGTGCGGCCAAAGGGCCATTTGAACAGCCAAAGCAGTACTGTCATCAGGGCTGTGAGCGCCACCGCAATCATGAAGGCTGAGGAAAACACGCGGGTGAGGAGGCGCTCGCTGGACGCGGTGTCGATCACCGATATTTTGGCCATCAGGAATTCTACCGGTGAATTGGGGGTGACGGCTATAGAGCGCGCCCAATCGGCCATGGAGAGGATATCTAGGTTAGCGGTGAGCGAGGCGCGCACAACGAGGCTTAACCCCACGACCAGCGCTGCCAGAATACCGACCCGAAACCGATTATAGGGCGGGGCGAATCGGAAATCGACAAAACCGGGAGATTTGCTGGCATATTCAAACAGCGCAAAGGCACCCAGAATGGCGGCGATGATGAGGGAAAGCTCGCGCGCCACATTGGGAATATCGGGCAGGATAAACGAGGGGACGGCGATGACCGCGCCCAAAATGAGCGCGCGAATCAATGCTCCGGCGAATTGTATCAACGCTATCTGCCCCCTGCTATCGACCCGATTTTCGGGTCCTTAAATCCAAGGCATCGACGTGGCGTTTTGGGCTTCAAAAGCAGAAATCGCTTCCGATTTCTGCATTGTCAGCCCGATATCGTCCAGCCCGTTGATCAAGCAATGCTTTTTAAAAGCATCTACCTCAAAGCTGACCTCGCCACCATCGGGGCCTGTAATTGTCTGGTTATCCAGATCAATACTGAGCACTGCATTTGCTCCACGTTCGGCATCATCCATCAACTTGTCCACATCCTCTTGCGGGAGAATGATGGGGAGAATACCGTTTTTGAAGCAATTACTATAGAAAATATCCGCAAAACTTGTGGATATTACAACACGAATGCCAAAATCAAGCAAGGCCCAAGGTGCATGCTCACGCGAAGAACCGCACCCAAAGTTGTCTCCGGCAACGATCACTTGCGCATTTCGGTAGGCTGGTTTGTTCAAAACGAAGTCTGGGATCTCCTCGCCAGCGTCATCATAGCGCATTTCGTCAAACAGGTTTTTGCCAAGGCCCGAGCGCTTGATGGTTTTCAAAAACAGCTTGGGGATGATCATATCGGTGTCTATATTGATCAGAGGCATGGGGGCGGCAACGCCGGTGATTTTGGTGAATTTTTCCATATTATCTTTCCTTTGGCCTGTGGCCTTACCTCATTCCAGGGAAGTGGCGGGTCAGTTCAATTTCGATGTCAGCATTGTCTTCTACAAAGCGGATGGTGAAGTCTTCGCGGCGCTCGACGAACTGCCATTCGCCGCAGGAATTGGGCATAATCGCGAAGGGGTCGACTTTGAGGTCGGCGAAGTGCTCGACCATTTTCACCAGCACATCGCCGCCGCGCTCAACAATGCGGACGCGGCCAAACAGCTCTATGCCGGCAACCGTGCAAGCGGACTCCTCTGCCGCTGGGGCGGTTGTTTGCGCGACGCTGGCGGTGGGTATGGAGGAGGTTACTAAGGGGGCGGTGCAGGCCACGAGCAGGAGCGCGGTGCCGCTTAAGGTTAAAATGCGGGCCATCATAATGTCCTCACATCGGTCAAATGCCCTGTGAGGGCCGCCGCTGCGGCCATGGCGGGGCTTACCAAATGAGTGCGGCTGTTTCGGCCTTGGCGGCCTTCAAAATTGCGGTTGCTGGTCGAGGCGCAGCGCTCTTCGGGGGCGAGTTGGTCTGGGTTCATGGCCAAGCACATGGAGCAGCCAGCGAGGCGCCATTCAAAGCCCGCGTCTATCAGGATTTGGGCGATGCCCTCTTCCTCGGCTTGGGCGCGGACCAAGCCGGAGCCCGGCACGACCATGGCCCGCATACCCGCTTTGATCTTTTTGCCTTCAACAATTTTGGCGACTTCGCGGAAGTCTTCAATGCGGCCATTGGTGCAGGAGCCGATGAAGACGGTGTCGATTTTGATATCGGTGAGCTTCATGCCCGGCGTCAGCCCCATATATTCTAGTGCGCGCTTTACGGCGTCGATTTTGCCTTCGGTAAAGTCCTCTGGTGCAGGGACGGTGGCCGAAATCGGGAGCACATCCTCAGGGCTGGTGCCCCATGTGACGGATGGTTCGATGTCTTCGGCGCGGATGGTCAGCACCTTGTCAAACACGGCGTCTTGATCGGTAAACAGGGTTTTCCAATAGCTGAGCGCGGCTTCCCATTGTGCGCCTTTGGGGGCGTGGGGGCGGCCCATGACGTAGTCAAACGTTTTTTGGTCAGGCGCTATTAGCCCCGCGCGCGCGCCGCCTTCAATCGCCATATTGCAGACGGTCATCCGGCCTTCCATAGAAAGCGCCTCGATGGCCTCGCCGCAATATTCGATCACGTAACCTGTGCCACCCGCCGTGCCGGTTTGGCCGATCACATGCATGGTGATGTCTTTCGCGGTCACGCCGTTTTGCAGCTTGCCGGTCACTTCAACCTTCATGTTTTTGGACTTGGCCTGAATCAGCGTTTGGGTGGCCAGCACGTGCTCAACCTCGGAGGTGCCGATGCCGTGGGCAAGGGAGCCAAAGGCGCCGTGGGTGGCGGTGTGGCTGTCACCGCACACCACCGTCATGCCCGGCAATGTCCAGCCCTGCTCGGGGCCGACAATATGCACAATGCCTTGGCGGATGTCATCTACCGGATAGTAATGCACGCCGAAATCCAGCGCGTTTTTCTCTAGCGCGTTGAGCTGAATGCGGCTTTCTTCGTTCTTCACTTCGCCTTCGAGGCGGTCGAGCGTGGTGGGCACGTTATGGTCTGGCACGGCGATGGTTTTATCAGGCGCGTGGACCTTGCGGCCCGCAGTGCGCAGCCCCTCAAAGGCTTGTGGGGAGGTGACCTCGTGTACGAGGTGGCGGTCGATATAGAGCAGCGAGGTGCCGTCTTCGTCGGTGGATACCATATGGGCATCCCAGATTTTGTCATAAAGCGTTTTGGCGGTCATAATAGCCTCGTGGTGTTCGGGAAAGGGAATCGCGAAGGGGGCGCTTTAGGCGCCTAGCTTTTGCATCAGGGACTCACCATGAAAGCGCCACGGCAGGCGGGTATGGTCATCAAGATCAAAAAATCGCTTCATGGGGCTTGTTTACGCGCAAATGCCAAGGGGGGCAAGGGCTTGCTTTTTGCGGATTTTGGCAGATTTGTCGGCTGGAAGACAGGGGTTTGAGTTGCGCTCGCGTAGGATCATTACATCCCGTAATTGGGAAGTGTTTGTAACGAGTATTTGGCGTAAAAAGGCCCAAAGCCTTTGATGAACGGCTTAACCGGAGCTTGGCGGTATTCGGTTTCCCTGTGGCGGCGGGGGGGTGGCATTGCGGCGGCAATTGCCACTTTGCCGCGAGGCGCGATATCGGATTCAATCCGATTATTTGGCTGCGATTCCCCCTATTTCACTGAAAAATTTGACGCTTACGTTAAAGTAACGTAGTTCTGTTAAGAATATCTATGTAAGTTAGTTACAAAATTTTGTTGTTTTTGTTACTTAAACTTCCTAGACCAAGAAGATCCCTACCGCCTGAGGCCCCCATTGGAAAATAGCGCAAGATTTCCACACTTGTTAAAAACCGAAATACTTGATGAGCTTGATTTGAGCTTCAAAAAGGATTTTCTAAACGCTTGCACGGCGAAGATATACAGCAAACCAACGGTAATTTTAGAGCAAGGTGAATTGGCCAAGGGCATGGCGATTGTGGCGCATGGCTATGTGGATGTGACCTTTATTGGCGAGGACGGCCACCAAATGTTTTTGGCGCGCTGTCGGGCTGGCCGCACTTTGGGGGAAACCGAAACCATCAGCGGGGAGCCCTGCGCGGCGAGCTGTAAAACCTCGGCCAATGCCACAATATTGCACTGCACGGCGGTTGAGGTAAGCCTTGCCTTGCAAAACCCCGGCTTCATTAAAAACCTCACCAAAGCTTTTCATAAACAGTTGGTTTACAATAATTGGGTTAATCATGTTTCGCAATTTGGCAGTGTGAGCAAGCGGCTGTGCACCTGTCTTTACCTGCTGTCAGAAAATGTGGGCACCATCCGCGAAACGCAATCTTACTTGGCCAATGTGGTGGGCTGCTCACGCCAAACCATTAACCGTGAGCTGGCGCGGCTGCGGGACAAAGGGCTTATTTTGCAGAGCGGCAGCGAGATAACGGTGGTGGACCGGATTGCGCTGGGAGAAGGGCTAATGGATTAGGCTTGTTTTTTTCTAATAAGCTGTTGTTTCCTTTGAGCCGTTTAAGTAGATTTTGCGCTCACTTCTGTTTTGAGGCCCCTGTTGGAAAATTCTGTTCGCTTCCCCCATTTGCTCAGGGCTGAAATTCTTGACGGGCTTGATGCCGCCTTTAAAAAAAGCTTTATCAATGCGTGCAACATAGCCGCGTATGATAAGCCAACTGTTATTTATGAGCAGGATATGGCGGCTAGGTGCGTTATGATTTTGGCGCATGGCCATGTGGATGTAACCTATCTTGGCAATAGCGGGATCGAGATGTTTATCATTCGCTTACGGTCTGGCACCGCCATTGCCGAGATGGAAGTGATTAGTGAATTGCCGTGCATGGCGACCTGTAAAACGTCAAAAAATGCGATTATTCTTGAATGCCCGCGGGCGTTGCTGGATACGGCCTTACTTCAGCCCGTGTTTCTTAAAAACATGATCAGCGCCTTCTACAAACGGCTGTCTTATGTGAACTGGAGCAAGTATTTGACCCAGTTTTGCACGGTTGAAGAGCGTTTGCGAGGGTACCTTTATGTTTTGTCTGCGAACTCGCTTACCATCACGGAAACCCAAGCTAACCTTGCCAGTATGATCGGCTGCTCGCGCCAAACGGTTAACAGAGAATTGGTATTGCTTAAGGAGGCTAAACTGATCGCGCCAAGTGGTAGTGGCATAACGGTGCTGGATCGAGAGACCCTTGGAAGAGGGGTGTTGGATTAGATTTTTTCTGGCTATAGACTGATCTGGAAACTGGCCCTATTCTAGCCCCATATTTCTCCCCCATAGAGGGCGCAGAAACAGGCCGAATTGGCCCGCTTGATCAGGAGCTGACCCCATGAAAATGACCACCGAAGAAGCCTTTGTAAAGGTCCTGCAAATGCACGGGATTGATAATGCGTTTGGCATTATCGGCTCGGCCTTTATGCCGATTTCAGACCTGTTCCCGAAGGCGGGAATCAGGTTTTGGGATTGTGCGCATGAATATACGGCGGGGATGATGGCGGACGGGTTTACGCGGGCCTCGGGCAAGATGAGCCTTGCGATTGCGCAAAATGGCCCGGGGATTGCCAACCTCGTAACGCCGGTAAAAACCGCTTACTGGAACCACACGCCGATGCTGTTGGTGACCCCGCAGGCGGCCAACAAAACCATTGGCCAAGGGGGCTTTCAGGAAGTTGAGCAAATGCGGATGTTTGCGGATTGCGTGGCGTATCAGGAGGAGGTGCGGGACCCCTCAAGGATGGCCGAGGTGCTGAATCGTGTGATTACAAAAGCGCGCCGGATGAGTGCGCCATGCCAGATCAACATCCCGCGGGATTTCTGGACGCAGGTGATTGATATCGACCTGCCGGCGATTGTGGAGTTCGAGCGCCCGAGCGGCGGTGTGGGGGCGATTGCCGAGGCGGCGAAGCTGCTGTCTGAGGCGAAGTTTCCGGTTATTCTAAACGGAGCTGGTGTGGTGATTGGCGGCGCAATCGAGGCTTCTAAAGCGCTAGCCGAGCAGCTGGATGCGCCGGTATGCTGTGGCTATCAGCATAATGATGCCTTTCCTGGCTCGCACCCGCTTTTTGCTGGCCCGCTGGGCTATAACGGCTCGCGCGCGGCGATGGAGCTGATCGCTAAGGCCGATGTGGTGTTGGCGCTG
>Ga0256845_1002622_pt1 | contig 12870 bp, 8 predicted proteins | sample RiftiametaG_FD_189101 | JGI IMG/M metagenome (GOLD analysis project Ga0256845, IMG submission 189101) | Tube worm associated microbial communities from hydrothermal vent at the East Pacific Rise, Pacific Ocean - Riftia | ecosystem: Host-associated > Annelida > Integument > Unclassified ... | reverse complement strand
CTGTCATCAACGGTGATCTGCCCACAATTCCGGGCTGGCGCAATCCCCGCCACGCCATGCATGACGTGGCTATGCTGACCCAGCCTGATCGATCAGGCTGGGTCAGCAGGAGCCTGTTTCAACAGGCTTAGTCAACATCGCCCCGTGTTTCAACACGGGGTGGAACCGATGTGGGCAGCGCGCCGGTGATGACAGGAGATGTTTTTCATCCTGCGTAAGGTGAAAGTATAATTATAGTGATCCTCAATGAGATGTGTCATGCCACAGCCCCTCCTGGGAGAGGGATTCCCCTCCTGGCCTGGTCACACATCCGCGAGAGGGTGATACGACTCAATGAGGATACCTGATAACCTGGCAACGTTTAGTGCTCTGTCAAGGTGTCACTGACGGGCAGAAGTGCGCGCTTCAGCTTGCTTCCGGGCAAACGAACGTATGCGCTCCTGAAATGGAGAACCCGTCAGTTAAAGTTGACAGAGCACTCGTGAGAAAACGTTATCAATTCTCCGAAAGTATCACAATGCTGAGCCACATCGGAGCTATTGGTAGGGTTTTCAAAAAGTTATGCACTACACATTTGATCCCCGTTTTTTAGAAATTGCAGAGATCCGTCGACCCCCTGAACGCGCGCTCTCCGCTGAGCAGGAACAACGGCTGCATTCCCTGACAGGGTTTATCTGGCCGGAGCAGGACCAGGAGAGCATTCTTACCCAGATGAACGAATTGGTTCTCGCAGCCCAAAAGCGTCTGCCAGACCACCAGAGTCGCGGCTCAACAGATTGGTCGGAAAGGCAGGAAGTCTTGATTTGCTACGGCGATCATATTCGTTCACGCAATCCGGATATATCCCCGCTCCAGGCTCTCAACACATTCTGTCGTCAGCACTTCCAGGATGACGTGTTTTCTGCTCTCACGATTCATCTGTTGCCTATTTATACCTCACCTTATAAAGATGGGGGATTTGACATTACCGATCCGTTTGCCGTCAATCCAGCAATGGGCACGTGGGATGATGTTCAGGCGCTGGCGCAGCATTTTTATGTCGCCGTCGACTTTGTCGCGAATCATTTGTCTGTTTCTTCACCATGGTTTGAGCGATATGTACAGGACGATCCCCTCTTTCGTCATTTCTTTATCGGGGTAGATGATGAAGCAGCCTTGCGTCAGTTGGAGCAAGAGGCACTTCCCAAAATTTATCGTCCGCGCCCGCATAACCCGTTTATTCCTGTCACGAAACCGGATGGCTCAACCCGCTGGGTGTATATGACGTTCAGCGACCACCAGGCTGATGTGAATTATCAGAATCCTTTTGTCTTCCTGAAGATGACAGAAATCCTGCTGTTTTACATTCTGCACGGCGTGAACATGGTTCGCCTAGACGCGATTCCCTATCTGTGGAAAGAATGGGGCACATCCTGCGCCCACCACCCGAAAACTCATGCCATTGTCGAGCTAATCCGCCTTGTGGTCGATCAGGTTAATCCTTCGGTCAAACTCCTGGCAGAAAGCATGGAACCCCTGGCAGACAGCCAGCGTTATCTTTCGACAGCAGAGCATAACAAGGCTCATCTGGCTTACAATTTCGTCCCTTGCGGCCTGATTCCTTATACGCTCCTGACTGAAGATGCCTCGGTTTTCCAGCAAAAACTCCACCATTTTCTTCCCCCAGGGCCAGAAGTCAACTGGGCGGTGGTATGCGGCGTAACGCACGACGGGTCTTCGATCAACCCCTGCCGTGCTCCTCAAAGCACGGAGGGCGAGGCAATTTTACATGAAAATCAGATTAATCAGGTGGCAGCGTATTACACTGACCATGGCTATCAGGAACTTGCCGGGCGTGGGAAACTTCAGAGCGATCATCCGCTCTTTGTTCTACCGGATTTTAAACAACAGTTCCTCAAAAAGCATGGACAAAAACCACGATTTGTCAACTATAAAACCATTCCAGATGCACAAGGACAACCTCAGCAGATCGTCTATGAAGCCATTACCACCTATGCCAGTCTGTTTGACCAGCACCCGGACAAGATTCTTGCAGCCCTCGGAATGGCACTTGCTCTCCCTGGCATCCCATTTATCTATCTTACCCTGCCGTTTGCCAAATCCAATGATTTTGCCTATTATCTGGAAACCGGTAATCCGAGGGAACTCAATCGGGGGCGGGTGATCCTTGAAGACCTGCTGCGGGATTTGGACGATGAAAACACCCTCACGTTTCAGGTGTTCACGACCTACAAACAGCTCCTGAAATTACGCGCTTCCTATCGGGCGTTTCATCCGAATGGAAGCTTAATTCCTGTCAAGCATGAAAACACTTCGATGATCGCGTTCCTTCGGTTCAGTCCCGATGGAGGGCAGACGCTGTTCATCACTCAGAACGTCTCATCAGCCCCCCAAACGGTTCGACTTTCTTTGCCGAAGGAAAGTGCCGGCGTCAGAACTGCTCGTGATGTGATGTCAGGCGAATCGCTGCCAGTTGAAAACTCGATCCTGTCTCTTGAATTTCAACCATTTGCAATCCGATGGTTCGAGCTTAGGTAAATCCTGTGGTGAGCGTCTAAATTTTTCTTGACTTTTGTCATTGGTATAGGAAAAAAAGAGAATACTTTGTGCATCTGTTCACCATGATGAATTATGGTGTTGGTGCAGCGGGAGTGGCGTACATGACGTGGACGTGGTGGTCAATTCGCGCATTCGCGGCTCAATTTTTTTTAGACTTTACTATGGAAGAGACAATGCCTACACAGGAAAAGACAGTTTCATTAGTGCTGGGAAGCGGCGGGGCGCGTGGTTTGACCCATATCGGCATTATTCAATGGCTCGAAGAGAATGGGTACCGCATCCAATCGGTATCAGGATGTTCGATGGGCGCATTAGTCGGCGGGATTTATGCTGCCGGCAAACTCGATGAGTTTCAGCAGTGGGTGCGGGCGATCAGCAAACTCGATATTGTCATGTTTTTGGATATTTCGTTTACCAGAGGCGGCTTTGTCAAAGGTGAAAAAATTATCCAAGCCTTGAAAGAGCTTGTCGGAGAACACCTCATTGAGGAGTTGCCAATTTCCTTCACAGCCGTGGCAACGGATCTTGAACGGGAAAAAGAAGTGTGGATCCATACCGGTCCGCTGTTCGATGCCATCCGAGCCTCGATCTCGCTGCCTTTTTTCTTTACGCCATATAAATATCACGGCATCACCTTAATTGACGGAGGAGTCTTAAATCCAGTCCCCATCGCCCCGACATTTCATGATGCCACAGACCTGACAATTGCTGTTAATCTTGGGGGACCGCCAATTCCCATCCACGAGAAACCCGACAAAAACGTTCAGGAAACCTCAGAATCAACTCCGTTTCAGGAAAAAATTCAACAGTTTCTCTCCCGCCTGGCTCCCTCGAAACGGCCTGACGAACCTGAAGACAATTGGGGGATGCAGCGCATTGCCAGCCAATCCTTTGATGCTATGCAGGGGACTATCGCCCGTCAAAAACTTGCGGCCTATCCCCCTGATATTGTGATTGAAATTGCCAGGAATATTTGTGGAACGCTGGAATTCCACCGGGCGGACGAAATGATCGCCCTGGGCTATGAAAAGGCCCAAAAGTCCTTATCCAATCTCAACGAAAAACATATACTACCCTAATGGACGCAGGGGCGAGGGAACCTCGCCCTACAAATTCTCCCCCATTGCTTCATTCGTACATCACGCATTGCGGGCTTTTATCTGCTTCACGGTTTCCGTAAATTCAGCGATCTCTTCCTGACCAGACAACACCCCAATCTCAAGGTTATAAAAACGGCTTTCGCCCGGTTCCAACATAATCAACCGGCCTTCCTGACGTTCCAACGAACGACCATCTGCGGTATTGGTGCCAGGCTCCATGCCAACAACATACGTGCCTTCCCCATTCATCTTCCATTCGATGAGTACGGGCAGTTGTTCTTTACGATATTTGATGTAAAAACCAAAGCCTTGCCCATCATGAAATCCCGCATTAATCAGGGCGCTCATGACATAGCCCTGTTCATCAACGGCCACATCATGGTAATACACGCGTTCCTGAAATTTGGGAGTTGGTCCCTGAAACAGAAAAAATTTCTCCAGCCCGATCCTGGCCTCATCATTGCGGGGTTCTGTTTTCAGAAAAGGAGCGACAATTTCAGAACCTTCATCAATCGCTGGAAAGCCTCCGTTGATGTGATAGAGCATCATGTGTTCAGCACTTGCAAAACCGGCGTTTTCCACGACATCATCAATAAAGAGCCGTTTTTCCCCAAGCCGTGTCCAAATTTTCCGGGTTAACACCAGGTTCTCCTGAAACACAGCGGCTTCCCGAACTTTCCCCTGAATCCACATCACATAGTCGTCCCCATCCCATTCGCTGTCGAACGAAACATTTTTTGCGGCAAGATTTGCCGCGCGGCCATGCAAGCCCAGTTCCTGCTCCTGATCAACGTCCGGTGCGCCGAAATAGCTTAACCCGCAGGTTGTTAATAAGCCGCCATAAAAACTTCGCAGCCACCCGAGCCCTTCAGGTTCATAATAGGCCGGATGCGTATCCCCGGTGCATGAGCGCCAGCATAAGGACTGCCCGCAATAATCGGCAGCAGAAATATCCAGCCCCCGGTCAGCAAGGACAGTGAAATTGAAGCCGGAACCGGTCCTGAATTCGGCCGCCCGTACTCCCCGTTCATTCCCATCTGTCAATTCAATCGCTTTCACTCCGGCAAGTTGCGACATATCGCCGACCCGTTTGATGAGTTCGTCACGGCCATACTCCTGTCCAAATAGCGTTGCCATACCTTATCCCCCTTTTGTAGTTTATCGTGAACAATCAGGTTCTTTGATAACCACCCCTCACTGGGCGTTCTTCTTTCACAGGGATTATCAGAGAGCCAAAAATCATGGTCTGTCTTGTCCGACTTGTGGTAAAAATACTATGAACAAAAAAGATTTGTCAAGCAGGAATTCGGATATTTATGGTTAGTGTTTAGAGCGGACGAAGTAACAACGCCACATAACGGGAACCGGATCGATAGTTCTCATAGCGTTGGAGAATGTATTCTGCTCGTTGAAAAGCCATCTCGGCTTCATCCTGTCGGCCAAGATGGACGAGCATTTTCCCTGTCATCTGATGTCCGCCGACAAAATTCGGTTCAAGGGTGACGGACGTATGAAGAAGTTCAATCGCCTGGCCGAATTCGTCCAGATCCGCATGAAGTGTCGCCATGGAAAAAAGAATAAAGGGGTTAAAAGGGTTCAGTTTGCGAGCGTCCAGATAAACTTCCAAGGCTGATCTGGCGATGGATTCCTGCCGGTTCTGCCGGGGAGGGACATAGAATTTTTTCTCGTACAGCTTAGCAAGGCTTTCGTAGTAACGATAATTTTGGGGATTGTAATGAATCGCCTGACGGAAGGAGTGTTCTGCTGCCTGAAAGTTCTTCTCGTCCGGGATTTTCTGAAACACGTCCTGATAGATCATGGCGAGCAGGTAATGATAATTGGGATTTTGAGGAACAAAGGTAAGGGCTGTCTGAAGCCGGTTCACTGCTTCAACAGGCTTCTGCTCCGCCATCAGCCTGTCATATCGGAGATAGGCGACATGGGCCAGCGAAGGATAGGCAATCCCATACAGAAAAATAGTCATCCCCCCCAACACAGTGACCACATGCCAGAGCCAGGACGCCTTAAACCTGATGACGTTGACATGAAAACGACGAGACTCCTCCAACACGATCACTCCTAAGATAGCGCTGAGGATAGCCAATGACGGAGAGAACAGTCGATCCGAAAACAGGCTCTGAATCAAAAGGCCGAGAATCCCGCTTGCCGCCGCCATGGCGCTCCAGGAAGGAGCACGTTGACGAACCTGCCCAACCCACGCCCCCCCCAGAACGATCAATCCTCCGGCAAACAGCAGGACGCCAATACTCCCCAATTCTGCCGCAATTTGCAGGAAATCATTATGGGCGGCATCGAGCTTTTTACCATAGCGGGCAACCCCATGATCCACCGGGAAATTATAGCGGGCGCCGTAATAGGAATACATTCCCAGACCGACCCCGGAGAGCGGATGATCCGCCGCCATTCTCACGCTGCTCTTCCAGATACCGATCCGCTGATATGCAAACTGATCGCCCCGCTTTTGTAAATGGGTGAAGAGGTTTCCTCCAGGAAGCGGAACAAACAGCAGGAGACAACAAGCGACTAAAAAAAACACGCCAATGCGCTTTTTCCTGATAGTCACCAAAAGAAAACCGGTTCCGACCAGGCTGATAATCGCCCCACGAGATTGTTCCGCGAGAATCGTAACCCCCAAACCACCTATGAGCAGACTGACAAGAATCCTGGGGAAAAAGCGGGAGAGCCTGCGGATTGGGCGAGCGGCAGAGAACGGGGCAAACAGCACAAAGCTCAGGCCGATATTTACGCCAAAACTCAGAAAACCGGCAAAATTATTGGGATTTACAAAATCAGCCTGCAAGGCAGGTGTCCGTTGCGAAAGATACCAGGCCCAGCCAAGGCTCATCTGGAGAATACTGCTCCCCAAGATTGTAAAAAGCAGCAGAGAACGAATCGAGCGGAGGGGAAAAAGTATCCGGCAAAGATAAAAAACCGCCGCGTATGACGCAATTTTCACCAATTCGAGAAATGCTGCATAGTGATAGCCGGCCACGAAAAACGAAAGAAACGACCAGCCCACGAATCCCAGGACGAACAGATCAATCCGGTCAAAAGTCAGCGCAACGGTTCCGCGTCTGATCGTCTGCGTCAGCCAAAAGGCAAAGCACAACAGCAGGAGCACCTGAGTGATGTCCTGGAGAACGTAGCCATTACCGCCTTCATTAAAAGGCAGAATGAGAATGAGCACCAGTAAATTCCCCAGAAAAAATATTGCCGCCGGGGATTTGCTGACCAGGAAAGCCCGTGTTGCAGAATGGGAATATCCTTTCATTCGAGTTCTCTTGTTTCTAAATTTCAGCTTGGGAACGCCTCCTCGTGACGAAGCAGGAACTTCGTCACGAGAGTGAAACAAAAGTGTGAAAGCGAAATGCTCACTGTGAAAGATTTGCTTCCGCACTCCTGAAAGTCGTTTTTCTCGTTCACTTGGTATACACCAGAGAACGTCCTTGTTCATACGCAGCCTGATATATCTGTTTGAAGGCTACTCCCGGATGTTCCAATGCCAGGCGTTTACAGTCATCATATTCCGGCTGAATATTGACCACCAGTTCTCCCAGGCGGGAAACTTTGACCGACACCGGCCCATATTCTGTCTCCGCTCTCAGGATTTCCCGCTGCGCTTTGGCGCGTTGCACATCCTGCCAGCGCACCCCAATCGTGGTCGTCTCTTTCAGAAGAATGTCCACCAGGTTGTCACGCAGTTCAGAAGGCGCCAGGACCGACAAAAGAATGCCCGGACGGTTCTTCTTCATCATCACGGCAGTGGTGTACACTTCTAAGGCTCCAGCCTGATAGAGTTGCTCAAAAAGGTAGTCGTAGAACTGCGGATTCATATCGTCAATGTTGGTCTCAAGCACGGTAATGGCATCAGCCTCATGCGCGGATTTTTCAGCAACATCACCGATCTGCAAACGTAACACATTCGGAATGGAAAGTTCACGCGTTCCGGCGCCATACCCGATGGCGGTGAAGCGGATTTCCGGCGGCGCGCCGAAATGTTCGCCCAAGGTGCTGAGGATCGCTGCGCCAGTAGGGGTGACAAGCTCGGCTTCAATATCGGTGTGGCGCACCGGTTTTCCCTGTAATAATCCGACGGTTGCCGGAACCGGAACCGGAATCTTGCCGTGAGCACAGACCGTGAAACCTGTGCCCAGAGAAAACGGGGAGACATAGATCGTTTCAATCCCTAATTTCCGTAATCCGGCGACAGCGCCGACAATATCCACAATGGCATCAAGCGCGCCGACTTCGTGGAAATGGATGTGTTCGATTGTCCTGTTATGAACAGCCGCTTCTGCTTCAGCCAAGCGGGTAAAAATCCGCTTGCTGTCCTCTTTGACCTGTGGGGTCAAGGAACTGTTGTCCAGAATTTCGACAATATGATGGAGATGGCGATGAACATTGGTTTCTTCCGTGACCACGTTCACATGAGTCGCGGAAATTCCCTGCCGGACGACCCGGTTTGTCTGGAGCGCAAATCCGCCCACATTCAGGTGATCGAGTTCTTCCTGTAACGCTCCCAGGGGCAAACCGGCGTCTAACAAAGCTCCGAGGATCATATTTCCGCTGGCTCCGGCAAAACATTCAAAATAAGCAATTTTTGACATACATCGTATTTGCGGTCAATTATGAGTAAAAAAGACGGGATTCGAAACCTCGAACCTGCTGGAGAGTGCTCATAACAGACAGCCTGTATAGGTTTTTCTTGACAAATTTATCGGGAAACGTGTTTATAATAGTGTAATACTGCGTAACAGGTAAAAGCATACGGAAAATATGGTCAAGAAAATATCTGTCGTCAGGTGAGATTCTTCGACCCTGCCCGGAAAAGGAAAGACGCATGGCCGATTTACACATTTATCATTTGCACATGGACCCCGTCAATTTAATTGCCGTCGTGAATTCGCGTTACATTCCGCAGGAGAATGAAATTTTGCGGATTCAGCACTTTAATAATGTGGTCATGTATGCCGAAGTTCTTACCGTTGAACACGAAATTCAGCTTACCATGCACAAATCCGGGCAGCACAGCAATCGGGTAAATATTACAGTACGGGAAATTGATTTTGCGCCCGGTCGAATCTAATGTATATTTTTCCTGATAAACACTCCCATGTCACGCGGGGGGTGTCACCAAGAAAGACGGCCTCTCCGGGCGGGGATTGTTTTTCTGCATCCTGCGCGTTCTCTGCGGTAAAAAAAATTTTCATCCCCCATAGATTAAAATTCGACTTATCAGCCTGGAGTGCGTAAGTGCAGCAAAAATTCTGTGTTGCCCTTCGCGCCCTTAATTGGGGATTCAATCACCCCTTTCACGAGAAAACCAACGCTTTCCGCATAATCGCTGACCTCCTGGACCACCCGCTGGTGCTGTTCGTGGGATTTCACAATTCCCCCTTTGCCAACTTCCCCTTTGCCAACTTCAAACTGCGGCTTGACTAATGCCACGATGTCAGCCTCTGAGCCTAATAACGGGCGAATGGGTTCAACAATTTTGGTTAACGAAATAAAGGACAGATCAATCACTGCGAGCTGCGCCAACTCCTCAAAATCGTGGGGTGAAAGATGGCGGGCATTTGTGCGTTCCCGGTTCACTACCCTGGGATCATTCACGAGTTTCCAGGCCAATTGTCCGTAGCCGACATCTATCGCATAGACTTTCTGAGCACCATACTGCAATAAGCAATCAGTGAATCCACCGGTTGACGCGCCAATATCAATCGCGACCCTGCCGGTCGGGTCGATCTGAAATTCCTGCAAGGCTTTTTCCAATTTCAAGCCGCCCCGCCCGACATAAGGATGTTCCTGCCCGAGCACCCGAATCTCCGCATCTTCCCGCACCGGAGTTCCGGCTTTATCAATCTTCTGTTCGTTCACCAGCACTAACCCGGCAAGAATCATCCGCCGCGCCTGTTCCCGGCTTCCAGCCAATCCTCTGGCAAACAGGAGTTTATCAAGCCGGTCTTTTCTGGGCGATCCTGCCACGCGGTGTACCTCTTTCGTTAAAATATACGATTTACCAAACGCTGCGAATGCGCGAACAATACAAACATCACAAGTAAATATAACACGACTTCCCGTGGGGAATTTTGTCAAGGTATATTATTTCCGGGATTTTATGTTCTCCTGATGTTCATTCGTGCGTGTGTCATCGTCAATGTCATGAATGACTCTTTCTCTATTTGGCGAAAGAAACTTGACAGAAATAAGCAATGGATGACAAAATAGGTGTATGATAATTACGGATTTCGAACAAAAAAAGTACCCAGCATATTAGTCACGAGAAAATGGTGAGACGATAGAAGAAGGAATCGTTCATGACCGGAAATGGACATACGTACGACGTAAAACATGAAACCACCCGATCAGCAGCGCATGTTTCTTTTTCAGCTCATGAGGGCTGAAAAATTTTCCCGCCCAACTGCCTTGTTTTAGAAGGAGACCATGAAATCAAAACTTTTTTGGGGCTTTATCATCATAGCGATCTTAGCGGGGATCGGTTTTGTGGCCCGAAGCTATGTGCAGGAAGATACCGCGTTGCTGGAAGCGATCCCTGTGGCCAGCGTGAAACGCGGAACTCTCAGCATCACGATTACTGAAAGCGGCACATTACAAGCTCTGCAATCTGTCACCCTTGCCTCAGAAATCAATAGTAACCGCGCTAAAATTGTAAAAATTGCTCCGGAAGGCAGTTACGTGAACAAAGGCGATCTGGTGATTGAGTTTGATAAAACGCCTTTTGAGGAAGAACTGCGGAAACTGCGGCATGAGATCAACCAGGCTCAGGCCGCGATTGTGGAAGCCACGGAAAATCTTAAACTCCAGCGTGCCAAAAATAAGACCGACCTGAAAGAGGCGCAAGCCAATATTGTCGCGGCGCAGGCTGAACTCAAAAATATTCTGGAAGGCGAAGGCGTGATCAAACTGCGGGAATTGGAAATGGAAGAAGAACGCGACCGGGCGGCTTCTGAGCAGGCTCAGCAGAATGTGGCTGATCTTCAGGACATGCTCAAGTCCGGCTTTATTACGCAAAATGAGCTGAAAAAGGCTGAAATTCAGTTACGGGAAGCGGAATCCAGGTACACCTTCACGCAGCAGAAACACAAGATTTTTGTTGATTTTACCCGCCCCACCCAAATTGAAAAATCCAAACGCAAAGCCCGCGAAAGCCAGGAACGTCTGCAACAGCTTGGGGAGGTTGCCGACTACCTGATCAGCCTCCAGCAGGCGAATCTTCGCAAAGAACAGGCCCGGCTCCAGGGGTTGCAGGAAAAATACCAGAATGCGTTGAAAGAACTCCAAAAGACCTCCATACTGGCGCCGATCCCCGGCCTGGTCATTTATAGCGAGATTCCGGCTGCCGGTAAAACCCGCAAGATTCAAGTCGGCGACGCCGTCTGGAGTCATCAGGGGCTGATCAGCTTACCCGACATTTCCCAAATGATCGTAGAGAGCCAGGTGCGGGAAGTGGACATTCACCATGTTGAACTAGGGCAGCCGGTGCGCGTGCAGGTTGATGCCTACCCTGACAAAGAATTTTCCGGCACAGTTCACCTGATTGGCTCACTCGCCAAAGCGGATCGCCAGCTTCCGGCCGGCGCTAAATATTTTCAGGTGCAGATATTACTGGAAGAATCCGACCCTCGTCTCCGTCCTGGCATGACAGCCCGGGTTGAAATCCTGGTTGACCGTTTTGATGATGTGCTCTCTGTTCCCCTGGAAAGCGTGTTTGAGAAAAACGGGCAGAAATACTGTTACGTGGTTACAGGCAAAGACGCAGAAGAGCGAACGGTTCGGGTCGGGCAATTCAACGACGACGTGATTGTGATCAAAGAGGGGTTGCGGGAAGGGGAACAGATTTACCTGCAAGACCCGACCACCCTCCTCATCCGATAATTACGGGTTGTGGGTTGCGGGTTACAGGTTGTGGGTTGGGAGTTTATTCTGTTCCGGGAGGGCGTTCGCTGTGCTCCTGCCGGGGATTGGATTGTCCTCCTGGATGATCTATCTGCTTGCATGGGGATTAAGCAGACGGCGCTTTCACACTCCTGAGCATACGTGGTTTCGGACGGAAAAACAAGAAAATTCATGAAAGTGTATTTTGTTGTTGACATATTTCCAGAAGAATTTGAAAGGGCATCTAAGCTGAAGAATTTATCTATCCCAGAAGCGCAGAGGTTGAAAAAAAGGAAGGCAGGACGGTGACGTGACGGACAAGCACGGCCTACGGCTGCAAAATTCCAGACAGTCTTGTTTTTTCAGCATTTTTGCGACGACGTTATGATAGCATGGATGAATCATTCAGGCTCAGGATTTTGTGTTCATAACATTATCGAAGGTATCTTTTCCCTCTCACTCTTCTTAGGCGGAGAGGAGCGTGATGATCCGCAGCTATTCGATAATGTGTACTATGAATGACTCCAACAAGATAAGGACCACTGCATGGACATTCAGACAATCGACGCAGCAATAAAAAAGCTGTCACAGTTCCAGATTGAGATGTATCAGAAGGATTTCCTCTTAACCTGGGAAAAAACTGAAGACGAGCTTCGAGCTACATTAGAGACCGCTCGTATTCTGCGGGGCATGTATGAGCAGAATATCTCAACAAAAGTATTTGACTCTGGCCTGGCGATTTCAAATTTCCGTGACAACTCTACCCGAACCCGTTTCAGTTTTGCGAGCGCGGCGAACCTGCTCGGTTTGACCGTCCAGGATTTGGATGAAGGGAAATCCCAGATTTCACACGGCGAAACGGTGCGGGAAACATCAGTCATGATTTCGTTTCTCTCGCAAGTCATCGGAATTCGGGACGATATGTATTTAGGCGCGGGGAATGTCTATATGCGGGAAGTCGCCGCCTCTGTCGAAGAAGGCTACCGGGAAGGAACGCTGATGCAGCGCCCGACGCTGATCAATTTGCAGTGTGATATTGATCATCCCACGCAATCTATGGCGGACCTGGCCTATTTAAAGCAATATTTCGGAACCCTTGAGGAGTTGAAAGGGAAAAACATTGCCATGACCTGGGCTTACTCGCCGAGTTATGGAAAACCGTTGTCCGTTCCGCAAGGCATTATTGGTTTGATGACTCGTTTCGGCATGAACGTCTCCCTGGCCTATCCTGAAGGCTATGGCTTAATTCCTGCTGTCATGGAACGCGCCAAACGGCAGGCGGAACACTCTGGCG
>Ga0256845_1002621_pt1 | contig 12870 bp, 15 predicted proteins | sample RiftiametaG_FD_189101 | JGI IMG/M metagenome (GOLD analysis project Ga0256845, IMG submission 189101) | Tube worm associated microbial communities from hydrothermal vent at the East Pacific Rise, Pacific Ocean - Riftia | ecosystem: Host-associated > Annelida > Integument > Unclassified ... | reverse complement strand
ACTCCATGGCCAGAAAGGGCTGGCCGCCGGGCATCGTGCCGGTGCCGGTCACATGGACGATCGCGCGATGGCGGAGACCCGAGGCGATCCTGGCTTCAGAGAAGAAGCGCTCGCGCTCCGTGTCGGACACCGCCAGGTCGGGTTTGAGGACCTTGATCGCGCAGGGCCGCGAGATCCTGTCGTCTTGGAAGTGCCCGAACCAAACCTGGCCCATTCCTCCCGAGCCCAGGGGGCGCATGAGTGTGTAGTTTCCCGAGCGATCTTTCACGCGCTTGTCCTCCAGGCGGCGCGCGACTCCACCGGACGGCTGTGGCTGTCCGGGGTCATGCGGGGCGCGGGATTTCGGATCGAGAGTGCCATGCGCGGGGTGGTCTATCCAGAGGTGGCTGGCGGCCGATGTGAACATAAGCAAGGAATGTGCCGACTGCTCGGCGAAGTCGGCAGGGTCTGAGGGAGAAAGTGATATCGGGGGTGGTTCAAATTTTGACCCACCCAAGGTGGCCCGATTTGGGGAAATCTCTCTATATTGGCGAGAGCCTCCTACTGGCTGGGTGAATTCAGGTGGTTCAAATTTTGACCCGGGGTGGTTCAAATTTTGACCCACCCAGGACCCGGCCAAAAGACCATGGGTTCGGGCGAGAGGGCGGAGAGAAGACCCTGGGTCCGGGGCGAGCGGGGCGAGAGGGCCAGGAAATACAGTCTGTGTGGTCCAGACGGTCAGTTGAGCGAGATCCGTTCGCCGAGCACTTTAACCTCGTCCCGAGCATCGACCTCGACGTCCCCCCCAGTCGCGCGGATGCGCGACTCCCTACCCTGCAAACGTGCATGGCCCGAAGCCCGGACATCGACATCGCCGGCCGCCGAGATTTCGAAGTCCCCATCCGTCGAAAACCTCGCCCCCTCGCTCGCGTGAAGCTCGAAGCGCCGGCAGTCCAGGTTCAAAATGCCAGTGGAGATATCCAGGGCGGCCGCGCTGAGCTGGACTCGCACGCCCTCGGGCCCGGCGGTGAGCACCAACTCGACTCCAGAGGCGCCGTGAATGGTCAGCGACTCTCCCCCTGGTGAGACCTCTAAACGATGGTCATGGGCGAGCGCGATGCTGTGGTGTTTCTTCTTGCTGTGCATGGTGTTCAGTCCACGGTGACGGTCGCGCCGGCGATGCGAATATCGCTGCTGGCATCGACCTCGAAGGCGGTGGTTTTCCAGGTCACCCCGGACTCGGAGATCGTCAGCGTGACGGCGCCCACGACCAGCCGGATCTCGCTCGCTCGGATCTCCACCTTGTTGTCGCTGATCGAGAGCGCAGCCTCTCCCTGACAGATCTGAGCGAGCTCCCCTCCCTCGAGCAGGGCATTGGCGACCCCCACGATCGTCGCGTTGTTGTCGGCGTGGAGGCTGGCGTCGTCGTCCTCCAACCCGAGGATCGCGGTCGGCCCCTCGACCCCGCTAGAGAGGGTCAAGCCCGCGTGGGCGTGGGTGGTCACCGTATCCTCGACGGTGGTCATGGTCGAACCTTGGACCTCGAGTTCGAGGCTCGCCGGACCGGCGTTGGAGCGGAGGATCTTGGTTGCGCTGAGGCCTCGAATTCCGGTCTCGAGGCCGGCGCCGTGGAGGCGTTTTGCGTGCCCCTCGGTCTCCAGAAAGTCGGTCCCCGCGACGGTTTGGTGCCGGTCTCCAGCGGTGGTGTGGCTGGAGTCGCCCCCGACCTCGATGCTCGAGTTTCGGTCGATCTTGGCGACCCGATCCTGGGCGACGGTGAGCGAGTCGTCTCGGCCCACCTGTTGCCTGCGATCGCGGTCGACGCTGCGTCGCTGATCTCGGCCCACCGTCCAGCTCTCGTCGTTCAACACCTGGCCAGAGAGGTCTCGCTGGGCCCGCACAGAGAGGTGTTCAGCACCGGCTGCGTCCTCGAAGCGCAGCTCGTTGTAGCCCTCTCCCCCCGGTGAGCTCTGGGTGCGAAGGACCGTCTGCGTCTTGCTGGCGGGCAGCTCGAGCGGCGGCGCGCGATCGACATTGTGGACCGCCCCGGTGACCAGGGGCCGGTCGGGGTCGCCACCCAGGAACTCGACCACCACCTCCATCCCCACACGTGGGATGAAATGGCTGCCGAAGCCTCCGGCGGCCCAGCCTTGGGCGACGCGGATCCACAGCGAAGTGTCGTCATGCACCCCGTAGCTCCGGTCCCACTCGAACTGGACCTTCACGCGCCCAAACTCGTCGGTGTGGATCTCCACCCCCTCGGGGCCCGTCACTCGAGCTGTCAGTGGGCCTGGGACCCGAGGTTTGGGTGTCGACAAGGGCGGCCGCCACCTGGCCGCGAGCGGCACGGCCTCGAAGCTGTTGCGGAACAGCTGGCGATGCGCCCGGTCGCTGCGGGCATCGTCTGGGGCCTCCCCCTCGTGGCGCACGCGGATGACCAGCAGCTCCATGGTCTTGTCGGCCCAGCCCTGATCCGAGACAAAAAATCGCGTCCCCGGCTCGAGACAGATCAGGTTGCTGGTCCCCACGTAGACCTCGGCATCGCTGCGTTGACGGGCCAACTCGAGCTCGACTTGCCGGCCGGGGCCGAGCTCGAAACGCGCTTCGTGGCGGTAGACCTCGAGTTCAAAACGGGTGTCTGGGGCGTCGTTCTGCGTGTGTGTCGACTCGGGAACCTGTGACTGTGCCCAGCGGACCCGCTGGGCGCTCACCGCCGAGGGACGGCAGCTCCGGCGAACCCGGAGCTCCTGAAGTGACTCCACAACATGCAACTCCTGGCGCTCAGGAACGAGCTCCAGCTCCGCAACCCCGTCGACGGTCACGACCTTCGGCCTGTGGTCGATCGAATCCTCGAGGACCAGTTTTTCCACGCCGTCATCGCCCTCGTGGTTGAAGTGAAACGAGACCCCTTCGCTCTCCAAAAGCCGAGCGACGAAGTCCAGATCGCTCTCGTCGTACTGGACGACGTAGTCACGCGGCGGGTACTTGCCGACCAGGTGTTCGGCATCGAGGCTGCGCCCATATCGCCGTAGCCAGCCTCCCCAGACCTCCTGTGCGATGTCGAGGATCGAGCTCTGCTGCCAAAAGCGCGTATCTCTGCGCTGCGCGAGGAGGGCGACGGCGGGAACGACCGTCAACCGAACACGGACCTGATCATCGACCCGGTTCCCCCTCTGGGCGTCGATGATCACCCCGCACAGCTGTCGGGAGATGTCCTCACGATGAATGAGCAGCGTGGAGTCTGCCCCCAGCAGGGCCTCCAGATCGACCTCCCAGGTCTGGCAGACCAGGTCGACGCTCAGGGTGTAGGTCGTCGAGAGGCTCTCCTCCAAAGTGATGCTCTCGACCTCCCAGTCCAAGCCAGGGCAAGGGTCACAGCTGAGCGAGTAGTGGACGGGGCTGAGGACGAGACTCTCGCTGTCGAAGGCGTGCTGCATGAGCGAGGGGTCCTTTCAAGTCGCGTGCCATTTGGAGAGCAGCTTCGGCTCAGCTCGAAAGCGCCAGTGGCACAGACCTTGCTTTACGAGAACCGCATGAGTGAGAGCAGCACCTCACACCGACGGCGGGGGCATCAGATCGAATGACCAACTCCACACCTTTCGAAGGCGTGCTCACCGTGGCCGTACGATCGGCGATCATCTGTGAACTGGTGGACCGGCCGGAGACCCTGCTCAGTGAACTGTCGATACTGCTGAGCGGAGACCTCGGGGAGATCATAGGAGACATCAGGATCTGCGAGTTGCTCGAGGCCCGAGCGAGGAGCGCCTCTTGCTCGGTCTACGACAGAAGGATCGTCGAGGCCGTACGCGCAGCCGCGACCCTATCCGTATCGCCCGCCTATGTTCGAGACCGTGTCGGTGGGTCGCGATGGAAGCGGCAAGCTGCGATTTTGAGACTCATTGAATCCGGGGAGATTGTCCGTACGGGCACCACCGGTGGGACACGATACTGGTCCGGGAACAAAAGTGAATGAAGTCCCCCTTTCTCTGGCAGCTGGGGCGGGGCCGAAACTCGAGGTCGAGAGACGCAGTCAAAGTACGGAATGTCTCACTCACGAGAGTGGGTCAGCGCGGGAGTCCGATCGTCGAGGTCGCCCGGATCGAGGGGCAGATGATCCGGCCGCCCTCGGTGGGGTCTTCGATGGTCGTGTTCATGGATGGGGACCAGGAGTTTCGAACCTCGCCCGTGTTGTCGATTCGGGTCACCCAAGATACGGTGTTCATCGAGACCGAGCGAAGCGAGTACATCTTTGTGGCTCACCCTGACGACATTTGACGTCTTGCGGGGGAAGCATGGTTCGGGAGGCTTGTGTCATCCAGGCGAGCGGGAGGCCGTATGTCGATCTATACTGCGAGCGCCGTGTTCATGCTCAGCATCCATGACGCCGTTCGGGCAGCCCACAGGCTCGGACTGTGGTGGAAGGACATGGGGTTCGGGGGAGTGTTGATCGTCGCTGGGCCCTGGACGTTTCTCGTCAGCCAGAGGGAGGGCGAACAGCTGCACTGGGCAGGGTTCGACGCCGGTCTGGGCAAAATTCGCCAGGGATACTGGACCTCGCTCGATGCGATCTCGGACACGTTGACCTGCCTGGGGGAAACGCGGGCGCCAAGCGGCTGAGCCTGAGGGCTCACTGCACACAGTTGTCCAACTCGGTTGCAAGCCCAGACGAGAGCTGAGGGCATTTTGCCTCGGCTACCACCCAGACCTCGTTGCAGGCGTCAAACCATCCCGGTTCGCAACCCGGGTCGGCCTCGAGACAAGTCACATAGGCATCCACTGCTGGGATCGCGCAGCTCAAGTACTCGTCGGCAGTCTCCTCGTGCCCGCTGAGGACGGAGTGTTGGCACTCGTAGTTGACGCTACCAAAGGCGGCATCGCACTCGCTGATGGAGTCGTATCCGCGGTCCAGCGCGCAATCGCAAGTCTCAAGGAGCGAAGTCGAAAGCAAAACTCCATACTCTTCGACTTGAGCAGAGATGTCTGGCGGCCCTGAGCAGGCTGCGAGGGTCAGGAGGGCAAGACAGAGCAGTCGGTTGCCGGACGAGAGCACCATGGCATGGTAGCACCTAGAGGATCGTAGTGATCGACTTCCACTGACTCCCCTTGCCGACTACCAACACGCACCGATAGGATTAGGCATGCTTCTGACAGGCCCCATCAGGCTCGAGCGCTTCGGCGACATCGATCTGGTCGACTCCTTCTTCGGCTCGCTGAAAGAGGACTACGCCGAGTTCGGCGATTGGTTCGCCCGCAAGCGCGACAAGGAGGCCTGGATCCTGCGGGCCGACGGGCAAGTCAGAGCCTTCCTGTACCTGAAGGAGGAGCTCGGCACCCTCGACGACATCGAGCCTTCCCGGCCCCATGCCCGCCGGCTGAAGGCGGGCACGATGAAGGTCGACGCCCATGGTACCCGCCTTGGCGAGCGCTTCCTGCGGCTGATGTTCGATGAGGCCCTCGACCGTCGCGTCGAGGAGATCTACGTGACGGTCTTCCCCAAGCACGAGGGCCTCATTGAGCTGCTCGTGCGCTGGGGCTTCGAGCTCCAGGGAACGAAGACGACGGCCAACGGCACGGAGAACGTCTACGTCAAGCCGATGTCCCCGGCGGCTCGCAGTCTCTACCGTGACTACCCCTTCGTGAACGCAACAGGCAGGCCCAAACGCCTACTGTCGATTCTGCCTGAGTACCATACCCGGCTCTTCCCCGACTCCAAGCTCAACACCGAGTCCAGCGACATCATCACGGACCTCTCCCACACCAACTCCATCTTCAAGGTCTATATTTCGTGGAGCCACGAGGTGAGGAATTGGGGCCGCGGGGATGTCGTGGTCATCTACCGCATGAAGGACAGAGATCGTCGGCCGGCGGGGTGGTACAGCTCTGTGGCGACCTCGGTGTGCGTGGTCGACAAGGTCAAGGCTGGGCCGGACTGGGAGTCCGAGGAACGGTTCATCCGTCGGTGCGCATCCTACAGCGTCTTCAGCGAGGAGGAGCTGCAGGGCTTCTGGCGGAAGAACCGGGACAGGCTCACCGCGATCCGGATGACCTACAACTTTGCCCTGCCCAAGCGCCCGAACCGCAAGGCGCTGGCCGAGGAGGCGGGCTTGGACGAGACGATGCGCTGGACGGCGATTTCTTTGACCGATCCGCAGTTCAGCGAGATACTCCGCCTCGGTCAAGCCGATGAGCGTCTTGTTGTCGATAAAACCTGAGTTCGCCGAGAAGATCATGACCGGCGAGAAGCGCTTCGAGTTCCGCCGGGTCGTCCCCAAGCGGGACGTCGGGCGTGTCGTGGTCTACGCCTCCTCGCCGGTCCGCCGGATCGTCGGTGAGTTCACCGTGCGCCGAGTGGTCTCAGACAGGCCGAAGGCCCTGTGGCGCCTTGCCCGCTCTCATGCGGGCATCTCGAAGAGCTACTTCGACGCCTACTTCGAGGGACGCGACGAGGCCCATGCTTTCGAGATTGGGAGCGTCCTGCGCTACGGCGAGCCCATCGATCCCAAGGGGCTGCGCCTGGGCTTCAGGCCCCCCCAGTCCTTCCTCTACCTCGACAGCCTGGAGGGCTTCGAATCGCGGCTGCGCCTGGCGGCCTGAGTGCGCCGCTAGGACGCAGGGCAATAGGTTGAAGCAGGGCCATGGGGCGCCGTGCTTCTCCGGCATGGCCGGGCTCGAGGGACCCTATCGGTCGTCTCGATGTTTCGGTGACCAAGGATCCGCTGCAGGCCCACCAACCGACCGGTCCCATCCCCCATCCCCCTGGCCGAGGGGGGCCGACCCTTCGTCTGGGGAGACTCGAGGAGCAGCATGAGGGGCCGGCCGGCCCCTTGGCCACGATAGAGATCGCCGACCTCGTGGTGCAGGGGTAGAGTCCTCGTCTTGCGGCGTCTAGGCCATCCGAACAGCCAATTTTTCCTGCGCGCCAACTCCGCCCTTCACATAGTGGACATTCTCGGCGTTTGTGACACGGACACCGGCGGCGTTTGTGACACGGACACCGGCGGGCGCGCTGGCGACAACTTGCCAACCCCTGGCAGTCCTCGACTGCCCGCAGCCTCGACACAGCTCGTCTCCGCGCTGAACTTGGCCTCGGGCTCGAGGCACGAGTCGTCGCTGCCCCGTCCACCTGGGAGAGGAGGTCGGGTGAGCGGTCAGGCAGCGGGCATGGGCGGCTCGGAGTTCCTGGTCGTTGCCAGTGCCAGTACGGCCCAACCTCATTTCTTGTGAGTTCGACGGGCCGGGAGGTGCCTGATTTGATGGTGAAGCGTCGCTTCGGGTGGAGCGTCCTCGTCCTCTGTCCACCATGGGGGTGAACGGGTCTTGCTCAGGGGTATCGGCCGCCCTCCTCGCAGCAAAACGCGCATGTCGAGTACGGGTCCTCCAAAAGAGACCATCTTGGCGAGCGCGCAGTTGAACATTGTGCGTGCGAGGAGGGCCCGCTTCCGTGCAGTGTTCGTTATATCTCGCCGCTTCCTCCTGTTGAGGCGGCCATAATGCGCGAGAGCGTTTCGGATCTGGATGCACTCGAGCATGTAGTTGCGCCACATGCCCCAGTGTGTGAAGCACCGCACGACGACACCCTTGTCGTCTCCTGCGGCTCCGCAGACTCTGTTGAATAGCGTTTTGCGATCGCTTGGTGTTGCCGCAAATGACTGAATGTCATCTTTCAGAGTCTTGACCCACTGGTTCCATGCAGGTTGGCTGGCGACCACGAGCCGGTTGTGCGCGAGCTGAGGGGTCTTCTTTGCGTGCCACTGACAGACGGCCTCGAGCGCGACCACCACTTTCAGGGTCGCGCCGCCGAAGCTGCCATGGATGGACTCGAGGTACATCTCCAGCGGAAGAACGACGGTCTTCGGGTGGCTCCGCTCGACGGCGCTCAGTCGACGGAACAATTCTGCGCGCCACCATCCCACATCATTCGCGTGCGTGGGAGGGAGCAGATGTGTGTTGGGAGGCTCACAGGTTCCGCTGCTCCATCCAATGTAGCCAAGCGTCCTCCCGCGAGGTGAGACATGATGCAGGACTTCAAATAGTCCTCGGCTCTCCAGTACATATTGAAGGATCAATGCATCGCGCGAAAGGCGGTCGGGGACCGGCAGTTTGGAGCCTGTCGAGAATACGAGCAGCCATCGTTTGGAGTCGTTCTTGTACTGAGGGTGCCTAATCAAGTAATAGTCGTACGCACCCTGGAAGAAGTGTTGGCCAAGGACCACGGTTCGTGACGAAAACACGGACAGGTTTCCCCTAAGAGGTAGCGAGCGAGGGAGGTGGAGAGCCGAGACCCAGAGGTTCTCCCGTTGGCGGTAGTCTGTCCGCAGAAAGCTCCATCCATTGAGCGCGACTTCTATGAAGTTCGACGACCTGCTGAAGAGGAGTCCCTGTGCGAGGAACTTCTTCCTGCCACACTTGGACCGCCCTGACACCGAGAGCTTTTGTCCGAGCGCGTAGTCAAGTGCCCTCTCGAAGGGGACTTTGACAATTGCTCGACCCTCTCGATCGAAGGATAAACTGATGTCGCGCGCGACGACTTTCCTGTCAAACGAGAGTGAAGAGAGACAAAGAGAGGAAGAAGACGTGAACCCATTCTCGACGATCCAGCGAACGAGCGTTGCCGCTGCGTTCTCATGGATGTGAGACATGGCTACTTCACCCCCCCCGCCAGGGCGGGGCTCTTGCGAGTCATCAGTGGTACTCGGGCAGGTCTTGGGCAGGTGTAGCACTGAGGCGAGGCTGCCACATCCGGCGATAGAACCCAAAGCCGAACAGGCTGTTCTGACATGCGTCGCCCACGGAGCGCTCGTGTCAGACGCGGCAGTCGTCAGTGGTGCACGGCAGGCTGGCGGCTGGCCAATCTCAACCGTGGTCTGGGCTACAGGTGTGATCGTACATTTCCCGCTGGGAATCAGCAAGTGGAACAAGGTCGAGCACATCACTGCGCTTGATTTAGAAGCAAGCGCAGACTCTGAGCCGTGCGAATCAGGTCGAGCCGCACCTCGCCGCCGATCCCGTGTGCGCGCGGGGCCCCACTGGAGAGCAGCCCGATCGACATCCGTTTCGCGTCGATGGTCTTAATCCGGGGGTCGAAGGTGAACTCGAACTCACGACACGACGCGACCACGTGGACATGCTCGAACTCGTGGAGCTCGGCCATCAGCTCGAGCAGGACCCCTCAAGGCGCTCGGGCTCGCGCTCGACGAGGCTTGAGATCACATCGAGCTGATGATCGATCAACACGGCGCAAGGCTGCGCCTCGCTCGCCAGCGCCGCGACAAGGGCGGCGGACTCGGTGAGGAGCTCAAGCTCCCGGATCAGCGCCTCGCTCCGCGGGGTAGAGTCGGTCGGCTTTGAGCGCGAGAATCGTCCAGTCCTCGTCGTGCAAGCGGTGGGCGAACTCGGCCATCGCCGCGCTCTTCCCGGCCCCGGCGGTCCGAGGAGCATGTGCGCCGAGCGGCACACGTCGTGTTGCGTCAGCGCCGTGAACAGCTCGTCGATGTCCGGTCGAGGGATCCACTTATTTGCGATGGTTCGCGGCCACTCGAGAAGCGGACACGAGATCGCCAGATCTTTGGGGAGCCAGGCGGCTGCGGCAGATCCACACACACCTCCTGCGGTATAGCTTCGCGTCACACACGGTGATGTTGGGGATCCCGATGCCGCAGGTGCAGGAGTGGCTGGGCCACTCGAGCATCGTGGTGACGATGCGCTATGCGCACCTGGCGATGGGCTCGGGGACTCGATGATCCAATGACTCGACCGGTCTTCGGGATCGGGGCCGGATCCAGAGTAGGAGCACATGAACAGCACAGGGATCGAAACGGAGCCGCAGGGAGTGCTGGCTAGCATTCTCGGGATGAGCGCCACGGGCTGCTAGTCCCGGTCGTCCTCCACCCTCCAAATCCGTGCCACCCCGGCTGCGACCACGAGGCCACCGCCGATTGAGACAGCGACCGCCTTTCGTCGCTGGGTCTGGGTGCTCGTCGTCGTGGGGGCTCGTTTTGGTGTCAATCGCCGGGCTCGCAAGCTCCCGAAGACGTCATCGAACGGGGTCGCGCGGGTCGTCTTCGGTCGCGTCGGAGCCCGGGCCGGTTTGAGCGTCGGTCGTAGCAACTCATGGCCGAGGCCAGGGCTGCCTTGGAGCCTCGGGTTGACCTTCGAGAGCTTTACTCCTGCCCGCTCGAGTTCGTCCCGGAACTCCGGGTCGCTCACCCGTCGAAGATCTACCAGGACACGCTTGTTGCTCGCCAACAGCTCCCTTCGAGATTCCAAGAAGCGCCTCCCCAACCAGTTCGTACGGATCTTTCCCGACGGGCTGTAGAGTGCTCCCGCTCCCGGTGGGATGTACGCGACCTCAGTCGTTTGGAGGTAGTGGTTTTGCATGCGCGCAAATGTTGTACAGAAGGGAAGGATGATGCGCGAATAGATGGAGTCGCTAAATGGTATGTCGAATTTGGAGTCTGTCCGAGGGGAGGCGATCAGCTGGACTGGCATGGCGACATTTCGCCCCCCCGGCTGAAGCGAGTCATCCTGTCCAAATGCGGTCATGAGCGTAGCCAACCTCGAGATTTGGCCCCGCCAACCCGGACCGTGATGGCGGCCCCACTCTTGCCGTGCGAACGACCAGAACCGCTCAAAGCACAGCCTCCACTGACGCTCGACAACGTCCATGTTGATCGTAAACAGCAGGGGCCCCGGCTTCGCCGCCATCTCGAGGATGTTCAGCAGCAGCTTGTTTGTGCTCGGATAGAACGCACCCACGTTCGTGCCGGGTGTCGTCGCATTCAGGGCGGCCCCGCCATAGGCCCACCCCAGGCCCTCCGTCGGCCACACAGACTCCGCCTTCACACACTGGCGGCAGTCTCGGCTTCCATCGAACGCCTTCGGCGACTTGTAGCAGGGCTTGTTGATGCCGCGGCAACGCAGCGTGTAGCGGTCGACGTCCGTCCCCCGTGGGGTCTTGTAGAACCGATAGGACGCCTGGAGCACACGCAAGGTCGTCGTCGTCCCAGGCATGAACCCAAAAGTCGAGACATCCCCTGGGTTGAATGTGTAATTGGTCGTGCCCAGAGGACTTCGCGCCTTCCTCCCCATACCCTGCTGCGCAGCTACCCCCTGCGCCCGGTGCTGGATCTTCCACGGGTCGTTGAAGCGGTAGGCCGGCAGGAAGAAGCTCGTGTAGTCCGCGTTCGAGGCCGGCTCGACGCCGCCATCGGGATACACGACTCCCCCCGTCCCCCGCTGGCGAAACACCTCGAACACCCGGTTCACCTGCCAGGTGTCTGTGGTTGGGTCTTCGGTCTGCAACGGCGGGAGCGGAACATCCTTGGCGAGCTCGGCTCGTTTGGCGTCCGCGATCACCCCAGCGGCCCATGTCGCCGCCGCGATCACCTGGGCGACGGTCTGCGCCACCATATTTCCCTGGCCCAGCTTCTGGATGATCTGGATGCCCGTAGAGGTCAGCAGCTCCTGGACGATCTCTTCGGGCGTGTCGAAGCGCTGGAACGTGTCGAGCGAGCTCGACACGCTATTGAAGACCTGTGAGACGGCCGTGGTGAGCTGCGTGTTCCCCACCAGGGGTGGGAGCCCGATCCGGGTTCCGAGCTCGAACAGGCCTATCTGAGTCGACGAGAGCCAGTTCCCGAAGTCTGCCGTGGCGAAGGTCTTGAGACTCAGCGCGCCCGCGATCCCGATCGCGGGGTCGAGGACAGAGTTCTCGAACACGCTCTTGTCTGGGAGCCTGCTCTCGAAGTGATGCCACTGGCTGCCGGCAGGAAAGACCCGCTCGGCGCGCTTGGTGACGTCGTTGATGTAGGTTGCGTCTGGACGTAGGAGCATGGTCTGTCTACCCGTTCTCAGGCTGGTCTCGGAGCCAAGACAAGAGCGACTGTCTCTCGAAGATCAGCCGCCGCCCGAGCCGTCGGTGGGGGATCTGTTTGTTCCTCGCCGCCTCGTAGATGGTCTTACGGTCCACCCCCAGCATGGCCGCGACCTCGTTGGCAGACAGGATCTCGACGGTGTCCTGTGGTGCAGGTGTCTGGCTCATAGCTTGTTCTTTCGCGGCATCTGGACCACACGATCGCTGTCTCGTCGCTTGGAGCGACCACGGTCGAACATGCCTTTGAACAGCCCCTGCATGCACCGCTCGCGGGTCATGTCGTTCAAGCCCAGCCCCTCGATGAGGGTCTCTCGGTAGCGTTCGCGGTCAGTTTTCGGTGTCTGCTTCGGCATAGCTCCCCATCCTGTACATGGCCATGCGGCCGATGATGTAGCGCGCCGCGAGCTGCTGCTCCGGCTGCGCCGTGTCGACAAACTCCTGGCTCTTGAACAGGGGGATCAGTCTCGCCACCTGCTCGAGGGCGTCTTGCTCGTTGTTCATGCCCGCCGCGACGTCGAGCAGCGCCCGCATGGCCCCGGCAGCCTTCTTGTTGCCGTTCCAGAGGCTCAACAGCTGGGTGGTGTTGAGGCTGTGCAGCAGGTAGGCCATCGCCTGCTGTGCGGACTTGAACTCGGGGAACACCGTCAGGTCTCGGTTGGCGAGGGTCTCGAGCAAGCGGTTGGCGATAGGGACGATGTTGGCGAGGGTCGCGTCTACGCCGTAGCGCAGGAAACCCACCATGGAGTCGAAACGACGCGAGCGCTCCATCTCCGAGAACGCCCGAGACTGAAACTCGACCCGGCCTGAGCGCTCGTCACGGACTTGGTCGAACTGTTCGCGCTGGTACTCCATGGTCTCGCGCATGACCTCGCTGGCCTTGGACAGAAGCCGTGGCGCGGCGTCGATCGACTCTTGAACAGACGTGAACGACTCCTGCGCGGCCCGCAGCGTGGACTTGGCCGTGTCGAAGGCGTTATCCCGGTCGGCCGCGAGCCGGTCGAGGTGTTCAAAAAGCCGGC